>Ga0136640_10000922_pt1 | contig 11567 bp, 10 predicted proteins | sample AntDrymUQ8642106_2_FD_105498 | JGI IMG/M metagenome (GOLD analysis project Ga0136640, IMG submission 105498) | Polar desert sand microbial communities from Dry Valleys, Antarctica - metaG UQ864 (21.06) | ecosystem: Environmental > Terrestrial > Soil > Desert | place: Antarctica: Dry Valley...
ATGAGAGGGCGGTGTCAATGAGGTAGAAGTTGCTTGCGGGGGTGATCAGGTCCGGCATCCCAGTCACGTCGAGCGAAGCATCCGGGTCCGGCGGCGGAAGCGTCTGATGCTCCACGGCCTGCTCCTGAGAGCCTCCTTCTGCGGCGTTCTCGCCATTGTCAGTCCCGGATGCGAGATTCAAGCGTTTCGGGGTAGAGGAGGCGCTGCCGCTGGAGAGGGAGCGTCCCACGCCCAGGGCCGCGAGTCCGGCCACCATCGCGCCGCCGCCGAGCAGGAGGAAGCTCCCGCGCCCGACCGACGTGCCACCGGACGAGTACGCTTCTTTGGAGCGCACGTCCATTGTCGGGGGGACGCCAGGAGGCATTGCGACCGTGTCTTCGGCTACGGGCTTCTTTGGCTCCCGGACACCATCGGTCCTCAGCAAAAGCTCCGTGACGGTGGCCCCGATCGCCAGGGCTCCCACGATGGTTAGCGCCGTCGGCGCGGCAGCTACGAACGGTTCTGCGAGAGCGGCGAATATTGCGATACCGGCCAGTACAGCCACCCCGACTATCGCTAGTATCGGAGAGCGGACGGCGACGTTCCCCAGGATGGCGGTGACTACGAGCGCGCCAACGATCATGCATCCTACCAGCACCGGGATGTCCGCCGTTCCAAGAAGCTCGATGCCTCGCGTCACCAACTCGCCCGGCGTCCGCTCCACGACTTGCTGGGCCAGCGACACGAATACTGAAGGCACCGACTCGAAGAGGCCGTGTACCAGCTCCGCTAACCCGAAAGCCAGCACCGCGCCCACGATCCCCGCCGTAGCCGCTCTCAACGTGGTAGTCATGGCATTAAACTCCTCTGCTCTCTTCGACACTAATCGAAACTTCTTGCGCTAAGTCTATAGGCAACCCATGAACAAAGAATGAACACGCGATTAAGTTTCCTGTAAGGAATACGCTCACTGTGCGAGACTTGGATCAAGACCCGGTCGGGGCGCGGAGCAGGGTGAAGCGGAAGCGGGAGCCATGACCGGAGTGGCTCTCGACGCCGATCTCGCCGCCGTGAGCTTCGATCAGGCCGCGCGCTATCGCAAGACCTAATCCCGCGCCGGAGTCGTCTCCACCGGAGGCTCTGGATCTCTCACCCCGGAACGAGCGGTCAAAGACATATGGAAGATCCTCTCGCGCAATTCCCTCTCCAGTATCGGAGACCTCGACCCGCGCGACGCCGTCGCCTGGCTCCACCCGGAGGTGGATCTCACCGCCAGGCGGCGTATGGCGGAGGGCGTTGCCGAGAAGGTTGTCGAGTACGCGCTGAAGCCTGGGCGGACTCGCGAGCACCGGATCCACGCCGTCGGAGACTTCTCCGATGATGCTCACGCCCTTGTCCTCGGCCCGTGGCTTGAAGCTGGATAGGGTGTCGGAGATCAAATCCCGCAGCGAAGCCTCCTCCAATTCCAGCCGCAACATCCCGGCATCTATCCGGGATAGCTCGAAGAGATCATCCACCAGCCTGCCGAGCTTCTCGATCTCACCCCGTGCGGAGGCGAGATACCTGGCCTCCATCTCCGCGTCCCCCGTGACGCCGTCGGCGACGGCTTCGATCAAGGCTCGCGCCGAGGCGATAGGCGTGCGTAAATCGTGGGAGACAGCGGCCACGAGATCCCGCCTGGCTTTATCCATCTCCCGCTCGCGCGCCGCCGCTTCCCGAAGCTCTCGCGCCATGCGATTGAAGTCCCCGGCGAGCATGGCGAGTTCGTCGTGACCATCAGCCGGTACTTCGGTGTCGAGGTCGCCGGCGGCGAGCCGCGCCGTCCCTCGCCGCAACTCTTCGATGCGCCGAGCCAGCGGCCCCGCCCCGTAGAGGCTGAATCCTACCGCCAGAAGCCCGGCGAAAAGCAGCATCGTCAACAGAACCGAAAGATCGTGCCCGGAGATAAACATGGCCCGCGCCCCGCCGAGCACCATCCCGAGAAGCAGCAGGCTGGATATGAGCCCGGCCCCCGCGATATGTCCCCGCACGCCGCCCACGCGCCCAAGCACCTCGGGATGCAAAAGAAGCAGCGCCGCGAGCCCGACCCCGCCACCCACGCCGCACAACAACACCGCCACCGCCACCACGTCACCTCGCGGCACCCCGAACACGTACGCGCCGGAGGCGAGCGTGATCGCCAGCGCGCCCGCGAAGAAGAGCAACGCGGCCGCAGCGGTTCGCGCGAGCTTCATCGTCCGCCGAACTTGTATCCGACGCTCCACACGGTCTGCAGGTAGCGTGGATGGGCGGGGTCGTCCTCCAGCTTCTCGCGCAACCTGCGGACGTGAACGGTGACGGTGCTGGTATCCGCAGAGAATACGTGGCCCCAGACCGCCTCAATCAACTGGTCACGGGTGAACACCTGACTGGGATGAGAAGCCAGATGGCAGAGCAGATCGAACTCCCGCGCCGTGAGCGTCACGGGCTCGCCCCGGACGCTTACTTCACGGGTTCCCTCATCTATCCGTAACTCGTCGAAGACGAGCACCCTGCCGTCCTCCGGGGCCGCCTCTCCCGTCCGCCGCAGCACCGCCTCGACGCGGGCCGCCAGTTCCCGTGGGGAGAAAGGCTTGGTGACGTAGTCGTCGGCGCCGAGGCCGAGGCCCACTATCCTGTCCTCCTCCTCGCCGCGGGCCGTCAGCATGATCAGGGGCACCCGCCGCTCCGCCTGGATGCGTCGGCACACCTCGATCCCGCTCACTTTTGGCAACATGAGGTCGAGCACCACGAGGCCGGGCTTCTCTCGCCGGTAGAGCTTCAGGGCCTCCTCGCCATCGGCGGCGGAGACGACGGTGTGGCCGTCGCGCCGCAAGTACAGTCCCACGACCTCCCTGATGTTGGGCTCGTCATCAACTACCAGAATCTTCGCCACCTGCGCTACCACCCCCTACCTCCGATTATAGCGTCGGCCCCGAAGTCTGCCCAACATTGCCTGCTCCCCCTCGATGCGATATTCGCACCAGAGATCGCGGACCATATTTCCCTCTTCCGCCTCTTCCACAATGCAGAGGACGAGCCGGGAACGAACTCTCCGGGAAGATTCTTGCTCGGGCTTCACGGGTGCGGTTTCCTCTCGACTCTCTGAATGCCACCCCACGAATGCTACTCAGCGCGCCTTACGCTGCTCTTACCATTTCCTTACAGAAGGCTTAAATGGTTCCGAGAAGGGAGGCGGGGAGCCTTCAAGTCTCTGGCCACCGGCGATATTTCTCGACGAACTTTTCGTCTATGCGATGCTTGAGCTTCCAGGAGAGCCGCCCGAGCCACACGAGAGGACCATAGACCGCGAGGCCCGTGCCGTCGCCGAGGTTGAGCACGTAGAGAAAACGTCTCCGCGGTCTGTATTCAGAGAGAGGCTCTCCGGTCAACGCAGCCTGGAGGTTGTCGAAGATGACGGGTCCCTGGCGGACGGCGAAGACACCGAGGTTCGGGAGTGACTGTCCGCGGAAGGAGATGCAGTCGCCGCCGCCGAAGAGGCGCTCGTCGCCGATGCTCCGCAGGTGACGGTCCACCCGGAGACCGCCGCCCTCGCCGGTCGGGAGGCGCGAGGCGCGGAAGACATCCGGGGGCGATACCCCGACCGCCAGCACCAGGAGGTCGAAAGCCACCTCACGGCCGCCGGCGGTCCAGGCCGCGCCGTCGCCGAGGCGGGCGACGCTGGTGCTCGTGAGTACCTCCGCTCCCCTCTCGCGTAGGAAATGGAGAACCTGATCCCGAGCCTTCTTCGGAGCGCGCGGCAGGAGCGAGTCGCTTCTCTGAGCAATGGTGAGGCTGCCTTCGAGGCCCAGCCGGTCGAGCAGAGCCAGGGTATTGGCCGCCACCTCGCAGCCCGCGGCGCCCCCGCCGACGATGAGGACTCTGGGTTTGCGGCCATCGTCGAAATCCACCAGACGGCGCCGTATTTCTCTGGTTTGCTCGATGGGTTTGACACGGAGCGCACCGGCTTCGCCCGCCGCTGATCCGCTCCAGTGCCCGTTCCAGCGGACTTCGCTGCCGAGGCAGACCGAAGCGGCGTCGTAGGGGACCGTGTCGCCGGTTTCGAGGACGAACTCCCTCTCTTCCGGCCGGATACCCGTCACCCGATCCTCAACGAACGTGCCGCCGCCCTCCTCGACGAGACGGCGAACGTCGATACGATGCTCATCAGGGTTGTAGGAACCCGAGATCACACCTGTCGCCATCCCCGAGTAGTAAAGGTAAGGCGAAGGGTCCACGAGGGTCACCTCGAACCCGCGCCGGACCAGCTTCCCCACTCGCGCCAGGGTATACAGATGGGCGTGCCCGCCTCCGGCAAGGACGATACGTTTTCTTCGCCCGTAGTCCGTCATAACCCGAATGTATACGACAGGGAGGGCAAGCGCGTAGAATCCGCGATGTGCGTACTTATTCTCACGCGCTGCTCACCTGGGCCGCTGCGAGGCGTCTGAGACCTTCCGAGCCGGACGCGGCGGCGTGGGCCGCTCTGGGCGCGACGCTCCCGGACCTCCCCGCCATAACCGGGGTGATGTGGCTCTTCGCGGGGCGGCGACGGGTCACTAGGCGCGTGCTGCGCGAGGAGGCGTGCGAACGAGGTCCTTTCGGCGGCCCGGACGCGGCTCTTCACTCCGCGCTGCCGGTGGCCGCGCTGCTCCTCTTCTACCGCGCAGCCGGGGCGAGAGAAGGCCGCCTGGCCGGAGCGCCGCTGGCTTTCCTTCTAGGTGGGCGGGCCACGTGCTGGCCGACGCACTCACCCGCGCCGAAGATGCGCGCCCGATCCTGTGGCCGCTCTCGCGGCGGCGCTTGCGAAGCCCGGTCTCTTACTGGGATCGCTCCCGCCACGCTCTCCTCTTCGCGCTGGCCGAGCACGGAGCGTTGTTGCTCGTGGCAGCGCGAGCCATCCCGCGCCGCTTCCGGGATCCAGGATAGACTTCCCGCCATGGAGACCTACTCCCACGCGGTCTTTACCTGGGCTCTCGCCAAACACGGCGTGAAGGCCGGGCGGGCCGCGGGCATAGCCGGCGCCGCGGGAGCGACGCTACCGGACGCGCCCTCTTTCGCCGCCACTGCCTACTACATCGGGACGGACTACCTGTGGGAGGGATGGAGATCCATGGACTCCGAGGAGCTGCTAAACGCCATCTACTTCACCGGTCCTTTCGGAGCAACGGCCAGCGCGCTCCACTCGGTAGTGCCGGTGGCGGCGCTCCTCGTTCTGTACGGACTGCTCGGACTCGGCGAGCGTGACCGGAGAGGTATATTGCTCTGGTTTCTTCTGGGATGGGCCGGGCACACGCTCGCGGACTTCCTCACCCACGTGGACGACACTCGGCCTCTTTTCTGGCCCATCTCCGGCTGGGAGTGGTCGAGCCCCGTCTCTTACTACAACTCCCTGTACTACGGGCGGGAGTTCTTCGCCATCAGCCACGCCCTCATATTGCTGATCGCCCTCTGGCTGCTCTTCAAGAGGGTAACCGGCCGAAAAAGAAAGTCGGAGCGTTCCACCAGCCAGGCGTAGCAAGAGGCCAGACTACCACTCCTCGACCACCCATAAAGCCTCCGCGGGCAGCCGGGCCGTGACCTCGTCTCCCTCCCGGACACTCGCATGAGGCGGCAGCGCGACCCGGATCTCGGCGCCCGCCGCGGCGAGACCGCACGTCAGCCGGGTCCCGAGGTAGGTGACGTCGGTGATGCGCGCCGGAAAAGAGTTCTCGCCATCCTCCAGGCGCACGGCCTCGGGCCGGATCGTCAGGGTGACGGTTCCGGCGGGGGCCGGGTTTGCGAGCCTGATGCGGCCCACCGCCGTCTCGACCGCGCCGTTCTCCGCCCAGCCTTCGAGGAAGTTGGCGGCGCCGAAGAACTCGGCGGTCCTGCGGTCCCGCGGGCGGTCGTAGAAGGCCTGCGGACGGTCGTACATGCGGAGCCGGCCCTCGAAGAGGAGCGCTATGCGGTCGGCCAGCACCACGGCCTCCTCCTGGTCGTGGGTGACGAAGACGGTAGTGTATCCTCCTTCGCGCTGCACTTCCTTCACCAACTGCCGCATCTCTTTCCGGAGGCTGGCATCGAGGTTGCTCAGGGGCTCGTCCAGGAGCAGGAGGCGCGGCTCGGTGACGAGCGCGCGAGCCAGCGCCACCCGCTGCTGCTGGCCGCCGGAGAGCTCGTCGGGGCGGCGCTCCGCGAAGCCTTCCATCCTGACCCGACTCAGCGCCTCCTCGACCCGGCGGCGAGTTTCGCCTGGGGAGACGCTCCGCATCCGCAACCCGAACCCGACGTTGGCTCCGACCGTCATGTGCGGGAAGAGCAGCGGCTTCTGGAAGACCATCGCCATCCCCCGCTTCTCGGAGGGAACCCCCGAGACCGGGTGCCCATCCACCAGCACGTCCCCCGATGTGGGTTGCAAGAGACCGGCTATCGCCTTGAGAGCCGTCGTCTTTCCGCAGCCCGAAGGTCCCAGAAAGGCAACCAACTCTCCCGGCTCCACCGCGAGCGAGAGGTCCGAGAGGGCCGGCTCTCCGGCTCTGGGGTAGCGGTGCGTGAGGCCCTCAATCCGGAGTCTTCCCTTCATCTCACCCTCCTCGGACGCGGCTCCTCCTCGGCCAGGGGGACCGGCTTGCCCTGCCTGCGGCGCTGGACGACGGCGGCGATCACGGTGCCGGCGATCACGGCGCCGAAGACGGCCAGAAGCACGTTGACGTACTGGGGCGCGTACCCTCCCAGATACGAGTAGACGAAGGTAGCCGGGGTCATGCCGACCACCGTGGCGACCATGAACGCCCAGAACCTGATGCGGGTGAGGCCGGCGGCGAAGGAGATCACGTCGAATGACAGGATGGGCACGAGCCTGGCGGTGAGGATCGCGTACGCGCCCCAGCGCAGGAACCAGCGATCCGCCGACTCCAGACCGGCGCCCCCGATCAAGGCCTCGACCGGGCCACGCCCCAACGCCCGCGCGAGCCAGAAACAGACGGCAGCCGCCAGCGTCGCGCCCGCAATGCTCAACATCCCGCCCCAGAACACCCCGAACGCCAGACCGTTGGCGAAGGCCAGCAGGAAGGCCGGCAGCGGCGCCGCCAGAGCCTGCAAGACCATCAACAAGACGGAGACGAGCGGTCCCCAGGCTCCGAACGAGAGGATGTAGTCTCGGAGGGCAGCAACGTCTCCCCGGCTCAAGATGGCGGCTGCCTGGTTCACCTCGGAGCGGAAGCCCGCCGAGAAGAGGTAGACGAGCCCGAGGGCCGCCAGGGCCGCGAGAGCCGGCGCGAAGCGGATCCAGCGCAAAGTCCGCGGGTCTGGCTTCACTTCTTGCTCCGGGCGCATACCAGGGCGATTTTATCCTTCCACGGACCCCCGGCTGCTATCATCGCGGGATGCTGGACGAGGAGCTGCGCCGCGGCACCAAACCACTCTACGGACCCGTCGCTCGGATGCTCGCCCGGCGGGGCTTTACCGGCGAGGCCGTGACCGGCATTGGACTCGGGGTCGGGGTTGCGTGCCTCGTCGCCGTGGCTCTCGGCTTCAACCTCCTCGCCCTCGTCCTCTGGCTCGGTAACCGTCTGTTCGACGGGCTCGACGGAGAGGTGGCCCGGCTGCGCGGCGAGACCTCCGAGTATGGTGCGTTCCTCGACATCGTGGCGGATTTCTTCGTGTACGGTGGGCTTCTGGCCGCTCTTGCCATCCAGCACCCCGAAGCCCGACTGGCCCTCGCGGTCCTCTACTTCGCCTACTATCTCAACGGGAGCTTCTTCCTGGCCCTCTCCGGCATCCTCGAGCGGTTGAAGGCCGAGCGTCTCACGGAGCGGGGGCTCCACTTCCGCCGCTCGCTGACCGAGGGGTTCGAGACCATCGTGGCCGGGGTTCTCTTCCTTCTCTTCCCGGCCCACGTCTCCCTCGTGGCCTGGGTATTCGCCGCTATGGTGTTCGTCTCCGCCGCCCAGCGGCTCCTGGATGCCCGGCGGATGCTGAAGCAGAGCTAGGGTCATACCGGTCTTCCGAGGCCCAGGAAGCCTCGTGCGCCGCCGGGCTCCTCGGGCTTCAGGAAGCGGAGGGCGACCACGAGGACGAAGATGGCGGGGATGGCGAAGACTACCGCCAGAGCCGAGGTGATCACCGGGTCGTTGCCCGAGGCGGCGGAGAAGAGCAGCATCGGAAGGGTGACGACGTTGCCGCCCCCGATCAGGAGCGTCAGGATGTACTGGCCCCAGGAGATCAGGAACGCGAACAGCCCCGCGACCGCCACCCCAGGCGCGACTCCGGGCAGCGTCACGTGGATGAAAGCCTGCCAGGGGCTCGCGCCCAGGGTCCGGGCCACTTCCTCGATCTCCCCAGTCCGCTCGGCGAAGACGCTCGCCAGTATGATCGCGGCGTAAGGCACCGTCGGCACGAGGTGGACCAGGATCACGCCAAAAACCGTGTCGGCCAGGCCCAGCCGGATGAACGTAAGGTGTATCCCCATCGTCGAGGCGAGCGGTGGGACCAGCACAGGCAGCAGGATCAGGAAGATGACGAGCCCCTTGAGGCGGAACGAGTAGGCCCCCAGGGCCATCCCGGCGGGCAACCCGACCACGACCGCGCCGAGCGCGGCGCTCCCGGCTATAAAGAGGCTCGTGAGCGCGGCCCCGAGCACGCGCCCGCCGGGCTCGAGGAGGTACGAAACTCCCCGCAGCGACCACTCCGAGGGCACGAGCTCCGGGAAACGCCACTCTCCGGCGAAAGTCCACAGGAGCAGCGGCACGAACGGCAGGGCCACGAGCGCCGCGACCACGGCGAGCCCGGCGTTGGTGGGCCTGGTTTTCTTGCGCCTTTTATCCACGGCTCAACTCGCGGGAGAGGCGCAGGTAGGCGGCGGCGAAGAGGGCGGTTATCAGGGTGATCAGGACGTTTATAGCCATCGCCACCGGCCTGGCCGTCAGGTCTATGTCGCGGTACTCGTTGTAGGCCATGACCGGGAGAATGGTCGGGTAGCTCCTGCCGAGCAGGAACGGGACCTCGAAGGATCCGAAGGTGAAGGCGAAGACGATCAGGCTCGCCGCGATTATCCCAGGCGAAATCACGGGAAAGACCACGTACCAGAATCGCTGCCACGCGCCCGCCCCCAGGGTGCGGGCCATGTCCTCGAGCTCCGAGGCGACGCCGCGCAGGCTCGCCAGCACCACGAGCGCGATGAACGGCGTCTCCTTCCACACGTAGGTCAGGATGATACCGGCGGAGTACCGATCGTAGAGCAGAGCCGGGAACTCTCCGGGCGAACCGATCAGGCCGAGGGCGGCGGCCAGCCGCGCCCCGAGCCCCGTCTGAGAGACGACCAGCGCGATCCCCACCGCCGCCACGAGGTGCGGGATCGTGATCGGCAACTGAAAAACCACCGCCGAGAGCCGTCCGCTGCTCCTTCTCAGGGCCAGCGCCGCGAGCACCGCCAGAACCGTCGAGATGCCGGTCGAGGCCCCGGCGATATACAGCGTGAGGAAGAGGGAGTCGAGGAAGTCTCCGTCTCCCAGCACCTCCCGGTAGGCGTCGAGGTTCACCTCCGTCATCCCTATCGCCGGCAGGTATCCCAGGGACTGCGCGAAGGCGGCGGCGAGACCACCGGCGAAGAGCACCCCGATGACCAGCAGCGCCGGGGCGAGCAGAAGCGTTATCTTCATACGTTCGCTCACGGGTTACTCCTCCAGCACCCTCTCCCGCCAGCCGTCCTCCAGCTCGAGCAGCCACTCCGAGCGGGCCTCGGGGACCCGGTTCTCCTGCAAGACCCGCGTGGGGAGAGTCGCCTTGCCCTCCGATCCAGCGAGCCTCTTGCGCGCGTCCTCCGGGAGATGCCCGACATCCAGCGCCGTCAGGTCGCCCCAACCCTCGGGGGCTTGTTTCTCGATCTGGGCCTCCGGGCTCTGGAGGAAGTTCGCCACCACCTGAGCCCCTGCCTTGTTCGGCGCGTTGAACGGGACGGCAGTGTAGTGGGTATTGTTGAGCGTCCCGCCATCGAGCAGGTAGGTGCGGGTGCTCTGGGGAAAGAGGCCCTTGTCGAGCTGGCGCTGTGCAAGCTGGGGATTGTAGCTCATGGACAGCCAGACCTCGCCATTCTGGTAGAGCTCGTCCAGCCGGGCCGAGGATTCGGGGTACGTCTCGCCCTCGCGCCACAGGTTCGGCTCTATCTGGTTCAGGAAATCGTAGACCTTCGGGGAGTTCTCATCGAAGACCTGTTGGTCGAACGGCTTCTGATACGGCTCGAAGCCGCTGGCGACGCCGTAGAGGGCCTGCTCGATGAAGGCGTTTCCGGTGAAGTCCGGCGGTGCGGGGTAGGTGAAGCGTCCCGGATTCTCCCCGGTCCACTCCTCGAGTTCCTCCATGTTCCTCGGCGGGTCCTTGACCTTCGCGGAGTCATGGATCATGACGAACTGGGCCTTGCCCCAGGGAGCTTCGCGCCCCTCGACCGGGTAGCCGAAGTCGCGGTTCACGCTCGGGCTTTGCCAGTCTATGTACTTCGCGTTCGGCAGCCGCTCGGCCCAGGGCCCGAACCAGAGACCGGCATCGGCGCCGGTGGCGAAGTTCTCGCCGTTGATCCAGACGAGGTCTATCGTGCCCCGCTCCTTGCCGGCGCTCTTCTCATTGAGGAGCTTGTTCACCGCGTCGGCTGTGTCGGTGAGCGGGATGCGCTGGAGCATGATCCCATACTCTTTTTTTACCCGAGGCGTCACGTAGTCGTCCACGTAAGTGTTGATCGCCTCGTCCCCACCGTACACGAAGAAGTCGACCGTCGTCCCGCGCGCCGCCTCCTCGAGCTCCGAAAACGGACGCTCCTCGCCGGGCGCGCCCGCATCACCCGTCCCCGCTCCGCCACCACAGGCCGCGAGCAAGAGCGATGCCGTGAGCAGCGCGGCGAGCAGCAACAATGTTCTGGTTTTCAAGCCCGTAACCCTTTCGTCTCTTCGGCATGCGCGTTCGGACGCCTCAATTTCGATTCCTCCTACCGATCCAGCCGGGGATCAGGGAGACCAGCACGAAGAATACCGCGGTGGGTTCAACTGGTGAGCGCAACAGCCTCGGCCAGTGTAGCAGCCGGGGTGCTGTAGGAGAGGGTCTTGCGGGGCCTCGTGTTGAGCTTGAGCGCGATCAGGTCGAGGTCCTTTTGGTCGTACACAGATAGGTCGGTTTTCCTGGGCAGGTACTGGCGTAAGAGCCTGTTGGTGTTCTCGGAAGTGGCGCGTTGCCAGGGACTCTTCGGATCGCAGAAGTAGACGGCTACGTCGGTTGCTACGGTGAACTGCTTGTGGGCGGCCATCTCCATCCCCCGGTCCCAGGTGAGGGTGGCCATCATGGTCCCGGGTAGCCGCCTTATCTGCTCGCCGAGGGCCGCGACGACGCTCTCGGTGTCCTTGCCACCAACCCGCACCAGCATAACGAAGCGCGAGGAGCGCTCGACCAGGGTAGCGACGTGGGTGTTGCGCGATCCTGAGATGAGATCTCCTTCCCAGTGTCCGGGCACCGCGCGGTCTTCGGCCTCGGGCGGGCGCTCGCGGATGGAGACGGCCTCCTTGATCTGCCCGCGCGGCTGGCCTGAGGTGGAGGCGTGGCGCCCC
>Ga0136640_10000923_pt1 | contig 11563 bp, 10 predicted proteins | sample AntDrymUQ8642106_2_FD_105498 | JGI IMG/M metagenome (GOLD analysis project Ga0136640, IMG submission 105498) | Polar desert sand microbial communities from Dry Valleys, Antarctica - metaG UQ864 (21.06) | ecosystem: Environmental > Terrestrial > Soil > Desert | place: Antarctica: Dry Valley...
ATGGCGTACCCGGCGATGTCGACCGCGAACTCGCCGCCCGGCCGCGGGTCCAGCGCGGCATGCTGTCCCATCCACGCCGTCATCCCGGCCTCCGTCACCAGGTAGTCGAAGACATCGGCGGGCGTCGCGTCGATCTCGATCGACGTGTTGTAGTCAGCCATCGTCCCCGCCGCCCCGAGATTCGACGGCGGCCTTGAGGGCGGCGAGCTTGGTCGGCCAGAACCCGTCGAGGTACGTGCGCACGGCAGCCAGTCCGTCCGTGTCCACCGCGAACAGGTGGCGCGTTCCGGCCCGGGTTCCGCTCGCCAGCCCGGCCGCACGCAGCACGGCCAGGTGGTGTGACGTCGTCTGCTGGGACAGGCCGACGTCCTGGGCGATCTGCCCGACCGATCGCGGTCCTGAGCGGATCACCGCCAGGATCGCGCGGCGATTGGCGTCTGCCAGGGCACGCAGGGCCTGGTCGAGGTCGCGGGTGGGTTCAGGTGCCATCGGACTCCTGGGACTAGGCCGGCCAACGTAGCACACATTGACGTTTGTACTCATGGACGCATGTGGTTTCCCGAGGTTGCGCACCGCAACCTCCCGAACGAGCAGCGTGATGAGAGACCAGACCTCCCCTCGGTTAGCTAGAGGGGTGCGCGCCCTTCGTGCTCTCGCGCCGGGCGGGCGGCAGCTCGCGTCGTCAGGGGCGGCCTGCCCGTCAGGGCCGGTCGGGGAGCTGCTGGACCGCCCAGCCGTTTCCGTCGGGGTCCTGGAAGTACACGAACCGACCCCACGCCAGGTCCTTGACCTCACTGGCGTCGACGCCGCGCTCGACGAGCTCGTCTCGGGCCGACTCGATGTCGGCCACCACCACCTGCAGGAGGTCCAGCGACCCGGGTTCCACCTGGGTGATGCCCTCGCCGATGCAGATCGAGCACGCCGATCCAGGCGGCGTGAGCTGCACGTAGCGACCGCCGTCGAAGGCGGCATCGTGGTCGGCCACGAAGCCGGCCTGGTCGACGTAGAACGCCTTGGCCCGGTCGACGTCGGACACCGGTACGCCGATCAGCTCGAGCTTGAAGTCCATGATGAGATCCTCTCGGTTTGGTGGCATCGGTCGTGTGGCCACGCACCCATTCTCCGCCCCTGAAGTGGTCATCCAATGGCCACTCTGGGGGATTGCCTCGGCGGCGAGTCGCACGACGGTGCCAGGTCGGACGGCACCGGGGGCCTGACGGGGTGTCAGGTAATCTCGGCTCGACATGGACCTGCGATTCAGCGCGGCGGACGAGGCTTTCCGGGCCGAGGCGCGTGGGTGGTTGACCGGGGCGCTCGTCGGGGACTTCGCTACGGTGCGGGGGCGGGGCGGGCCCGGCGACGAGCACTCCCTGTTCGACGAGCGACTGGCGTGGGAGCAGCACCTCGGCGCCCACGGGTACGTGGGCCTGGCCTGGCCGGCGGGGCGGGGCGGCCGAGATCTGTCCCTGCACCAGCAGGTGATCTGGCACGAGGAGTACGCCCGGGCCCAGGGCCCCGGTCGCCTGGGCCACATCGGGGAGGGGCTGGTCGCCCCCACCGTGCTGGCCTACGGGACCGACGAGCAGCAGACCCGCTTCCTGCCCGGCATCCGCAACGGTACCGAGCTGTGGTGTCAGGGCTACTCCGAGCCCAACGCGGGCAGCGACCTGGCCAACCTGTCGACCCGGGCCGAGCGTGATGGTGACGGTTGGGCCCTGACCGGCCAGAAGGTGTGGACCTCGCTGGCCCACTGGGCCCAGTGGTGCTTCGTGCTGGCCCGCACCGACCGGCCCACGCACAAGGGGATCACGTTCTTCATGGTGCCCATGGACCAGCCCGGCATCGAGATCCGGCCCATCCGTCAGCTCACCGGAACGGCAGAGTTCAACGAGGTCTTCTTCGACGGGGCTCGGGCCGATGACGCGGATGTGATCGGAGGCGTGAACGAGGGCTGGAAGGTGGCCATGGGCCTGCTGGCCTACGAGCGGGGAGCCTCGACGTTGGGCCAGCAGCTGGCCTTCCGCAACGAGCTCGACGCCGTCGTCGACGACCTCCGCAAGACCGGTCGCATCGAGGATCCGGTGCTTCGCCAGCGCGTCGTCGCCCTCCACGCCGAGCTGGAGATCATGCGCTGGCACGCCCTCCGGGTGCTGTCCGCTGATCATGGTCGTCGTGAGGCCCTGATCACCAAGCTCTACTGGTCGAGCTGGCACCGCGCGCTGGGCGAGCTGGCGGTCGACGCCTCCGGCGCTCATGCCCTGCTTGGCCGTGAGCTCGGCGACCCGCAGCTGGGCGACGAGCTCACCGACGCCCAGCGGCTGATGTTGTTCACCCGGGCCGACACCATCTACGGCGGCTCGAACCAGATCCAGCGCAACCTCATAGGTGAGCGGGGCCTGGGCCTGCCCCGGGAACCCTCGCCTGATGGTGACGCCGCGGTGACCGCGTCATGAGCCCGCCGACCTACGTCCCCGGCCACGGCCTCCTCGCCGAGCAGGCGGTCATGGTCACCGCCGCGGCGGGCACCGGGATCGGTTCGGCTGTGGCCCGCCGGGCCCTGGAGGAGGGGGCCCGGGTGCTGATCAGCGACCTCCACGAGCGCCGGCTGGGCGAGACGGCCGACCGCCTGGCCGACGAGACCGGCACCCGGCCGGCTACGGCGCGCTGCGATGTCACCGTGGAGGACGACGTGGCCGCGCTGTTCGACGTGGCCGTCGCCGAGCTTGGGGGCCTCGACGTGGTGGTGAACAACGCCGGGCTGGGCGGCACGGCCAACCTGGTCGACATGACCGACGAGCAGTGGTCGGTGGTGCTCGACGTCACCCTGACGGGCACGTTCCGGGTCACCCGGGCGGCGCTGCGCCACCTGCGCGACCGCGGCCAGGGTGGGGCGATCGTCAACAACGCGTCGGTGCTGGGGTGGCGGGCCCAAGCCGGCCAGGCCCACTACGCCGCAGCCAAGGCCGGGGTCATGGCCCTCACCCGCTGCGCCGCGGTCGAGGCGGCCGAGATGGGGGTGCGGGTCAACGCGGTGGCGCCCAGCCTGGCCATGCACCCGTTCCTGGCCAAGGTCACCAGCGACGAGCTGCTGGCCGAGCTGACCGAGCGGGAGGTGTTCGGCCGGGCTGCAGAACCGTGGGAGGTGGCCAACGTCATCGTCTTCCTGGCCAGCCCGTACTCGTCATACATGACCGGCGAGGTCGTCGCCGTGTCGAGCCAGCACCCGTGATCGTCCTCGGCGGGCTCGACGCCGTGCGCGGCGCGGTCGGCCGAGATCTCGGCACCAGCGACTGGGTGACGGTGACCGCGGCGCAGGTCGGCCAATACGCCCAGGCCACCGGCGACGGCAGCCCCGACGGGGCCACTGTGTCGCCGTGGTTGGTGCTGTCGCTCACCAACTTGTTCCTCCCCCAGATCGTGGAGGTGAGGGGCATCGCTGCAGGGGTCAACTACGGCACGGGCGAGGTCAGGTTCCTCGGCGAAGCCCAGGTGGGGGAACGCCTCCGAGGGGCCGCGAGCCTCATCGACGCCACCGAGGTGAGCGGCGGCGTCCAGACAACCATCCGCATCACCGTCGAGGTCGAGGGCATCGACGAGCCGGTCTGCGTGATCGACTCGCTCAGCCGCTGGCTGGAGTAGCGGGCGCTCCGGCGGCGACCCAGTCGATGGCCACGGCCTGAGGGCCCTCGGGGCCGATCTTGATGGGAACGCGGGCGCCCGGGAACACGAAGGCCAGGGCCCGGCGGGGGAGTGGGTTCCCGATCTGCACCTGGTAGGGCTCCGCGCCCGGGGGCAGCACCGTCAGGGTGAAGAGGTGCACGTCGTGGCCCTCGTGATTGCGCAGGCCGAGCGGGGCGTTGGCGACGATGACCGCCTCCGCCGATGACCCCGAGGCCAAGATGGCGGCCGAGCCGCCGTCGGACGGGACGGCGAGGGTCACGACTGGGGGCTCCTCGCCGAAGATGATCGCCACGCGCGACGCATCGGCGGGATGCACGCGTACTGACACCGACACGCCGCTGCCGAGCTGGGGGAGCATCACCTCGTGGACGCGCTGGCGACAGGTTGTGACGTAGGGCTGGGCCCCGTCGATGAAGACCTGCAGGGTCAGGTCGCAGACCCGGTAGCTGTCGGCGCCGAAGGACACCTGCGCCCCGTTGAGCTGGACGCCGACGACGAGACCCCGGCCCCGCAGGCCGTGCCGGGCGAGCTCGTCGTCGATCCCGCCGGTGACCCCTCGAATGGAATCGAACAGACCCATCTGCATCTCCTCCGCTCGCTGACCCCGTCGACCCAGGTTGGCCGACGGTCCGCTCGCTGTGATGAGCAATGGCCGCGCAACGTGGGTGCCATAGCGGCGGGGCTTGCTACTTGGCCAGGAGCACAGAGGAGCCGTGTCCGAAGAGGCCCTGGTTGGCAGTGAGGCCGAGGCGCGCCCCGTCCACCTGGCGATCGCCAGCCTGGCCCCGCAGCTGCCAGGTGACCTCGCACACCTGGGCCAGGGCCTGGGCCGGGACGGCCTCGCCGAAGCAGGCCAGACCGCCCGATGGGTTCACCGGGACGCGGCCACCGATCTCGGTGGCGCCGTCGCGCAGGAGCTTCTCGGCCTCACCCGGTCCGCAAAGGCCGATGTCCTCGTACCAGTCGAGCTCCATGGCCGTGGACAGGTCGTAGACCTCGGCGAGCGACAGGTCCTCGGGGCCGAGGCCGGACTCCTCGTAGCAGGCTGCGGCGATCGACGCCTTGAACGTGGCGTCGGTCGCCGGCACGGCCACGGAGGAGTCAGCGGCGATGTCAGGCAGATCGGGGACCACGTTGGGATAGGTCGGCGTGATCGTCGAGATGGCCCGGATCGTGACCGGGTCGGAGCTCAGGCGCCGGGCTGCCGACCCCGAGGCGAGCACGACCGCGGCGCCGCCGTCTGAGGTGGCGCAGATCTCCAGCAGACGCAACGGGTCGGCCACCACCGGGCTGGCCAGCACGTCGTCGACGGTGACGGCCTTGCGGAACCGGGCGTTGGGATTGGCCAGGCCGTGGCGGGCGTTCTTGACCTTGACCCGGGCGAAGTCGTCCTCGGTGGCCCCCCACAGGTCCATCCGGCGACGGGCGTAGAGGGCGAAGTAGGTGGGGTTGGTGGCGCCCAAGAGCCGGAAGCGCAGCCAGTCGGGGTCGTCGGGCCGGTCGCCGGCGTTGGGAGCGAGGAACCCCTTGGGCGTGGTGTCGGCCCCGACCACGAGAGCCAGGTCCGACAGGCCGGCCAGGATGCGGGTGCGGGCCGCCTCGAGCGCGGTGACGCCCGACGCGCACGCCGCGTAGCACGACGTCACCCTGCTGCCGGTCCAGCCGAGGGCCTGGGCGAAGGTCGCCCCTGACACGTAGCCGGGGTAACCGTTGCGCATGGTGTCGGCCCCGGCCACGAAGTCGATGTCGGTCCAGTCGACGCCCGCGTCGGCCAGGGCTTCTCGGGCGGCCACGCGCCCGTAGGAGACGAAGCTGCGACCCCACTTGCCCCACGGGTGCATCCCCACGCCGAGCACGGCGACGGGTGCGGGGCTCACGTCGTCGCCTCGACCGGGCGCCACTTCCAGACCTGGTGGTCGCCTTGGTCGTCGGTGAAGAGGGTGTCGACCACGACCTCTACCTCCTGGCCGATGCGCAGGTCGTCGACCGACACCCCGGCCACGACCTGGCCCAGCACTACGAGCCGCTCGGCTGGCAGCTCCACCGCCGCTATGCAGAACGGCACGTGCTCCTCGCCGGGCACCACGTAGGGCGGGGGCGGCTGGTAGCGGGCGTCGGTGTAGGACCAGATGCGGCCGCGCCTCGACAGAAGCGTCGGTTCCAGCTCGTCGCTCGGGCAGGCCGGGTTCGGGCAACCCAACCCAGGGCGGGGGAAGGCCACGGTCGCGCAAGCCGGGCAACGGTGGCCGATGAGCGCCGGCTCGGGGTCGGTGGTGAACCATCCTTCGGCGCCGAGCGCCGGGGCGGACGTGGGCATCGGGCCTCCCGGCTCAATGATCTGACGGACCGTCAGGTCAGACCCTACTGGTGAGGTCGCAGGGGCCGCCGACCGAGTCCCCTGCGGCGAGGTGTCTGGCGACCACCTGGCGACCCCGACGCCCCTCGACCGGGTGGGTACGGTGGCGACCATGCCACCGGACCCTCCGCCGAGCCCGGCGTCGCCAGTCACCGTGCCGGGGGCACCCCCGGAGGTCCCCGGGCTGACGGGGCTGACGGTCATCGGGCGGGGCGGTTATGGGGTGGTGTACCGGGGCCACCAGGGCGACTTCGGTCGCGATGTGGCGGTCAAGGTGCTGTCGGCTCCGGGCGCGGATGAGCGGGCCGTGGAGCGGTGGAGGCGGGAGATCACGGCCATGAGCCGCCTGTCCAACCACCCCAACATCGTCGCCGTCTACTCCGCGGGGGTGACCGAGGCTGGCCACCCCTACCTGATCATGCCGTTCGTGAGCGGAGGTTCGCTCCATGACCGCCTTGCGTCCGGTGGCCCGCTGCCGGGAGAGTCGGCGGCGCTGGTCGGCTCGAAGCTGGCTGCCGGGTTGGCGGCGGCGCACGCCGCAGGGGTGCTGCACCGCGATGTGAAGCCGGCCAACGTGCTCATGTCGGAGTACGGCGAACCTCAGCTCACCGACTTCGGCATCGCCCGGCTGGTCGACTCGGCCACGACCACCACCGGATCGGTCCAGGCCACCATCGGCTACGCCCCTCCGGAGGTCCTCTCCGGCGACGGGGCGACGCCGGCGTCCGACGTGTACGGCCTGGGCGCCACCCTCCACGCTGCGCTGTCCGGCGAGGCTCCCTTCGCCGGGCCCGATGACGAACCGCTGACCGCCCGCATCGGTCGGGTGATGACCCAGATGCCTCCCGACCTGCGAGCGCTCGGAGTGGCCCCGGGGCTGGCGGCGGTGATCGAGTCGACCCTGGCTAAGGATCCCGCGGACCGCCCGCAGAGCGCCAGCGAGCTCCAGGAGCGGCTCGACGCCGCGGATCTGGCCGACGGTGGGGGCGCGGCCGCCGCCGCGGCTCCGCCGCCCACCGAACAGATGGGTGCAGCGGCCCTCGCCGCCGCGCCTGTGGTCGTGCCCGGTCCTCGCGAGCCGGAGACGTCGGTCTCACCGGTCGTACCGGCCGTGGCCGCAGCGCCGTCGGCTGGCTCACCGCCCGGCTCTGGGCGACCGTGGCTCATCGGGGCTGGTGCCCTGGCCGCCCTCGTCGTCGTCGGCCTGCTGGCCTGGTGGCTTCTCGGCTCTCGCGGCGACGACGGCGGCGAGCGCACCGCAACTGACGGTACTGCCACCTCGTCCACCACCGAGGATCCGGCTTCCTCCTCGTCAGCTCCTCCCGAGACCGGCGGAAGCGAGCCGGCGACCACCCCGAGCTCCGAGCCGGCGAGCACCCCGAGCTCCGAGCCGGCGACGACCGCCAGCACCGAGCCGGCGACGACCGCCAGCACCGAGCCGGTCACGACCGCGCCCTCCACCACCACAGCCCCACCCGACGACGACGAGGGCCCCAGCGAGGACGACGTCAGCGGAGCCTTGAACCAGTACTACAGCACCGTCGACGGTGGTGACCTCCGGGCGTCCTACGACCTGCTGTCGTCGGATTACCAGGCGCAGCAGCCCTTCGGCCGGTATCAGGGCTTCTGGAACGGCATCGACTCGGTCTCGGTGCAGGGCCCGGCCCAGGTCGACCTCGACAGCCTCACCGCGGCCGTGACCCTTCGCTACGTGCTGGCCGACGGGAGCGAGAGCGTCGAGGACGTGCAGCTCGGCTTCATCGAGGGCGACGATGGTTCCCTGCTGATCAGCTCCTACGAGACCCGCTGAGCCCCAGGCTCCGACAACTTTGGGCGAGTTCTGGCCACCACGGTGGAACTCGCTCCAGGTTGGGCGCTACTGGCCGTCGGCGACGCAGAAGCTGCCGCCGCACACATCGACGACCACGCCGTCCGGGTGCAGGAACTCGCTGATCTGCTCCCGGGCGTCGGGGTCGCTGCGCGGGTCGCCATGGGGATCGTCGCCGGCCCGGTTGGGCAGGTTCTCGATGGGCGGGGCCGGCGTCCCGCTGTCCCAGTAGACGATCGCCGAGCCTGCGTGGGGGAACGTCTCGATCCGGTCGATGCCGTACAGCGGGGTCACGTCGGCCAGGCGCCCGTCGTCGAGGGGCGGGTCGTTGGTGGCCGCTCCGATGGTGCGGGCCTCGACGTCGGCCGCGATGGGCGCGACCTGGTGATCGCCGAAGGCAACGTGCATCAGCACCTCGTGGGTGGGGGTGCCGGGCAGCGGGTCAGCGGTGAGGTGGTTGGCGTAGCCGTTGGCCTCGCCGCGGTCCCACAGCATCTGGATCATCGAGATCATGATGATGCGGTCGAGGGCGCTGGGGTACTTCGGGGCCAGGATCGAGAAGAACGGATCGAAGTCGACGCTTCGCTCGAGCAGGGTGCTGTAGTTCATGGCCGGCACGCCCAGCGCACCGCGGGTGATGTCGGTGCTCAACGCGACGAGGGCGCCGCCCATGATCCCGCCCTGGCTGATGCCGTCGTAGTACAGTTGCGATCCGTCGATGACCGGCGCGTCGCCGTCGCCCTGGAACGCCGGGTCGGTGGCGAAGCCGTCGGGGAGGGTCATCAGGCGGCCGAGGACCATGAAGTCGAGGAACGCCTGCTGGGTGCGGTCGACGAGCTCGGGGAACTGGGACAGGTCCTGCACGATGCCGATGGTGTTGGGCAGGTCGCTCTCTGACATCCCGAGCCAGTCGGTGCCGCAGTAGACCATGTTGTGCTCGCGGGTCACGGCCCTCACGTAGCCCCCTGCGGCCTGGTCGCCGGTGCCGAACAGTCCGTGGCCGTACAGGCTGGGCCGAGCCCGGGTGGCTCGGGCCGAGTCGGGGACGGTGCACACGAACGGGACGGTGATGTCACCGCTGCGTTGCGGGAGGCTGTCGGAGCCGAGGTTGAGCCGGGAGCCGGGAGCACCGCTGCCGGTGAGGTACTTGGGCACGTCGTAGGTGCCCTCGACCCGCGTGGTCTGCTCGGCCTCGTTGGGTTCGGTCGAGGTCACGGTGAAGTCGGCGGGTACCTCACCCTGAGGACCGCTCAGCACCTCGTCGCGCATGAGGATCGCCCGCTCGGCCAGGTTGCGGGTGCTGGCAACGGTGAAGGTCCAGGCCAGGTGGAGGGTGTCGCGCTCGAGCCCGGCGGCGGTGACAGCGTCGATGGCGGCCTCGATCCCAGGCCGGCGCTCCTCGTCGCGCCGGTTGGGCGACGGGATCTCGTCGCGGAAGATCCGGAACCCCGGTGTCGCGGCGACGGCGCCGCCCGACGCCGTGCGCATGGGCCCGATGCCGACCGCGTAGGTGTGGCCGTCGAGGAAGTTGCGGGCGGGACGCAAGGCCAGGGCGCGCTCCGCGGCGTTGGGCGCGCCGGCGTCGAGCTCGGCCCAGAACGGCCAGCGGTCGCCGGTCTCGGTGTCGACGATGACGATGGGCGAGTCGGGCTCGAGCGAGGCGGCGATGTCGGTGAGGGGCGGCAGGCCGCTGGTGGCCGGGTCGATGCCGGCGTTGTGGACGAGGATCGCCGAGCCGGGGCTGAAGCCGTCCTGGCGATTCCACTCCTGGGGGTTGAAGGCGGGTCCACCGACCGGGGCCGGCACCCACGGCGGCTTGAACACGAGGCGGCGCCCGGTGTCGGTGCTGGCGTCGGGCAGGGTCAGCTCGTCGTTCGGGAACGGCAGCAGGCAGCGGGTGCGGTCGAGGATGCTGCACCCCATGCCCCACGCCTCGCCGCCGGCCAGCAGGTGGCGGTCGACGTTGAGGATGCCGAGCCCCCGGCGGATGCGCCCGACCCAGTAGTCGCGTCCGGCGGCGTCGGCGGCCCGGGCCAGGATGCGGTCGTAGGAGTCGGTGACCTGCGCGAACAGCCGTTCCCGGGAGTAGACGAAGCCGCGCGCTACGTCGATTTGGGCGGCGCCGTCGGCCAGGCGACCCACCCAGTAGTCGTCCCCGACTTGGTTCGGCGCTCGTCCAAGGAGGTCCTGGTACAGCGCGGCGACGAACTCCTCGTCGGTGCCACCCGCCTGGTCGTAGTACTCGCTCGAGTCCAGGATGGCGACGAGGATCTCCTCGACCGTCGACCCCTCCCTCAGCGCCGCGTACCCGTCGGGCGAGGGCTCGTCGCCGATCAGCGCGTAGATGGGGGAGAGGGTGGCGGTCAGTGCCTCGCGGGACAAGATCAGCTGGCGGGCGAAGGTCGCCCGGGTCGTCCCCCCGTCGAGGCGGCCGCCCCAGTACGACAGGCCGGACGAGTCGGCCGCGCGGCCGAGCACGGCCTGGTAGGCGTCGCGGACGTAGCGCTCCGACGCCGGCCGCACCGGGATGCCAGGCTGGCCGAACCCGGGCGGCGGTGGTGCACCCGTGGCCGGCGAGCCCGACGGGGCGCCGGCGACCGGAGCCGCCCCCGATGCCGAGCCGAGGGACACGAGCGCCACGAGGGCCACGACGAGCAGCAAAGGCAGGCGCCGCCGAGGCATGGGCCTGGGAGAGGCGGGGCGGGCGACGTTCACATGACCTCCGGTCGGGGTCGCATCCGGCCCCCCGATGCGACGGAGGTCACACTACTCCGAAGGCCAGGCGCCGTCGGGAGTCCAGCACCCCCCGGGCGCCTGCGCCGTCGGCCCGACGGTCCGGGCGGTGGCCACCCTCGATGCCTTCATCGACTGTGCGCTCGCCCCTGTCACCAACTCTGAGGGCGACGCCTACGACTTCAACCTGGGGTTTCTCGAGACAGTCGGCACCGGAGTGGGTTGTGTCGACATCGACGGATCGCAGCAGCTGGTGGGCCTCGACATCACCGATGACGTCGGCACGACCGTCGGCTGGACCCGGACGGTCATCGAGCTCGACGGGACACGGGCTCGCAACGGCGAGGTCACCAAGGGTGCCTTCACCCGACCCCGAGACGATGCCGAGATCGAGCTGCTCCGGGACATCACGTGCGGCGGTTGGACGATCGTCGAAGACGGGCTCTATCTGTCGACTGACCGGCCTGAGCGCCTGACCCACGGGCGCCGGTCGACCGGGGGTGCACCCTGTGGACCGGCTAGCACTAGCCACAGCGCTCCCGGGCCCGGTCACCCCTTGCGGGCGACCGGGGACCCGGTCGAGGCGATCCTCAGCCCTTGCGACCAGGAACAACCGGGCCGGCCATCGACAGGCGCCGTGAGGCCAGTAGGACGACTCCGCCGAGGAGGAGCGACACCAGCCCGACCGTCACGGCGCCCGTGACGTCTCGGCCTGTGCGGGCCAGCTCCGGAGGGGTCGGGGCACCCGGGCCGCCTGGGGCACCCGGGCCGCCTGGGGCGTCGGGGCTGCCTGGGGCACCCGGGCCGCCTGGGGCGTCGGGGCTGCCGGGGGCGCCCGGGGCACCGGGGGCGCCTGGGGCGTCGGGGCTGCCGGGGGCGCCGGGGGCGCCTGGGGCGCCGGGTCCGCCGGGGGCGCCGGGTCCGCCGGGGGCGCCGGGTCCGCCGGGGGCGCCGGGTCCGCCGGG
>Ga0136640_10000924_pt1 | contig 11549 bp, 11 predicted proteins | sample AntDrymUQ8642106_2_FD_105498 | JGI IMG/M metagenome (GOLD analysis project Ga0136640, IMG submission 105498) | Polar desert sand microbial communities from Dry Valleys, Antarctica - metaG UQ864 (21.06) | ecosystem: Environmental > Terrestrial > Soil > Desert | place: Antarctica: Dry Valley...
CGTCCGGAGCACTTCGAGGACGCCGACCTCGCCGATCCCGACAAGATCCACGGCCGGGCCAGGTTTAGCGCTGACGTCGACGTGATCGAGTGGCTGGGCAACGAGCAGTACGCCTACATCCCGTTCGAGGCCCCCCCGGCGGTGGCACAGAAGCTCGCCGAGCTGGAGTCCGACCTCGACGGCGAATCGACCCGTACCCAGATCGTCGTCTCACTCGACTCATCGAGCCAGGTCCAGATGGGCGGCAGGGCCGACCTGGTCATGGACGCCTCCAAGATGCACCTGTTCGTCCCCGAGACGGGCGAGAATCTCACGGTGATCCCGGCTGCGGAGCCCGAGGCCGCGCACGTCACGGTTTGATAACACGGCGTGTTTGCTGCATTGTGGGGCATCGTGCCAGTTGATGCGAAGCGCAGAGGATGATGAGTGTCGGAGGTTGATCCCGCCCGGGGCAAGCACCGCTTGGCCCGCCATCGCGGACCCAGTGTCCTCGAGCAGACCCGCGACCGCGTGTGCGACGCGATCCTCGCCGTGCCGACCCCTTCCATCCCCGCCGGGGCGGGCCGTGTGGTCGCGGTCACGGCCGTGGGCGGACTGTTGAGCGCTGCTGCGGTCGTCGGGACCCAGGCGGCCGGCAGCAACACCGCGCAGGTTGCCCGAGCCGGCGCGGAGACAGTCGGGGGGACCGCTGCTGGCGACACCGCTGGTGACGCCGGTGACCGTACCGCCCAGAAGACGTCGCGCGATGCCAGCCGTACGTCGTTGACCGACGCCAAGCAGCGCAGGATCGCCAAGGTCGCCGAGGTCGCGAAGTCCGCGAAGTCCGGCGTGATCACCAAGACCGCTGAGGTGGACACGTCCGATCCGCAGGGAATCGCGCGGGCGATGCTGGCGGACTACGGCTGGAGCGAGAGCGAGTTCTCCTGCCTCGACGCGCTGTGGATCGGCGAGAGCAACTGGCAGGTCGATGCCGACAACCCGACGTCCAGTGCGTACGGCATCCCGCAGGCACTGCCGGGCGAGAAGATGGCCTCCGCGGGAGCGGACTGGCAGACCAACCCGGCCACCCAGATCGAGTGGGGCCTCGGTTACATCCAGGACAGCTACGGCTCACCGTGCGGCGCGGAGTCCTTCAAGCAGAGCAACGGCTGGTACTGACGCGTCAGTCGCGCAGTAGCGGTCGTCTCCAACGGTGGCCTGTCCCGGTGGCCATGCGACGTGCTCTCGACGTGCCTCAGCGGTATTCTTCGACCTGCTCCAGCGGCGTTTCGAGCAGTGTGAGTGATCTAGCGAAGTGACCGGCGACGGCGGGCGGAATGAGCAGGGCCGTGAAGCAGAGCACTGCTGCGGGCGCGCCGAATTGATCCGCGAGGAAGCCGACGAGCAAAATGCCGATCCATACCAACGACTGGGCGGCAAAGTTGGAGACGGCCCCGACCCGGCCGATGAGCCGGTCAGGGACAAAGACCGCGGTGTACGCCTCCCAGACCGAAACGACGGGCACGGAGACAAAGAGGCATGCGGCAACGGCGATCTGCCATGGCCGCGTGGCTACTGCCGCGAGGCCCAGACTGACAACGTAGATCCACCCGCCCAGCACGAAGACCCGGCGCGATCCCAGTTTCTTGATGATCAGTCCGGCGAGAACCGAAGCCAGCATTTCCGCCGGCCACCACGGCGGAGTTGGCCACCCCGATGCTCTGCGGCCCCGCGCCCTGGTGCTGGAGCAGCGCGACCATCATCAGCAGGAAGCTGTTGCCGACCATGTTGGCCACCGCGATCCAGGCTGTCATGTAGCGAAGGAACTCGCGGCGGCGCACAAACCTGAAGCCCTCGCGGATGTCGTCAACGACGTTGCCGCCCCCGGCGGGGTCGCAATTCTCGGGGCTCCCACCACTCATGGTCCGCTCGGCACGGCGGGGGCCGAGCGGCCGACGGATCAGGCAGCCCCCGCCGAGGCGAACACGAACGAAAGTGCGTCGGCCGCAAAGGGCAGCCACCGCGACACGGTGAAAAGGAATGCGGCCAGTGGTGAGCCAACAAGCTGCGCCGCCTGGTGCGGACCTTGTTCCTGCGCCGAGCGGGCGGCGAACTTTTCGCGCGGCACGATGCGGCGCAGCACAGGCAGTGTCGCGCCCTGCGTGATGCCGACCAGCGCGCCGTCGATCAGGGAGGCGGTGGTCAGAAGCGGGATCAGCACGTGTCCGGCGACGGGATCGGCTTGCGCAGCTGCGGTGCTCTAGCGACCGCGGAGCCGCTCGGTCTCCACGGTCGCGGTTTGCACGGCTGAGTGGAGCAGCTCTACCACTGCATCGGCCGTGCGTTCGTGCTGGTCGTTCCAGCGCGTGAGGTCGCGGACGTGCGCTGTACGGATCGCCGGGGCCGGACACCAGCGCACCGGGCGGCGTACGCCCTCGTAGAGCGCGTGCCAGGTGAGGTCAAGCGTGCGCTGCACAAGCTGGGTGTGTGTTTCGGACGGTCCGCCAGCGGCGTGGACGATAGCCCCGACGAGGCAAGCGCCGGACACGTCTGCGCCGGCCACGACGTGGACGTTGTTCGCGGCGACCCTGCGCCGGTGGCCGTGCTCATCAGTGACGGCGAACCAGTCGTGCTGGAGCCATCCGGCGCTGACCACGGCGATCGCATCTGCGAGAACGCCCCTGATGCAGTGCAGCTCGGCCAAGTGTGCGGCGTGGCGGTCCTGTTGGGTGAGCCGCCGTCGTTCGCTTCTCTTCGCCCGCCGGGTGACCGGCCGGCCGACGCGATGGGCCGAGCGGACCTCGGGGCTGGTCAGGTCGAAGCGCACTGCGGTCCTCCTTCTCTCAGCGACGCGTAACGGCTCCTCGAACCACTCTTGCGCGTTGTCGCAGTTGTGGCAACAGGTCCGTGGCGCCGATCCAGTACGTCAGCCGCGTAGACCGGTGCTGAGCAGCCCCCACCCGGCGGCCACCAACCCGACGGTCAGCACGGCGGCACCGGCCCACACCATCCAGATGAGTCGGTTCGGCTTTCGCGGATCACGCCCGAGCACGGAAAGGAAGAACCCGGCCGGCATCAGGATCGCCGCCCACAACACTCCGGTCGACAGGCCTCTCGGTACTCCGCCGACGCCCGCCGAGTCGATCAGCTGGACGACGACGAGGCCGAGGATCACCAGGACACCGGCGTGGGCGTGACCCGCGCGGAAGAAGCTCCTCTGCAGGTCGTTCGCCTGGACCTGCCGCGTGACGACGCGCAGCATGAAGGTCCCGCCGTAGGCGATACCGACGACGGAGAGCAGCACGGCGCCCGCCAGGGTGGCCGATGAGGGCTGGAGCATCAGACTTCCTTTCGTTCAGCGGCGGCCGGGGCGGCGGTTGTGCCCGAGCCGTAGAGCATGCTCGCGGCACGGCGGGCAAGCGCCGACAGGTCCGGCTCGGCGACGTAGGCACGAACCGACGAGGCGTCGAGGTTCCCGGTGAGGGCGAGGGTGGCGAGGCCGTGCACGAGCGACCAGCCGGCTATCGCTGCGGCGGCGGCGTCCGATACCTTGCCGGCGTCCTGCAGGCCCTCGACGCCGGCGCACAGGACACCGAACGTCTGTTGCCGGGCCGCGACGAAGGCCGGGTCGTCGACGACCAGGTCCTCGTGGCTGAACATCACGGCGAAGTGTGCGGGGTGCGCCGACGCGAACTCGACGTACGCCACACCGGTCTCCAGGAAGCTTGTCGCGGCGCCCTCGCGCAGCCGTTCGGCGAGAAGCAGGTGCCCTTCGGTGGCGAAGGCGGTGAGGAGCCCGGCGCGGGAGCCGAAGTGGTTGCGCGGCGCCGTGTGCGATACGCCGGCCGCTCGGGCGAGACTGCGCAGCGAGACCTCCGAGACCCCGCGGCCGGCCACGGTCTCGGCGGTCAGGTCAAGCAGACGCCGCCGAAGGTCCCCGTGGTGGTAGGTCTCGCGCACCCCCCGATGTTGCCAGTGGAAACATCGGGGTGTCAAGCGGTCACCTGCCAGACTGTTCGGGTGAGCCGACTGGATCAGCGCGCCGACGCCGGTACCGACGCCCGCGGCCAGCGCGACCGCCCGCCGGTCGCCACACGCTTGGCGCCCTACGCGTTGTGGCTGGTTTTCACGGTGGCGTACGCGACGGTGTCCCTGCAACGCTTCAGCCGGTTCGAGACCCCGTCCTGGGACAACGCCATCTTCACCCAGGCGATCGCGGGCTACGCCAACCTCGGCGCCCCCGTCGTCGACATCAAGGGCCCGGGCTTCAACATCCTGGGTGACCACTTCTCGCCGATCATCGCGCTCGTCGCGCCGTTCTACCGGATCTTCCCCGACCCCCGCACCCTGCTGGTCGCCCAGGCGGTCGCGGTGGGATTCTCGGTCGTCCCGATCGCCCGGCTGGCGATCAGGCGGTTGGGTCTCGGCTCCGGTCTCGCGGTCGCGGTCGCGTACGGGCTGTCGTTCGGCATCGCCGCAGCAATCTACGTGGACTTCCACGAGGTGGCGTTCGCGGCCGTGTTGCTGGCGCTCGCTGGCGAGGCGTATGTCGACCGCCGCTGGGGTCGCGTCGCTCTGTGGGCAGGGCTGTTGCTGCTGGTGAAGGAGGACCTGGGCCTGACCGTCGTCGCGGTCGGTGCCGCCGTGGCGGTGAGCGGTGCCCGCAAGATCGGGTTGCTGCTCGCGGTGGGTGGCCTGCTGGGTTTCGCGCTCGTGCTGCTGGTGCTGATCCCCGCGGCCAACCCGGACGGTGTCTACGACTACGTCGATGTGCTCGGCGGTGGGAGCGGCGGCGCCGGACCGGTCGCGACACTGGTCACGCAGTGGGACACCAAGGTGATGACCGTGCTCGTCACGCTCGGGGTGACGGGGTTCCTCGCCCTGCGTTCGCCGTGGGTGCTGGTCGCCGGCCCCACCTTGGCGTGGCGCTTCGTCGGCGACAACGCGTACTACTGGGACACCGACTTCCACTACTCGCTCGTGCTGATGCCGGTCGTCTTCGTCGCGATGGTCGACGCGATGGCCCGCGTGTGCGAGGAACGCGGCTGGGTCGGCCGCTACGCCGTGCACGCTCCGGCCGTAGCCGTTGCCGTAGCACTTGCTCTGCTGCCGCAATACCCGCTGGCGGGCTTGGTACAACCAGGGACCTACGCCGAGAGCCCTCGGGGGCGGTCGGCCGAGGACGTCATCGCCGCGCTCCCGGCCGGCGCCAGCGTCGAGACCGACATCGGCCTCATCACCCACCTGGCCGGTGACCGGCCGGTCTACTGGGTAGGCACCATCGGAGCGGCCGTACCGGACTACATGCTGATTGACCAGCAAGCCGGTTGGGGGGGCACCGCGCCGGACGTCGTGCAGTACGCCGAGCAGCAGCACCCCGGCACGTCGTACGAGGAGGTCTTCTCCCGCGACGGCTACCTGCTCGCTCGCCGCACCTCGTGACCGGGGGGGGGGTCCCACGTAGACGTGGGAAACCGCCACTGTGCTCGCGAAATACTCCGTGCACAGTGGTAGGTCCCCGTGCACCGTACGCACGGCGGGCGCGGCCGCACGGTACGTCGCGGCCGCACGGTACCGGCGCAGCGCTACAACGGCGGACAGCCGGACAACGTCAGGGGTGCGTCATGGAGAGCACGTCGAGGGCGTCGTCGAGCTGAGCCTCGGTGAGGTCGCCGCGTTCGACGAAACCGAGCTCGAGCACCACCTCGCGGATCGTCTTGCGCTCCTTGACCGCCTGCTTGGCGACTGTCGCCGCCGCCTCGTACCCGATGTAGCGGTTGAGTGGCGTCACCACCGAGGGCGAGGACTCGGCGTACTCGCGGGCGCGCTCGACGTCGGCCACGATCCCGTCGACGCAACGGTCGGCGAGCAACACGCTGACGTTGGACAGCAGCCTGACAGACTCGAGCACGTTGCGGGCGATGACAGGAAGCATGACGTTGAGCTCGAAGTTGCCGGCGGCCCCCGCGGTCGTGACCGTCACGTCGTTGCCGATCACCTGGGCGGCGACCATGAGCGTCGCCTCAGGCAGCACCGGGTTGACCTTGCCGGGCATGATGCTCGAACCGGGTTGCAGGTCAGGCAGTGCGATCTCCGCCAGGCCGGTACGAGGGCCAGATCCCATCCAGCGCAGGTCGTTGCAGATCTTGGTGAGGCTGACCGCGATCGTACGTAGCTGGCCGGACAGCTCGACGAGCCCGTCGCGGGCACCTTGGGCCTCGAAGTGGTCGGCGGCCTCGGTCAGCGGCAGGCCGGTGGAGCGGACAAGGATCTCGATCACCCGCTGCGGGAATCCGCGTGGGGTGTTGATGCCGGTGCCGACGGCCGTCCCGCCCAACGGCACCTCGGCGACCCGGGGGAGCGCGGACTCGACCCGCTCGACACCGCGGCGGACCTGGGCGGCGTACCCGGCGAACTCCTGGCCCAGCGTGACCGGGGTGGCGTCCATCAGGTGGGTACGGCCGGACTTGACGACCTCGGCGAACTCGGCGGCCTTGGCCTCCAACGAGACGGCCAGGTGGTCGAGCGCCGGGATGAGCAGCTCGGTGACGGCGGCGGTCGCGGCCACGTGGATGGAGGTGGGGAAGACGTCGTTGCTGGACTGGCTCGCGTTGACATGGTCGTTGGGGTGGACGTCCCGGCCGAGACGCCGGGTGGCCAGCGTCGCAATCACCTCGTTGGTGTTCATGTTGCTGCTGGTGCCCGAGCCGGTCTGGAACACGTCGATCGGGAACTCTGCGTCGTGCTGCCCTGCCGCGACCTCGTCGGCGGCAGCGACGATCGCGTCCGCGAGGTCCCGCTCGATGACGCCGAGCTCGGCGTTGGCCGTGGCACAGGCTGCCTTGATCTGCGCGAGTGCCTTGATGTGCTGCGGCTCGATCGGTGTGCCGGAGATGGGGAAGTTCTCGACCGCGCGCTGCGTCTGAGCGCGCCACAACGCCTCGACCGGCACCTTGACCTCGCCCATGGTGTCGTGCTCGATCCGGTAGTCGGTCTCATCGCTCATGGGGGCGACATTATCGTCGCCCGAAAGTCTCCGCCCCGCGGGACGTGATCCAAACTGGGTCGCCATAGCGACCGAAACTGGATGACGTCCCGCAGGAGGAAGGAAACCGACCGGGAGTTGTCCACAGGTATCGCGCCCCGAGCGGCTGTCCACAGCTGCGCGTTGGACGGCTGTGGGAGCACACCGTCAGCCAGCATCGTCGGTCGCATGACTCCTCGACGACTTCTTCGTACCCTCGTGCTCGCCGTGGCCGCCCCCAGTTTGGTGTGTGCCTCGGCCCAAGCGCCCGCCACAGCCCAGAGAGCCGGCCACCAGGCGGTCGGCTACAAGATCCCCACCGCCTCAGGGCAACACGGCGGCTGGATCGGCTCCTACCAGACAAGCAACGGCGGCCCCAAAGTCTACTGCGCCGACCCGCTGAAGCGCGGCCCGAGCTTCGCCGGCGGCTACTCCTCGCCGCGACTGGTCTCACACTGGAAACGGGTCAGCGGCAAGCCGGTCGGTCCGGCAGCGCTCAGGCGCGCCGGATGGATCCTGTCCGCCCACGGCGAGACCGAAAGCAAGAAGCGTGCTGCCGCTGTCGACACCGCTGTGCACGCGCTGATGACCCGTGGGGCGTACGGCTTCGGCCGCTCGCGCTCGGACCAGCGGTTGCGCGCCACCGGCCACGGTCGTGAGATCAAGGGACTAGCGCGGCAGATGCTGGGTGCATCCAAGCGGCTTTCGGGTCCGGCGCGGCTGTACGTCGGTGCGACGACCGTCACCGACGACGGCGGGGTCTCGGCCATGGTGCGGCTGACGTCCAGGCGCACGGGCCGACCGATCGCTGGCGCCAAGGTGCGCGTGAGGCTGCCTGGGCGGCCCGGCAGTAAGTTGACGAAGGTGACCGGCAACGACGGCACCGCCCACGTCTCCTTCACCGTTCGAAACCCCGGCGCCTATCAGGTCCGGGCCGCCGCCCGCGACCTCGCGTCGAGCAGAGTGTGGGTGGCCGAGCCCCACGACCGGCGCGCTCAACGGATGCTCGTCGCCGGGCGTACCGAGCAGGTACGCGCTGCCGACACCGTGACGATCAAGGGGCACCCGCAGGTGAGCACGATGACGTCGGACTTCGACGTGACACCGGGCACGGTGTTCCGGGACATCGTCAGGGTCACCGGTCTGGAACCGGGCTACCACCGCACGGCCGTCGCCGAGCTGTACGGCCCCGCGAGGCAACGTGCCCAGCTACGGTGCGACAAGCAGACGGTGGTGCGCCGTGTGCGGTTCACCGTCGACGGCAACGGGACCTACCGCACACCGCCGGTGAAGGTCCACCGCCCGGGGCGCTACACGTGGCTCGTGCGGCTGCCAGGTGACGCGCGCAACGTGGGCGCGACGCACCGTTGCGCGACGCGCTCGGAGACGACCTTGGTCCGCAAGCGGTGGTACGCGCCGCCAACGATCGACGCCGGTTACACCGTCTCTGGCCGCGCTGATGCGGTGCCGGCGCGGGCACATCGTCGGGCCGCCTGGGTCGAGGTCCCCGCTGCGCGCATCGTGGCCGGAGCCGCCCTCGTCGGTGCGTCACACGGCACGATGGACCTGCCCGGAGATGTCGACCGCCTGGGGTGGCTCGACAGGAGTGCGCGGCCCGGTGACCTGATCGGCTCAACGGTCATCGCCGGACACGTGTCGGACCGTAGCGACGACCCCGGAGCGATGTGGAACCTCACCGACGTCCACCGCGGCAACCGGGTGCGGGTGCACCGCGGCGGCGAGACGTTCACGTACCGGGTCTTCGCCAAGGACCGCTACTCCCGGAGCCGGGCGCTGCCCCACCGGGCCTTCGCCACGACGGGACGTCACAAGATCGCCTTGATCAGCTGCACCGACCGGGTGCGGACGAGCGGCGGCGGCTTCCACTACACCGACAACATCGTCGTGCTGGCCAGAGCGGTGCCGTGACAGGCGCCCGCCCGGCGGGTCAGTGCGAGACGCTGGCCCGCCGGGCGGTACGCGTGATCGCGTCGATGATCGTGACGTAGAGCGCCCGCGGCATGTCGTGTCCCATCCCCGGGATGGTCACCAGCTGGGCACCCGGTATGCCGGCCGCCGTCGCCTGGCCACCTGACCTGTGCACCATGGGGTCGTTCAGACCGTGGATGACACAGACCGGCATCGTCAAGTGCTGCAGGTCGCGCGTCCTGTCGGGCTGGGTCAGGACCGCGAGCATCTGGCGCACCACGCCGCTGGACGACCAGCCGCGGTCGAAGGTCTCTTCGGCCCTGGCGATGACGTAGTCGGTGTCGAGGTCGAAGCCCGGTGACCTCATCAGGGTGGCGCTGCGCAACGATCGCCGCACGTAGCTCTCCCGCGCGTTGCCGGCCGGGGCAAGCAGACTCGGGAAGAGCTTGGGATGCTGCCAGCCGACTCTGCGGGCCCCGGTGGTCGACATGATCGAGGTCATCGACGCGATTCGTGCGGGACGCGCGATCGCCATCGTCTGTGCGATCATCCCGCCCATCGAGATACCGGCCACGTGCGCGCGCTCGAGATCCAGATCGTCGAGCAGACCGAAGGCGTCGTCGGCCAGCGCGGACATGGAATACGGGACCGCGACCGGACGCCTGAGAAATGCCCGTACCAGCTGCCGGCGTGACACGCGCTCACCGCGGAACCTCGTCGAGCGCCCGGTGTCACGGTTGTCGAAGCGGATGACGAAGAACCCACGTTGCACCAGCAGCTCGCAGAACTCCACGCTCCACCAGCCCATGGGGCAACCGAGCCCCATGACAAGCAGCATCGCCGGGTCGCCGGGGTCACCGAACGTCTCGTGACAGATCTCGGTGCCGTCGGGGAGTCGTGCCAGCTGCTCAGCCACGCGACCGATTCTAGGGCGGTGCGGCGCGAGCGGCGATGCATGCGAGCGACATCACTCCTGCAGCAACGGCAGCTCTGTGAGCCACGGCGGGTCAGCGCCCGGCCGGGAGCACACGATTGCCGCCGCGGTGGTCCCGAGCTCGCCCAGCCAGTGCAGGTCGGCGACGTCGAACCGGTGCCGGCCTAGCCAGCCACGCACGCACAATCCGGCGAGTACGGCGGCTGTGAAGGAGTCACCCGCTCCGATCGTGTCGACGAGCTCTGTGGGCTTCGAGGCCAGCTGCACCTGGGCATCACCGGAGACCAGCAGAGCGCCCTGGCTGCCGAACGTCATCATCGCGAGCGCAACACCGGACGTGCACAGCTCGGACAGCAGCACCTCGGGTGCTACCCCCGGTCGCAGCACGGTCGCGTCCTCGTCGCTGAGCCTGCAGAAGGTGGCGTGCCCGGCGATCGCGTCGAACCGCCGGACGACGTCATCCGCATCTGCGGTGATGCCGAGTCGGACGTTGGGGTCGAAGCTCACCGCGACCTGGTGTGACGCAGCTGCGGCGGCCAGGGTCAGCACCGCGTCGGCGCCTGGCGCCAGCGCGGCGCCGATCGACCCGACGTGTACCAGGTCGAACGCGGCCGCGTCCGGCAGCTCACTGGGGTTCCACGTCACATCGAACGCGTACGTCGCATGGCCGTCGGCCCCGATGTCGGCGATGGCCGTGGAGGTGTCGCCGTGGTGCGGCGGCAGCGAGCGTACGTCCACGTCCGAGGCATCGAGGCGGTCACGGAGCAGCTCGCCGCGCTCGTCGTCGCCGAGCTGGGAGGCGAACGTCACCGGCACGTCCAAACGGGACAGCCCGACCGCGACGTTCAGCGGCGACCCGCCGGGCCGCGCCACCTCGTCATCTCCGGCGCGCCGGGTGAGATCGATGAGCGCCTCGCCGACGATCAAGACGGGGGCGGCACCGGCACCTGACATCAGTGCTCGTAGTTGACCGCGGCGTACGCGCGGAGCTTCTCGAACTTGTGCTCGCTGATGATCCGGCGGACCGTGCCGCTGCGTGAGCGCATCACGAGTGAGTCGGTGGTGGCGCTGTTGGCCTGGTAGCGCACTCCCTTCATCAGTTCTCCGTCGGTGATCCCGGTGGCGACGAAGAAGCAGTCGTCGCTGGTGACGAGGTCGGCGGTCATCAGCACCTGGTCGAGGACGTGGCCGGCGTCGACGGCGCGTTGCGACTCGTCGTCGTCAACCGGCCAGAGCCGCCCTTGAATCACGCCCCCGACGCACCTCATCGCACACGCGGTGATGATTCCCTCAGGTGTCCCCCCGATGCCTGCCAGCAGGTCGACGCCAGTGCCGGGACGCGCGGCCATGATCGCGCCGGCGACGTCACCGTCGGTGATGAACTTGATCCGGGCGCCGGTGGCGCGGATGTCGGCGACCAGCCCCTCGTGTCTGGGCCGGTCCAGCACACAGACGGTGATGTCCGAGGCGGACATCGACTTCGCCCTCGCGACGATCGCGATGTTCTCCTCGATGGGCAGGCGGATGTCGACGAGGTCTGCCGCCTCCGGCCCGGTGACGAGCTTCTCCATGTAGAAGACCGCTGATGGGTCGTACATCGAACCCCGTGGCGCGACGGCCATCACCGAGACGGCGTTGGCCATGCTCTTGGCCGTGAGGGTGGTGCCGTCGATGGGGTCGACC
>Ga0136640_10000925_pt1 | contig 11524 bp, 14 predicted proteins | sample AntDrymUQ8642106_2_FD_105498 | JGI IMG/M metagenome (GOLD analysis project Ga0136640, IMG submission 105498) | Polar desert sand microbial communities from Dry Valleys, Antarctica - metaG UQ864 (21.06) | ecosystem: Environmental > Terrestrial > Soil > Desert | place: Antarctica: Dry Valley...
CGCTACTCCCCGATCCGGAAGCGGGCGATGCGGCGGATGACGACGTTCTCGCCGGTACTCGAAGACAGGGCGGCCCGCATCTCCTCGATCGTGCGCCCGTCGTGCTTGTCGGCGTTCACGTGGGGCTGGTTGAGCAGCACGCTCTCCTCGAGCCACTTGCGCATCCTGCCCTCGGCGATCTTCTGCTGGACCTGCTCGGGCTTGCCCTCCTCGCCGGCCTGGTCGGCGAGCACCTTCATCTCCGCCTCGCGGACGTCCTCAGGCACGTCCTCCTCGGAGACGTAGAGCGGCCCGGCGGCGGCCACGTGTGAAGCGACCTCCCGGGCGAACTCCGAGAACTCGTCGTTGCGGGCCACGAAGTCGGTCTCGCAGTTGACCTCGACCAAGGCGCCGACCTTGCCGTTGTGGTGCACGTAGCTGGTCACGAGCCCCTCGCCGGCCGCGCGCTCGCCGCGCTTGGCGGCCTTGGCCTGGCCCTTGACCCGCAGGAGGTCGATGGCCTTGTTCATGTCGCCACCCGCCTCCTGGAGGGCGGACTTGCAGTCCATCATCCCGGCGCCGGTGCGCTCGCGCAGCTCCTTCACGTCCTTTGCCGCGACCTGAACGCTCACGAGGACTCCTCGTTGGGATCGAACACCCTCTGCTCGGCCGGAGGCGTGGCGGGAGGCGGCGGAGCGATCCGCTGGACCGCCGGCTCGTTCTCGGCCGCCGCTTCGGCTGCCTCACGCTGGGCCTGCTCCTCGGCCTCGCGACGAGCGGTCTCTTCGGCCTCGCGGCGAGCGGCCTCCTCGGCCTCGCGGCGAGCGGCCTCCTCGGCCTCGCGGCGAGCGGCTTCCTCCTCGTCACGGAAGCGCTGGTGCTCCTCGCCGACCACGCCGGCGATCGCCTCCACGATCAGCTTGCAGGAACGGATCGCGTCGTCGTTGCCCGGGATCACGAAGCTCACCGGGTCCGGATCGCAGTTGGTGTCGGTGAGGGCGATGATCGGGATGTTCAGGCGCGTGGCTTCGCGCACGGCGATCGTCTCGGTCTTCATGTCGCAAACGAACATCGCATCGGGTGGACGCTGCATGTCAGCCACGCCGCCGAGGTTGAACTCGAGCTTGTCGCGCTCCTTGGTGGCGGCGATGCGCTCGCGGGTGGGGAGCAGCTCGAGCGTGCCTGTCTGGGTCCACTCACGGAGCTCGTGCAGGCGCTTGATGCGCTTGGACACCGTCTGGAAGTTGGTGAGCAGCCCGCCGAGCCAGCGGTTGTCCACGTAGGGCATGCCGGCCGCGGTGGCGGCCTCGGCGACGGTGTCGCGAGCCTGCTTCTTGGTGCCCACGAAGAGGATCGTGCCTCCGCGCGAGCCGACGGCAGAGGCGAACTCCTGCGCGCGCTCGAGCAGGACCTCGGTCCTTTGCAGGTCGATGATGTGAATGCCGCTGCGCTCGCCGAAGATGAAGCGGCGCATCTTCGGGTTCCAGCGGCGCGTCTGGTGGCCGAAGTGAACGCCGGCCTCCAGCAGCTCCTTGAGTGTGACCTGAGCCAACTGAATCGTCTCCCTTTGTGGTGCTTCGTGAGCCTGAAGCTCCCGGCACGGCGCCAGGGCCCCCCAGACAGGTTCCCGCCACCAGCCGCTGCGCGGACCCGGGGCCTTCCGGTCTTGGGGAGGAGCACAGCCGGACCGTTGTCCGGCGAGCACCGCACCGCACCTTCAGAACGCCCGGGCAGGGCCACGCCGGCCCGGTGGGGGTTGGTTGAACGTCTCCACCAAGCATACGCAAGATTCTCGAGCGATCTGCGTTGCCAACGATGTACGGGCCGGCCTCCCTTCCCCTACCTCCGGTGGTCCGGTCCGTATGAAGCGCGCGAACGGGGCGGCCACGAAGGCCGTCCCGTTTTGCTGTCGGGGGCCGTCAGGCCCGGGAGGGCAGCCGGCGCCAGGTCTCATACGCGGGTCGCGCCGTGCCGGGCACGAGCGGCTCGCGCAGCCCCGAGTCGTAGCCGAGGTCGGTGTACATGAGGTAGTTGGTCACCATCTCGATGCCTGGGCCGTCCAGCCCGTCGTCGCTGTCGTGGCGATCCCAGTTGCGCCGGATCAGGTCGGCCTGGAGCGCCAGCGCCGCCGCGGGGTCGGGGGCTCGCCCACGCGCGATCAGGCGATCGACCCTCACCCCGCCTTCGGTCAGCCAGATCCCGGGCACCTCGGGGTCGCGCCCCCGCCAGCCCGACCAGCGGCCGGTCAGCATCTTGCGCACCTCGGTGGCCCGGCTTGGGCCCGCGGGAGAGTCCGCGCCCAGGTCCTCCTCCATGTCGATGTAGTTGTGGTGAGTCCAGATGAACTGCGGATGGGCGGCAAAGCCGACCGCATCGAGCTCGGATAGCAGCGCGGGCACGAAGTCGGAGTAGTTGCCGAGCAGGTCGCTCGTGGGCCCGACGATGTCGGCCGACCCCGGGGCCCCGAGGGGCGAGCGGTGCTCGTGCTCGGCCGCTATCTCCTGCGCCGCCTGCATCATCCGCGCGCAGTAGCGAACGGCGCTGTCAGGTCCGCGTTGCGGCCACCACTGGTTATTGGGCTCGTTGAGCAGGTCGAGTACGAAGGCGCTTCCGTGTCCCATGTAACGCTCGTAGAGGAAGCGCGCCCACCGGCCCCACCATCCGTCGCGGCCCATCTGGTCAAACGGAGGGAGCCGGAAGGTCAGCAGCTTGCGGGGCGCGTCGAAGTCGCGCGTGGCGATCGCCTCCGGAGACATCCGCTGCGCCGGCTCGAAGTCGAAGTCCTCGATGCTGAAGCGGCCCGAGAGCACCTCGGTCGTGCCGTTTGACCAGTGAGGGAAGCCGTAGCTCTGAAGGATCACCCCTACGGGCGGATCCTGGGCCCGGGCGTGGGCGATCTGCGCGTCGAGGGACTCGATGTAGGCAGAGCCCGGATTGGACGCGTCCGCCAGCCGCTCCCAGGGGACCTGCTCCGGAGGCAGCGGCTGGATCAGGTCCCACCGCGCCCACAGCTTGATCCAGCGCGTGCCGGTCTCCTGGATGAAGCCGTCGTTGCCATGCGCGCGGTAGTCCTGCACGTAGCCCTGCGGTTGCGCCAGCCGGGGCGGGTTTTGCGTTGGCGGCGACGTGAAGCTCACGCACTTGCGCAGGGCGGAGGACATCGCCTCAGCTCCGATCGGGTGCGTATGGCGGGCTGGCCAGCCGCAGCGCCTCGCCGGCCAGCACCCGGCGGCGGTTGCCACGGGTGCCGAAGCGGGCGTCAGAGCCGGGATCCTCGTCGACGCCGGTGTTGGTCAGCAGCCGTCGTGCTCCGCCGGCCGCGATCGCCTCGTCGAGCACGAGGTCGACCATCGCGCGCAGGCCGGGGTTGCGCGAGTACCAGCCTGAGAAGACCGCGGTGGCCCTCCTGACGTACCCCGCACTCGCCCGGCCGCCCTCGAGCGCCACGACGGCGGCCACGAGATCGGCGTAGCGCCGCCGGCCCGCGCTGGTCAGCGAAGTGGAAGAGCCGGCACTGCTGCTGGGGCCCGTGGGCCCGAGCGGCCACCGAGCAGCCACTCCGGCCACTGCCGCGGAGCCAGCCACGCGGATCAGGAGGGCTCTCCGGGTCAGCGGCGTCATCCATCCCTGACGGTAACCACTGAATAGCCGAGGCTCGCCGATCGCAACCTGGAGATTCGGACCCCGAACGCGAAACGAGGCGACGCATGGTCGCCTCGTCTCGGATCAGTCTCCGTCTGGCCCTTCGGAGACTGGGTCCCGCCGCGCCCCTTCGAGTGCTCGAAGCAGATCGGCGGGTGGGTTGGACTCGCACACCAAATATTCCCGCGTGACTGGATGACTAAACCCGAGCGAGCGGCTATGCAGAAACTGGCGCGCTAACCCCAGTCTGTGGCCGCATGTACCCCCTCCGTAGTCGGCATCCCCGCACACCGAGAGTCCGATGGCCGCGAGGTGAGCGCGGATCTGGTGGGTGCGCCCGGTCTCCAGGCGCACCGACAGCAGGGTGGTTCGGGACAGCAGCTCGAACACCTCGAAGTGCGTGACCGCGGAGCGGGGGCGGTCGGTACGCGTGGACATCACGGTGCGCCGCACACGGTCGCGGCCGATGGGCGCGTCGATCGTGCCGCTGCGAGCGTCGGGATGTCCGTCTACCAGCGCCAGGTACTCGCGCTCGACCTCGCGGTCGCCGATCATCCGCGCCAGCGCGGCGTGTACGGCATCGGAGCGGGCGACCACCAGCAGGCCCGAGGTGTCGCGGTCGAGGCGGTGCACGATTCCGGCGCGGTCGGGGTCGGGCCCCCCGGCCGCGCGGCCGGCGAGCGCCTGGGCCAGCGTGCCGCCCCGGACTCCCGCGCCGGGATGCACTACCACGCCCGCCGGCTTGTCGACCACGAGCAGGTGCTCGTCCTCCCAGACGACCTCGAACGGCGCGTCCTCCGTGCTTTCGGGGGGTGCGCCGGGGACCTCGGCCACCTCGACCAGCTCGCCGGCAGCCACCCGGTGCGACTTGGGCCGGACCCGGCCATCGACCGTCACCAAGCCGCCGTCGAGCAGGCGCTGGCCCGCCGACCGGGTCGCCGCCTCACCGCGTGCGGCGAGGGCGGCGTCGAGGCGCATGCCCTCCTCGGCTTCGCCGGCCCGGAAGCTCATGTGCGCCCCGGCGGCCCCTCGACGACGTAGAGGAGGACGAACACCCCGATCACGATCGCGGTGTCGGCCAGGTTGAACGCCGGCCAGGCGATCGGGTCGATGAAGTCGATCACCGCTCCCTCGCGGGCCCGGTCGGCCAGGTTGCCGAGCGCTCCCCCGAGGAGCATCCCCACGGGCAGCCACAGCCAGGCGCGCCCTGCGTTGGCGGCGAAGTAGGCGATCAGGAGCACCAATGCCAGGGCGATGAGCGCGGCGACGATCGCTCCCCTGTCCTCCAGGGCCCCGAAGGCGACACCCCGGTTGCGCGTATTGGTCAGATCCAGCGCGAAGAACACGTTCACGCTCTCGCCCCGCTCCAGGGACGCCACGACGGCCTGCTTGGTCGCCTGGTCCAGCGCGAAGACCACTGCCAGAGTCGCGAGGGCCCGGGCCCAGCCCGCGGCTCGTGACATTCTCAGCCCCGGATGAGGTTCGCGACGATGCCGCCCACGATCACGAGCACGAACGTACCCACCATCGGGCTCAGATCGAGCGCGCCCGGGCCGACGCGCACCATCGGCAGGAACCGGCGGAAGAGGCGCAGGTAGGGGTTGACCACGTCTGAGACGAAGCCCAGGAAGGCGCTGAGGTAGCGGTTGTAGGGGATCCGCGGGAGGAAGCTCGCGATCACCTGGATGAAGATCAAGACCACGTAGACCGTGACGAGGGTGTTCACGTAGTCGGCGACATCGCCCCGGTCTACGGCGGCCAGCACGGGGGTCACCTGCGGGTGGCCTCCACGACCAGGTCCACCGCGGCGCCAAAAGATCGCCGCACGCCGCCGTCCTCGAGGGCCTGCAGCCCCCTCTCTGTCACGCCACCCGGCGTCGCCACCCGGTGTCGCAGCTCCGCGGGGTCCAGGTTGTTGGCGTCGAGGTAGGCGGCCGTGCCCGCCATCGTCTCCACCACCAGCCGCGTGGCCTGAGCAGGATCGAGGCCGTGACGGGCGCCCGCGTCGGCCATCGCCTGGATCACGAGGGCGATGAAGGCCGGACCGCAGCTCATCAGCGCCATCGCGGGCTCGATGAGGGGCTCGTCAAGCGCGATCACCACCCCGCTGCGACCGAACAGCTGCAGCACGTCCTGCTCAGGGCCCGCGGCCGCGCGGCTGCCGGCGGCATAACAGAACACGCCACGCCCGACCTCCACCGGCAGGTTCGGTATGAAGCGGTAGACCGGCGTGTCCGGGTAGGCGGCCTCGAGCTCGGAGATGCGGGTGGCTGCCACGATCGACGCCACGGCCTTGGCGCCCGGCGCGGCCTCCTCGGCCACCTCGTGCAGCTGCGCCGGCTTGTGGCAGAGCACCACCAGGTCGACCTGCCCGGCCAGCTCTGAGTTCGAGCCCGCGACGCTGCCGCCGACCTCGGCCACGAGGGCCTCGGCGCGCTCATGATCGGCGTCGTACACGACGGCCGGCTCACCGAGCCCGCGCGCGAGAGCCGACCCCATACTGCCGGCACCGATGAACCCGATCCTCACGGGAGGCACTCTATTGAGCAGGCGCCGTACGCCCCGACCTGCGACGGTCGAAAGCCGTTGAGCTCGATCAGGACTGGTTGAAGAAGCCCTTTTCGATGAGCCGTGCGCGTTCCTCGGCGGACACGTCGACGTTGCGCGGGGTGAGCAGGAACACCTTGTCGGCGATCCGCTGCATGCCGCCGTCGAGCGCGTAGGTGAGGCCCGAGGAGAAGTCGATCAGGCGCTTGGAGAGGTCCGGATCGGTCTGCTGCAGGTTGAGGATCACCGGAATGGTGTCCTTGTACTGATCGGCGATCTGCTGCGCGTCGTTGAAGTTCTTGGGCACCACGAGGTGCACCTGGAGGTCGCCGCCGCTTCCGCTCCCGTTTGCTGTGGCCACCGGACGCAGGACACGGGTCTCGCGGCCGGAATCGCGGGGCGACGAGTCGTCGGCGAAGATATCGTCGAACTCATCGCGGCGGCGGCGCTGAAGGCGGCGCACGTTGGGCCGGTCGCGGTAGCGGTCCTCCATCTCGGCCTCGGGCTCGGGCTCGCGGTCGGGTACCGCCTCGTAGCGCGGCTCGTCCTCCTCAGCCAGTCCGAAGTAGACGAGCGCGCGGTGCCATGTGTCGCTGAGCGCCATCGGGTTGAAGTTTCGTTGGCGGGACCGAAATCCCTTGTGAGCACGATATCGGGTAGGAGTGCCCTCGGCATGAGCACGGCCCACCCCTCTGACAGCCGTCCGTTTCGGCTATCCCCCGCAACCGGGCTGTCCCTCTGCGGCGAGGAGATCGGGGAGGGATCGCCGGTAGTGCTCCTCCACGGCCTGACCGCCACCCGGCGCTACGTGGTACAGGGATCCACCCTGCTGGCGCGGCGGGGACACCGGCTGATCTCCTATGACGCCCGCGGGCACGGGGAGTCGTCCCCGGCGCCGCAGAGCACGGCGTACGAGTACGCGGACCTGGTCGGCGATCTGCGCCACGTGCTAGACGAGCTCGGCCTCGACCGCCCGGTGGCGGTGGGGAGCTCGATGGGCGCCGCGACCGCGATGGCGCTGGCACTCGACGAGCCCGACCGAGTGTCCGCGCTCGTACAGATCACGCCCGCGTTCGGCGGATCGCGCCGCCGGGACCCCGCGGACCTCGAGCGCTGGGACGGGCTGGCCGACGCCCTCGCAAATGAGGACATCGACGCCTTCCTCGAACGATCAGGGGTCGACGCGGTGCCCGAGCGCTTTCGCGACGCGGTGCTGGTGGCGGTGCGTCAGCGCATCGAGCGCCACGAGCGACTGGACGCTGTGGCTGACGCCGTGCGCGTGGTCGCTCGCTCCCGGGCGTTCGAGGGGCTCGACGGCCTCAACGGGCTCGACCTCCCCGTGCTGGTGGTGGGCAGCCGCGACGACACCGACCCTGGCCACCCACTGGTCGTGGCCGAGGAGTACGCGCGACGTCTGCCCCGGGCGCAACTGCTGGTCGAAGAGCCGGGCGAGGCCCCGCTTGCCTGGCGGGGGTCCAGCTTGTCAAAGGCGATTGCCGAGTTCCTGGCCGCTCACTCGTAGAGCGCCGTCCCGATGCGCACGATCGTCGCGCCCTCTTGGGCTGCCACACGGTAGTCCTGGGTGGTGCCCATCGAAAGGCGCGCGAGGCCGTGCTCGGCGGCCAGCTCGGCCAGCCGGGCGAAGTGAGGGCGGTTTTGCTCAGGGTCCTCGGCCAAGGGCGGCATCGTCGCCAGTCCTCCGACCGACACCGGACAGCGCTCGATGAAGTCCGCGAGCTGTGAGGGAGCGACGCCCTCCTTTCCCTGCTCTCCCGCCACGTTGACCTGGATCAGCACCTCGGGGGCGGGATGGCGCTCGAGCTGGGCCAGCGCCGAGTCGGAGGCCACGGAGTGGATCAGGCGCACGTTGGACGCCACGTCACGGACCTTGCGGCTCTGCAGCGCCCCGATGAAGTCCCACCTGAAGAGGTCGCGGTGCTCGGCCTGCTTGTCGAGCAGATCCTGGGCGCGGTTCTCGCCCACCAGCACGATGCCCGCCTCCGCCAGCGCGGGCAGCTCCTCCGCCGCCACGTACTTGATGGCCGCGCAGATCTCCACCTCGGCGGGGTCGCGTCCCGCCGAGGAGATCTCGTCCCACAAACGCGCAAGGTTGTCCCGGACCCGCGCCGGGTCCAGCCCTGTGAACTGGCGCGTCATCCCGTCATCCCGTCAGCCACGCCAGGCCGCCCTGGCGTCCTGTCACGCCCCGGTCGCGGCGGTGCGAGAAGAAGAGGTCGGGCCGGCACGAGGTGCAGAGGTCGACATGGTCGATCCTCTCGACTCCGGCCGCGGTCAGCTTTGCTTGCGCCACGGCGCGCAGGTCGAGCGATCGCCCATCGGCGACGCCTTCGAGCTCCTTGAATGCCTCGAGCACATCGGTCCCGACCTCGTAACAGCACCTGCCTATTCCCGGCCCAACCACGGCAACGGGCGGCTCGGCGAAGAGCTCGACGCCGCGCTCGACGATCCCGCCCGCCAGGCCCCGCCAGCCGCAGTGCAGCATCGCCACCCGCCCGCCGCCCGCCAGGGCCACGGGCAGGCAGTCGGCAGCCAGCACGAGCAGTCCAAGGCCCGCGACGGTGGTGGTGTGCCCGTCCACCTTGTCGAGCTCCGCGCCCGGCGCGGCGAACCCGTCCCGGCCGGCGGGCGGCGGGCCAGACCAGCTCGCGATCTCGCTTCCGTGCACCTGCCACCCCATCGCGATCCGCTCGGGATCGAGAGCCAGGTGATCGGCCAGCGTCCGCCGGTTCTCGTTCACCCGGCCCAGCTCGTCAGGGGTGAAGATGCCGAGGTTGAGCGACTCATAGCGGCCCTCGCTCACTCCACCCCGGCGAGTGGAGAAGGCCACCCGGGCGCCCGGGAGATCCACGAGAAAGGCGGGCTGGCCGCTCACGCCTGCCCTCCGGCCAGCTCGATCGCCGTGCGCAGCTCCGCATCGCGGTCCGACAGCTCACCGTCGAGCTTGCGCCGCAGGGTCTCCTGCAGCGCCCGGCCTATCGCCGGCGAACGGGGCACGCCCGCCGACAGGAGGTCGTCGCCCGTTATCTGGAGGCCGGCACCCCGCAGATCCGACAGGTAGCGCAGCACCGGCTCGCCCGGAGCGCCGAGGGCCAGCGCCAGCGCCAGCGCCTCCGGCGGCTCGGGGGCCAGCAGCGCGTGCAACTCGGAGGGCCGCAGATCGCCGCGGAGGCTCTCGGCCAGGGCCCGTGCCCGCGACGCCGCCCGCAGGACCGCGCTGCGATCGGGACTCCGAAGAGCCAGGCCGTGGACGAACCCTTCCAGCTCGGCGGGGGCGTCCGAGCAGAGCGCCGCCAAGCCGGCAAGGGCAGGGCTCGCGCCGGTCTCGGCCGAGCCGAGCGCGGCGCCGGCCACCAGCTCCGGATCGGCCCTCAGCGAGGGGTGCAAGGCGCGTGCTATCCCGAGATCGCGCAGCCGCCCCACCGCCGCGGGCGCCACGGGCTCGCCCAGCAGCTCCATCAGCTCGTCGCGAACCCGGCTGCCGGAGACGGTGGAGGGCACGTTCGCGACCGCCGCCTCGCGCGCCAGCCGATCCGTCTGGGTCTCCAGCTCGAAGCCCAGGCGCGCCTCGTAGCGCACGGCCCGCAGCAGCCGGGTGGGATCGTCGATGAAGCTGCGCTCATGCAGCACCCGGATGAGGCCTTGCCCGAGGTCGTGGAGCCCGGCGTGGGGGTCGTAGAGCGTGCCGAGGTCGGTTCCGGAGAGCCCGATCGCCATCGCGTTCACCGTGAAGTCTCGCCGGCCGAGATCCTCGGCCAGGCGGGCGGGCTCGACCTCTGGCAGAGCCCCCGGTGATTCGTAGCGCTCGCGCCGAGCCATCGCGATGTCGAGAACCAGCACGCCGACGTGGACCGTCGCGGTTCCGAAGCGCTGGTGCTCCGCAACCCGCCCCCCCAAACGGACTGCGATCTCGCGAGCGGTCGCCGAGGCATCGCCCTCCACCACCACGTCGAGGTCGAGCGAGCGTTCGCCGCGGAGGAGGTCACGCACCGCGCCGCCTACCAGGTGCAGCGCCGGGAGGCCTTCGGCGGCGTCGAGCAGCTGCGCCATTCCGGCGAGCGCGCGCACCCGCGCGGACAGGTCTGTTGCGGGTGTGGGCATCAGCGCCATTGTCCACTGAGTGGCGGCGGGCCACCCGCACGGGGATGCCGCCGCCGGCTGGTCAGGCTCAGACGCGGACGACAGCGACACCGGCCATGTCGTCGAAGTCGGCGTCCTGCGTATAGACCGCCACCCCCAGTGACGCCACGGGCGCGCTGATTAACGGGTCGAGGATCCGCGGCCGGCGGCCACGGCGGCGGGCGTCGGTGACGATCTCGGCGAACGCCCTCGCGGCAGCCTCGTCAACGGGCACGGGCTCGAGCGTCTCAACCGCGCTGGTGTGCGCATCCGCCTGGGCGCGGATCGACGGGTCGTCGGTCGCGAGCACCCCGAGTAGCAGCTCGGCTGCCGTGATTAGCGAGACGCCGCCCTCCTCTGGCAGTGTCCCGTTCGTCGAGCAGGCAGAGGCCCCCCGCGAAGCGGTTGGCGGCGAGGGCGAGAACGACTCTCCGTGGGACTGCTCGCGCAGGCCGGTGCCGCCGTAGATCGACTCGAGCACAACGGCGTGACCGGCCTCAGATACACCCGGGTGGCTTGATGGCCTTGTGGGGGCTCGCCGAACGCCCCGGTTACCCCGGTCGCCGGCTGATCGGCGGCTTCCCAGTCGGCTGGGCCATCGAGACAAGGATGTTGTCGATCGGGTCGCCGCCGAACGAGATCGTGGCGCCGGTCGCGAGCCTCCCGCGGCATGCGAGGGAGTAGGGGTTGGCTGCATCGCTGCCGCCGATCACGCCGCCGCAGTCGAGGTTGGAGTACGCGCGCTCGGCGATCGTGAGGCTGTCGCCGATGCCGACCCCGGTGTTGGTTTGCGCGGAGGGATCGCTCGTCAGGTAGGCACGCACCCCGCCGTCTGAGACGAAGACGACGAGCGTTGAATAGCGCCAGGTCTGTCCGGACGGCATCGCGTGCAGACCGCTGAGATCGCCCGGGTCGGCTTCGAGCGGGTGGGGTGTGTAAGCGCCTGAGTCGCCCGCCGGCGGGCCGACGAGGCGCCGGACGCGCCCGGTCGGGGCTCCGGGTGCGATGCCGCGGTGGGCACCGCTGCGCTCATCGATGAGCAGCGGATTCGACGGTGCGTGGTCGAGCACGCGATGGTCGAGATAGATGCCCCAGGCCGTCAGAGCGCACGTCAGACAGAGCAGGCCGAAGCCCGCGCCGGCGGCACGCCGGTCGGCGCGCAGACCACGGCGGCGGATGAGTGCCCGCACGCCGATCGTGAGCGCGATCAGCGCCGTAC
>Ga0136640_10000926_pt1 | contig 11520 bp, 12 predicted proteins | sample AntDrymUQ8642106_2_FD_105498 | JGI IMG/M metagenome (GOLD analysis project Ga0136640, IMG submission 105498) | Polar desert sand microbial communities from Dry Valleys, Antarctica - metaG UQ864 (21.06) | ecosystem: Environmental > Terrestrial > Soil > Desert | place: Antarctica: Dry Valley...
AGCGCCTTGGTCAGGACTCGGTGTACCAGTCGTACGGTGGTCGGTGACAGCGCCCTCCCACCTTTGCCACCGCCGGTCAGCAGTTCGCCGTACAGCGCCGTCAGCGTCGATCCCGTCAACGCCGACAACCGGATGTGCCCGATCCGCGGCTGGACGTACAGCTCGAGAATGCTTCGGTAGTTCGTCCAGGCCGACACGGCGAGGCTCAACCTCATGCCGGTCAGCCACTCCGCCAAGTATTCGCCGAGGGAGATCCGGCCGCCGACGGCCACGTCGCCGCGGGCCGCCTGCGTCAGAAACTCGGACAGGGCGGCTTCTGCGGCCTTCCGGGTCGCGAAGCCGCCCTTGCTGATCTGGCGCCGCTTCTGGCCGTTGGTCGCCGCGACGTCGACGACGTAGGACCAAGAGCCGTGCGCCTTGCCGCAGGCCATCCGTCGGCCGCCATCCCTGCGCACCGGGCAGGGGCAACGCTTCACCGTCGAGCCCTTCACGGCACCTACCTCCCGTGAGCATCCGTGAGCAGACGCCCTCAGAGTAGGCCGGTAGCGCGTGAGTTCGTGAGCATTCTGTGAGCAGTCGACCGTTCCCTGCCGATCATCAAAATAGCCATACGCCGCTGACCTGCGGTTTCTCTGTCGGGACGACAGGATTTGAACCTGCGACCCCTTGACCCCCAGTCAAGTGCGCTACCAAGCTGCGCCACGTCCCGGTCGGCGGTCAGCCTACCGCAGGCCCGTCCTCGTGCATGGACCGCGCCGGACCGGCCAGGCGCTCCGCCGCACGACGCAGGCCAGCAGGCCGGTAGGCCTGCCGGCAGGGTTGACACCGGCCTCACGTCACGGCGTAACGGCAGAGATAGCGTGCCAATGCTGTCACCCTGTGGCTGCCGTTAGCGCGTGCGGCACCCGACGTACGCGACTACCGGTTACGGGACCGCTTCTCGCGAACGCGCACGCTGACCTCGATCGGCGTACCGGCGAAGCCGAAGTCCTCGCGCAGCCGCCGTTCGAGGAACCGCCGGTAGCCGGCTTCGAGGAACCCGGTGGAGAACACCACGAACCGCGGTGGTCGGGTGTCGGCCTGGGTGGCGAAGAGCACCCGCGGTGCCCGACCACCACGCGGCGGCGGCGGGGTTCCCTGCACCACCTCGGTCAGCCAGGCGTTCAGCCGGCCCGTCGGGATCCGCTGCTCCCAGGACTCCAGCGCCGACCGCAGCGCCGGTGCCAGCCGCTGAACTCCCCGGCCGGTCAGCGCCGACACGTTCAAGCGCGCAGCCCACTGGACGCGGGCCAGATCCCGGTCGATCTCCCGAGCCAGGATCAGCCGCCGGTCCTCATCCACCAGGTCCCACTTGTTCATCGCGAGCACCAGCGCGCGCCCGGCCTCCACCACCGCGGAGATCACCCGCTGGTCCTGCTCGCTGATCGGCTCGCTCGCGTCGATCAGCACGATCGCCACCTCGGCCGCGTCGATCGCCCCCGCCGTACGCAGGCTGGCGTAGTACTCCGCCCCTGACGCATGCGAGACCCGGCGCCGCAGACCGGCGGTGTCGACGAACCGCCAGACCTCCTCGTCCAACGTCAGCAGGCTGTCCACGGGGTCGACCGTCGTACCGGCGACAGCATCCACGACGGCACGCTCCTCGCCGACCAGCCGATTGAGCAACGAGGACTTGCCCACGTTCGGCTTGCCGACCAGCGCCACCCGTCGCGGTCCGCCGATGACGTCGACCTCGCGGGGCGCGGACGGCAGGGCGTCGAGGATCGCGTCGAGCAGGTCGCCGCTGCCCCGCCCGTGCAGCGCACTGACCGCGTACGGCTCACCCAGCCCGAGCCGCCACAACGCAGTCGCCTCGGCCTCGGTCCGCTCGTCGTCCACCTTGTTCGCCGCCAGGATCACCGGCCGGTCACCGCGGCGCAGCACCCGCGCCACCGCGTCATCCACCTCGGTGGCCCCGACCGAGGCGTCCACCACCAGCAGCACCGCATCGGCCATGGCGATCGCCCGTTCGGCCTGCTCGGCCACCCGCGCTCGCATGCCCGTTGCGTCCGGCTCCCAGCCGCCGGTGTCCACCAGCGTGAACTGCCTGCCCCGCCACAGCGCGTCGTAGGCCACCCGGTCCCGCGTCACCCCGGGCACGTCCTGCACGACCGCCTCGCGGCGCCCGAGCATCCGGTTCACCAGTGTCGACTTGCCGACATTCGGCCGCCCGACGACGGCGAGGATCGGGTTGGCGACCGGAGCTTCTGACTCGTCCGGCGTCTCGTTCATGAGACGACCAGCCGGGCGAGGGAGACGATGTGCTCCACCACCTCGCTTTGACTCATCGCCGACGTATCCACGACAACAGCATGCAACGCGGGACGCAACGGGCTCGCTTCCCGGCTGCTGTCGAACCCGTCCCGCCGCCGTAGCGCGTTCGCCACCTCGGCCACCTCGGCCGCCTGAGCGCCGACCTCCCGCGCCCGGCGTGCCGCCCGTACGTCGGCGTCCGCGGTCAGGTAGATCTTCAACCGAGCATCCGGTACGACGACGGTAGCGATGTCGCGCCCTTCCACGACGATCTGCCCGTCCCCGATCAACGAGCGCTGCGCCTCGACCAGCAGCGACCGCACCTGCGGCACCGCCGACACCGCCGACACCGCGGCGGTCACCTCCGGCGACCGGATCTCGGCCTCCACATGCTCGCCGTCCACCGCGATGTCTTCCGCGGAAGAATCGGTGCCGATCGAGACTGAGATCCGCCGAGCCACCTCCGCCGCCTCGGAGACCGGCGCCTGCGCCCGCAGCACCGCCCAGGTCAGCGCCCGGTACATCGCACCGGTGTCCAGATACCGCCAGCCCAACTCCCGAGCGACCGCCCGAGCGACCGAGGACTTACCGGTGCCGGACGGCCCGTCGATCGCGATGACGTCAACCGGTCCGAAGTGGGTCACTGGGGCAGATCCGTCCGCAGCGCCGCCGCCCCGCCGAGGTACACGTGCCGCAGGTCCGCCCGCGTGAGATCCGTCGACACGTGCGCCAGCAGCCGCAGCACCCGAGGCATGGCCTGCGGTACGTCAATCTCCACCGCACACAGCAGCGGTACGTCGGTCAGCCCCAACTGGCGGGCGGCGTAGGCCGGAAACTCCGCGGTCAGGTCGGGTGTCGCGGTGAACACGATGCTGATGATGTCCTCGGACCGGAGGTTGTTGCGCTCGAGCAGGGCCTGGACGAGCGTGCTCGTCCCGTCGAGTATCGCCTGCCGTTCGTTACCCGAGATCTGGATGGCGCCACGCAGCGCACGCACGGCCACGCGGGCCCCCTTCAGTCGGAACCAGGGTACGTCGAGCCCTTCCATGAACGGCTCGGGCCGCCACCCCGGTTCGGGCGTCTTCGATGAGCGTCACAAGCCGGTGAGCTGGTAGAGCTGGCCGAGTTCCTTGCTCGTCAGCGGCCGGAGCGAACCCGGACGCTGCACGCCCAGGTCCACCGGCCCCAGCGCCGTACGCACCAAGCGGACGACCGGTCGGTCCACCGCTTCGAGCATCCGCCGTACGACGTGCTTGCGCCCCTCGTGCAACACGACCTCGACCTGCGCGCGGCCCCCGGCCTGACCGAGCACCCGGAAGGAGTCCGCCTTGGCGGGCCCGTCGTCCAGATCGACCCCGGCGCGCAGCCGCTTGCCGACGTCGCGCGGGACCGGCGCGGCGATCTCGGCGAGATAGGTCTTCGGCACCTCGTAGGACGGGTGCGCCAGCCGGTGCGCCAGCGGCCCGTCGTTGGTCAGCAGCAACAGCCCCTCGCTGTCGGCATCCAGCCGGCCGACGTGGAAGAGGCCGGGCTGTCTCACGTAGTCGCCCACACATGGCCGGCCCTGCTCGTCGGACATCGTGGACACCACGCCGCGCGGCTTGTTGAACAGCAGGTGCGTCAGGTCGGCGCGGACGATCAGCCGCTCCCCGTCAACGACGACCACCGCGGACGACGGATCGACCCGGACGCCCTGCGTGCGCACCACCGTGCCGTCGACGGACACCCGCCCGGCTGCGATCAGCTCCTCACAGGCGCGGCGCGAGCCCACGCCCGCAGCGGCCATCACCTTCTGCAGCCGGACGCCCTCAGTCATCCATGGACTCCAGTTCCGGCAACAGCGGGGCCAGCGACGGCAACTGGCCCAGGGACTGCAGGCCCAGCTTCTCCAGGAACAGCCCCGTAGTGCAGTACTGCCCTCCACCGGTCTCCGGGTCCGTCCCGCACTCCTCGATCAGGCCGCGGCCCAGCAGTGTGCGGATCACGCCGTCGACGCCGACCCCACGGATCCCGGAGATCCGCGCCCGCGTCACCGGCTGCCGATAGGCCACCACCGCCAACGTCTCCAGCGCCGCCTGGGTCAGCCGTGACCGCTGTCCTTCGAGCAGCAACCGCTCGACGGATCCGGCGTACTCCTCGCGGGTGTACAGCCGCCACCCCCCGGCCACCTCGCGAAGCTGGATCCCGCGCTCGGCCTCGTCGTACTCTGCGGCCAATCGCTGCAGCGCCTCCGCGACGGCCCCGACCGGCTGCTCGACCGCCACCGCCAGGTCGGCCGCGCCGACCGGCGTGTCGACGACCAGCAGCACCGCCTCCAGCGCGTGGGGCAGCCGGTCAGCCACGCGGTCTGACCCGCCGAAAGAAGGAGAGCAGGTTGCCGTCCACGTCGGTGGTCGCGAACTCCCGCGTCCCGAAGTCGGTGTCCATGGGAACTCCACGATCGGCGTAGTGCAGTACGCCGGCCGCCGCGAGCTCGTCGTACAGGGCGTCGACCTCATCGACCTCGATGCGGCAGCTCGCCGTACCGGCGATGAACGATTCCGCACCCGAGCGGACCGGGCGCTTCAGCGAGTCGCGCTGCTGCCAGCTGGTGTCGCTGGACTCCCACAGGTGGATCTCGGCGTCGTCCCGCATCAGCACCGCGAAGCCGCCGTCGTGATGTCCGACGCTGAACCCGAACCGGTCTCGGTAGCAGGCCACGGCGGCAGTCATATCGTTGACCGGGAGGGCGGGGATGGTCGGACCGAGATGCACTCGGGCAGTCTCCCACTCATTCAGCGGAGCCGGTCCAGCGCACATGCAACTCCCCGAGGGCGCTCACCTGGTCGAAGGAGACCGCGTGCTCGCGGTACAGGTCCAGCAGGGCAAGGAACCGGGCCACGACCTCCAGAGTGTGCTGGCAGTCGGCGGTCAGGGAACGGAACGTCGCGGCCCCGGAGCGGGTCAGCCGCTCGCGCAGGATGGCGGCGTGCTCGGCGACACTGACCCGCGGCGTGTGCAGGTGCTCGACCGCGACCACCGGAGCGGGCCGCGGCCGCAGCACGTCGGCGGCGATGCGGGCGAACCGCTCGGGATCGACACCGAGGAGCACTTCTGGCAGCAGCGCGGCGAAATGCGGTTCCAGCGACACCGACCGCGGATGCCGCAGTGCCGTCACCCGCTCCAGCTCGCCGAAGTGCGCGGCGGCGAGCTTGTACGCGCGGTACTGCATCAGCCGGGCGAAGAGCAGGTCCCGGGCCTCCAGCAGCGCCAGGTCCTCCTCGTCCTCGACCTCCGCGGTCGGGAGCAGCCGTGCCGTCTTGAGGTCGAGCAGCGTCGCAGCGACCACGAGAAACTCGGTGGCTTGCCCCAGATCCCAGTCCGGTCCGGCCCCGCGGATGTGCTCGATGAACTCGTCGGTCACCTGCGACAGCGCGACCTCGGTGACGTCAAGGCGATGCTTGGAGATGAGGCTGAGCAGCAGGTCGAACGGTCCCTCGAAGTTGTCCAGCCGGACCTGAAAGCTCGGCTGCTCGGACATCCGGTGACCGTAGCGCGGGTGGCGATGGCGAAAAGCGTCGGAATGCGGGGAAGTGGACGCTGGCGGCGATCCGCAGCGCGCTGGCGGCATGAGATGTGGGGAAGTGGACCTATCCATCGAGCGGGATACGTCCACTTCTCCACATGTCGTCGGGCCGCGAGTTCTCCAGGTCGGCCTGGATGCCCACGGCCAACTGCAGCATGTCCGTGCCGCGCTCGGTCAGTCTCAGCAGGTTGGCCCGGCCATCGGTCGGGTCAGGCACCGCAATGAGGTAGTCGCAGGTCGGGGTGCCGGACCGGTTCCCGTCCCCTGGACCCACTGACGCCTCAGGAGCGGGCGAGGACCTCGCGGGCCAGGTCCCGGTACGCCGTCGCTCCGGGGCTCTGCGGCGCCCAGGACGTGATCGGCTCGCCGGCGACGGTGGTCTCCGGGAAGCGCACGGTGCGGGCGATGATGGTCTGGAACACCTTGTCGCCGAAGGCGTCCACGACCCGGCTGAACACCTCGCGGGCGTGCAGGGTCCGGGCGTCGTACATCGTGGCCAGGATGCCCTCGACCCGGAGCTCGGGGTTGAGGCGCTCCTGGACCTTCTCGATCGTGTCCAGCAGCAGCGCGACGCCCCGCAGGCTGAAGAACTCGCACTCCAGGGGGACGATCACACCGTGCGCGGCGGTCAGCGCGTTGATGGTGAGCAGGCCGAGTGAGGGCTGGCAGTCGATCAGGACGTAGTCGTAGCGCGGCAGCAGCGGCCCGAGTACGCGCGCGAGCGCCTGCTCCCGGGCGACCTCACCGACGAGTTGCACCTCGGCGGCAGACAGGTCGATGTTGCTCGGCAGCAGGTCCATGACCGCGACGCCGGTCTTGAGCAGGACGTCCTCGCCGGTCGTACGGCGTTCCATCAGCGCGTTGTAGATGGTCATGTCCAGCTGGTGCGGGTAGACGCCCAGCCCCACCGACAGCGCACCCTGCGGGTCGAAGTCCACGAGCAGCACCCGGCGGCCGAACTCCGCCAGCGCCGCGCCCAGGTTGATCGTCGACGTGGTCTTCCCGACGCCGCCCTTCTGGTTGCACAGGGCCAGAACCCGCGCCGGGCCGTGGCTGTGCAGCGTCACCGGATCGGGGATCGGCCGGACCCGCTCCCTGGCCGGGTCGGTGGACACCGCCCGGGCACGAGGCTCGGCGGGACCGGCGTCCTTGCGGGATCGGCGCCGCTTGGCCGGCCCCTCCATGCCCTCGAACGGCAGCCTGTCGGCGTCTCGGGGATCAGTTGGCATGAGACGACGAACCGGTCCCTCTCCATCCGCTGGCTTTCGGCGATCGCGGCGACTCTAGTCCGCTGCCCGGGGCGGGCCAAACAGGTGTCAGCCGAGGGCGCGGGGGTGAGCGGTCGCGTACACCTCCCGTAACCGGTCCACGGTGACCATCGTGTAGAGCTGGGTGGTCGCCACGGAGGCGTGCCCGAGCAGTTCCTGCACCACCCGGACGTCTGCCCCGCCGTCGAGCAGGTGGGTGGCGAAGGAGTGCCGCAGGGTGTGCGGGCTGATCGTCTCCGGCAGCCCCGCCCGAGCGGCCACCGTCCGGAGGATCGCCCACGCGCTCTGCCGGGTCAGCGGCCCGCCCCGCGCGTTGAGCAACAGCATGTGGCTGCCGCGACCGGCTGCGACGAGCGACGGCCTGGCGCGCACGAGGTACTGCTCGACCGCCCGTACGGCGTACGAACCCACGGGGACGATCCGCTGCTTGCCGCCCTTGCCGCGCAGCAGGGCTGTCCCGGCGGACCGGTCCAGATCATCGACAGCCAGCCCCACCGCCTCGGAGATCCGGGCACCGGTGCCGTAGAGCAGCTCCAGCAGGACGCGGTCCCGCAGCGCCAGCGGGGTCTCCTCGCGCACCGCCGCGTCGAGCAGCCGCTCGACGTCCTCCAGCGGGATCGACTTGGGCAGTCGCTTCGCCGCGGCCGGCGGGTGCACGTTGCGGGACACGTCGTCGGACACGAGCCCCTCCCGTACGGCGAAGCGGTGCATGCCCCGGACCGCGACGACCGCTCGGGCGGCCGAGGATGCCGACAGCGGCGGGTGTTCCTCGCTGCCCTCGCGCAGCGCCGCGAGGAACGCCGAGACGTTCCCCTCCCCCACGTCGGCCACGGTCTGCACCCCGACCCCGGCGAGGTGTTCGGCGTAACGGCGAAGATCGCGCCGGTAGGACAGCAGGGTGTTCGCCGCCAGCCCCCGCTCGACGGTGAGATGGTCGAGGTACGTCGACACCAGCCGGTCGATCCGGGTCGGGTCGGCACGCACGGTGCAGACGGCGAATCAGGCCAACGCGTCGGCGAGCGGGGTGTACGACAGGCCGTGCGCCTCGGCCACGTGGTCGTAGACGACCTGCCCCCCGATCACGTTCACGCCCTTGGCCAGCGCGGCATCGGTGCGCGTCGCCTCCCGCAGTCCCTTGTCCGCGAGCGACAACACGTACGGCATCGTCACGTTGGTCAGCGCGTACGTCGACGTGTTGGGCACCGCGCCGGGCATGTTCGCCACGCAGTAGAAGACCGACTGGTGCACGACGTACGTCGGATCGGCGTGTGTTGTCGGGCGGGTGTCCTCGAAACAGCCGCCCTGGTCCACGGAGATGTCGACGAGCACCGAGCCGGGCTTCATCCGTGCCACCAGCTCGTTGCTGATCAGCCGGGGCGCCTTGGCCCCGGGGATCAGAACGGCGCCGATCACGAGGTCGGCGTCGATGACTGCCTGCTCGACCTCGTAGGAGTTGGACATGACGGTCTGCATGTGGCCCTGGTAGATCCGGTCCACCTCGCGCAGCCGCTGGATGTTCACGTCGAGCAGCAGCACCTCGGCCTGCATGCCGAGGGCGATGGCGGCGGCGTTGAGCCCGGACACGCCGGCGCCCAGCACGACGACCTTGGCGGCGTAGACGCCGGAGACACCGCCCATCAGTACGCCGCGGCCGCCTTGCGCGCGTTCCAGACAGTGCGCGCCGACCTGCGGGGCCATCCGCCCCGCCACCTCCGACATCGGTGCGAGCAGCGGCAGCGACCCGTCGGGCAGCTGCACGGTCTCATACGACACCGCGTCGATGCCGGAGTCCATCAGCGCCTTGGTGCAGTCCAGACTGGCGGCGAGATGCAGGTAGGTGAACAGCGTCTGCCCGGACCGCATCCGGTGGTACTCCTCGGCGATCGGCTCCTTCACCTTCAGCACGAGGTCGGACTCACCCCACAGGTCGTCCGCGGTCGGTGCGATCCGCGCGCCGCTGGCGACGAAGGCGTCGTCCGGGATCAAGGAGCCCTCGCCGGCGTTGCGCTCTATCAGCACGTCATGGCCGGCGCGGACCAGCTCGGTGACCCCGGCCGGAGTGATCGCTATGCGGTACTCGTGGTTCTTGACCTCTTTGGGTACGCCGACCTTCATCTGCACGCCTTCTCATCGCTCGTGCGGTCCGGCCGGCTCCGTTGCCTGGGCCGGTCCCGCCGGGACCGGCTGTGTTGCCTCGGCCGGTCCCGCCGTGCGTCTGCACCGGCGCCGAGTCTAGGGATCGGCCCATCCGGACATAACCCCACCGATCGGCGGGTGCGTCTCAGGAGCGGCAGACCTCTCCCGCACAGTCCTTCAGCCGCGCGAGTTCGGCCGCGAAGTAGTTCAGGACCTTTAGGTACTTCGGGTTCGCGTGCTGGCTGCGGATCTCGTACGGATCCGTGCGGAGGTCGTACAGCTCGATCTCGCCGGTGCCCCACTCGACGTACTTGATCCGGTCGTGGCGCACGCCCCTCCAGTACATCGGCCCGTCGACGGTCCGCGGGCCGGCCTCGATGACGATCAGCCGACTTGTCCGCACGGCCGTGACACCCGCCTGCGGCAGCAGCGACACACCGTCCAGGACCAGCCCCGCCTCGGCCTGCGCGGCGTCCACGAATGTTGCCGCAAGATCGATTGTGGCCACCATCTCCGGGCGCACCACCCCCTGCGGGATGCCCGGGCCACGCATGATCAGCGGCACTCTGATCGACTCCTCGTAGGGCAGCCCCTTGCCGGCGGGGACGCGGTGCTGCCCGAGCAGGAATCCGTTGTCGGAGGTGAAGACGATGAGTGTGTTGTCCGTCTCGCCGGTGGCCTCGATGGCCGCCACGATGTCGCGCACCGCCTCGTCCAAGGCCAGCACCGCCTCCAGGCGCTGCTGGTTGAGCACGGTGATGTAGTCGATGTCAGCCTGGGTGAGCGACGGCTTCTCCCTCATCTCCTGCGGCTTGTCGCTGACGTCGGCCTCGTTGAAGCTGGGATCCATCGGCAGCGGCTCGTCGGCGAAGAGGCCGACATGGCGCGCCGCCCGCGCCGGCGTCGTCCCGAACGGCGGGTCGTCGGACTCGACCGGCCCGGCGTTGTGCGGACCCTTGAACGACGTCCAGAGGAACAGCGGCGCGTCATCCTGGAGCCGGTCGGTGATGATCTGCTGCGCCATTCCCGACCACAGGTCAGTGGAGTAGATGTCCTTATACTCGTTCACCACCCCGGTTGGGAACTGTGGCGACTTCTCGAACATTCTGGACACGAAGTAGTCGCCGCCGACCACTGCATGCCACTCGGTCCAGCCAGGTGGTACTTCGCGAGGAACCACCTGGTTGTATCCGACCATGAACTTTCCGATGAAAGCGGTCTGGTAGCCCGCGTCCTGGAGCCACAGCGGGAGAGTGTTCGACCCATCCAGCAGGTCGTAGCCGCCGACCGGCCACAGGCCGCCACCGTTGCCCAGTACGCCGTGGTTGTGCGCGTACTGCCCGGTCAGAATGGTGGCAAGGGCGGGGCAGCACAGGGGGAAGGGCGCGAAGCTGTTGCTGAACGTGGTCCCCTGCTCGGTCAGCAGCCTGTTGACGTTGGCCATCACGGCCAGGTCGCTGACCGTCTGGTCGTCGGTGGACAGCAGGATGATGTTCGGTTGGTGATCCGCCGCCTGCGCCTCCGGAGCGGGTGTGACGACGGCGGCGACCACGAGAGCGCTCGCGATACAGGCTGCGGACAGGTGCCGGCGAACTGACAAGGTGGGGACCCCCGAAAATCGATGGCGTGCGCGGATCGTAGCCGTACCTGCGCACTCTGCAACACCACCCGGTCCGTAGGGCCGCCGACCTACCTCAGGACGCGTGGCCCGGCTTGGCCGGCCACGGCGCGTCCGCCGCCCGGAGGCCCGAGAACCCGCTCACCCGGGCGGCCAGCGCGGCGAGCACGCCCGCGGCGGCGGCGGCGTTCTCAATCCTCCCGGCGAGCACCCACCGCACCGCCTCGTCGAGGTCCACTCGCTCGATGGTCAGGTCACTCTCTTCGTGTTCCCCGACGAACCGGTCCGCCGCATCGATGTCGGTGAGATCGCGGGCGAGGTAGACGCGGACCGCCTCGTCGCTGAACCCGGGCGAGCTGCGCAGGTCGAGCAGGGTGTCCCACCGGGCCGCAGTGAGGCCGGCCTCCTCGGCGAGCTCACGGGCTGCGCTATCCAGCGCCGGCTCGCCCTCCACGTCGAGCAGGCCGGCTGGGAGCTCCCACAGGTAGCCCCGGACCGGATGGCGGTACTGCCGGATCAGCACGACACACTCATGCTCGTCCAGCGCGACGACGACCGCCGCGCCCGGGTGGACGACGATTTCGCGGACGGCGATCTGCCCGTCCGGCATCCGCACGGTGTCCTTGCGCAGGCTGAAGACC
>Ga0136640_10000927_pt1 | contig 11512 bp, 10 predicted proteins | sample AntDrymUQ8642106_2_FD_105498 | JGI IMG/M metagenome (GOLD analysis project Ga0136640, IMG submission 105498) | Polar desert sand microbial communities from Dry Valleys, Antarctica - metaG UQ864 (21.06) | ecosystem: Environmental > Terrestrial > Soil > Desert | place: Antarctica: Dry Valley...
CTGGCCGCCATCGCCGGGCGCGCCCGCGTGGCCGCCGGCGTCTCGCAGTTCAACGCGGACCAGCTGCGTGAGGCCGGGGTATTCGATCCCGACGTGATTCCCATCCTGTTCGACCGCACCCCCCTCCCCGTGCCGGGCCCGCCGCCCGGGGGCCCGCCGACGATCCTCTTCGTCGGCCGGCTCGCGCCGCACAAGCGCCAGGACCTGGTCATCCGCGCCTTCGGTCTCTACCGCCGCCTGCACGCGCCCGACGCCCGGCTGGTGCTCGTCGGCGTCCCGATCACGCCCGACTTCGAGCGGCGGCTGCGCCAGCTCGCCGAGGAGGTCGCCCCCGGCGCGGTGACCTTCGGCAACGGCATTCCCGCAGACGAGTTGCACGACCACTTCCGCTCCGCCCACGCGTTCCTGTGCCTGTCCGAGCACGAGGGCTTCTGCATCCCGCTGCTGGAGGCGTTCCATTTCGGCGTCCCGGTCATCTCCCGCGCCGTCGGGGGCATCCCCGAGGTCGTCGGCGATGCCGGCGTCCTGCTTACCGAGATCGACGACCTGCCCGTGGTCGCGGAGCTGCTTCACGTCGCCGTCAGCGACCCGTCGCTGCGTGCGACCCTCGCCCCGCGCGCCGCCGCTCGCCTGGACCGCTACGCCGCCCCGCGGGTGGCGGAGCACATGCGCGCTCGCCTCGAGGAGCTGGCCGCCTGATGGGCGCCAGGGGTCGCGCCAAGCACCTCATCAGCCGCACGGGGCTCAACCGGGGCTTCGTCGTGCGGCGGATGGTCCGCCTCGGCCACCCCAAGCTGCGCGAGCTGACCGCGAAGGCCGCTGAGCCCGGGGCCGCCGGCGCCGCTCTGCGGCCGCTGCTCCGGTGGCTGGCGGGAGGCTCGATCGTGATCCCGATGGGCCTCGGAGGCGGGCTGCGCCTCGACATGGCGGGCATCCCGCTCTCCCACGCCCACATCGGCTCGCTCGCCTTCGGCAACCTCGAGCAGTCCGTCCAGGAGGCGATGCTGCGCCACCTCGGCAGGGGCGGCGTCTTCTACGACATCGGAGCCAACGTCGGCTTCTTCGCGCTGCTCGGAGCACACTTCGCCGGCCTCGAGGCGGGCCATGTCTACGCGTTCGAGCCCACGCCGGACAACGCTGGCGAGATCCGCCGCAACGTCGCGCTGAACGCGCTTTCCAACGTCACCGTGATCGAGCGGGCCGTGGCCGCCGCGGCAGGCACCGGCCGCCTCCAGGTCGTCGACGACCAGTCCTGGTCCAAGCTGGTCGAGACGGGCGAGCACCCCTTCACCGAGTCGGTCATCGACATCGAGCTCGTCTCGATCGACGACCTCGTCGCCTCCCGGGAGATCCGCCCGCCGACGGTGGTCAAGATCGACGTGGAGGGCGCCGAGATGGCCGTCCTCGAGGGGATGCGCGCCACGCTCGCCGCGCATGGCCCGGCGATCATCTGCGAGCTCCACGGCACCCATGTCGAGGTCGCCGCCTTCCTTCGCGACGCCGGCTACCGCGTGATCAACCTCGAGAGCCCCGAGCCGATCGAGTCCGCCGGCTCGAGCGCCCACGCGCTCGCGCTGCCGGCAGGCCACGACGGCGACTAACCGACCTGCCGCTCCGCGATGCGGCTCAGCTGCCGCTGCGAGCACCGGTCCGGCCCGGGCACGCTCGGGCTCATCCGGTACAGCTCGTAGCCCTGGTTGGAGCGCAACGCCGGGCCGGTCGCGTCGGGCGAACGCGGAGTCTCCGTGGACACGACCACGTAGTCGGCCTTGCGCGAGAAGGGGACGCGGGGGTAGTCCGTGTTGAGCAGGGGATGCTCAGAGCAGACCCTTCGCTCGGCGAGGAAGTACGCGCCCCAGAGCTGCTGGCCGCCCGTCATGTCGAGCCGGATCGAGGCGTCCTCGGGGAGCTCCCGCGCCCAGGACGCCAGCTGGGTCGTGGGCTTTCCCAGCTGCAGGCCCGTGGCCTTGAGCTCGGCCTGGGCGCTGAACGCCGTCGCCACCGCGAAGGCGGTGAGCAGGTACGGGCCCCAGCGTCGGATGCGCCCGGCGGCGACGGCGGCGACCACCAGCAGCAGTGGCGCGATGAAGGCGAGGATCTTGAAGTGGAAGTAGAAGCCGAACTCGCGCCTGCGGAAGATCGCCGCCTCCAGCAGCCCGAAGGCGAGCAGTCCGCCAAGCCCGTAGAAGAGCTCGCGCGGCTGGCGTCGCAGCTCGCGGTAGGCGAGCACGACGATCGGGATGATCAGCAGCCGGAAGAAGCCGTTGTCGGGCAGGTTGATGAAGTAGTCCATCGGGATGAACGCGCGCAGGTCGCCGGCCCAGCTCTCGAGCGACCTGCCGGGGTCCAGCGCGAGCCGGCCCGCCGTGTAGATCTTCTCCAGCACGCCGTTGACCGGCACGGCGAGAAGCAGCCCGGCCGGGATCATCCAGATCAGCGAGCGCGGGCCCCGATAGAGGCCGCGCAGGCGGGGTACCGGGAGACCCTCGCGCAGGCGGCGCCGCCGCTCGTGCCACAGGAAGACCACGAGCGGCAGGCCGGCGATCGGGGCGGCGAGCGGATAGGCGAAGGCGACGATGCCGAAGAAGATCGCCAGCAGGGCCCCGGTGCGCTTGCGGTCCTCGCGCGTCTCCCCGGGTCTCACCAGCACCCAGGCCAGCACGAGGGTGAACGGGGTCGCCAGGTAGCCCCAGGTCTGGTTGAAGTACGGATTCAGGCCCGTGTGCAGGACCATGCGGTCGAAGCCCGCGAACCCCATCGCCGCCAGGCTTACGCCCAGGCCGGCACCCAGGACCTCGCGGGCCACGAGATACATGCCGACCGCTGCCATGGCCAGCAGGACCGCGACGAGCGGAACGAGCGCCTGCCAGGTCTGCAGCCCGGCGACCTGGGCAACCGCCCCGAAGGCGTAGTAGATCGGAAACTTCGACTTCCACAGCAGCGGCATGCGGTCGATCGCCAGCGACGGGTCGGTCGACGTCGGGTAGGCGTGCTGGAGGAAGTTCGCGCTGCCCGCGGCCATGTGCGCGTCCGAGCCGGTTCCCGTCACGCTCGCGAAGTGCAGCTCCATGACCATCGGGATGAGCGCGGTGGCCACCAGGGCGAGCGCGAGGAAGGCCGGCCAGCGCAGCTCCGCGGCCGCTCCCAGCGCAGGCAGGCCCTCACGGCGCACGCTCCACACCGACAGCGCCGTCCCGGCGACGAGGACGACGATGAGGCTCGCGACGAACGGGAGGGCGGCGAAGCCCAGGGCCGTGAGCGAGAGTCCCGTCACGCAAGCGCCGGTGGGAAGCACCCACAGCGCCTCGTGCCGGCGCAGCGAGCGCGGCAAGAGACGACGGGTGACGCCGAGACCCGTGACGCCGAACACGACGAGCGCCGCAAGCAGGGCGCGCAGGGTGTCTGGCACCGCCTCCAGCACCTCCCGCCGCGGCGGCTTGGCGAAGGTCGACGCGGTGCCGAGCACGAAGAGGATGATCAGGACGGCCGCCCACCACGGCTTGGGCCGGAGGCGGCTCATGCGGTCGCAAGGCTAGCTTCCGAGGTTGGCCGCCACTCCGCCTCGACGCCTAGAGCAGCAGCGTGCGCGCCGCCAGCGACCCGCGGGCCATGGCGGCGACCTCGGCCGCGTCGACGGCGAGGTGGGCCGGGACAGCACGCAGGTGCGACAGGGCGCTCGGGTGCTCGTTGCGGTGGACCGCGAGCCACGGCAGTGTCCCCGCCAGCGCCGCTCCCCGGGTGCGCGGCGCCAGCGCGACGGCTGCCGCCGCCAGCAGGAGGCGCTCGTGCGAGGGCTTCCAGAACACGCGATGGGTGAACTGCGCGCGCAGGCCGGGATGGCGCTTGACCAGGCGCACGGCGGAGCCCCAGCGCGGCGCGTCGCGCACCAGGCCGCGCCACCCGGACTCGTGCACGGCGTGCCAGACCAGCGCTTCGGAAACGAAACGCATCTCGACGCCGGCCTCCCGCGCGCGCCAGCCCAGGTCGGTGTCCTCGCCCGCCGGAAACGCATACGCCTCGTCGAAGCCGCCGAGGCGCTCGAGCACGGCGCGCGGGTAGAGGACGTTGGCAGTCTGGTAGAAGGGCCCCGCCTCGCGCACCCACAGCGTGCGGGCGAAGGGGCCGATGCGGTCACGCTCGGCCGGCAGCGGCTCGACGCGGCCCTGGACGACGGCTCCGGCCGGCTCGTCGGCTGCAGCCAGCAGCGCAGCCGCCCAGCCGGGCGCCGCGACGCAGTCGTCGTCGGTGAACGCCACCAGCGGCGCGGAGGCGGACCGCCAGCCCGCGTTGCGCGCGGCGGCCGGCCCGCGGCCGGGATCCCGGCGCAGGACGCGGACGCCCGCGGCGTCCGCTACGGCGTGCACCGCGGGCGTCGCCCCGTCGGCGACCACGATCACCTCCAGCTCGGCGTCCTGCGCCGCCAGCGAGGCGAGCAGCGCGCGCAGGCGCCCGGCGCGCGACTGCGTGGCGACGACGACCGCGAGCGCCGCGGTCAATACGCGCCGCGGCGCGCGAAGACGGCGGGAATCGTCTTCAGCAGGATGCCGAGGTCGAGGCCGACCGACCAGCGCTCGAGGTAGAGGAAGTCGAGGCGGACGAGATCGTCGAAGTCGAGGTCCGAGCGGCCGGAGACCTGCCACAGGCCGGTGATGCCGGGCAGGACGAGGTAGCGCTTCTTGTGCCATTCCTCGAGGCGCTCGAAGTCGCGCTCGGGCAGGGGCCGCGGGCCGACCAGCGACATCTGGCCGAGGACGACGTTGAACAGCTGCGGCAGCTCGTCCAGCGAGTAGCGGCGCAGGAACCGCCCGACGCCCGTCATGCGCGGGTCGGCGCGGATCTTGAACAGCGCGCCCGAGGCTTCGTTGACGGACTCGAGGTCGGCCTGCATCTGGTCCGCGTCGTCGCGCATGGTGCGGAACTTGAAGCAGCGGAAGCGCTCGCCGCCGATGCCGGGCCGCACGGAGCGATAGAGCATCGGGCCGCGCGAGGTCACCGACACTGCCGCCGCGAGCGCCACCAGGATCGGGCTCAGCACCAGGATCAGCAGGCACGCGCCCACGAAGTCGAAGCAGCGCTTGACGAAGAAGTCGAAGCCCTCGAAGACCGGTGGACGCAGCTCGAAGAGCGGGACGCCCGACCCGGGCACGAACTCCGCGCGCTGGACGAGGATCTCCATGGTGCTGGGCGCGATGCGCACGTGGACGCCGCGCCGGTGGCACTGGTCGACGAGCTCGACGCAGAGATCCTCGGGGAAGTCGGGGTCGGCGACGATGACCTCCTGGACGCCGAACGCGTCGAGCACCTTCGGCAGCTGATCGATCTGCCCCAGCGAGCGCAGGCCGTTGCTCGGCCGCGGCTCCAGCGAGATGAAGCCCAGCATCTGGACAGGCACGTCGACCTCGTCCTGGAGCGCGTGGGCGACGGCCTCGATGTGGCTGCCGGAACCGACCAGCACGGCCCGCCGGCGGTAGCCCGCCTTGCGCAGCAGGTAGCCCGTGACCTTCTGGTAGGCCGACCGGATCGACGCGATGTAGACGATCCCGAAGAACAGCGTCCCGTAGAAGATGTAGTAGCTGTTGTACTGGTCGCGATCTGTCGCGATCAGCGCGTAGATCAGCGCGACCACCGTCACCTGAAACAGCGAGGTGACGATCTTCGGCAGGCCCGGACGCTGCGCGCGGTCCGCATACAGGCCCTCCTTGGCGAACAGCAGCACCATCAGAAGGTATGCGAACGCGACCGAGACCTGCGTGGTCTGGAACGAGGGCTCGCTCACCCACGAACCGGTGAGGACCACCTGCTTGAACAGCAGGCCCGTGTAGATCGCCAGCGTGAGGCCGACGAAGTCCAGCGTCGCCAGGCTGATCACGCGGCAGAGGCGGCGCATGGTCTCCATGCGCAGCAGGAACGACAGCACGGGGGGTTTGCGCCGCCGCACGTCCTGCAGGGGAGCTGGATCCGCGCTCGGCGAAGCCGCCGGCGTCGTCCTCGCGGTTGTCTGCGTCCCGTCAGCCAAGATCTGCCTTCAATGCCCTAACGCGGCGACCGCGGCGAAGTACCGTGCTTGCCTCACGTGATCGCGCCGACCAGCTTCTCGGTTCCGGCTTCGTCGATGGTGCGCTTGAGTCCTTCGCGCAGCTCGACCTTCGGCTCCCAGCCCAACAGCTCCCGGGCCTTGGTGATGTCGGGCTGGCGAACCTGCGGATCGTCGGTGGGCAGCGCCTCGAAGACGATCTCCGACCGCGAGCCTGACACCTCGATCACCGCCTGCGCGAGGTCGAGCAACGTGAACTCGTTCGGATTGCCGATATTGACCGGCAGGTGATGCCCGCTCTCCTGCAGCCGGATCAGCCCGTCCACCAGATCGGCGACGTAGCAGAACGACCGCGTCTGGCTGCCGTCGCCGAAGACGGTGATCGGGCGGTCCTGCAGCGCCTGGCGCAGGAAGGTCGGGATCGCGCGGCCGTCGTTGGGCCTCATCCTCGGCCCGAAGGTGTTGAAGATCCGCACGATCGCGGTGTCCAGCCCCTGCTGGCGGTGATAGGCCATCGTCAGCGCCTCCGCGTAGCGCTTGGCCTCGTCGTACACGCCGCGCGGGCCGATCGGATTCACGTGACCCCAGTAGTCCTCGCGCTGCGGATGCACCTTCGGGTCGCCGTAGACCTCGCTCGTGGACGCGATCAAGAAGCGCGCGCGGTGCTTCTTGGCCAGCCCCAGCGTGTGATGGGTCCCGTACGAGCCGACCTTGAGCGTGTGCAGCGGCAACCGCAGGTAATCGATCGGCGACGCCGGCGACGCCAGGTGATACACGAAATCCACCGCCTCGTCGACCTCATAGGGCGAGATGATGTCCAGATTGAGATGCGTGAACTCCGGAACGCGGATGTGCTCGATGTTGGCGAGCGACCCCGTCTCCAGGTTGTCCACGCAGATGACACGATGGCCCCGGCGCAACAACTCATCGCACAGATGCGACCCCAGGAACCCCGCGCCACCCGTCACAAGGCAGGTGGGCATCAACGGCAGGTTAACGGGCGCGGTGGCGCTACCGCGAGCGGGCTGACTTCAGATCGCTCTTGCTGACGTCGACCAGCACCCACGTGCGCTTGCCGGCGCGCGTCGCCTTGCCGGCCTTCTCGAGGCGTTTGCAGGTCACGGCGCACTTCTTGCATCGCGGCCGGGACTTGCAGCACTTCTTCTTCGCCTTGACGCGCGTGGTCGCCATCCTCACATGGATGTTAGGGTCGACCGGATGCCCGCCGAAGCGTTCGTCGCCCAGCTCAACGAGCAGATCGCCAGCGAGTTCGCCGCCCATCAGCAGTACGTGGCGTGTGCGGTGCACTACGACGCGGAGACCCTGCCGCAGCTGGCCGGCTTCTTCTACCGCCAGGCGATGGAGGAGCGCGACCACGCGATGATGATGATCCGCTACCTGATCGACACCGACAGCCCGGTGAGCATCCCCGGCGTCGCCGCCCCCGTGCCGGAGTTCAGCGACGTGATCGCGCCGATCACCCTGGCGCTCGAGCAGGAGAAGCGCGTCTCGGAGCAGATCAGCGCCCTGGCCGCCGTCGCCCGCGGGGCTGACGACTTTGCGAGCGAGCAGTTCATGCAGTGGTTCATCAAGGAGCAGGTCGAGGAGGTCGCGACCATGACGGACCTGTTGCGCGTCGCCGAGCGCCTGCGCGACGACGTGGACGACATCGAGGACTACATCGCCCGCGAGCAGACCGGCGAGGCCGAGGACCCGACCGCGCCGCGCGCGGCCGGCTAGTGGGCGTGTCCGTAAGTTCCGCGTGTTATGTGGCGCAGTCCGGGTGGGACCACTAGCGCGAGCGCCGCCGCAGGACGCGCTCGTCGCCGCGGCGCAGGGTGACGCGCTCGGCGTCGAGGTGCTCGAGCAGCGCTTGAGCGTATTTGCGCGAGGTACCCAGCTCGTCGCGCACCCGGGCGAGGGTGATCGTCGTCTCGGCTTCCAGCAGGGCGACCAGCCGCGCCCGCAGTTCGGCGAGGACCTCGACGTGGAAGTGCATGGCTGGGCCGACCCGTGCCGCGCGCCCGTGGACGCGCAGGGCGGCGAGGTCGGCGGCGTCGAGCTCGGAGTCCGCAGGCGGCTCGTGCGTGCGCAGGCGCGCCTCGGTGGCGAGCGCGGACGGCGTGAGCGGGGGCGGCCCCGAGGCCGGCGGCGGGGCGGGCCCGGGCGGCGCCGCACGGGCGGCCGGCCGTGCCTCGAGCACGACGCCGCCCCCGAGCGTGTCCGGCGGCGCGATCGAGCGGATCACCAGACGGTCCCCCGGTCGGGTGACCAGCGGCGACTGGAGGCGCAGCTGCCAGCGACCCTCGCCGAGTTCGACCGGGCGGGCCGGCGCCTCGCGCGTCCCGTGATGGACCATCACGCGCGCGCCGGGAACGCAGTCCAGCTCGGCTTCGACCCGATAGGCCGGAGCCGGTCCGTCCGCGCCGGCGACCACGACGTCCCCGCGCGCGACCTCGTCGCGGCCGAGGCCGGCGAGGTTCAGGGCGACCCGCTGGCCCGCGCCCGCGCAATCCACTGCGGCATCGTGGACCTCCACCGACCGGATGCGAGCCGTCCGCCCCGTCGGCAGCAGCTTGACCTCGTCACCGCGCGAAGCGGTCCCGGACCACAGCGTCCCGGTCACGACGGTGCCCGCGCCGCGGATGGTGAAGACGCGGTCGACGTGCAGCACGAGTGGGCCGGCCGCCGCGTCCCGCAGCGCCGCCCGCGCCGCCGCGCGGTCAAGCGCCGCGCGCAGCTCGACGACGCCGTCTCCCGTCCGGGCGCTGACCGGCACGACCTCCGCGCCCGGCGCGACCGCGGCGACGTCGACCGCGGGGTCCGCCACGTCGGACTTGGTGATCGCCACCACCCCGACGTACACGCCGAGCGCCCGCAGCACGGCCGCGTGCTCGCGCGTCTGAGGCATGACACCGTCGTCGGCGGCGACGACGAGCAGGTAGAAGTCGATTCCCGTCGCGCCCGCGACCATCGTGCGCACGAAGCGCTCGTGGCCGGGGACGTCGACCACCGAGACCGTGCGGCCCGAGGGAAGCTCGAGCTGCGCGTAGCCCAGCGCGATCGAGATGCCGCGCTTGCGCTCCTCGGGCAGGCGGTCGGTTTCGACCCCGGTCAGCGCCCGCACGAGCGCGGTCTTGCCGTGGTCGATGTGACCGGCTGTGCCGAGGGTGAGGGCCCGTGGGCCCGCCCCGCGGGCATCGTGGCCGCGTGGGGCACCCCCAGGGACAGTGCCGGCCTCCATTACGACGGAGCCTACGTGCGAGTGGGCCGATGCTTCGGGTTGATGTTCTGGTTGCTGCGAAACAGATCCGGGTCGTAGCGCTCCTTGAGCCGCTGCAGGCGCGCATCGCCCCTCCGGCCCGAACGACGCGACGACCCGGTCTTCGCCCTCGCTGGACGGCGGCGACAGCATCGGCTCGACGATGTCCATCGCGGGCGGCCCGAACTCGCGCAGCGGCCTCAGCGCCGGACCTGATCCTGAGCGGCCAGGGCGAACAGGTCCGCATCGCCGAAGCGCTCGCCGATCGCCGCGACGGGGTGCGAGGCTTGCCTGACGCCCTCGCGCCTACGCGATCGAGGCGATGCGGTCGACGGCGTGCGAGAGGGCGCCGGCGCGCAGCAGGCCGTTGGTGGCCTCGGCCATCATCCGGCTGCGCAGGCCGCTGCCGTTGTCGACCGACACCGAGGCGTGCACGCACGTGGAGCCGTCGGGCTCCGGCGCGACGTCGTACTCGACGTCCATGGACACCGGCCCGCTGGCCGACAGGGCGAACCGGCGGTCGTCGGCGCGGTGGACCTCGACGTCGAAGCCGACGCGCACGCCGGCCAGCTTGCCGCTGACGCGGGTCCGGGTTCCAGCGCGCAGGCGGCCGCTCCCGTCCTCGACGTCGAAGGCGACTGGTGACCACCGGGCGACGGCGTCGGGATCGGTCAGGGCTGCGAGCACGGCCTCGGGGGGTGCCTCGGTCAGCGCGGTTGCCGTCCAGGTGGTCATGGTGAGGATCCTGCACCCCGCGGCGTGGCGCGTCGTCACCCGTCCGGGCGAACCGGCGTCATCCTTGCGGATGACCTGAAGATCGTCACCGGGGACGAGGGCTGGGCCCCGGGCCGTGGGTAGCTTGGCTGGACGGTGACCGGACGACTTCAAGCCCTGCGCGCACGTGCCCTCGCACTGCCGCCGCCCGCGCTCACCAGCCGCGTGCGCCTGGGCCGCGCACTCGAGGACAAGGCCGAGCGCCTGGAGGCCGCCCGTGCCGGGCGGGCGCGCGAGGCGGCGCTCGGCGAGCGGGGGCGCATCGCCGGCGAACTGCACGACGTCGTCGCGCACGCGCTCGGGGCCATGACCATCCAGGCCGCGGCCGCGCGACGCCTGTCGGCGATCGACGCCCAGCGCGCGGCGGGAGCCTTCGAGGCGATCGAGACGACCGGCCGCGACGCGCTCGTCGAGCTGCGCACGCTGCTCGACGCGCTGCGCGGCGACGAGGGCCCGACGCCGCTGCACGAGCCCCAGCCCAGCCTCGCCGTGCTCGCCAACCTCGCGGCACGGGCCCGCGCGGCCGGCCTCCCCGTCGAGCTCGAGCTGCACGGAGAGCGCCCGCCGGACCTCGCCGCGAGCATCGACCTCACCGCCTACCGCGTCGTGCAGGAGGCGCTCACCGAGGCGCTCCGGCAGGGTGGCGCCGGCAGCGCGCGGGTCGTGGTGCGCTACCTGGAGGACTCGCTGGAGATCGAGGTCTCCGACGACGGTATGCGCGTGGCCGGGCGCCGCCTGCTCGGGCTGCGCGAGCGGGTGCGGCTCTATGGAGGCCAGGTGGAAGCGGGCACCCGGCGCGATGGGGGACACCTCGTCCAGGCGCGGCTGCCGCTCGAGGGCGTACCGGCATGAAGGGCCTGCGCCGGCCCAACGCGGTCGTGCTCGACGTCGTCCTGGCGGTCGGAGCGGCGACCCTCTGCGTGATCGACGTGCTCGCCATCGACGGTCGACAGGGGCCCGCCTGGCTCAACGTCGCCGCGCTGACGGGGCTCGGCGCGCTCGTCGGCCTGCGCCGCCGCAACCCGCTGACCGCCACCTACGGCTTCGTGGCGTTCCTGCTCGCGATGGCGGCTTTCCTGACCCCCCCGCCGGAGCTGGTCAGCGTGTTCGTCGGCGTGCTGGTGTTCGGGTTCGCGGCCGGCTCCCGCCTGCGCGGCGCGGCGAGCGTCGCCTACGTCCCGGCGGTGCTGGCGGCGATCTCCGTCGCCAACCTCAGCCAGGAGGAGACTGTCGCGGGCGACTGGATCTTCCCGACCGTCCTCGCCGTCGCCTCCTACCTCGCCGGGCGCAGCGTCGTCCAGCGGGCCGCGCTGACCGTCGAGCTGCACGAGGCTGCGCTGCGTGCCGAGGAGGCGCAGGCCGACGAGGCACGCCGCGCCGTCGCCGACGAGCGGCGGCGCATCGCGCGGGAGATGCACGACGCCGTCGCCAACTCGATCAGC
>Ga0136640_10000928_pt1 | contig 11500 bp, 12 predicted proteins | sample AntDrymUQ8642106_2_FD_105498 | JGI IMG/M metagenome (GOLD analysis project Ga0136640, IMG submission 105498) | Polar desert sand microbial communities from Dry Valleys, Antarctica - metaG UQ864 (21.06) | ecosystem: Environmental > Terrestrial > Soil > Desert | place: Antarctica: Dry Valley...
ACTCGCGCCGAGCTTCGCTGCCCCGACCCCGCCTGCAACCCGTACCTGTGCTTCGCGGGCATGCTCCACGCCGGGCTCGAGGGGATCGAGAAGGGCTACGAGCTACCAGAGGCGATGGAGCAGAATCTCTATCACCTGACCCCCGACGAGCGCGCGCAGCGAGGCATCGAGCAGCTCCCCGAGAACCTCGGCGAGGCGATCGAGATCGCCGCCGAGTCCGAGCTCGTCCTGCGCGTCCTCGGCGAGCACACCTTCAAGCGCTTCGTCGAGATCAAGCGCGAGGAGTGGGAGGAGTACCGGGTCCAGGTCACGCCCTGGGAGATCGAGCGCTTCCTGCCCGTGCTCTGAGAGCAGCTCGGCTGCAGCAGAAGCGACGGCGCGCCCGCCACGGCTCATCCCTTGTCCAGCTGCTCCAAGAAATCTCTGGCTGCGAAGATCGGTAGCTGCTCCGCGAGCCCGAGAAGGTGCCGGTCACCCGTGACGAGCATCGCCTCCTCGCTACGGGCGAGCGCGATCAGGTAGTCGTCACCCGGGTCAGGCGCGTGGACCGGCGGTCCCTCGTCGGGATCGATTGCCAAGATCGCTGCGCCCTGCAGCCACATGAGGAAGGCCTCGGCGTCAGCCGTGGGAATTCGCTTTCGCAACTTCGGATAGTTCAGCGCGCGACGCAGCTCGGCGACAAGAGCGGGAGAGACGATCAGTTCGAAGCTCCCGCCCCTCCATGCGATCAGGAGTTGTGCCGGCGCGCCGACGGGAGAGAGAAGAGCTGAGATCAGGACGTTCGGATCGAGGACTGCACGCACCGCTCAATGCTGGTTCCGGGTGGAGTGCTGAGCTTCAGTCGCAAGTGCGGTTGCCGCCTCCTCGTCAAGATCGTTGCGGGCCCAGATCCTGTCGAGCAAATCCATGCCCAGGTCACGCCGGAGCGCTTCCTCGATCACCTCGCTGTCCCCCTTGCCGATGCGCGCGGCGCGGATCTTGACGGCACGCAATACGTCCCCGTCGATCGTGAGCGTGGTCCTGGCCTTCGGCATAACATCATCTTAGCATCATGATGTAAAGATGACGCCGAGCTCAGACCAGGTCGAGGTCCGTCTTCGCGAAGTCGTCGCCGAGCGCCAAGAGCGGCTCGCCCGCCAGCCGTGTTGTGGCGTAGGTGAGGCAGTCCGCGTAGTTGAGCCCCGCCGGATGGCGGCCCTTGCCGAAGCGGTTGAACGCGTCGATCGCCAGCGGCCAGTGCGCCTCCTCGAATGGAACGGTCGCGAGCTCCGCCTCGGCGACCAGCCTAAAAAGAAGAGTCCGGCCGGCGATTCCGAGCCGCGCCGTGAGGACGATCCCGCTCTCAGCGAGCGTGGGAGCGCCGATTCCCGGGGAGGGCGCCGCCACCAGGAGGTCGACGAGCCGCTCGTGGCCTGGCTGCCTGAGCAGGATCGCGACAATGGCCGAGCTGTCGACGATCACACGCCCTCCGGGCCGAAGCCGAGGATCGCTTCGCGTTCGTCCTTGGGCATGGGTTGACCCAGCAGGTCGCTTGGGATCTGCGCCCAGGCCTCATGCTCGAGGAAGTCCCGTAGCCGCTGAGCCCGATCAGGCGTGCTGACTCGGCCTGCGATGCGGCGCTTTCGCTCTTCGAGTGCCACCCTCACCGCGCGCGTCTTGCTCTCGCCCGTGAGCTCGGCGACCTCTCCTGCAAGCTCGACCGCCCGCTCGTCCTTGATGTTCAAGGCCATTGGTAGAATTCTACCGTAAGGGTAGACACCGGCTATTGAGTCCGTCGCAGAGTCTCGGCGCGACGCACCGTCTCCTTGCCGGACTTGTCGCTCCGCACCACGTAACGGGGATCATCCTTCGAGGCGGCGACCGCGCGCCCGTCGATCTCGGTGCGCTCGGTCAGGCGCTTGCGGACCTTGCCGGCAACGGGCCTGCCTCGGAAGTTCCACGCGACCTTGTCGCCTCGCTTAAATCGTTCGCTCATCGGGGGTCCTTTCGCAGGGATCGGGTGCCGGGTCCAACCCCGGAGCGCCCCGGCGCGCCCCTTGCCGGCCTGTCACGATCGGGCGATGGCGACGCTTCACGTCCTCCGCGTCTTCACCGCCGCCGCCGGCGCCCACGGCAATCCGCTCGGCGTCTTTTCGACCGGTGGGGACATTCCCGAGGAATGCCGCCAGCCCGTGGCCCTCGATCTCGGCTTCTCGGAAACGGTGTTCGTCGACGACGCCGAGCGCGCAGAGATGCGGATCTTCACGCCTCAGATCGAGCTGCCGTTCGCCGGACATCCCTCGGTCGGCACCGCGTGGCTCTTGCGCCGGGAGATGGGGGAGATCGCCGTGCTGCGCCCGCCGGCCGGCGAGGTGCGGGTGCGCTACGAGGCCGAGTTGACCTGGGTCGCGGCGCGCCCGGAATGGTCGCCGCCCTTCGAGTACGTCGAGCTCGATAGCTCGGCCGAGGTGGACGCGCTCGACGGCCCGCCCGAGGGACTGGGGCTTGCCTACTGCTGGGCGTGGGAGGACGAGGCCATGGGTCAGGTCCGTGCTCGCTCGTTCGTGCCTGAGGCCGGGGTGGAGGAGGACGAGGCGACGGGCTCTGCCGCGCTGGCCCTGTGTGGCCGTCTGGAGCGCTCCCTCGAGGTAAGGCAGGGCCGCGGCTCGGACATCTTCGCCCGGCCCGTCCAAGGCGGGTTCGTGGAGGTCGGCGGGCGGGTCGTACTGGACGATGTTCGCGACTACCCGATCGTCGACAGCAGGTAGGCGAGGCCCGTCGATCAACGCCCCGGCGGCGCCTGCCACGAACACCTGTCCAGCCGTGTTCAGGCGGCTCAAGGGGGCGGTCGCCACGCGCCGACTAGGTCGCCGATGGCGTCATTTCCGGTTTACGGCGGCGAGTTCTCCGAGAAGGAGGCGGCTCGGCTCCTTTGGCGGGCCGGCTTCGGCCCCAAGCCCGGCGAGGCTAGAGCCCTTGCCGCCCAGGGCTTGAGCGGCGCAGTCGCTTCGCTGCTCGAGCCCCAGGACGCGAGGCTGGTCGGACCGGAGCCGGTCGACGAGGACGGCAATCCCATTGCTCCCTTCGATCTCTGGGGCCACGACGCGCTCTGGTGGATCGACAAGATGGTCCGCTCAAACCAGCCGCTGGTGGAGCGGATGGCGCTCAACTGGCACGACTGGTTCGCGACAGGCGACGTCAACTCGGCCAGGTATTCGATTGCGCAGGCCAAGCTCTTTCGCAAGCGAGGCCTCGGCTCGTTCGAGAAGCTCCTCGAGAAGGTGACCACGGACAAGGCGATGCTCGTCTGGCTCTCGGGCATCGACAACACCCGCTGGTCGCCCAACGAGAACTACGCTCGCGAGCTGATGGAGCTGTTCACGCTCGGAGCTTCGGACGACTCCGGCTATCCGTACTCTGAAGAGGACGTCCGCGAGCAGGCCCGCGCCCTTACGGGCTGGCGCGCCGATTGGCACGAGGACGTCGGCCTCGACAACTTCCGCTTCGATCCGTCCTACCACGACGGCGGCACGAAGACGGTGTTCGGCAAGTCGGGCAAGTTCGGCTGGAAAGACTCCTGCCAGCTCTGCCTCGAGCACCCCGCCCACGCGCGATACTTCGTGGAGAAGCTCTGGAGCTACTTCATCCCGGTCCCGGCGCCGGAGGCGACGCGCCTCGAGCTCGAGCGCAAGTACAAGCGCAAGTACGAGCTGAAGCCCCTGCTCAGAGCGATCCTGAAGCACCCGCTTCTCTACGAGGGGCCCGCGATGGTGAAGCCACCGATGGTCTTCATCGCGGGCATGCTGAGGGCGCGCGAGCGCGGCATCGACCGTGACAGCTGGGCGTGGATCTCCGACCTGGCGGGACAACGGCCTTTCCGGCCGCCGAACGTCTCGGGCTGGGACGAGGAGCGCTGGCTCGACACCTCGAGCTTTCGCGGCCGCTGGATCGCGGCCTCCTACATCACCCGCGAGGACGAGTTCGACCACGAGGGCTATTCGACCACGGAGACTCCCGCGGAGGCTGTCGACAAGGCGCTCCAATACTGGGCGGATCCGGCTCTCGAGTCCCACACTCGCGACGGGCTGGAGCAATTCGGCCGAAATGTCGAAGAAGCGATAGAGGCGAACTGGCAGCGCGGGCCACACCGCGCGCTTCGCCAGAACGCCCTGCGGATCCTCGTTGCGACCGCTCCCGACATGCAGACCTGCTGAGACCGAGAAGGAACCCTTAGACCCATGGCCTGCCATTGCAACGAGTTCTCCCGCGCACACCTCCTGCGGTCGGCTGCGGCCGAAGCCGGGCGGGGGCTGCCCTCGATCGAACCGGGCATGCCGCTGCCGGCCGGCACCGGCCTCAACCGGCGCTCGTTCATGCTTCGGGCGGGCCTCGGGATGATGTCCGTCTACGGCGCTTCCAAGCTGGGGCTCGGCGACCTACAGGGCGGCATCGCGAAGGCTCAGGGCACCCAGGCCCCGATCCTCGTGACGGTTTTCATGGACGGCGGGATGGACTCGCTGTCCGTCCTGGCACCCGTCGAGGATGCCGACTACCGGCGCCTGCGCCCGGACTTGCGCCTGGCGCAGGGCATCGGGCCGAGCTTCCTGGAGGACCAAAGCCTGATGTGGCATCCACGCGCCACGGCCTTCAACCTGCTCCACCGGGCGGGAAAGCTCTCCGTCCTGCCCGCGATCGGCTACGACAGCCCGGATCAGTCGCATTTCACGTCCCGGCATTTCTGGGAGGTCGGCGAGCTCGACGCCAACGAGCGGACGGGCTGGATGGGCCGGCTGATCGACATCATCGGCACGGACGACAACCCGCTTCAGGGCCTTTCACTGGACGGTTGGCTCTCGCCCTCGCTCGCCACGTCCTCCAAGCCGGTAGCGGCGATCGACGGTTCCAGCTACGACCTTTGGGCGCCCGGCGTCTGGAGCGAGGTCGAGAGCCTCATGTTCGACTCCGTGCAGGAGATCGGCCGCGCCTCGGTCGGCACGGGCGACGCCGGCATGGCGACGGCAGGCCGTATCGCCGACCAGTCGGTGACGCTACGCGAGCAGCTCGCGCCCTTCGGGGACGAGATCCTGCCTCCGGTTCCGTATCCGGAGGCTGATCACTGGTTCCCACAGAACATGTCTGCGCTCGCGGCGATGATCGCCGCGGACATGCCGATCCGCTGCGTGTCGGTCTCAGCTCCCGGCGGGTACGACACCCACGACAACCAGGAGGACTCGTTCGGCGACGACATCGGGCTCACCTTCGACACGCTCGCCGCGTTCCAGGCGGACCTCGAGCTACGCGGCCTGGCGGGCCGCGTCCTCACGTTGGTCTACTCGGAGTTCGGACGCCGGCCGGAGCAAAACGCCACGGGCACCGATCACGGAGCGGCCGGCGCCGCGTTCCTCATGGGCTCGCGGGTGCGCGGTGAGATGGTCGGCGAGTTCCCCGGCCTGGCCAACCTCGACGACGACGACAACCTCCGGCACACGTCCGATTTTCGCGGCCTCTATTGCTCGCTCCTCGAACAGTGGTTCGACGTGGACGCGGGTGCTGTCATACCCGGCGCTTCCAGCTTCGCAAGGCCTCAGCTCCTGTCATGAACCGCGTCCTTCGCAGCATGGTCGCGGCCGGCGCGCTTTCGCTTCTCGCCTTGGGCGGGACCGGGCCACTCGCCTCGGCGGGAGACTCGGACGGTCGCACCACGATTGGCGTGCGAAACGGGGCCAGCGAGTTCAGCTTCTACCTCTCGCGGGTGAAGGTGGCGCCCGGCCCCGCATTCGTGCAGTACCAAAACAGCGCCGAGGATCCGCACGACCTGAAGATGCAGCGTGTCGGCACGGCCACCGAGTACGCGACGGGCGAGGTCCTGCCCGGCGACACGGCCGCGTTCACCGTCTCGAAGCTGAAGGCCGGCTCGAGCTACCGCCTCTGGTGCTCATTCGACGGGCACGTCGACGCCGGCATGGAGGCCTTCGTGAAGGTCAAGAGGAAGAGGCGCGGCTAGTTGCGCGCTTGAGAAGACTGGTGGCCGCCGTCCGCGCGTTCACCGCGCTCAACATCGCGCGCTCGGCGAACGAGCCGGCCGCCGGCGCCGCACCGAACTGGCGGGCGAGCTCGGTCGCGTTCGTGTAGGCGAAGTTCTCACGGATCAGGCCGTCGCGAATCGTGAGCATGTCGATCCCCTCGATATAGACCGAGGCGCCCGTCGCGGCGAGGCCCTCGAACTTGCCGGGGCCGGAGAAGGTGCCGCTCGCACCCCAGCGGACGGCGGCCTTGTCCCCGTAGGCAACCATGTCGAGCACTGACATCGACAGGTCCGGAACGGTTCGGAACATCGCGCCGAAGTACTCCCGGTAGCCGTCCGGGGCGCGCAACTCGGCCATGCCGTAGATGTGGCCCATTCCCCCGGGCTCCCAGTGCTCCATCATCGCGTCCACGTCGCGGGCGGCGACCGCTTCGAAGTAGGCCGTGGCGACCTGCTTGGCGCTGGGCTTCGACGGAGCCATAGGCAGACATTATCCCGAGCGCGGGGTGAGCGCGGCGGCCAGATCCCCGGGTTCGGTGACCGGAGCCCGGCAGGTGAAGCCCTCGCAGACATACGCGGCGCTTCGTCCCTCGATCGCGCGGCGCTCGCGCATCAGCTCCGGCTGCCGCGTGCCCTCCGGTCCACCGGCGAGAACGACGTGCGGCCGAAGCTCGGAGCGCACGACTCTCGCGAGCGGTTCGAGGTCCGTGCCGACCAGAGCAACCTCGCGTACCTCAGCGAGCTCGAAGTCGACCGCGCGCAGCAGATGGGACACGGCCTGCGGCGCACGCTCGGCGACGCGGTGGAAGAGGCGGAAGACCGACTCCGCGTGCTCGGCATAGCCACGCTCGCCGGTGAGTGCCGCGAGCCGCGCAAGCCCGTAGGCGGCGGCCGAGTTCCCCGACGGGATCGGATGATCGTCGACGTCCTTGCGACGGGCGATCAGCTTCTCGGCGTCAGAGGCGGTGGTGAAGAACCCGCCCCGGTCCGGGTCCGAGAAGCGCTCGATCATTGCGTCCGCGGTCTCGCGGGCGGCGACGAACCAGCGCTCCTCGAAGCTCGCCTCGTAGAGGACGAGGAACGCCTCGACGACGAAGGCGTGATCTTCGAGATAGGCGTCGAGCTTCGCCTGCCCGTCCTTCCAGGTCCGCAGGAGGCGGCCTCGGTCGTCCCTCAGCCGCTCCCAGAGGAACTCGGCGCCCGCCAGCGCAGCGTCGAGGAAATCCTGGCGGCCGAGCACGGCGCCCGCGTCGGCGAGCGCCGCGATCGCCAGCGCGTTCCACGAACAGATGCGCTTGTCATCGAGCCCCGGCCAGACCCGCTTCGCTCGCCTCACATAGAGGGCTTCTCGCGCGGCAGCGAGCGCGGCGGGGGCGGTCCCACCGGCGCCTTCTGCGAGGTGGAGGATGTTCTTGCCCTCGAAGTTGCCGGGCCCGCTCGCGCCCCAGTAAGCCGCCAGCTCGTCGGCCGCGTCCGCGAGGCCTGCTCCGGCCAAGACTTCGCGCAGCTCCTCCAGATCCCAGACGTAAAAGCGGCCTTCCTCGCCCTCGGAGTCGGCGTCGAGGGCCGAGTAGAACCCGCCCTCGGGGCCCCGCATCTCGTGCAACATCCACTCGAGGGTGCGCTCGCAGGTCTCCCGCCAGCGGTCGTGGCCGAGCGCCTGGAAGCCATGCAGGTAGACGCGCGCCAAGAGCGCGTTGTCGTAGAGCATCTTCTCGAAGTGCGGAACGAGCCACGTCTCGTCGACGGCGTAGCGTGCGAAGCCGCCCCCGACGTGGTCGTGGATTCCTCCGGCCATCATCGCGTCGAGGGTCCGGGCGCTGACCTCCGACTCGCCACGGGCGAGGAGGAGCTCGACCGTGGCGGCCGGCGGGAACTTCGGGGCCCCGCCAAAGCCTCCGTTCACCATGTCAGCCGCTGCGAGGAGCTGACGCTCGGCCGCCTCCAGCAGCGCGGGCGAAACCCGCACGTCCGACGGCTCGATCCGCGCGACGGCCCCGAGCTGCTCGCGAACCCGCGCCGCCTGGGCACCGATCTCTTCACGCTTCGAGTCCCACGAGGCCACGACCGCCTCGAGCACCATGCGAAAGCTGGGCATGCCGTGACGCGGCTCGGGCGGAAAGTAGGTGCCGCAGTAAAACGGCGAAGCCTCCGTGTCGAGAAACGCCGTCAGCGGCCAGCCGCCATGACCCGTCATCGCCTGCACCGCCTCCATGTAGATGGCGTCGACGTCGGGGCGCTCCTCGCGATCGACCTTGATGCAGACGAAGTGCTCGTTCATGTACGCGGCCGTGCCGGAATCCTCGAACGACTCGTGCTCCATGACATGGCACCAGTGGCACGCCGAGTAGCCGATGGAGAGCAGGATCGGCAGCCCCTCCGTCTTCGCGCGGGCCAGCGCCTCGGGGCCCCACGGGTACCAGTCGACCGGGTTCGAGGCATGTTGGAGGAGGTACGGGCTGCTCTCCGAAGCGAGGCGGTTCGGCATTGTCCTGCAGAGTAGGCGAGTCGGGGGAAAGAGGCGAATGCGGTAGGGAAATGTCTACAGGCGATGCGCTTCCTACCCCGTATCGGGTACTTCCGTATCCAATCTCGAGCGTGGCGGACAGATGTTCCCTCGTCGGCGGCGAGTACTCCGCTACTTTGCGAAAAGGCATGGATGCAAGTGGCGCCTCAGGTGGAGGAGGGGGCGGTCGCTCGGGGCGAAATCTGTTCGGCCTTCCCTTTACGCGCGCGCACCGTGGAGCGCCAGGGGACGGCATGGACCTTGCGCATCGCGCGACCGCTGAGCTCCGGGCAGCCGACAACCTCATGGCCGACGCTCAGCGTGTGGCCAACTTCGGGAGCTGGGAGTGGCGGGTCCTCGAAGACGCCGTCGTCTGGTCGAAGCAGCTCTACACGATCTTCGGCCTGGACGCGACCCGCGAATCGGTGCCGTTCAGGGTCACCTTCGCCACCTACCTGGACCGTGTCCATCCGGATGACGAGGCGGCGGTGCGAACCGCGATCGAGGGTGCGCTGACAGACACGAAGCCATTTCGCTTCCAGCACCGGATCGCGCGGCCGAACGGCGAGGAGCGGGTGGTGCGCTGCCAGGGAGAGCCGGTCATCGACCCCGCGACGGGCGCGATAGTCCGGGTCGTCGGCGTCTGCCAGGACGTGACGGAGCTCGCGACCGTCGAGCGGGCCCGCTCCGAGGCCGACGCCCGGTTTCGCAGCGCTTTTGAGAACGCTCCGATCGGGATCGCGCTCGTCGATTTCTCCGGCGGAGCCGACGGGCGGCTGACCGAGGTCAACCGCTCTCTCTGCGAGCTCACGGGCCGTGGTCCCGCCGAGCTGATCGGGTCGTCGATGACCGCGCTCAGCCTGGCCGAGGATTCAGCGGCCGACCAGGTCCTGCGCGAGCGCCTGATCGCGGGGGAGATCGATCGCTTTTCGGTCGAGAAACGTGCCCTGCGCTCAGACGATCGAGTCGTTTGGCTCCAGATGAGCGTCTCGACCGTGCCTGAGGTCGCTGTGGGGAAGAGGGCCGGGATCGTCCAGGTACAGGACGTCACGGAGCGCAAGCGCTTCGAGGAGCAGCTTCGCTACATCGCAGACCACGATTCGTTGACCGGTCTCATGAACCGGCGGCGCTTTCGGGAGGAGCTCGACTCGCATCTGGCGCTGCGACGGCGCTACGGAGGCCAGGGAGCCCTGCTCTTGATCGACGTCGATCGCCTGAAGGCCGTGAACGACTCGAGGGGTCACGGCGCAGGGGACGTCGTCCTGCAGAAGGTCGCAGAGGCGATGCGCGGCAGGGTTCGCTCAACCGACATCGTCGCGAGGCTCGCGGGCGACGAGTTCGCGGTCCTCCTGCCGAGCGTCGAGGCGAAGGAGGCCCTGGCGCTCGGCGAGGCATTGATCTCGCGACTGGCGGTCGAGGAGATCGCGGGCTGGGGCGTCTCGATCAGCGTGGGCGTCGCGGCTTTCGGTGGCGGCGACGTTGGGACCACCGAGGACGTCATGGCCGTTGCCGACGCGGCGATGTACCGGGCGAAGCAGCGCGGCGGGGCCGTAGCCGAGCTCGCGGGGACGCCGATCGCACCCTCTCCTCATTCCCGCACCGAGCTTCTCTCCGACCACGAGGCTCCGGCTCCGAGCCAGGCGCCTGAACCCAGGCCTTCTCCACCCGTCCCGATGCATTCCGCCCGATCCTCGACTCTCGTGGACAGGGTCCGCAAAGCGCTCGAATCAGGAGCGCTCTTGGTCTACGGCCAGCCGGTCGTCGACCTCCGCAGCGGTGCCGTGGCCCACCACGAGCTCTTGGTGCGCATGCGCAACGAGACGACCGGAGAGGTGCTGAGCGCATCCGACTTTCTGGGTGCCGCGGCCCAGGCCGACGGCCTTTGCTTTGCGATCGACCTCTGGGTCGTCGACCGCGCGCTCGCGATGCTCGCCAACGGGTCTCGCGGCGCACGGTTTCAGGTCAACCTGTCGGGAGAGACGCTCGCGGACGAGCACAACCTCGGGCGCCTGCTCGCGAAGGTCGAGTCGGCGGATGTCGAGTCGGGCGCGATCGGTTTCGAGATCGGCGAGGGCTCTGTGCAACGCGACCTCGCCCAGGCGATGAAAGCGTTGGAGCGCCTGGCCGCGACCGGATGCCCCCTGGTCCTCGACGGTTTCAGCGCCGGCTTCGGCTCGTTCGAGTACCTGCAACAACTTCCGGTCGAGCAGATCAAGATCGACGGCTCCGTCGTTCGCGCGCTATCGGGCGAGGCTCCCGACCACGCGACGATTCGCGCGATCGTCCGGCTTGCCCACGGCACCTCCAAGACGACGGTGGCAAAGCTCGTGGAGTCAGAGGCCGTCCTGCCCATGCTGCGGATGCACGGGGTCGACATGGCTCAGGGCTTCGAGCTCGGCGAGCCGGTGCCGCTCGCGGCCTAGGCTCCGGCCGCTACGAGGGCTACGCCTCGAGATTTCTAAGCGCCTCGAGATTTCTACGCGTCGGGATCGGAAGCGCGAAGCCGCTCCCAGGCGCGCGCCAGTGCGGTGAGGTCTTCGTCTGAGAGATGAGCCACGAAATGCCGCCTCACGCCGGCGAGGTGGGCGGGGCGGGCGTCCTTCAGCTTGTCGCGGCCCGTTTCCGTGATCACGGCGAAGAGCCCGCGCGCGTCGTCGGGGCAGCGCTCGCGCCCGGCGAGGGCTTGCCGCTCGAGGCGGTCGACGAGCCGGGTGAGGCCGCTTCGACTCAGGAGCAGCGCGCTGGCGAGCTCGCCCATTCGCATCCGCCCGTCGGGCGAATCCGCGAGGATCATCAGGACCTCGTAAGAGGAGAGCGGAAGTCCGTGATCGCGCTCGAGCTCGGCGTCGAGCCGCGCCACCAGGTCACGGTGGGTCTTCAGCATCCCCTTCCAGGCGTCGAGCTCCCGCTTGTCGAGTTGAACGCGGTTGCGGGTACCCGAGGTCACTCCTCCAGGGTAGCGCGAGCTGGTTGTGCGAGCAACTACCAAC
>Ga0136640_10000929_pt1 | contig 11497 bp, 10 predicted proteins | sample AntDrymUQ8642106_2_FD_105498 | JGI IMG/M metagenome (GOLD analysis project Ga0136640, IMG submission 105498) | Polar desert sand microbial communities from Dry Valleys, Antarctica - metaG UQ864 (21.06) | ecosystem: Environmental > Terrestrial > Soil > Desert | place: Antarctica: Dry Valley...
CGATCGCGATCCTCGCCGCCGACTGCGTTGAGCGCGTCGACCTCGAGTGCCCCCGCGACGCGCGTCCCCCCCACGGGGTGGTCGATGAGGTAGCTCCTCAGAGCGTCCTCGTTCGCTTCGGCTCAGGCGCGCGCACGACACGTAGCGGCGCGCGATCGAGGTGGTCTGCGGCTCGTCGAGCAGCAGCTGACGCTCGACGTCCTGCGATACGGGCCTTCGTTCCCGCGCTACCCAGCGCGCGCCGCTCAGCCCGTGGCGTCGAGGAAGGCAGCGGAGCACATCGCCACCGCGCACGCGAGAGAAGCCCATCACCCGCGGGCCCGGTAGGTAGCAGGCAGAGCACCTCCCGGTCGTCGTAGTCCTCCCAGGACGACTCGCCCGGGTGGATGTAGAAGACCTCGCCCTCGATGACGGCCGGGGAGAGGGGGAGCTCGACAGTGAGCCCTATGAAGCGGTCCTCGGCCTCGGCGAGCACTGGGTCGAGGCCGGCCAGTCGCCCTCCGGGAACTCGAAGCTGCCCACGACCTCGCCCACGTGGCGCTGATCGCAGGGCAGGGCTTGGACGCTCGTGGTCTCCTCGCCCCCAGGGAGGTCCCGTACGCAGTCGCCGGTGCCCAGCTCGAAGATGCTGATGTCGGCGGCCTCGGCGAGCTCCCCCGCTTCGTTGCGCTCTACACCGAGCGAGAGGCCCAGGACGACCCCGACGGCGATGATCGCCGCCCACGCGACGGAGATGGGGACGGTTGCGATGGCCAGACCACGCCCTCCCACGCTGCGCGCCGACTACCGGCCGGCACCCGTCGACGCGTTGCATCTGCGCGCGGTCGATGATCCTGGCCAGGCACCCTGCGCACACCACCGAAGGGCACATCGTCCGTCTGGCCGACGACGGCCGCCCGCCGCTCGTCGAGTTCCATGCGGCCCGCCAACCGCTCGACCGCCACGACGCGCTGTTCGCCACCCTGCCCGACGGCCGACGGCTCGAACTGATTGCCGTACGTCCGACGATGGCTCTCGGGTTCTCTGCCGTTCATCGTGGCGGTAGTGGCCGCCAAGGATGTGCCGTCTGGCAAGCCATCCGCAGGGAGAACTGGTGTGAGGGCAGCGGACGCGCCCGACAAGAAGCTCGTCGATTCGAGGGCTCCAGGTGCTGCTCTTCGGCGTTGTCCGCGCAATGGCGTCTCGCGTGCATTGCTCTGCCTGCGCAGCGAACCGGAGACGCGTCGTACAGCGCGCCTGTCCAGTCTGCGAGGCGATGCAGCGGTTGGCGGATGGGCGGTGACCACAGCAGGAGGGCCGCGGGTCCGCCCAGCGCGGCTCCGCCGAGAGGGTCGGTCGGGTGGTGCGTGCCGAGTCCGAGGCGGGAGGACGCGACCAGGGTGGCGAGGATGAGCGCCAGTACTCCCCCCCTCGCGGTGGCGCAGCAGGATGGCCCGGCGATGGCGTAAGGCGCCGGTGATGTGGTCGGACGGGAATGACAGGTCAGCGAAGGTGACAGCGGTCGAAGTCCAAGGCGCAGGTCCTTGGCCTAGCGACGTTTCTGACGGCGGCAACGTATGTTACAGTCGAATGGAACGATGAGTTGGGTGCTCCTCACCTACAAGCTGCCGAGCAACAACTCCAGCGCTCGGGTCGCGGTGTGGCGCGAGGTGCGCCGCTCGGGCGCGCTCAACGTGCAGCGCTCGGTGGTCGCCTTCCCCGACCATGACGCGTTCCGGCGGGCGGTGGAGCGCTTCCGGGTGCTCGTGGCTGAGGTCGGCGGTGAGACGCTCGCGCTGCGGGCCGAGCCGCTGGGGGAGCTGGACGCGAGCAGGCTCACGGACGCGTGGAATGGGGCGCGTTCGGCCGAGTACGCGGAACTCAACGCCGAGTGCGGCAAGTTCCTGACCGAGATCGAGCACGAGTTCGCCATCGAGAAGTTCACGCTCGCCGAGCTCGAGGAAGAGGAAGCCGAACTCGACAAGCTCCAGCGCTGGCATGAGCGCATCGGGGCCCGCGACATCCACGGCGCACCCGGAGCAGAGCAGGCCAGGGGAGCGCTCACGAGGGCACAGGAGGCGCTCGAGCGCTACTCGTCCGCCGTGTTCGAGCGCACGCAGCTATGAGCCTCGTGGTGGGCATCGGCGCGTTCGGCGGTGGCCTTTGGCTACTCGTCGAGTCCGTCGAAGGGCTCATCAACAGCCTGCGCGGCTGGGCGCTGGCCTCCGGGCTGTCGGGCGTTCTCGTCGGCGCGCTCGTGCTTGGCTTCGACGTCGAGTCGACCGCCGCCGGCGTCGCCGCAACGCTAGATGACATGCCGGGGACCGCGCTCGGCGCGTCGGTCGGCGCGGCCATCTTCCTGGTGACCGTCGGCCTCGGGACGGCCGCGCTCATCGCGCCGTTCGTCGTGCGACCACCTGTGACGCTGTTGGCCGCCGCGGCCGTGGCGACTGCCCTGTCCACCGGCCTGGCCGCTGACGGGCGATTGTCGCGCCTGGACGGCGGGCTGCTGCTCGCGTCCTTCTTCCCGCTTGTCGCAGCGGTCGTTCTACGCCGCGCGCGGACGGAGCCGCAGGCCGGCGAGCGCCCCGCACGCCCGAGGCTGCTGGTGCGCAAGGTCGTCGGTGGGCTCGTCGGACTTGTCGTGGGCGCCGAGCTGCTCGTCTTCGGCACGCAGCGCGTCGTCTCCGAACTCGGGTTCTCCGAGACCGTCTTCGGCCTGCTCGTCGTCGCCGCCGCCGTCTCGTTCGAGGAGGTCGTCCTCGAAGCCCTGCCCGCCTTCCGCGGCTTCCCCGAACTCAGCGTCGGCAACGCGCTCGGCACGCTCGTCTTCCTCCTGACCGGCTCGCTCGGCGTGATCGCCCTGGTGCGGCCGGTTGAGGTCCCCGCCTCCGTGCTCGCCTTCCACCTTCCTGCGCTCCTGGCGACGACCGCCCTTGCCCTTGCCCTACTCGCGCACGGCCGCCTGGGCCGCCCGGAGGGCGGGCTGTTGGTCGGCACGTATGGCGCGTACGTCGCGGGCGCGGTGCTCGTCGGCGGATGACGGGGACGCCCCAAAGCCCGCGTGCGGTCGGCGAGGGGGACGCAAGCGACTACTCGCGAACCCTCGTCGAGCACGTCGCCGCCATCCTGTTGGCCCGTCGGCAAGAGCGCACGCGTCGTCCGGTGGCCGTGTGAGCCGACTTCGCGCGCTCGGCCAGCTCTCGCCCCTTCTGGTCCTGTACGTCCTAGTCTGCGCGGTCAGCCAGCCCGGCGCCCCGGTGCACGATGAAGGACCGCTGCTCGGCTACGCGCACCGCCTGCTAGACGGCGGCTACGCGGACGCCGGGACCTCCGGTCGCGATGGACTTCCTCTGGCGCGGCCCCGGCCTGCCCCTGCTGCTTGCCCCGCTCGTAGCGCTCGATCTACCCCTCGTCGCCGTGCGCTTCGTCGAGCCCGTACTGCTCGGCGCGGCGGTTCTCGCCTTCCACCGCCTGCTGCGACTGCGCCTCCCCCCCGGGCCGCGCTGGTCGGCACGTACGCCTTCGGGCTATACGTGCCGTTCCTCGCCATGCTGGGCGAACTGCACAAGGAGCCGCTGGCGATCCTGCTTGTCGTCATCGCCCTACTCAGGCTGTCCCGCGGACTCGCAGAGGACCGACGGGCGCCGCTGATCGTCGCGGGACTGGCGCTGGGCGGGCTCAGCCTGGTCCGGGTCGAGTATGCCGGGGTGGCTGCGGTCGTGCTCATCGGCGCGGCACTGGCCTTGGTGCTGCGGCGCGTGCGGCTCATCGCGCGCGGTCTTGTCGTCGCCACCGCCGTTGCCCTCCTCGTGTTCGCGCCGTGGCTGGCCTACACGCACGCGGTCACCGGTCGGTTAGGCTACGTCGGCAACGCTGCGGGCCTGTCGCTGTACTGGATGTCGCCGAACAGCCCCGGCGAGAGCGGTCAGTGGCACCGAGAGTCCACCGTGCTCCAGGACCAGGCGCTGCGCGATCAGCGCCCGTTGTGGAGGGGCCTCGAGCGGCTCGACCCGCTGCGCCGCGACGACGAGCTGCGACGCGTGGCAATCGACAACATCCGGGCCGAGCCCAAGAGGTACTTGCGCAACCTCGCCGCGAACACCACGCGCCTGTTCTTCCTCGTGCCGATGCGGCCGGCGCGCAGTCCGGTGGTGGTCGGCGGCTGCCTCGCGTTCAACGGTTTCCTCTTGGCCGGCGCGCTGTGGGCCGCAGTCCGGCTGCGGCGCACGCGCCGTCGGCGCCCGCGGCTTCCTGAGGCCGTTCCGTTCGCGCTACTTGCCGCCCTCTTCGTCGCGGTGCACGTCCCGTTCTCGGCGAACCCCAGGCTGCTCATGCCGGTCGTACCCGTCCTGCTGTGGTTCGTCGTACACGGCGCCTCGCTCGTCCCACTGCGATGGTCCAGCCGGACGGACAATTCTCTACCCCCTCCCGGCGTCGGCGCCGCGGCGCTTGCACCCTCGCGGCCCGCGTCGGTGAACGCAAGCGCTAGCACGACGCGGTAGGCGACGAAGGTAGACCGCACGCTCAAGGGCCGCGGTGCCGGAGGAGAGCCGGAGGGCGCCCCAGCCGCTGCTCAGCCGCTCGTGAACGGTGACATCGAGGAACTCGGTGGTGGGGCGGAGCCGGGGAAGCCGTGCCGCGGCGTGGTCGGGTGTCCTCCCAAGGCGTCGATGAGCTCGAGCGACGAGCGATGCCATGCGATCACGGATCCCGACGCGGCCGCAGTCGGCGGTTTGCAGCCAGCCGGGGGCGCGCATCACGCGCGCTCAGCGAGCACGGTGGCTTGCAGGGCGGTAGGGCCGAACGCGCGCTCGCGGGGCACGCGCGCGGTCCTGGCGGGCACACACGTCGCGCACGTCGTGGCCAGCGCCGGCCAGATAAGTGTGCGCTTGTGCGGCTCGATGCCGCACCACGTTGCCCGCGCGATCACCGCCCGCGCAGCCGCGCCCTTCCCAGCCGCGCGGCCAGCTCCACCCAGTCGGCCACGCCGGCCGCCAGGTGACCCACCGGGCCGGTGATCAGCCACGCGGCCACGCGCGTGGGGAGGGAGGGCCTGCGCACGGGCTGAAGGTATCGTCTGCGGGAATGCCAGAGACCGTCACCACCTCCGTCACCGAGCTGCCCGAGTCGCGCGTGCGCGTGGAGGCGCAGGTCGACCCCAAGGAGGTCCAGCGCCACCTCGAGCGCACCGCGCGCCGCCTGGGGCAGGATCTGCGCATCCCGGGCTTTCGCAAGGGCAAGGTGCCGCCCGGGGTGATCATCCAGCGTCTCGGGCGCGACGCCGTGCTCGACGAGGCGGTGCGCGACGGGATGGGCCACTGGTACGTGCAGGCCGTCGACGTGGCCTCCATCGCGCCGGTCGGCGACCCCCACCTCGAGCTCGACGGCCTCCCCGACCAGGGCCAGCCGCTGAGCTTCAGCATCGAGGTCGGCGTGCGGCCGACCGCGACGCTGGGCGACTACAAGGGCATGGAGGTCGGGCGCCGCGAGCCCGAGGCCGACGCCAAGGAGGTCGAGAGCGAACTCGAGCAGTTGCGCGAGCGCCTGGCCAAGCTGGAGACCGTTGAGCGCGCCGCCCAGGACGCCGACTTCGTGGTCATGGACTTCACGGGCACCGTGGACGGCGTTGCCTTCGAGGGCGGCAGCGGCACCGACCAGATGGTCGAGCTGGGCCGCGGGATGCTCGTGCCCGGCTTCGAGGAGCAGCTCACCGGCGCGTCGGCCGGCGACGAGCGGACCGTCGAGATCACCTTTCCGCAGGACTACGCCAACGAGGACCTCAAGGGCCGCGACGCGCAGTTCGCCGTGACGGTCAAGGACGTGCGCGAGAAGCGCCTCCCCGCGCTGGACGACGACCTGGCCCTCGAGGCCGCGGGCTTCGACAGCCTCGACGAGCTGCGCGAGGACGTCGCCTCCCGCCTGCGCGACACCGACGAGAGCAAGGTGGCGACCGACTTCCGCGAGGCCGTGCTCGACGCCGCGGTGGCCAACGCCTCGGTCGAGATCCCCCAGCCTCTGGTCGAGGCCCGCGCGCTGGAGAGCTTCGAGCAGATGGTCCACTCGCTGTCCCACCAGGGGATCGCCAAGGAGACCTACCTCCAGATCACCGGCAAGACGGAGGAGGAGCTCGTCGAGGAGTCGCGCCCCCAGGCCGAGCAGCAGCTTCGCCGTGAGGCGGTCATCGCGGCGATCGTGGTCGCCGAGGGCATCGAGGTCTCCGACGACGACCTGCTGGAGGCCATCGAGCCGGCCGCCCGCGCCCAGGCCGACGAAGCCGGCGGGTCGGGGGAGGAGATGGAGCCCAAGAAGCTCCTGGAGCGCCTGCGCTCCCAGGGCCGCCTCGATGCGCTGCGCGACGACCTGGCCCAGCGTCGGGCCATCGAGCTGATCGCGCAGGAGGCCACGCCGATCAGCGTGGAGGAGGCCAAGGCGAAGCACGTGCTCTGGACCCCCGAGAAGGAGCAGGCCGGCGCGGGTGCCGGGGATCTGTGGACCCCAGGGTCCTGACGCTGAACCCCGAAGCACTACGCTCGCGCAGGAGCCCGCGACCCAACCCCGAAGCGAAGCGAGGAGCATGTCCCCACTTGTCCCCATGGTGGTCGAGCAGACGTCGCGCGGCGAGCGCGCGTTCGACATCTACTCGCGCCTGCTCAACGAGCGCATCGTCTTCCTGGGCACCCCGGTCGACGATCAGATCGCCAACCTGATCGTCGCCCAGCTGCTGCACCTGGAGTCCGAAGACCCTGACAAGGACATCTCGATCTACATCAACTCGCCGGGCGGCTCGGTCTACGCGGGCCTGGCCATCTACGACACGATGCAGTTCATCAAGCCCGACGTCTCGACGATCTGCGTCGGCATAGCGATGTCCATGGGCGCCCTCCTGCTGGGTGGCGGCGCGAAGGGCAAGCGCATGGCGCTGCCCAACGCCAAGATCCTCATCCACCAGGTCAGCTCGGGCTTCCAGGGCCAGGCGACCGACATCGAGATCCATGCGCGCGAGGTCATCACCCTGCGCACGCGCCTCGACGAGATCATCGCCCAGCACACGGGCAAGCCCGTCGAGGACGTCAAGAAGGACACCGAGCGCGACTACTTCATGTCGAGCCCCGAAGCGGTGGAGTACGGCATAATCGACCGGGTCATCGCCGAGCACTAGCTCGGCGGCCGACGCGGACGCAGCGACCCGGGGAGAGAGATGGCGCGACCGACCGACTCCAACGAGCAACTGTTGTGCTCCTTCTGCGGGAAGTCCCAGCGGCAGGTCAAGAAGCTGATCGCCGGGCCCGGCGTCTACATCTGCGACGAGTGCATCGATCTCTGCAACGAGATCATCGACGAGGAGCTCACCGCCCCGCCGAGCTTCGACATCGAGAACCTCCCCAAGCCGCGGGAGATCTACGGCGTGCTCGACGACTACGTCGTGGGCCAGGACGAGGCCAAGCGCACGCTCTCGGTGGCGGTCTACAACCACTACAAGCGCGTGCAGATGATGCAGGCCGACGACTCGGAGATCGAGCTGCAGAAGTCCAACATCCTGCTGCTCGGCCCGACGGGCTGCGGGAAGACGCTGCTGGCCCAGACCCTCGCCCGCATCCTCAACGTCCCCTTCGCCATCGCCGACGCCACGGCGCTGACCGAGGCCGGCTACGTGGGCGAGGACGTGGAGAACATCCTCCTCAAGCTCATCCAGGCCGCCGACTACGACGTCAAGAAGGCCGAGTCGGGGATCATCTACATCGACGAGGTCGACAAGATCGCCCGCAAGGCCGACAACCCTTCCATCACCCGCGACGTCTCGGGCGAGGGCGTCCAGCAGGCGCTGCTGAAGATCCTCGAGGGCACGACCGCTTCGGTGCCCCCCCAGGGCGGGCGCAAGCACCCCCACCAGGAGTTCCTCTCGATCGACACGACGAACATCCTGTTCGTCTGCGGCGGGGCCTTCGCGAACCTGGACAAGGTCATCGAACGGCGCACGGGCGCCAACGGCGTGGGCTTCGGTGCGTCGATCGAGACCAAGGCCGACAAGGAGGCAGGCGAGGTCTTCGGCCAGTGCCTGCCCGAGGACCTGGTCAACTACGGATTGATCCCCGAGTTCATAGGGCGCCTGCCGGTCATGAGCGCGGTGCACCAGCTCACCCGCGACGACCTGATGACCATCCTCACCGAGCCGCGCAACGCGCTGGTCAAGCAGTTCCAGCGCTTCTTCTCCTTCGACGGCATCGAGCTGGTCTTCAGCGACGACGCGCTCATCGCCGTCGCCGACCGCGCCCTGGAGCGCGAGACCGGCGCGCGCGGGCTGCGCTCGATCATCGAGGACATCCTGCTCGAGGTGCAGTTCGAGCTGCCCTCTCGCCGCGACGTCAAGAAGTGCGTCGTGACCAAGGAGACGGTCGCGCGGGGCCAGGCGCCCACGCTGGTCACCGAGGCCGCGCCCGACGAGGGCGAGCAGGAGGACGGCCGCGCGGCCTCGGCCTAGGCGGCTCGGCTCTCGGCCGCCGCAGGCGCCCGGCGACCGGCGTCGGTGAGGGATCGGGAGGTGGCGGTCGTGTCGGTGGTCGGGTGCGCGAAGTGTGCGGCCCGGCGCCAAGCGTGATCGCACGATCGTCGATCAGTGCCGCCAAGCTGCGTCGGCCGGTACGCCGGCGCGGCACTCATCAGTCCTCCCGGACGACTACGAGCCGTCGGGCGGCGCCCAGCGGCGCGAGATCAGACGATCAGTGGATCGGTTCCGCTATCCGGTGAAGATCCGCTGATCGTCGGTACGATCGGGTTCGATGCGGGTGGAGTTGGCTCCTGGGGACAGGATCGCGGGGTGCGTGATCGAGGGGGAGTTGGGCCGTGGCGGCATGGGGGTGGTCTACCGTGCCCGGCAGGAGTCGCTGCAGCGCACGGTGGCCGTCAAGGTCGTCTCGCCTGCGCTGGTCGGGGACGCGGGCTTCGCTGAGCGCTTCAAGCGTGAGGCGCGCATCGCCGCGTCGATCGAGCACGCGTCGGTGGTGCCGATCTACGGGGCGGGCGAGGAGGACGGGCGGCTGTATCTCGTTATGCGCTTCGTGGAGGGAACCGACCTCTTTGCGGAGGTGGCCGGCCGCGGACCGCTCGCGCCTCAGCGGGTAGCGCGGCTGGCGGGCCAGCTGGCTGGGGCGCTCGATGCGGCACATGCCCGCGGGCTGGTGCACCGCGACGTCAAGCCCGCCAACGTGCTGCTCACGGGAACGGGCGACGACGAGCATGCGCTGCTGACCGACTTCGGTCTGTCCAAGGAGGCTGCCGGCGTGTCGGGACTGACCGGTACGGGCCAGTTGCTGGGCACGCTGGACTATGTGGCCCCTGAGCAGTTGGACGACCGCCCGGTGGACGCGCGCACCGACGTCTACGCGCTTGGCTGCCTGCTGTTCGAGTGCCTGACCGGTCGCGTGCCGTTCCCGGGAAGTCCGGCGCAGAAGGTCTATGCCCACTTGCACATGCCCCCGCCGGCCTTGGAGGCACTCGCGTCCGGGGCGGCGCGTCAACTCGACGGCCTGCTGGCCCGCGCCATGGCCAAGGAGCCAGATCAGCGTTATCCGTCGGCCGGCGATCTCGGTCGCGCGCTCGCCGCCGCGGTCGACGGCCGCGACGAACGCTCGCCCGAGCGCTCTGTCGCGGCGGGGGCAGCCGCTACGCAGACCGACGGGCAGAGGCCCACAGTGATCGACCCGCCACCCAGCCCCCGCTCGGGCTACGCTCCTGCGGACAAGCAGCCCACTGGGCGCGGGCGCCGGACCGCCCTCGTGGCCGCCGCCCTTGTTGCCCTTGCGGCCGCCGGGATCACGGGCGGAGTGCTGGTCGCTCAAAGCGACCAAGAGGTGATATCCGAGCCACCTGGTCCTGGCGGGGCCTCCTCGCCGTCTGGCGCTCCGCTGGAGGTATCGCCCTCCGACGACACTTTGCCTGAAGAAGCACCTTCGAACGATTCCGCTCCAGGAAGCGCGGACGTCCTCGACTGCGGGAAGGCCGAGACGGAGGCGGGCGCGTTTCAGGTGATCGTCCAGGGAGAGGCAGAGTGCGACGAGGCCCGGCAGGTGCTTGTCGACTTCTATGCGGGTGAGGGCATCGCGGGCGACTCGACCGCCGACGGCGTGCAGGTCGATGAGTGGAACTGCATTGGCGCGCGCATGGGCGGAGGTACCCAGTGCGTTCGGGGAGAGGAACCCAATCTGACCATTCTCATTGCGGGCGACGGCCTGGATCCCGGCGAGTAGCACTGAGGAACGCTTCCAGCGTTCTCGGGGCCATCCGCTTCTGGAGGCGATCCGACGGGGTCTGCGTCCGGATCTCTGCGAGCCGGGTTGACGCAAAAGTCACGCATCGGGGTAGCGCCGCATCCGCTGAATCTGCTCGAGCGCCTCGACGTCCGCGAGATCCTGTGGGCGGCCGGAGGCGCGCTTCATCGCCAGCATGTCCTGGAGAGACGCCACGCGCACGGTCGCCGTGCCGATCTCCGCGAGCTCCGCTTGCTCACGCAGCACCTCGTAGCGTGGTGCACCCGCCGGCTCGACGAGCAGGTCGATGCCGCCCGCACTCGTATTGAGAGTGAGTATCTGAGTACCGCGGAACGTCGCGCCGTCGGGTACGAAGGGGACGTCCTCGTCAAGGCCACGCAACCGGCCTTCCATCGCGACGAGCACGTTGCCGAGCGCCTGCAGATTCTCGTCCAGAGACGAGTAGCAGATGTCCAGGTCCTTGGTGTACCGCTCGTATCCGAGGGCGTTCACGGCGACCCCGCCCACGACGACGAAGTCGACCCCGGCCTCGGCCAGTGCCGTCAGGAGCCGGGTCGGCCGAAATGCTGGTTCGTCAGCCTCGGGCCGGGCCGTGACCCGGATCGCGCGGACCTCGTCGTGCGGTCGCTCCAGCGCCTCAATGCGCTGGCCCGGCGTGCGCCGGAGTGCTTGTCGCAGCAAGCTGACGTCCGCTCCCTCCCCGAACGCGGGGGTGATGAGCTGCAACCGGTGGCCGGTCGCGGCCACCGCCCGGTCGAGGGTCTGGACGGTCGGGTTGGCCTCGGCCCGCTCCAGCTTGGCCACGGCGGACTGCGTGGTACCCAGGCGCTCGGCGAGCTCGGCCTGGGTCAGGCCAGCGTGGCGACGGGCGTCGCGAAGCAGCTTGGCGGCGGTGCTCATATTGGATCGCGACATGAAGCATAACTCATGGTGCGCAGCGCGGCGTGCGCCGGTCCGCGGCGGGGCTGCGGACATACACTTGCGCCCGCATGGGCGACCTGCAGTCACGCACCCGCTACGAGCCCGGGGAGGCCGAGCCGCGCATCCTCGCGCGCTGGCTGGCGTCCGGGCTGTTCCACCCGCAGCCCGAGGGGAGCGCGCGCGAGAACTTCTCCATCGCCGTGCCTCCGCCCAACGTCACGGGTGCGCTGCACATGGGTCACGCTCTCAACGGCGCGATCCAGGACACGATCATCCGTCTGGCGCGCATGCGCGGACGGCGGGCGAAGTGGATCCTGGGCACCGACCAC
>Ga0136640_10000930_pt1 | contig 11495 bp, 9 predicted proteins | sample AntDrymUQ8642106_2_FD_105498 | JGI IMG/M metagenome (GOLD analysis project Ga0136640, IMG submission 105498) | Polar desert sand microbial communities from Dry Valleys, Antarctica - metaG UQ864 (21.06) | ecosystem: Environmental > Terrestrial > Soil > Desert | place: Antarctica: Dry Valley...
AGAGTCATACAAGTATGTTCGGCTTCAACAACGACCATTACGCCAATCGGCTGAAGTTCATCAAAAAGCGTCTGCGCGATTTGCTGTGTCAAACGTTCCTGCACTTGCAAACGACGGGCAAAAATTTCCGAAATTCTAGCTAATTTGGACAAACCGACTATGCGCCCGCCTTTTGGAATATAAGCAATATGACATTTGCCGACGAACGGCGCGAGGTGGTGTTCGCAGACAGAAGCAATCGAAATATCTTTGACAATCACCATTTCCTCATGCGAATCGCCGGGCAGCGAAACGATATGTTCGCGCGCGTCTTCCCACATTCCTTCAGTCAGTTCGGCGTAAAAATCCGCCACGCGCTCGGGGGTTTTCAACAAGCCCTCGCGGTTTGGGTCTTCGCCCATTCCTTCGAGCATTAAACGCACTCCATGTGCGATTTTCTCTAAATCAACTTTTTTACCGGTCAAATTATTTCCTCTCAATAAATTTTTCGCTTTCGCTTAAAACTTTTTTTTCAACTTCCTGCAAAGATATTCCGGAATTTAAAGATATTTGCCGAATCTGTTCATACTCCGGTTTGATGTTAACGATTTTTCCTTTATAAAGTGCAATCTTAACATTAACTTCGCCAAATTCAGTTTTAACTTTCTGAGATTCTCGCTTCAAGCAATTTCTTTCGATTTCGTTGGTACGGATGCCCAAAGTTGACGTTTCGGTGTATAAAAGTTCGCTTAAAATGTCCTTTTTATCTTCGTCGCAAAGAATTGAAACCATCGTCGCCGGACGGTTTTTCTTCATCTGAATCGGCGTAAACCAGCAATCCAGAGCGCCGAGTTCAAAAGCTCGTTCCATCACAAAACCCAAAATCTGCGGCGATAAATCATCAATATTAGTTTCCAAAAGTAATAAACTGCTACTTGTTGAGATTTGAGACTTGAGACCTGAGACTTCCCCCAACATTAGCCGCAAAACATTCGGAAAATCTTTGTATTCACGAGTTCCCGCGCCGTATGCCGTTTTCTCGATTATCATTTCAGGAATGTTCCCGAATTTTTGGCAGACAGTCGCGATGATCGCCGCGCCGGTTGGCGTGATTAGCTCACCTTCGATTTCGGTTGAATAAATCGGCACATTGTTCAAAAGTTCAGCAACGGCAGGTGGAGGAACGGGAAATGTGCCGTGCGCCATTTTGGCAAAACCGCTGCCGACGTGAATTTTGGAACAGGCGAAGTTTCCGATTCCTAGCATTTCAAACCCAACGCACGCGCCGACGACATCAATGATCGCATCCATCGCGCCGACTTCGTGAAAATGGACTTTTTCAACTTCAATGCCGTGAATCTTCGCTTCGGCTTCGGCAAGTCTAGTAAAAATTTCGATTGCCCGCTTCTTTACGTTTTCGCTTAACCGCGAACTGGAAATGATTTTTTGAATTGTATGCAGATGACGATGCGCGTGTTCGCTTGGAACCTTAACTTCCACATGAATTGCCGAGATTCCCGATTTATCAACTGTCTTAAACTCAATTTCAAAATCAGCGACATCGAGCATTTTTATTTGTTCGAGCAAAACTTTTTGCTCAACGCCGAGCGCAACTAAAGCGCCCAAAATCATATTTCCGCTCGCGCCTGCAAAACAATCGAAATAAAGAGTTTTCATAAAATTAAAAGTCTAAAGTCGAAACCGGGAAAGGTCAAAGCGCGCATTTCGTTCTTTGTAGTTCAATGCGCTATACTTTCTTTTTTATTGATACGTCTTTTTTTCTGAGGTAGAAATAGTAGTGATTTTATCTGAACTTCAACCGGTTTTACGCGCCCTCGTTACCGAAACTGCAAAAGAAAATTTTAATGTTCAACTTGAACAGATTGCATCAGAAGTGCCGCCAAAAATCGAGCTCGGAGATTTGGCTTTTCCGGTGGCGTTTGATTTAGCAAAGAAAATCAAATTGGCGACGGGAGAAAAGAAGAATCCGCGCGAGATTGCCGAAAAGTTAAAAGGTGTTTTAGAAAATCACGAAATGGTGGATCGTGTAGAAGTTGCGGGCGCGGGCTACCTAAATATCTTTTACAATCGAGCAAAATTTCTAGCCGTGAGTATTAATCCGAATTTATCCGCAGAGAATGAAGCGAGCGAAACTTCGCCAAAAATAAAGGTTTGCGTTGAACACACATCTGTTAATCCAAACAAAGCGGCGCATATCGGACACGTCCGAAATTCGGTTTTGGGTGATACATTTGTGCGAATGCTGCAGGCGAGCGGCAAGCAGGTCGAAGTTCAAAATTATATTGACAATACCGGCGTTCAGGTCGCTGATGTTGTTGTCGGATTCATTTATTTAGAAAAAATGAATCTGGGCGATATCCAAAGGCTTGATGAAAACCTAAAGGCTGACGGTATAGGTTTTGATTATTATTGTTGGGATTTATACGCGAAAGTCGGAGTAGAGTATCAGAAAGATGAAGAATTTAAGAAAAAGCGTGTCGAAGTTTTGCATTTGATTGAAGCAGGCGGAAATCCGACGGCTGAATTGGCGGATTTTGTGGCGACGCGTAATGTTCAGCGCATTTTGCAGACAATGGAGCGGCTTTCAATTCGATACGACTTACTGCCGCGCGAATCGGAAATTCTACATCTCCACTTTTGGCAGAAAGCATTTGAAATGATGCAGAAACGCACGGTTATCCATCTTGAAACCACTGGAAAAAACGCCGGTTGCTGGGTAATGCCGTTTGAAGCGCACGTGGGAAACGAAGACCACGACGCCGATAAAATTCTTGTCCGCTCAAACGGTACGGTAACATACACGGGCAAAGACATTGCTTATCAAACTTGGAAACTTGGGCTTTTGGGCTTGGATTTTAATTATCGACTTTTTCAAAATTATAAAGACGGTCAGGAAGTTTGGATTACAACCGTCGCCGAATCGGAAAGCGCCAACATTCCCGCGTTTGGAAACAACGAGACGGTTTATAATGTAATTGATTCACGTCAATCCTACCCGCAGGAAGTCGTCAAAAAGGGCGTGGCAACAATTTTCCCCGAGAAAGGCGAATCGGCAAGCGTTCACCTTTCTTATGAAATGGTCGCGCTTTCGCCGGATGCGGCGGCTGAACTCGGATTCAAATTGAGCGCGGAAGATCGCCAAAAATCGTTCATCGAAATGAGCGGACGCAAAGGTTTGGGCGTCAAAGCCGATGATCTAATTGATCGTCTGGAAGCAAATGCCCTTAATGAAGTTGTCAAAAGAAATCCTGATTTCGGAGAAGAAGCGCAAACAAAAATCGCACGTCAAATCGCCATTGGCGCACTGCGGTATTTTCTGCTGAAATTTACGCGCACCACCGTCATCGTTTTTGATTTTAAGGAAGCGCTCGCTTTTGAAGGCGAAACCGGAACATATTGCCAGAACGCGACGGTCAGGATAAATTCAATTTTCCGCAAACTCGATGAAAACGCTGTCGAAAAAGCGTTTCAGATTGTTTCTGAAAAGCATTCAGAAACCGCGGAAATTTTAAAAAATGAAAATGAAGTCTGGGCGCTTGTTACTCTTGCTTTAAGATTTGAAGAAACCATTGCGCAAGCTATCGCTGCTGCCGAACCGGCAATTTTGGCGAAATATACTTTTAATTTGGCGAAGGCTTTCAACCTTTTCTATCACAACCATAAAATTATTGTGGAAGAAAATGAATTCAAACGTGCCGTTCTAATCGTCGCCGCCGAAATTACCCGCCGCAGTTTGACGGGTTCGCTTAATACACTGGGAATTGAAGTGCCTGAAAGAATGTGAATTTAATTTTGGATTTTAGTTTTAGATTGGTAAATTATTAATTTGCAGTTTTACTTGATAAATTTGTTCTCTGCGTGGCTCTGTTCAAACTCGGCGTCGCTGCTGCTGAAACAACGTTTTAACGAATCTATTTTAGAAAAAATTTTTATTTATGCTTATTGTAATGAAAGCGGACGCGACGCGAAATGATATCGAGCGCGTTCTTGAAGCAATCGAACATCTCGGTTTTAAGTCGCACGCTCTTCCGGGCGAAAACCGCACTGCAATCGGAATTACGGGCAATAACGGCGCGGTTGACCCGACACATTTCGAAAATCTTTCGGGCGTTGCCGAAGCGATACGCGTCACAAAACCGTATAAATTGATTTCAAAAGATCTGCGTCCCGAAAAATCAATTGTCAAAGTCGGTAATTCTACAATTGGTGGAGATGAACTGGCGGTGATCGCCGGTCCGTGCGCGATTGAAAACGTCGAACAAGTTTTCAGTGTTGCCGAAGCCGTCTCGCAAAGCGGCGCCAAATTTTTTCGCGGCGGAGCTTTCAAACCGCGCACTTCACCCTACGCTTTTCAAGGAATGGGCGAAGACGGTTTAAAGATTTTGGCGGATGTGCGCGATCAATACGGATTGAATATTGTGACCGAAGCGATGGACAATTACGGCATCGATTTGGTTGAAAAATACGGCGATTGTATTCAGATCGGCGCTCGCAATATGCAGAATTTTTCTCTTCTGAAATATGTCGGGCAGACGCGAAAACCGATTTTGCTCAAACGCGGACTTTCCGCCACGCTCGACGAATTTCTGCTCGCCGCCGAATATATTATGGCGGAAGGAAATTATGATGTTATTTTGTGTGAGCGCGGCATCCGAACTTTTGCCGACCACGCCCGCAATACTCTGGATTTATCAATTATACCGGCAATTCATCGAATCTCGCATTTGCCGATTATTGTTGACCCTTCACACGGAACAGGTAGAAATTATATGGTTAATCCGATGGCTCGCGCCGGTGTTGCCGTTGGCGCCGACGGTTTGATTATCGAGGTTCACTCGCAGCCGGAAAAAGCTTTGTGCGATGGCGCGCAGGCTTTGACTCCAAAGCAGTATCTTGAACTTTTCGAGCAAGTTAAGGCAATACACGATGTTATCTCCAGTGAACAAATGTCGCTTAATAATTCGCTGAGCCTCTCATAACTTTGAGTTTTTTGAAAGATACTGATATTGTTTTGGAATTTGTTAGTTCATTTGTTTGTTAACCAAAAATAAAAAAGTTCGCGTCTGTTTTTCCAAACAAACGCGAACTTTTTCTACTGCGTTCCGCTTCTAACTTATTTTGCCAAACGAAGTTTTAGAAACCCGTAAAATTGGAAATAACAACTGAGCATTGCCGTCACAATCAATAAAGTTAACGGAAGAAACTTAAATGTTTCTGGTAAAACAATGCCCAAAGTTTGATTAAACAAAATGCCGAGAAGAATTGCAAAACCGGCAATTAAACTTCTACCGAAAATCCAATTAGCAAAACTTGACTTTTCATCCGTTGATAGAAAAAAAGGTAAAATGATAACCATTAACAATGTAATAGCCATCAAAAAATTATCAAAACTAAGCCTGGTCAGGGTTCTTCCGAATTCAACCGCCAAGAAAAATAAAACAAAAGTTGTTTCAATGGCAAAGTCTTTTTCACCTGCAACTTCGCTTCGCGCGATGCCTGTGTGCGACATTGTTTTCATAAATCCTGCCCGAATATTAAATTCTATTTGTTGTTCGGCTTGCTAAACTGAGTGTAAGCCACGCGAAAAAGTTCCGACAAAGCCTTTGCTGTCTCCGGTGTCAAATTTTTATCGGCACGAAGATGAGCCTCAACAATTTCAGGCGTTGCTTCGTGCGGATAATACACAATCGCGTCAACTACTTCATTGTTGCTCTGATGTTTATTCATCACACGATCGATCGGCATATCGAGCCAGCCGGTCAGCCGCGCGATATTGTCAGCATCAGGTTTACCTGTTCCATTTTCGATTCGTGAAAGAGTCGAAGCCGAAACTTCAGTTGCGTCGGCGACATCACGCAGACTCATCCCCAATTCTTCGCGGCGGCGTTTGATCGCGCGTCCGAGTTCTCTCGTGTTGATTAGACTTTCATTTTTGTAAGCCATAATTTTATTCTCCAGAAACTTATTTCATCCGTCCGGTTTTCCAAAAGCATTCACTTTGAATACCTCCAAACCGCTGATTACAAAATCCAAGATAACATAGAAATATTTTAGATGCAACACTGCGTTTCACGCTTGCAACAGATATTTTATTGTGGTACACTGTTTCACAGATGAAACGATTAAGTTTTATTTGATGTGCAAACTGTTTGAATACAATAAATTGCATTAATTTCAAGGAGATCAAATGACAGCAGTAACGATAGAAAAAAATTTAACGGATAAAAAAGAAAAACGAGCGAAATCAATTGCGGCGATGGGATTAGTCAACCGTGAGAATGACAAATTTCGTGTTTCGACCCCTTCTCTCCGTGGCAAACAAAATTTTTATGAAGTATGGCGCGATGAGACGGGAAAAATTCGTTGTAATTGTTTGGAGTTTGAAGAAGCGGCTGTCAGCGATTCGGTTTTTCGCTGCGAACATATTTTAGCGGTGAAATACGCTCTGGTCGCCAAAAATACCGAATCAGCGACAAAGCAATCTGTGAAAGTTGAAACTGAAATTAAAGTTAAACCGATACAGAATATGATAAAAGACAAAAACGCATCTGAGTCGCGTGTTTTCGAAAGTGATAAGGAAAATTTGGAGAAAGGAAGCGAATCCAAAATCCAAAATTTAAAATCTAAAATCGAAATGTCCGCGCGCGGCGAACAGAAGTCCGACGAGGTTCAGGAAAATGTTTCGGTCAAAGGACAAACCGAAACGAAAAAGGTTTCTGAGCCGAGTCCTCTTGCGAACATTCAAGGAGATAAAGAAATGAGACAAGAAAACTCAAAAGAAATCATGCATACGCTTGCCGAAAGCGCAAATGAATCAGAAACGGTTAATAATGTTTTAAATTTCACAAGCACTCTGCGTGAATTGCGCAAAAATGTTGATCCGGATTTAGTTAAAACCCGCGAAGGATGGCGCGACCGTAACGGCAACGTCCATTTAGTTGATTATGTCGAATGGCATACAGTAGCTGACATTCTGGACCAAAATGCTCCGAACTGGATGCACGCCGTGAAAGACATCCGTCAAATCGGTGATATTTTCACCGTCACGGTTGCTATTACCATTGATGGTGTAACGCGCGAAGGAATCGGAACCGGCACGGCTGATTCGGAGATGGGAATCAAAAAAGCCGAACACGACGCGCTCAAACGCGCCGCCGTTAAATTCGGTATTGCCCGCGATCTTTATAAAAAAGAATCTGACACAATCGAACGTGAAGGCGCCGTTCCTCCGCCAAACAATGATGGTTTTCCGGCTAATCCGATTGCGAAAAGCCTCTCGGATTTGGTCACCGCCAAACAGCTCGGAATGATTAGAGCGATTTCACGCGAATCCGGGTTTGACGCAGATGAAGAATGCCAAAACGTGATGCAATGCAAAACAGATGAACTTTCCAAGCGCGCTGCTTCAAGTTTCATACAGCATTTGCAGGACTCACAAAAACAGAAAGATGTTTCCGTGCAGTCGCCGATGCGTCGCGCCGGATAATTATTTAGGAATTATCAATGACGGATTACAAGCTAAGGTAAAAATCGCTTTCGTAATTCATCATTTAAAAAGAGTTTTGAGTTGCATTTGACCGTCCGGCTTTCTCAAAAAGCCTTTAAACCTTATGCGCAACTCAAACCTCACTTTTTAGTATTTTTCAAATTTTAGTGAGTAACTTTATAAAAAAGAGTTACTCACTTTTTTGTATCATTCTTAAATTAATTTCTTTTCATAGTTTGTAAAAAACAAATTTTCAAATACTAAATTCTTTGTAATAATAGTTGAAAAGAATTTACTAAAATCTATGATCCAAAAAAATTATTTTCGTCTTGTCAAATTAATCATTTTCTCGCTTGTATTCGCGTGTTCGGTGACAGCTCAAACTTCACTAAACAAATTTAATCGAGTCAGAAATATCGATATTCAAAATTATATCATTCGGACAAACTTCGGACGCGGTAAAAAAATTGTCTTTGGCGATACGATTGTTTCGTTCAAACCGCTGAAGGATAATCTCAAATCCTTTGAACTGGACGCTGTAAATTTGGACTTTGAATCAGTCACACTGGAAAATTCCGGTGTGGATTTGACTTATAAAACCGCTGACAACAAGATTTCTGTCACTCTCGACAAATTGTATTCCAGCACTGATATAATCGCCGTTAAATTCAAATACTCCGCTCAACCCAAAAAAGGCATTTATTTTGTTGATGAACAGAAAGAAGACGGAAAAATCGTTCGCGCTTCCCAAATATGGACGCAGGGTGAGCCGGAAGAAGCCCGGCATTGGTTTCCTGCTTATGATTTTCCTGATGATAAAGCGACCAGCGAACAATTTATTACGGTTGAAAGAAATGAAACGGCAATCGCCAACGGAGAATTGATCGAAACAATTATAAATCCTAATCAGACAAAGACTTTTCACTACCGGATGCCTGTGCCGCATTCAACTTATCTTACGTCTTTTGTCATTGGAACTTACACAAAAGTATCTGATTCGTATAGAAATATTCCGCTCGGTTATTACGTCTATACTGACAAAACATCAATCGTACCAAAGGCTTACGGCAGAACAAAAGATATGATGCGTGTTTTTGAAGAACTGACCAAAGTCGATTTTCCGTTTAACAAATATGACCAGACAATTGTTGCTAATTTCACTTTTGGCGGTATGGAAAACGTTACCGCGACGACGATGGCTGATACAGAGATTTTTCTTGCGGATTTTGAATTTGGCAGAGGAGCGGTTGAAGATTTGGTCGCACACGAATTGGCGCATTCCTGGTTTGGAAATCTTTTGACTTGCAAAAATTGGGCGGAACTCTGGCTTAATGAAGGATTCGCAACTTATATGGAAGCTGCTTACCGCGAAAAAGCTTATGGGCGTAAAAGTTATATTTCCAAAATTCGTTCCAATGCCGAGCAGTTTATGATTGATGATCTGATTAATAAAAAGAAACACGGGCTTTTCAACGCTTCGGCTGGAAATGTTGACACGCTTTTTGATAATCCTTCGACAACATATCAGAAAGGCGGGGCGGTGATTCACACTTTACGCGAAACTGTCGGGACGGACAATTTTTGGAAAGCCATCAATATTTATCTGACTCGACATAAATTTCAGAATGTTGAAACCGGCGATTTGAGAAAGGTTATGGAAGAAGTTTCTGGAATGAATTTAGATTGGTTTTTCGCGCAATGGGTTTATGGAACAGGGCATCCCAAGTTAAATGTTAAACAAATTTATAATCCGCAGACAAAAATTTTGGATTTGACCGTCTCGCAAGTTCAAAACTCCGGCAGTTCGACTCCGGCGGCATTCCTTCTGCCAATGGAGATAGAAATTACTACCGCTCTGGAGACGAAAACAGAAAAAATAGAGATAAAAAAGAGGGTTGAAAAATTTTCAATAAATCTCGGCAGCCAACCTTCTCAAATCGTATTTGATAAAGATGAAAAAATTCCGCTCAAGCGCGTCAAATATGAAACTTTGACAATCGCTAAATAGAACGTTACGTAAAAAAAGCTCCGCAACGAAATGCGGAGCTTTTCTCTTTGAGAAGACGGATGTCCCGTTTGATCTGTTGAAAAAAATCAAAAGGCACGAAGTACACACAAAATCGCGCTTATTACGGCAAAAATTTCCAGTGTCTTCTTCCCACACCTACGAGGTTAGCTGTCGGGCTAGGAATGAAGAAGTTCCCCGCGTTTTCTTTAGCTAAACGCTTCGCCCCGGTTTTATAAGGAGTAAGTTTATAAAACGTTTGGTTCCCCCGTGTTATTTTACTAAAATAACTTCGGCGATCAAGTTTTCAACAAAAATAAATATATCACCAATAAATTGTTTCCGCAAGATTTCTCGAAAAAAAATTAAATTGGTCTAAATAATTGATAAAGCATAAGATAGACAATTACACCAGTTACTGAAACATATAACCAAATCGGATATGCGTATTTTGCAATTTTTTTATGAGCCGCAAATTGCTTTGTCACGGCGTAAAACATTGCGCGCAAAACAAGCGGCAGGACGACCAGAGATAATCCGATGTGGGTTGCCAAAGTGAATAGATAGAAATATCGAGCGATTCCTTCACCTGTGAAACGGTTAGCCGGATTAGTCAGATGATATAAAACGTAGCAAACAAGGAACAGACCGCCTAAAACAAAAGACAAAGTCATCATCAGTCGATGAAGTTCAATTTTTTTCAAACGAATAAAAATTAAACCGAAAATCAAACTCAGAGTTGTTAGAGTGTTAATCAGCCCGATGACGTGAGAAAGGCTTTTTGTCCATTCGCCCAATTCGAGTTTGTTGGGCAGCGCCAAAAGACCAGTCACCGCAATCGGAACAGCGATAGAAATAATGTTGATAAGAAGTTTTGATCTTTTCCCCTGATCGAATGCCGCAACTGATTCCATAAATTATTTCCAAAAGCCCAGAAGCAAAAGCAGAAATATCCAGAGACCGTCCATAAAATGCCAATACCAACCGACGACACCGGAAATTTCCTTCCGTTTCTCAAGTTCATCAAACAAGGACGTTGGCTGCCATGTGCGCAGAACTAAATACCCGAGCGCGGCTATTCCGCCGACTACGTGAACCGCGTGAACCGCCGTCAGAATGTAAAAGAAACCGGCGTATGGATTACTTTGAACATAAACACCGCGCTGGACAAGTTCAAGCCAAGCGAGAATTTGCGATGAAATAAACATTCCGCCGAAAACAGCCGTTACCAGAAGCCATCTCTTTGCTTTTTCCTGAATGCTGACTTTAAGCGCTTTCTGCGAAATCTTATAGCTGACGCTGCTCGCTAAAATTAGAAAAGTGCTGATCCAAACTTGAAACGGCAGAGCGAACGGTGTCCATTCCATCACTCCATTTGAAGAAATTAAAATATAAGCGCCGACTAAGCCGCCAAAAGTCATTGCGATGACCAGCAACAAAAACCACATTGCGATGCGGTATTTACTCGATGAATATTCTCCAGCCTCGCCGAAAAAATCGTCTCCGCCGTCGTTATTTCCGTCATTGCCGCCCGCGCTTCCGCCGCGATTTCCCTTCCCGCCATTTGCGCCTATGCCGCCGCCGAATTTTGTTTGGCGAACGTTTTCTTTCTCTTTTTGGACAGATGCTTTACGTGTTCAACCTTCCATAAAACCCTTTCGTATGTTGGATAAAGTTAATGATTAATAACCATTAGAATGAAAAGAATGGGCAGGTAGATTACAGAAACCATTAACAGTCGGCGTGATTTTTCAATTGATTTTTCCCGCGCCGCGGTGACGCTCGCCCATAAAAACCAGATGCCCAAAACAATCGCGCCAATTAAATAAATCGGACCGGCTAAACCGATAAAAAATGGAGCGAGACTGACCGGGAGTAGCATAATAGTAAAAATCACAATTTGTCTGGCGGTCAATTTCCCGTCTTTTTCGATTACCGGCAGCATTAGAATTCCGGCTTTGGCGTATTGCTCTCGATACATACAGGCAATGGCTAAAAAATGCG
>Ga0136640_10000932_pt1 | contig 11483 bp, 15 predicted proteins | sample AntDrymUQ8642106_2_FD_105498 | JGI IMG/M metagenome (GOLD analysis project Ga0136640, IMG submission 105498) | Polar desert sand microbial communities from Dry Valleys, Antarctica - metaG UQ864 (21.06) | ecosystem: Environmental > Terrestrial > Soil > Desert | place: Antarctica: Dry Valley...
ACGGCCATAATGGCCGTCTCGTGCCCTCGATCGTGCCACTCCCCCCAGACGTTCGCTCGCCCTTCGAGGTCTACGTCAACGGGGTGCGCCAACAGGCGGGCGCCGACTACGAGCTCGTCGACCGCACGCTCGTCTTCGACCGCGAGCTGAAGAAGGAGGGCAAGCTCGGCTTCTGGCGCTGGTTCCTGGGCGCTTGGGGCGTCGGCACCTATCGCCAGAACGACTCGGTCGACGTCCGCTACGAGCATGCGGGCAGGCCCGCGCTCGTCGAGGGCCTGGACATCGAGCCCGACGGCGCGGCGTGATGGGCAGGCGCAATCGCGCAGCCGGCCGGATCTCGGCGGACACGACGGACTATCGCGACGCCGACGGCAACGTCCTGACGCTGCGCGGCTCGATGTCCGCGCTCACCCGCCGCAAGTACGCCTCGACGCTGCACGACCAGCGCGTCAGCACGGACGACTCGTGGCATCGCGCGGTCGAGTTCCTCTTCGAGCGCCTCGTCGAGCGCTGGACGATCTACGACGTCCCGACGGAGGGCCAGAAGGAGCTGCTGATGCGCTATCGCATCGCCACGCCGGACGAGCGCCGCTGGATCCGCGACGTGCTGCGCGGCCATCTCGCCGCGCACTTCCCCGACGTCGAGGCGCCTTGAGCGCCGTGCGCCCGCAGGCCGGCATCCCCACCCGCCTGCTGCTCGGCTCGGGTCCAAGCATCGTCCCCGAGCGCGTGCTGGAGGCGCTCGCGCAGCCGACGATCGGTCACATGGACCCCGCCTTCGCGGCGATCATGGGCGAGACGATCGACCTGCTGCGCGAGGCCTTCCAGACCGACAACCGCGCGACGCTGCCGATCTCCGGCACGGGCAGCGCGGGGATGGAGGCGCTCGTGGCGAACTTCGTCGACCCAGGCGACCGCGTCGTCTGCGGCGTCCACGGTCTGTTCGGCGAGCGCATGGCGGATGAGCTCGCGCGCGCGGGGGCGGACGTCGTGCGCGTCGAAGCGCAGTGGGGTCGCGCGATCGATCAGGAGCGCCTGATCGCGGCGGCGGCCGGCGGCCTCGATGCGATGGTCGTCGTGCACGGCGAGACCTCGACCGGCGTTGCACAGCCGCTGGACGGCCTCGCCGATGCCTGCCGCGAGCAGGACGCGCTGCTGCTGATCGACTGCGTCACGTCGATCGGCGGCCACCCGCTGCGCATCGACGAGGCCGGCGTCGACGCCGCCTTCGCCGGCACGCAGAAATGCCTCAACTGCCCGCCCGGCCTGGCGCCGTTCACAGCCGGCGAGCGGGCGCTCGCGAAGCTCGAGCGGCGCGAGCAGCCCGGGCGCTCGTGGTACTTCGACCTGTCGCTCGTGCTCGGCTACTGGACCCCCGACGAGAATGGCGGGGGTGGGCGCAGCTATCACCACACGGCGCCGATCAACATGGTCTACGCGCTGCGCGAGGCGCTGCGGATCGCCGTCGGCGACGAGTGGCTGCCAAGCGCGTGGGAGCGCCATCGCCGCGCGCACCACGCGCTGCGCGACGCGCTCGGGGTGCTCGGCTGCGTCCGCCTGGCGCCCGACGGCGAGCAGCTTCACCCGCTGCTGGCGGTGTCGCCGCCCAAGGGCGTCGACGAGGCCGCGGTGCGCAACGCGCTGCTGCTCGATCACGGCATCGAGATCTCGGGCGGGCTCGGTCCGCTGGCCGGCAGGCTGTGGCGGATCGGCGTGATGGGCGCCGGCGCGCGGCGCGAACCGCAGCAGCAGCTCGTCGGAGCGCTCTGCGAGCTGCTCGGCGCAGAGCCCGCGGAGGCGCTTGCGGCGCTCGACGAGGGCTGGCGCGCATGATGCCTCGAGGCGCGTGAGCCTCGATCCGGTCCGCTTCGCCGACCTGCTGACCGGCTACTGCCTCGACGTGCAGCCGGGGCAGGAGGTGCTCGTACGCTCGACGACGCTGGCCGCGCCGCTGCTGCTCGAGTGCCAGCGGGCGATCCTCGCCCGGGACGCCTGGCCGCTGCTGCGCGTCGAGCTGCCGGGCGCGACGGCGGCCTTTCACGCCAACGCGCTGGACCGCCATCTCGACCGCGTTCCCGAGGTCGCGTTCGCGGAGGTCCGCAAGGCTCATGCACAGCTCGCCATCCAGGCGCCCGAGAACACGCGAGCGCTGGCGGGGATCGATCCCGAGCGCCTCGCGCGAGCGGCACGCGCACGCGGACCGCTGCGTGAGCAGACGATGAAGAAGCGCTGGTGCTCGACGCTGTGGCCGACGCAGGCGGGCGCTCAGCAGGCGGGCATGAGCCTTGCCGGCTTCGAAGCCTTCGTGGAGCGGGCGCTGTTTCTCGACCAGCCCGACCCGGAGCGCTCGTGGGGCGAGCTGCGCAGCTTCCAGGCGAAGCTCATCGAGCGCCTGCGCGGCGCGCGCGAGCTGCGCCTGGAGGCCGCCGGCACGGACGCGACGCTGAGCGTCAAGGGACGCACATGGGTGAACTCCGACGGCAGACGCAACATGCCCAGCGGCGAGGTCTTCACCGGTCCCCACGAGGCGAGTGCCAGCGGCATCGTGCGCTTCGGCGTGCCGTCCTCGCCGGCGGGGGTGGACGTCGCCGGCGTCGAGCTGCAGTTCGAGGACGGGCTCGTCGTCGGGGCACGTGCCGAGCGCGGCGAGGACTACCTGCAGCGCGCGCTGCAGACCGACGCGGGCGCGCGGCGCCTCGGCGAGATCGGCATCGGCACGAACTTCGGGATCGATCGCGCGATCGGCGCCACGCTGTTCGACGAGAAGATCGGCGGCACGGTGCACCTCGCGCTCGGGCGCTCGTACCCCGAGACCGGCGGGCGCAACGAGTCCGCGCTGCACTGGGACCTGATCTGCGACCTGCGCCCCGGGGGTCGCCTGAGCGCGGACGGAGAGGTCGTCGTGCAGGACGGGCGCTTCGCCCTGTAGCAGGCGTCAGCCACCCACCGCCGTCCACGCCGCGCGCATGTCCACGCGCGCCCCGCGAAACGGCACGCCCTCGGCCTCGAGCAGCCGGCGCTGGCGCTCGCCCTTGGCCAGCGAGCCGTCGGCGCGCACGACGCGCTGCCACGGCACCGACTCGTCCGCGCAGGACGACAGCGCCGCGCCCGCGCGGCGCGGCGCGCCCGGGCAGACGTCGCCGTAGCTTGAGACGCGGCCGCGCGGGATGGAGCGGATCCGGTCGAGGATCGCATCGTCGCCGAGGGCCATCGACTCGAACATACGCCACAATTCACGCGCTCGAAACAGGCTGCAGCACCCCGCGCCGAGTACCGTGGCGCGTCTTGAGCCGTCGCACGAAGATCGTGGCCACCATCGGCCCTGCCTCGCGCGACCCCGAGACGCTCGCGCGGATGGTCGACGCCGGCATGGACGTCGCGCGGCTGAACTTCTCGCACGGCGACGCCGAGCAGCACGCCGAGACGGCACGCCGCGTGCGCGAGGCCGCCGGGCGCGCCGGGCGCGCGGTCGCGATCCTGCAGGACCTGCCCGGGCCGAAGATGCGCATCGGCCCGCTCACGGGCGACCTCGTCGAGCTCAAGCCTGGCGACCACGTGACGTTCGTCTGCAGCGACGACGGCGAGGGGACCGCGGCGCGGATGTCGGTCGGGCGCCCCGAGCTGTGCGCCGCGATGGCCGTCGGCGACGTCATGTACCTCGCCGACGGAGCCGTTCGACTGCGCGTGGTCGCGATCCGCGCCAGCGACCTCGAGATCGATGCCGAGGTCGAGGTCGGCGGCGCCGTCGCGTCGCGCCAGGGCCTCAACGTCCCCGGTCCGCTGGCGGAGATCGCGTCGGTGCCCGAGGAGGACCTCAAGCACCTCGCCGCGGGCGAGAAGATCGGCGTCGACCTCGTCGCGCTGTCGTTCGTGCGCAGCCCGAAGGACATCGAGCTCGTGCGCGAGCACACACGGCTGCCGCTGATCGCGAAGATCGAGAAGCCGCAGGCCGTCGAGTGCGCCGAGGAGATCATTCGCGCGGCCGACTGCGTCATGGTCGCGCGCGGCGACCTCGGCATCGAGCTTGCGATCGAGCGCGTGCCGATCGTGCAGAAGAACCTGCTGTCGCTCGCCGGCACGCTCGCGCGACCGTCGATCACCGCGACGCAGATGCTCGACTCGATGGTGGCGTCGTCGCGCCCGACGCGCGCGGAGGTGGCCGACGTCGCCAACGCGATCCTCGACGGCACCGATGCCATCATGCTCTCCCAGGAGACGGCGATCGGGCAGTACCCGGTCGAGTCGATCGCGATGATGGCGTCGATCGCAGGCGCCACCGAGCAGTCCGCGCCCTACGAGCGCTGGAACGAGCACCGCGTGCACCGCGACACGCGCGATCCGTCCTACACGATGGCCTACGCGGCGTGCATGGCCGCGCGCGAACTCAGCCTCGACGCGCTCGTCATCCCGACGCTGTCGGGACGCTCCGCGCGCCTGGTCTCCGCCCACCGCCCGACCGTCCCGATCTACGCCCTGTCGCCGGGCCGCGAGACGGTGCGTCGCTGCGGGCTGATGTGGGGCGTGCGGGCCGCGTCGATGCGCCGCCACCGGGTCACCGAGGAGCTGATCGCCGACGCCGGGCGGCGCGTCGTGGAGCTCGGCTGGCTGGCGCCCGGCCAGCGCGTCGGGATCACCGCCGGCCTGCCCAGCGGGCGCCCGGGCAGCACGTCGCTGCTACAGATCCAGGAGCTGTGAGGATCCGGTGCCAGCGTCGGCGCGCCCGGATTTGTGATGAAGTGCACCAATGAACCTCAATCGTTGCATCGCCGTCATCTGTCTCCTGGGCGCCCTCGTGCTTGCATCCCCAGCGCTCGCGAAGGTCATCACCGGCGGCTTCGGCGCTGAGACCCTCACGGGCACCGAAGGCACCGACACGATCTCGGGCGCATCGGGCAACGACACTCTTCGCGGCCTCGGCGGCGACGACGGGCTGTTCGGCGGCACCGGCAACGATCGCCTGTTCGGCGGGCTCGGCGCGGACAAGCTCGACGGCAACGACGGCGACGACGCGGTCGATGCCGGCCCCGGCGACGACCTCATCCTCGAGGTGAGCTTCGGCGACGACCGCCTGCTCGGTGGGGACGGCGACGATCAGATCGACGGCGGCCGCGGCAAGGACACGATCGACGGCGGTCCCGGCAACGACACCATCCGCGGGGGCCCGGCCGGCGACACGATCGACTGCGGGCCCGGCGTCGACACGGTCTACGTCAACACGACGGGTGACAAGCCGACCAACTGCGAGCGGTTTCGGTTCGATCCCGACATCCCGCGGCGCAAGTGCCCGCAGGGCGGCACTGACAAGGGCGAGCTGCTGCTTGGCACCGCCGGAGCGGACACGTGCCGCGGCGACGGCGGTGGCGACGACGTCGAGGGGGCGGCGGGCGATGACAATCTCTACGGCGACGCCGGCGACGACCGCCTCTTCGGCCGCTTCGGCGACGACCGTATGTTCGGCGGCGATGGCGACGACGTCCTGCAGGGCGGCCGTGGCCGCGACGTCATGTACGGCGACCGGGGCAATGACGAGATCACGGGCGGCTTCGATCCCGACCGTATGTTCGGGGGAGCGGGCAAGGACCTGCTGATCGCGCGCGGCGGCGGCAGCGACAGCGTCGACTGCGGCCCCGGGCGCGACACCGTGATTCGCGACAGCAAGGACCGGGTGCGCAACTGCGAAGTCGTGAAGCGGGGATAGCGAGGCAGCTCACGTCCGCCGCGCGGCGAGCACGTCGCGGCGGACGAGCACCAGCCCGAGCAACCCCATGCCGACGAGCGTCGCGATCGCCAGAACCGACTCCGTCGAGTCGAAGCTGCCCAGTGAGCCACCCAGCGCGGTGTAGGCGAAGGCTCGCGGCACGATCCCGATGACGGTGGCCGCCGCGAAGGCGCCGAGGCCGACGCGCGTCAGGCCGAAGGCGTAGTTCGCCAGGTCGCGCGGGACGCCCGGAACGATCCGCGCGTACAGGACCGCGACGAAGCCGCGCCGCTCGATCGCCTCCTGCACGCGCGCCAGCCGGTCTCCCACGAGCGCCTGGACCGGCCCGCTCGCCGCATGGCGCGCGATCAGGAAGGCCAGCACGGCGCCGATGCTCCCGCCGAGGACCGACAGCAACGTCCCCTCCAGGGTCCCGAACAGCAGCCCGCCGGCCGCCGCCACGAGCGGAAATGGAAAGAACGCCAGCGTCAGCCCGACGCACAGCGCCACGAAGGCGATCGGCGCCCACGCCCCGGCGGCGTCGGCCGAGCGCTGGATCTCCGCCGGCGATCGGGCCACCAGCACCAGCACGGCGACGAACGCCGCCGCGAGCGCAACCGCGAACGCCACGACGCGTCCAAGCGGGCCGCGCGCCACGAGCGCTCCGCGCTAGGCGGCGCCGCGGGTCCTCATCGAAGGTGCCAACAGCGCCGCAGCCGGCGGGTGCTTGGCGTAGAACGCCGCTTCCTGGCGGCCGAGCTCGGTGACCGGCTCGTCGCCGTAGATCCACTCGCGCGCGATCCGGTGCCAGTTGCCGCGCGCGCGCAGCTGGCTCATCACGGCGAGCGTCAGCATCTCCAGGCGGCGGCCGAAGAGGTGGTCGGGCGGCAGGGTCTCGTGGCGCATCTTGGAGAAGTGCGACGACCGCGGGTCGGACATCTCGATCATGATCTCCGTCGCGATCTCGGGCGTCAGCGCGACCTCGTCGTCAAGGCCGTACCACCACGTCATGTCGTGGACCTGGGCGAGGATGCCCTCGGGCGTGTAGTACTCGGGCTTGTTGATGAAGCCTCCCTCGTGGAGGTGCTCGATCAGCGATGCCCCGTCGCCGGCGACGCCCAGCCGGGCGATCTCGAGCTCGAACTCCGCCACCGCCGGCGGGATGCGCTTGAAGAGCCCGAAGTCCAGGAACACCATGCGCCCGTCGTCGAGCAGCAGCGAGTTGCCCGGATGCGGGTCGCCGGAGAACTGGTGGTGGCGGTACATGCAGCCGAAGTAGAAGCGGAAGATGATCTCCCCGAGGCGGTCGCGCTCGGCCTCCGGCAGCTGCTTGAGCTCCTCGAAGCCGCGCCCGGCGACGAACTCGCTGACGATCACCTTCTCGTGCGACAGCGACGTGACGACCTCCGGCACGACGATGAACGGGTGGTCGCGGTAGATCCGCGCCAGCGTGCGCTGGTTCTGGGCCTCGAGCTCGTAGTCGAGCTCCTCGTCGATGCGCGAGCGGATCTCGTCGCCCATCGCCTTGGGGTCCAGGCCGGGCGCGACGCGCTTCATCAGGCGCAGGATCATCCCGAGGTTCTTCATGTCCGCGCGCACGGCCTGGGCGACGCCCGGATACTGCACCTTGACCGCCACGTCACGGCCGTCGTGCAGCTTGGCCTTGTAGACCTGCCCGATCGACGCCGCCGCGATCGGCACCGGGTCGAAGGTCTCAAAGACGTCCTGGATGGGCTCGCCGTACTCGGCCTCGATGACCTTCTTCATGTCCTTGAAGGCGACCTTCGGCGCCGCGTCGCGCAGCTCGGCGAGCTTCGCCTGGAACTCCTCGCGGTACTCCTCGGGCACGAGGCCGACGTCGAGGAACGACATCACCTGTCCGAGCTTCATCGCCGCGCCCTTCATCGTGCCGAGCGCGGCGACGATCTCCTCGGCGGTCTCGAGCTGGCGCTTGGCGAGCGCGCGCTGCTTGCCCTCGTCGGAGCGCCCGACGTTCGCCGCGCGCGTGCCCATCTGCTTCGCCGCCGTCGCCGCGGCGAGCCGGCCGACCTTCGTCGAGCGGCTCAGACGCGACGTCGGGATAGCGTCCTTGCCCGTCACCGGGTCGTGCGCTCGACCTTCGAGCCGGGGACGATGTCGTCTCGCCCGGCCAAACCGTCCGGGTTCGGCGCCCCCCAGCGCACCCACGCCTTGTGCCCGCCGTCGTAGTCGTCGCCCCAGACGACGAGCGTCGCGGGGTCGCCCATCACGGTGACCTGCTCGTCGCCCTCGGGATCCAGGCCGCGCCAGACGCGGATGAAGGCGTTGTGCTCCCACTCGTCGCCGATCGTCGTCGGATCGGTATGGCCCGGGTGCACCTCGGTGTCGTGGTCGAGGATCATCAGCTCTTCCATGATCGACCGCTTGATGTCCTCGAAGCACGTGCTGAGGGGCGCGCGCACCCCGCCGATCGAGTTCTTGAACAGCGTGTCGCCCGTGAAGACGTGGCCGTCGACGGTGAAGTTCAGCATCCCGGCGGTGTGGCCGGGCGTGTGCAGCGCCTCCACCAGCACGTCGCCGATGCGCAGCGCGGCGAACGGCTTGGCGTCGACGGGCTCGTCGGGGTGGGCGAGCACGACGATCTTCGGATAGCGGCGCTTGACCTCGTCGATGTCGCAGACGTGATCGTGGTGATGATGGGTGAGCAGCAGATGCGTCACGTCGATCGACTCCCGCACCGCGAAGTTGAACAGCGGAGCCATCGGGCCGCCCGCGTCGACCAGGAATCCGGGACCACCCGTCGTCGACGCCACGAGGTACGTGTTCGTCAGAAATCCTTCTGACATGGAGCGTTCGATGAGCATCAGGGCCAGGGTACTCTGTGGTCCGTGGCTGCTCCCGCTCTCATACACACGTGCTATCGCATCGGCGACATCGACCGCTCGGTCGCCTTCTACGAGGCGCTCGGCTTCGAGGAGCTCAAGCGCAAGCCGATTCGCGACGAGGCGATCAACGTCTTCATGGGCCTGCCCGGAGACGGCCCCCGGCTCGAGCTGACCTACAACCACGGCGTGTCGGAGTACGACCTCGGCTCGGGCTACAACCACATCGCGATCACGGTGGCGGACATGGACGACGCGCTCGCGAACCTCGCCAAGCAGGACATCGAGCCGGAGAAGCCGCCCTACCGCGTCAGCGACGGCGGCTCGCTGCTGTGCTTCGTGCGCGATCCCGACGGCTACCGGATCGAGCTCATCGAGCGCAGCTGAGCAGTGCCCGCAGCGTCTGCGCCGCGGCCACCGGCGAGCCGGAGTTGATCGACTCCTACGTCGTATCCAGGGGCGGGCGCTCGGCCGGCGAGCGCCGCAACCGCAGGCTCAGCAGCTCCTGCTCGACCATCGCCGGCGTGATCCTCAGGTGCTCGAGGCACCCCACGGCGCGGGACGTCGGGTCGCGCAGCAACGCGAGCAGCAGGTGCTCGACGTCGAGGCGATCGTCGCCGAGGCGGACGGCCTCGCGCAACGACTGCTCGAGCGCCTGGTGGCCGCGTCGCGAGAACGGCAGGCGCGTCGGGGTTGCCCATGACGGAGGGGTGAGATCCCCCGTCTCGGGATCGCCCCGCTCGTGCTCGGCGCTGACCTGCGAGCAGTGGCGCACCTTCTCGAGCGTCGCGCCGAGCCCGGTGAGCACCGCTGCGGCGGCTCCCTCGCGCTCGCGCAGAAGGCCGCTGAGCAGGTGGTCGGTGCCGACGCGGCGACTCTGCACGATGGCGGCCTCCTGGCGCGCGAGGACGACGGCCACGCGCGCCGGCCCGACGATCACCAGCCGGTCGCCGGCGACGGAGGACGGCTGTGCCGCCGGCGAAGGCGCCGCGGCCGCGGCCGCGCGTGCGGCGTGCTTGCGATGCGCGGCCTGGCGCGAGATGCCCAGCGCCTCGGCGATGACGCGCCATGAGCAGCCGGCCTGCAGCGCTGCGTCGACGCGCAGGATCTCGAGCGCGTCGAGGCTCTTGCGCAGATCGGCGATCGCCCGCAGCGACTCGGTCGGCTCGAGCGCCGAGGCCGCCTGCCGCGCGAGACGCACCGGATCGCCCTGCGGCGCCCGCGGCGCAGAGGGAGACGTCGGTGTCACGGCGTGTTGACGCTCCTGTCAGTGGATGTTGACGCCGCGTGGCGCACGACGGCCGGCGGGTCCGGGCCCCGAGGGTGCTGTGCAGGCACTCACCGATGACGCGTGCTTCTAAACGCGTTGGCGACCTCCGTCCCGAGGGCATCATTGACGCCGTGAGGCTGAACCGCATCATCAAGAAGCGCCTGCGCAACGCCGACGGCTCGGTGATCGGCGACGTCAATGCCGCCATCGCCGTGAACACCGGCGAGCCCGGCGGGTCGGAGACCCACGTCTCCAGCCACAGCCGCATCGTGCAGAGCACCCGCAGCGCGCAGGCCCCCGAAACGACACGCCCCGCTCCGCCCACGGAGGCGGATGACCCCAAGGAGGACGCATGACCGACGAGACCCGCAACGAAGAGCTCGAGCCGATCACCCCGGAGGAGCTCGACGCGCAGGGCGGCGAGGAGCTGCCCGACCGCGAGGCGATGTCGCTCATCAACGCGAACGTCGCCGCACCAGTCAACGTGGCCGCCGCGCTGAACGTCCTCAGCGACGACTCCACGGCGACTGCGAACGCCACGCAGACCGCCGACATCGACCAGAGCAACTAGGAGCGACCATGGCTGACGAGACCAACAAGCAGGAGATCGAGGAGCTGTCGCCCGAGGAGCTCGACGCGCAGGGCGGCGAGGAGCTGCCCGACCGCGAGGCGATGTCGCTCGTCAACGCGAACATCGCCGTCCCGGTGAATGCTGCCGTCGCCGCGAACGTGCTGTCCGACGGCTCGACCGCGATCGCCGACGCCACGCAGGACGCCGCGATCGACCAGAGCCAGTAGCCCGAGACCCCGAACCGAAAGGAACCGACCATGGCTGACGAGACCCACAAGCAGGAGATCGAGGAGCTGTCGCCCGAGGAGCTCGAGGCGCAGGGCGGCGAGGCGTTGCCCGACCGCGAGGCGATGTCGCTGATCAACGCGAACCTCGCCGCGCCCGTGAACGCGGCCGTCGCGGCGAACGTGCTGTCCGACAACTCGACGGCGACGGCGACGGCGACGCAGGACGTTGACATCGTCCAGGGCAACTAGCACCAGCCAGACACCTGTACGCGCTCCTTGGGGGCGGCCTTCGCGGCCGCCCCCAACGCGTTTGCCATGACGACACCCGCCACCGCCCCCACACCCCCTTCCGAGCCGGCCCGCCGCGCCGCGGCCGGCAGCAAGCCCAACCCGCAGCTGGCAGAGGGCATCGAGCTGATCGGGGAGTACGGCGGCTCGGGCTTCAAGGATGCGCCCTACATCGCCCGTCGCGGCGACGGGCAGACGATCCAGCTCACGCAACTGCTGCACCTCGTCGCCGAGCAGTGTGACGGCAATCGCGACGCGCAGGAGATCGCCGCGCGCGCGAGCGCCGAGTTCGGGCGCAAGGTCAGCGCCGGCAACGTCGAGTTCCTCGTCGAGCGCAAACTGCGCCCGCTCGGCGTGCTCGCCGAGGCCGACGGCTCGAGCCCCGCGATCGCCAAGCCCGACCAGCTGCTGGCGCTGAAGTTCCGCACCGCGCTCGTGCCCGAGCGCTACACGAACGTCATCACAACGCTCTTCAAGCCGCTCTTCTTCCCGCCGGTCGTGATCGCCGTCATCGCCGGCTTCCTCGCGCTCGACGTCTGGTTGTTCGCCATCCACGGCATCGGCGGGG
>Ga0136640_10000933_pt1 | contig 11482 bp, 11 predicted proteins | sample AntDrymUQ8642106_2_FD_105498 | JGI IMG/M metagenome (GOLD analysis project Ga0136640, IMG submission 105498) | Polar desert sand microbial communities from Dry Valleys, Antarctica - metaG UQ864 (21.06) | ecosystem: Environmental > Terrestrial > Soil > Desert | place: Antarctica: Dry Valley...
CATCAGATGCAGCCAGTCGTTGACCACGGTCAGCGCCCGCGGGTCGGCAGAGCTGGCGTGCCCGGAGGCGGCGATGCCTGCCAGCGCCGCCGCTATGCAGGCCGCTGCCAAGCGGCGGCGCCGCGACGCCAGCAGAACGGCCAACAGCAGCGAGAGGACGAGGATGACACGGGCTACCCCAGAAGGGTTGGTGAGCAGGAAGTCGCTCAGTCCCTGCACCGATACCCCGCCGGCGGCATCAGCTGCTTCGACCACCATCACGGCGACCGCGAAGCCCACCGCCAGCCACCCGAGGTCTGTGACGAGCTCGCGCTCGCGCGCCCGAACGGCGGTCACGTCCACGACTGAGTCCTCAAGCGCGGCCGGCGCCAGCCACGAGCCACCTCGAGAGCGCACGAGCAGCGGCACCAGGAGCCCGGCCGCGAACAGCAGGACAGCTACGTAGAACAGCCCGCGCAGGGCCACGCGCAGCCACCCCGAGCGGGCGAGCGGACTCTGCTCCAGCTCATGCTCCCCGCCCGCGGCACGGGCGCGCAGACCGAACGAGAACGACCCCTCGAGGGCGTGGCCGTCCTCTGTCGAGACCGTGTGCCAACGCACCCGATAGGCCCCGCTGCCCAGGCCGGACTTGGGCCTGAGGATGAGCCGGCGCTCCACGGCGCCCTGAGCGGTGACATCGAGCTCGCGGCCATCGGCGGCCACAAGCGTCGCGCGGCTGAGGGCGCGATTGAGCGGCTCGGTGAAGGTCAGGACGACCCGCTGGGGCGAACTCTCCAATCGCACACCGGGCTCAGGCGCAGAGCCGACGAAGGCAGCGTGGCCGAATGCCGAGGGCACGCACAGTAGGCCGATGGCGCCGATCGCGCTCAAGACGGCGAGCACAGGCCGTGTCAGCGGCCGCCGACCGGGGGGCAAGGACGCGTGGCAACGCATCAACTATGGACAGTAGTATATCGGGTCCGCGGCAGCGCTGAGTCAGCGTCGGCGGCGTCCGACCTGCGACTCGCGCAGCGCAGACTCCCGCTCGTAGTAGTCCTCCGCCGTTATCTCGCCGGCCGCCAGCCGTCGCTGCAGCACCTCTCGGGGCTCGGGCTCGCGGATCCCACCGCCGACCCCAGCGCGGATGGCCACGTAGATGGCGAAGCCGATTACGATGGCGACGATGAGCAGTGCAACGAGCATCATCAGCCCCATTCCGCCCATCATGTCGCCGAACCTCCTCCGGTGGGTGTCGCGGTCGAGTAGCCCGGACGGTCAGTCCGGTGTCGGACCTCCCACAAGCTACTAGGTAGCATAGTAGGTATGGCGACGCGCATCCACATTCCCAGACTCCTGCTCTTCGCGCTGCTGCTGACGGCGCTCACGCTCGCTGCCTGTGGCGGCGACGACGAAACGGCCGGTGCTGAGAACGGTGAAGTCGCGGCGGGGTCGGCCCCGGCGCCGGGCGACCAGCAGGCCGCGCTCGAGCACATCCACGGACTGGGCGTGGACCCCGGCTCGGGCAGCCTCTACGTGGCCACGCACTACGGGCTCTTCGCGGCTGCCGAGGGGCAGGCCAAGCTGCGGCGTGTGGGCGAGAGCCGCCAGGACATCATGGGTTTCTCCGTGGTCGGCCCTCGCCGTTTTATCGGCTCCGGTCATCCCGATCCCAGCCAGGATCTGCCGCCCAACCTCGGCCTCATCGAGTCGCGCGACGCCGGCAAGAGCTTCAAGAACATCTCGCTGCTCGGAGAGGCCGACTTCCACGTGCTGCGCTCGGCCGGCCGCCAGATCTACGGCTTCAACAGCGGCACCGGGAAGCTCATGACGTCCACCGACGGTGGTCGCGAGTGGACTGAGCGCGCCCCTCCGGCGGGGATGTTCGACCTGACCATCGACCCCACCGACTCGCAGCGCATCGTCGCCTCCACCGAGCTCGGCCTCTTCGTCTCGGTGGATTCCGGCGAGGGCTGGCGCCCGCTGCGTGACGATGCGGCAGGTCTGCTGGCCTGGCCGGCGCCTGACAGCCTCTTCCTCGTCGATGGAGAGGGCCAGGTGTCGCGCAGCGCCGATGGCGGTGAGAGCTTCGAGGCTGTCGGCTCCATCGGCGGTCCACCCTCGGCCTTTGTCAGCCACGGCGAAGAGCTCTACGCCGCTCTCGGTGACGGCAAGGTCACGCGTTCGACCAACGGCGGCGAAAAATGGACCGTCCGGGCGACCCCGTAAGCGCGCGGAGCGACCCCATCCGCAGTGTTACGGCGGGATCGTGACGAGCACGCAGGAAGTGCGGCATCCGGTCTTTGCCCGGTTCTACAAGCGTTTCAGCGTGCAGGCCGAGGCGCGCGGCCAGTCCGAGCACAGGCGCGAGCTCATGAGAGGCGCGGAGGGACGGGTGATCGAGGTCGGCGCGGGCAACGGCCTCAACTTCGCCCACTATCCCGAGGCAGTGACGGAGGTCGTCGCGGTCGAGCCCGAGTCGACCCTCCGAGCAGAGGCTCTCAGGGCCGCGGAGCGTGCTACGGCGCAGATCAGAGTGGTCGACGGCGTGGCCGACTCCCTCCCCGGGGAAGATCGCTCCTTCGACATCGGAGTGGCGTCGCTCGTCCTGTGCTCGGTGCCCGATCCAGGAACAGCTCTATCCGAGCTGTTTCGCGTGATCCGCCCGGGGGGTGAACTGCGCTTCTACGAGCACGTCGTCGCCAGCAGGCCCGACGCGGCCCGGCTGATGCGTATCGGCGACACGCTCTGGCCACGCGTGTCGGGCGGCTGCCATATGAGTCGCGACACCGGCTGGGGGATCGAGCGGGCCGGCTTCGAGATCGAGTCCTGCGGGCGGTTTCCCTTCAGTCCCTCGAAGCTCATGCCGGCGGTGCCGCACGTCCTGGGCGTGGCCCGTCGTCCATGAGGTGAGGCGTGCTCGGCCTGTGCATTGGCGTCGCGCCATCGGCCGTTTCTCGGTTCCTGTCCCGTGGACCCGCACTTCAGCAGCCGCGCAGAAGAACCGGCGGGCGACCGCTGGCCTTCCTCCGCTCGAGCGATTGCGATCCACGCTGCGGCGCCGATCGCGGCACACACGAGGAAGGCGAGCGCCAAGCGGCGCAGACGACGCCGCCGGACGGCGGTACGGATGTAGATGTGGGTCGGCCCCCCGCGGCGACTGCGCCTGACGCCAGGGCGGATACGGAAGGGCCTGTTCATCGAGCGGATTCCCGCCTTCGGTCAACATCCATCCGGGGAGCCTCTCTGTGATCCCTACGGTACGTAGGAGCGCGAGATGCTAACGAAGCCAGGAAAATGACTGTCCTTCACACGTTTCTCTTTGCCGATCTCGCGGGCTTCACCGCTCTGACGGAGGCACACGGCGACGATCGTGCCGCCGATCTCGCAGCCGACTTCGCCGCACGGACTCGGACGCTGCTGGCCGCGCACAAGTCTGAGGAGGTCAAGCTGATCGGAGATGCCCTGATGCTGCGCTCCGACGACGCCGCCGCCGCGGTGCGCCTGGCCTGCCTGATCGTAGGCGACATCGGGGGACAGCATGGCTTTCCAGCGGTGCGCGTCGGAGCCCACACAGGGCCGGCGGTCGAGCGTGACGCCGACTGGTTCGGCGCCACCGTCAACCTGGCGTCGCGCGTCTCGGCCGCCGCTGCCGCGGGGGAAGTACTGATCAGCACCACCACCAAGGAGGCGGCGGGCGACGGGTTGGCCAACTGCGCCTTCCGCTTCGTCGGTGCCAGGCGCTTCAAGAACGTCCGCGAGCAGATCGAGCTGTACTCGGTCGTCGACTCCGGCCTCGCGCAGCGCGCCCGTGCCGCGCTTGCCATCGACCCGGTATGTCATATGTCAGTGGACACGGCGGTGACGGGCGGGCAACGCACCTATCGCGGTCGTGGCTACTTCTTTTGCTCGGAAGCCTGCGCCGCAGCCTTCGATGAGCGCCCCGGCCACTACCTCCGCGGCCGCCCGTCACGGGCCGATCTACGGGTGTCCGACCGCTCCCGCGATCAGGCGGCGGCCTTCCTGCGCAGGGCCCATGAGCAGGGGCGGCTCGAGCTCGAGGATCTGGAAGCGCGTCTGGCGCACGTGATGGTGGCCAAGACCCGCAGGGAGCTGTCAGCGGCCCTGCAAGACCTGCCGGGCCGCCGGCGAATGCGGCGGCGGCGCGACCGGCACCAGCGGGAGCGTTAGGTCCGCGTCACGCGCCGAAGCAGTGGGAGGCCGCGGCGCTCCGCAGACCCTCGGTCTGGGGCGCAGCCGTCGCCCAGCTCGGCAAGCTCAGGGTGAGGGTCACGATCAGGGTGGCCGAGAGCACCGCGAGCAACCGCGCCGCATGATCGAGGCCGCGTCCGGCACGGGGGACCCGGCCCTGGAGGTAGTCGAGGCGCGGCACCACCCGCCCGCCGCCTCCGAGACCGGTAGCGCCCGCCGACGCGTTTGCGGTTGCCACCTTGCAGATGGCGCTGGCCAAAGCGAGCGGATTCCGCGTTCGGGCTACGGCGTACTCGTCGGCGTCTCGCTCGAGGCACAGGCGCAGCTCGCGGGCGGCCGCCCCGGTCCCCGGCAGTGCGCGGCCGAGCGCGGTGAGCACCGAGGTGGTCAACAGCAGGGGCCGGTGGCGGCGCTCGATGTGGCCCAGCTCGTGGCTGAGACTGGCGTCCAGCTCCTCGGCGTCCATGGCGGCCAGCGCAGTGTCGGAGACGACTATCTGGCTGCGACCGAGCCCGGTTACGCCGACGACGATGTCGTTGTCTTCGATGATGGCGCTGCCGAGCGGGCCGCGGCCGACTGCGCCCCGTAGCTGGCAGCGCATCGCCAGCCAGGCCTTTACCAAGCCGAAGGACATCCACAGCAGGGAGCCGGCCAGCGTCAGGCCCGGTAGGACGATCGCCACATGCACAAGCGGATGACCGGAGAGCCCGAGGTGGGCGGTGAGCACCGGCAGCACTTCGTGCCAGCACCAGTGGGCGATCGCGTCGTACACGCCGGTCTGCGGCAGGTAGACGAAGACGAAGACGCTGGCCCCGATCGCCACCAGCGCTCGCAGCGCCAGGGCACTCATCCACACCGAAGCCCCCAGCGCCGGCGTGACACGGCGCAGGGGCAGGACGTGGGGCGCGCCAATCGCCAGGAACAGCGCCAAGGCGACTGCGACTTCGAGGCCGGCCATCAGCCCTTGCCGCGGGCCCGCTTGACTTGGTTGGCGCGACGGGCGATCTCGTCCACCTCGCCGGGCTCGAGCGCGTCGACGAGGTTGACCAGCGCGGTACGTCGCGCATCGGGGGACGCCCCGGCCAGGCGCTCGCCTATCGAGCGCGCCAGGTGCTCGGATTCGCCGAGCTCGGCCTTGTAGACGAAGGCTCGCCCCTTGCGTTCACGGGTCAGCACGCCCCGTTCGACAAGACGGTTGAGGACCGTCTGGACGGTGGTGTAGGCCGAGCGGCTGCGCTTCGGTTGCAGCTCACGCACCGCATCGACGGTGGCCTCGCCGAGCCTCCACACGGCATTCATCACTTCGATCTGCAGATCGCCGCGGAAGTCGAGATCGGGGCTGCGCCTGCTCATAGGGATCCTCGGCGGGGCAGTCTAGTGGCGCCCGCAGCCCAGAAAGGATTTTTCCCCGTTGCCCCGAAGGGCGTGCTAGGGTCCGCGACGCTTTGTAGGTGCGCCGAATTCGTGGCCGCGGAGGCTGCGATACGGGGGAACCAAGTAGCCGGGGCGAATCGGTCAGAAGATGGCCGTAGCGCAGCTCTTTTCGCGCGAGCCCGACAGCTAACCCCGGAGGCCTCGAAAAGAGAGGTAGGTTGGTTCTTGGCCCGATATCGGTCCCTCGCGTTGGCGCTGGCGGTTTTCGTGACGGTCGCCGGCGACGCCGCGGGCGACGGTGGCGGGGCGGTTGCCCCCGGCCCGCCGGACGTCAAGGCGATCTCGTGTCTGACCCAGAGCGTCTGCCGCTCCCGCGACACGGTGGTCCGCGGCGAGGAGATGGTCGTCAGGGGAGCCAACCTCGAGGCCGTCGAACGAGTGGTCTTCACCGGGGCTCGCGGTAACGGCGATGACGCCACGGCGAGCGTCAGCGCCACCACCGAGCGCTCGGTGGTGGCCGTGGTGCCCGCTGAGGCACAGACGGGTGCGGTGGTGCTGCAGGGATCCAATAGCAGCACGCTGGCGCGCATCGACCGCGTGAGAGTGCGTCGCGCGCTGAAAGTCGCGCCGCTCGATATCTCCCCGGGCAGTTCGTTCTACTTCGGCGGCCGGCGCAAGGCGACCTTTGAGTTCACGGTCGATCAGGCCGCCGATGTGCGGGTTGAGCTGGTCGACGGCGAGAGCCAGGCGATCATCGCCACCTGGGACGTGGCCGCCGAGCCCGGTGTCGAGCAGCACGTCCGCTGGAATGGCAAGGTTCGCGGCGCCGCCGCGGGAACCGGCCGGTACAGCTTCCGGCTGGCGGCGCCGGTCAGCGCCTCGGCCAAAGCCGTGCCCGAAGCTACGGACGCCTTCTTCTTTGCGGACCACCTGTTCCCGATTCGCGGCCGCCACGACCTGGGGCAGACCCCGACCAACGGCTTTGGCGGTGGCGGCACCCGCGCCCACTACGGCCAGGACATGTTCGCCAACTGCGGGACCAAGCTGGCCGCGGCGCGCGGTGGCAAGGTGCAGTTCGCCGGTTACCACTCCGCCGCGGGCAACTACCTGGTCATCGACGGCGCCGGAACCGGACGCGACTACGTGTACATGCACATGCTCGAACCGGCGCTGGTCAAGACCGGCGACCGGGTCTTCACCGGACAGAAGGTCGGCGAAGTCGGCGAGACCGGCCGTGCCACCGGCTGTCACCTGCACTTCGAGCTGTGGAGCGCGCCCGGCTGGTACGAGGGCGGCAAGGCGGTCGATCCCTTGCCCGCCCTGCGGGGGTGGGATCGAAACAGCTGAGCCGCGCCGCGCCCGCTAGCTCCTATACGGTGTAGGAGATGCTGGTCACCGCCGGGGCGCTCGCCACCATCACCATCGGTCTCGATCCCATGATCGAGCTCGGCCCAGTGACCCTGACCTGGCATGGGTTGACGATCGCCCTCGGCCTTGCTCTCGGCACGGTGATCGCCAGCCGTTACGCCAAGCGGAGTGGACTGGACTCTGACGCCCTGTTCAGCGCCGGGCTGTGGCTGGTGGCGGCGGGCCTGGCCGGCGCGCGTCTGGTGTACCTGGCAGAGAACGACGCCGCGGCCCTGTTGCAGCCCGGCGAGTGGCTTGGGGCGCGCGGCTTCTCGTTCTATGGCGGCATGATCTTCGGCACCCTGGCCGCGGGCGTGGTGCTGTGGCGTCGCGGCCTCGGGGCGCGCTACCTCGACGCGATGGCCTACGGGTTTCCGCTGGGAATGGCGCTGGGGCGCGTCGGCGACCTGATCAACGGCGAGCACTACGGCGCGCCGACCGACGCTCCGTGGGGTATCCGGTACACAAGCCCCGCCGCGGAGGTGCCAAGCCCAGACATCGCGTACCACGCCGGCGGCCTGTACGAGATCGTGCTCGCGTTGCTGGTCGCGGCCGCACTCTACGGACTGGGCAAGCGCCTGAGAAAGCCTGGAGCGCTGCTGTGGACGGCGATCGCCCTGTACGGCGCGGGGCGCTTCGTGATGTTCTTCTACCGCGTCGACAGCGAACCCCTGGCCCTCGGACTCGACACCACGCAATGGATCAGCCTTGTGCTCGTGGCCGTCGCCCTCGCCGGTCTGTTCCTGCGACCCGCGCTCCCCTCACTTCGTCGGCTGCGTGGAGCGCCGCTGGCGCTGATCGCGCTGACCTCCCTCGCGGTCGTGATGGGGTAGAGCCCGGCGCAGACCCTCAGTGAACGTGGCCCGAGGCCTCGAGCTCGCCAGCCGGCAGACGCGCCGCGAGAATTGCGGCCAGCCACGTGGTGACCGGCACGGCGAGGATCAGCCCGATGGAGCCCACGAGCATCGCCACCACCTGCTCGGCGACCGCCTCGCGGCTGATGGCGTCGACGAACGGCGTGCCGCCGACACCGAACACCAGCAGGATCGGAAGCGAGGCCCCGACGTAGGCCAGCACAAGGGTGTTGACGGTTGCCGCCACGTGATCGCGACCAACGGTCAGCGCGCCCCGATAGAGCTCGCCGGCTCGCTGGGTCGGGTTGGCCCGCCGCAGCGCCATCACGGTCGAGGCCTGGCTGACGGTCACGTCATCGAGGACGCCGAGGGCACCGATCACCATTCCGGCCAGGACCAGCCCCTCCAGGGAGAGGTCGGCGTTGTTGGCCTGCAGCAGGTTCGCCTCCTCGGAGCTGAACCCGGTCAGATAGGCCAGCTTGGTGAACGCGACCGCCAGCAGGATCGTCGCGGCGAGGCTGGCTGCGGTACCGAGGATCGCGGCCAGGCTCTTCGGGCCCACACCGTGAGCGAGGACGATCGTCAGGAGCATGACCGCCAGCGACCCGATGGTGGCCACCGCCACCGGAGACTCCGCCTCCACCAGCGCGGGGACGACGAACTTGACGACGATCAACAGGCTCGCACCCAGTCCGACCAGCGCCAGCGCCCCGCGCGCCCGGCCGAACACCACGACCAGGCCGGCGAAGACCACGACCAGCCACAGCATCGGCATGCGCCGATCGACCTCGACCAGGGAGTAGGGGTCGATCGCCCCAGCGTCGGCGCCGGGCGGCACCTGGTTCTTGACGACCCGCACCTTGGCCCCCTCCCCGAGCTCCGGCGCCGGACCGGCGTCGCCGACGGTCAGAGCGGACCGCGACCCACTTTGTGGACCGGCGGTGAGCTCGATGGTCAGCTCGCGACAGTCGGTTGCCTGCGGGTTGCGGCAGCGCACGGACTCCGAGCCGACCACCTCCGCTGCCAGGGGCGCCGCATTCTGGCCCGGGATCAGATCGACCTGCTGGCGCCCGTCCGGCCACAGGGCAACCAAGCCGATGACCGTCCCGAGCGCAAGCAGCGCCACCGCGGCGATCACCAGCTTGCCGACGGGCGTCTGGAGAAGGCTCTTCACCCGTGTGACCTACGGGGTGGAGCCCGGACCTCCTGCGTCGCCTCCCAGCGTCCATCGGACGACTGGGGTCCTCGATGGCGCGGTCGCCCGCGGCGACCAGATACGGTAGGCCCGTGGAGGCGAGGGACCGCATCGAGCTCGAGGCGCCGTCCCCCGACGCCCCTCTTGACCATCTTGCGCTTCCAGCCGATGTCCCAGGCATGGACTCGATGCCGTCGAAGGTGGCTCCTCGGTGACCGCCCGCCCCGTGGCTGCGCTTGCGGCGCTGATGTTCGGCATCGCCGCCGTGGCCGGGTGCGGAAGCACCGAGAAGAAGGATTCCCCGCCAGGAAACCTGTCCGGCCAAGCAGCGGAGGAAGTGGTGCTGACCGCCGACGGGGTCGATCCCAAGGCCGTGCGTCGGGCCAACTCGAAGCTGGATCGACCCAAGGCCCACGTCGTCGAGGTGCGCGGCGCCGGACAGACCGCAACCTACGGCAACGACGACGACTACGTCAGCCCCGGCGCTCCGAGCGACGATGAGGTGCGCGCCGAGCTACGCGAGGGCCGGGCCAAGCTCGCGCGCTTCAAGCAGCTGCTCGATACCAGCGCCTACGCCCTCACCGGCCCGCGCGCCAAGATCCTCCCGAACGGGACCGCCGTCGCTCCGGCCAACGCCCCGGAGAGCGTCAAGCAGGTCATCCAGGCCGGCAACGCAATCGCCAACCTGCCCTACAAGTGGGGCGGCGGCCACGGCGTGTGGCGCGACAACGGCTACGACTGCTCGGGCTCGGTGTCCTTTGCCCTGGCCGGCGCCGGCCTGCTCGACTCGCCGCGCACCTCGGGCGGCTTCATGAACTACGGCGCGCCTGGACCGGGCAAGTGGATCACGATCTACGCCGACCCCGGCCACATGTACATGGTCGTGGCGGGACTTCGCTTCGACACCAGCGGTGCCAACGGCGGAACTCGCTGGCAAGCCGAGCCGCGGGGAATGGCCGGCTTGCAGGTACGCCACATTCCCGGCCTCTAGAGAGAAGGGTGCGGTGCTCAGGCGCTTCGGCGTGCGGCGTCCGCACGCCTGTCGATCCATTCGCCCACCGTGCCGGCGAGGTAGCCCACCGAGTGAGCCGCCTTCCCGAGGAATGAGGAGTCGAGGGGCTCGACCGCGCCGTCGGGATCGGCGCCCTGCTCGACCGCCGCCTTGCGGATCGCCCCCACGTGGCGGCGCAGCTTGCGCTCCCAGCGCCCGCAGAGCTCGACCAGCTCGGTGTCGGACCGGAACTCGGCCAAGCTCGCCAGGTAGGCCAGCAGCATCGTCAGGTGCTCCACGTCCTTGACGGCGAAGCGCAGCGCCTGGTTGCGCTCCATGAAGCGGTCACGGACCCCGGCGCGCACGCGCGCGAGGTTGCTGCCTAGGCCCTGCGCGGCCGGCTTGCCGTAAAGGCCGTAGCGGGCGGTCATGGGTTCCAGCTCGCCGATCAACTCGTGTGCCGCGCCGGCGCCCGACCTGAGCGCCTCGGCGGCACTCGACCCCGCGCCCAGCTGCCCGGCCAGGGCGGTCCAGTGCTCCGCCGTCTGGCGGGCGAATGCGTACAGCTCGCGGTAGCCGCGGTTCTCGGCCGGGTGCATGTTGCGAGCCACTGGCCAATCCTGTCATAGCCGTCCGCCGTGAGCGTCGTCTCTCCGTCCGACCCCGCACCTACCGTGCGCGCAACGAACTCTGAGGGAGGTCCTTTAGCTTGCCGCCGCTGATCACCTACGAGGAAGCGCTTGAGCTGGGCCAAATTGAGGACTGCGCGCAGATCGAGGCGCTGATCGAGCGCGCCTGGGCCGCCCGGGTCGACAACTTCGGTGACTCCACCGACATGTGCTCGCTGGTCAACGCCAAGTCGGGCGGCTGCGCCGAGGACTGCGGCTTCTGCGCGCAGTCGCGCTTCGCCGAGGCCGACACGCCCATGCACGCGATGATGACCCCGGAGCAGATCCTCGAGCACGCGCGAGCGGCCGAGGCCGCGGGGGCTCACCGCTTCTGCATGGTCACCCAGGGCCAGGGGCTCTCCAAGCGCGACTTCGAGAACGTGCTCGAGGGAGCGCGGCTGGTGGCCGAGAAGACCAACCTCAAGCGCTGCGCCTCGGTCGGGCACATGTCGGTCAAGCGGGCCAAGCAGCTCAAGGAGGCCGGCATCCAGCGGGTCCACCACAACGTGGAGACCGCGGAGAGCTACTACGACGAGGTGTCGACCACCGTCAGGTACGAGGGGCGGCTGCGCACCATCGACGCCGTCGAGGAGGCGGGGCTGGAGACCTGCGTGGGCGGCATCCTCAACCTCGGCGAGTCACGCGAGCAGCGGGTGGAGATGGCCTTCCAGCTCGCGCGGATCAACCCCACCAGCGTGCCGATCAACATGCTCAACCCGCGGCCGGGCACCAAGTTCGGCGACCGCGACTACATGGACCCGTGGGAGGCGGTCAAGTGGATCGCGATCTTCCGGCTGATCATGCC
>Ga0136640_10000934_pt1 | contig 11475 bp, 10 predicted proteins | sample AntDrymUQ8642106_2_FD_105498 | JGI IMG/M metagenome (GOLD analysis project Ga0136640, IMG submission 105498) | Polar desert sand microbial communities from Dry Valleys, Antarctica - metaG UQ864 (21.06) | ecosystem: Environmental > Terrestrial > Soil > Desert | place: Antarctica: Dry Valley...
CGATGGCAAGTCCGAGCGTCGAGACTGCATCCCAGAGGGTGCCCGCGTCCAGCTCAGTCCCGCAGTCACCCTCGGCCGCCTCTCGTTGAGCCGCGCGGAGCGTGCCGTCGCGGTGGCGCTGCAACGGTACGGCGCGTACGTCATCGACGCTGGCGCCGTTCCCATCGCCTTCTCGTTCGAGCGGCCCACCAGGGGTTTGGCTCCCTATGTTCAGGCCGGACTGCCCTGGGACTACTACAGGATGAAGGACATCCCGTGGCACCGGCTACGCGTGTTGCGACGTTGGGACGGTGCCTGATCCGGGCGCTCACCAAGCCTCAGCAGGGTTCCCCCGATCTCCTCGTGCGGCGGCTGCGGATGCTCGAGCCGACAGTTATCTCTGCATGGCGTCGGCTTCAGGCGGCGGGAGGCGTTCCGTCTCCGTTCCTTACGTGGCAGTGGTGTACCGGCGTGCTGAGCGAACCCGACACTGCCTCGGGCACATCCGTGTGTGTCGTCGAGCGCCACGGTGCCATCATCGGACTCTTTCCCGTCGAGCAGACCTCGGTCGCCGGCCTCCAGACACTCGGGCCGGCGGGTTGGCAGTGGTTGGCGCCTGACCATCTCGACGTCGTCGCCTTGCCCCAGGACCGCAGCGAGGTAGCCCGCGCGACGGCAAGAGACATACTGAGTCGCGGCGGCGTCGACGTTGTGGACTTGGATGGGCTCGCCGATCGGAGTGCCTTGGCCCTGGCGCTGACCGGTTCCAACCCGCGCCTGACCCGCAGGCGAGTAGTCCACCCGGCGCATCGAGCACACGGTCACGCCGTACCTGTCACTGGATCGCAGACCCGTGCTTCGCAGCGCGTCGCTACGGTCGCAGGTCGGACGCGGGCTCCGAGCAGTCGAGCGAGCCGGTGGCAGCTTCGCGGTTTCCACTGATCCGCAGGACGTGGTGGACCGGCTGGACGAATTGATGCGGCTCCACGTCGAACGCTTCGGCGAGGCGTCCGCTGTCTTCGCAACTGAGGATCGGCGACGCGCACACCGGATTGCGGCGAGACAGCTTGCGTTCGACGGCCTTGCCCGCATTTATCGTCTGCAAGGCCCGGAAGCCGATGTCGGACTGCTGTACGCATTGCGGCACGGAGCGACGCTGTCGTACTACTCGTCTGGGATGCGGCCGGGCGTGTTCAGCAGCCCTGGCCGCACGCTTCTAGGTCTCGTCGCGATGGCTGCTGCGGAGGACGGTTTGGACGAATTGGACCTGCTTCGAGGTGACCACGAGTACAAGGAGCGTTTTGCATCGGGTGTCCGCAGCGACCTACGCATCCGCCTGGTCAAGGCCACGCCCGCGGTCGGCGCGGCCGCGGCGCGTAGGCTCCCGGCGGGACTCACTCTGCTCGTGGAACGGCTGCGCCCCGGGCCCAGCGGGACGAGCTGACTCCCCTACCAACGTCCACGCGGCGGTAGAGCGCGCTTCAGCGTGTACGCACGAGTCCTCGACACGACTCTGCTCAAGCCCTGCCCTGCAGGACCGTCAACGTGAAGGTACTGTGTCCGCAAGAGCGAGGCGCTCCTGCCACAGTCTGGATCGGCAGCGCCGGGTCAAGACTCAGCGTCGTGGTTGTCAAGGCGCCATGTGCCCACATGGCCGGACGTCAAGCCTGCGAAGGTGCAGCACTTCGGAGAGGCGCAGCTTGCGTTATCTGCTTGTCGAACTCAGCCCTTCAGGCGGTCTGTTTCAGTTCTCCCATCAGTTGGGATCCAACCTGGCCCGGCAGGGCCACCACGTGGAACTGATAACAGGCCGCAGGCCGGAGTTGGCGCCCGCGGTGCCGGGCTTCACGGTCAACGGCTGCCTGCCTACCTGGCATCCGGGGCCAGCCGACGTCGAGCCCATGCGCCTGCGCCGCGCCCGGCGGCCCATCCGCGCGGTTCGTCATATCGTCGCACTGGCCACATTGGTGCGTCATGTGCGCCGACAATGCCCCGACGTCGTGATGTGGCACAGCACGCGGTTCCCAATGGACGCCTGGGCGCTCTTGCTGGCCCATCGGGTCGGACCGGGTGTCGTGTACACCACGGTGATGCATGAGACCAGGCCCCTGGCCGAGCAGCGGCGAAGCGGTTCGCTGTACCGGTCCGACCCAATCTTGATGCGCTCGATCCGAAGCAGTATGAGGGTGCTGGACGTGATTTTCGTGCTGGGGGACGGTGCCCGACGCGACCTCATAGAGCGTTGGCAGCCCCAGGCGCATGTCGAGGTCATCCCACACGGGGACGAGGACGTCTTCCTTACCGGCCGTGAGGTGCCGGCGGTCGCCACCACCCAGCAGCATGTGCTCTTCTTCGGCACCTGGATTCGCCACAAAGGACTCGATGTACTGCTGGATGCCTTCGCGAAGGTTCGGTCCGCCGTCCCGGAAGCAACGCTCACGATTGCAGGGGCGGTGGGAGGAGACGTCGACTACGAGTCGATCCGGGCCAGGGCTGCGGAAGTCGGCCACGTCACCTTGCGGCCAGGTTACGTGCCCATCGCCGAGGTCGCCGGTCTCTTCGGCCGAGCGCGTGTCGTCGCTGTTCCCTACCGCCGGGCCAACCAGAGCGGCGTGGTGCATCTGGCGCAGACGTTCGGCCGCCCGGTCGTAGCTACGGCGGTCGGCGATATTCCCGCCGTTGTTCGCGATGGCATTACTGGTCGGGTTATCCCACCCGGCGACGTCTCTTCGCTGGCCGCCGGTCTTCAAGAGCTGCTGCTGGATCCGGAGACAGCCGACAGGCTCGGGCGCGAGGGCCGGCGGCGCCTGGAGTCCCAGGCATCCTGGGCGGACATCGCGAGCAGGGTCAACGCCGCGGTCATGCGCCGCGCGGAACCATCGGAGGCGTAAGTGTCAACGGCCTCGGTGTGCGCGGACGCGACCCCGAGGCCTCACCGAAGGCCACCCAGCGGGGAGGGTCAGAGCAGCTTGGCGTAGATCTCGCTGAGCCTTCTTGCCCATGCATGGGCGTCGAAACGCTCCTCCGCGATGACTCGTGCCTCCGTCTCCATCCGGGCCCGGCAAGCGGGGTCAAGCAGGAGCTCGACTACCGCGCCACCGAAGGCCGCTACGTCAGCCGGGGGGACCAAGAGGCCGGTCCGACCGTGCTCGACGACTTCGGGCACTCCCCCGACCCGGGTCGCTACGACCGCCTTCCCGCAGGCGGCCGCCTCGATCAGCGCAGTGGGCAGCGCCTCGGTGAGGGATGGAAGCGCCACCAACGTGGAGGCTTGGAGCAGGGCAGGAACGTCTTGCCGGGCCCCCGCAAACACGACCCGGTCGGCTACGCCGGTTTCGACTGTGAGGCGGTACAGCGAATCGAACTCCACCCCCTCACCGACAATAAGCAGTCGCGCGTCCGGGACGGACGCGAGCACCTGCGGCCAGGCAAGGATCGCCGTCCGGTGCCCCTTCGGTGGGCGAAGCGCCGCGATCACGGTCACGACCGGCACCGAGTTGGGCAGATGCAGGTCAGGTGGGAACGAGGCGTCTCTGAGGGGTGAGAATCTGGTGACATCGACCCCGTTGTGAAGCGTCTGCCATGACCTTGAGCGCTCCCTGTAGCGCGCTGCGAATCCCGAACGGGAGGCTTCGGAGACGAACAGGAGCAATCCCAAGCGGCCAGCGATTGTTACTGCTAACCGCTCTTTCAGCCGCTCGCGCTGCGACTCCTGCCCGGGAACGTGGTGCAAGGTGGCGACCACCGGTCGGCCGGTGAGCCGCGCTGCGATGGGCGCCAGAATCGCGGAGTAGCCGAGATGAGCGTGCACGACATCGGCCCTGGTCTGCCTGATCAGCCTGGCAATCCTCGAGATGGCGGGGAGGTACAGCAGGCGGGGAACATCGAGGAAGCTGATATCCAGACCAGCTTCCTCCAATACGTGGAGCAAGGCGTTTCTTCCCCGCGCCCGGGGCACCAGACTTGCCACGTGCAGTTCGATGCCATGGCTGCTGGACGCGTTGCCCAACACCGCTAGCAAGTTCTCAGCCCCCCCGAAGCTGAAGGAGTCGATGACTACCAGCACCCTTGTAGTCATCTAGCGACGTCCGTCTCCGAGGTCAGCTCCACAGTGGTCCCTAGGATGCCCTGCGCACCGGTACCGCCGGCGGATCGTTGGGCAATCCTAGCGCACGCCGCGGTGGCGCTAAGCCACAGCCGTCGCCGTTCGCGTCGGGGGAAGCCGCCGCGGCCAACGCCGACCGCAGCCTCTTGCCGTCAAGGCTGGGCGACGAGGCTCCGCTGACGTACTCCGCGCCTCAAGCCGATCAAGGCGCAGGCTCCGCAGATGACGGCGAATGCTACGAAGGGCAGCGTCGCCTCCGCAGGTGAGGAATCGGGAAGAACTTCGACATCACCGCTCAGCTCGAGCCGGTACAGCGGGTCGGTGATGTCGAGCCAGTCGCCGACCTCTAAGACTATGGCGGGCGCGAGGCGTTGGGCAACGTCCGGATCGGTGCTCGTCACCGTGACATTCACGACCGACGCAGGAAAGAGGGCGGCAGCGGATACCTCAACTCCACTGAGCGAGGTCGTGTCAATGCCGGCGTCCTGGGCAGCAGTCCGTGCGAAGCCGAGATTGCGCAGTAGCGCCGCGTAGGTCGGTAACAATCGGTCCCGAGACTGCACGTCGTATGCGTACGCCTGGTCCGCTGCGCCCGGCTCCGTCGGGACGACCGTCGCGACCGCCGTGGCACTCCAGTGGGGGGCGGCACTACCGCGCGCCAGCGCTTCGACGCCCGCCAGCAACGCCAGTGCCGCAAACCCGACGACGAACAACTGCGGGGTGCGAGGAGGCCGCACGGACGACGGTGGCACCCCTGGGGGCTCGCCTAGGGCTTTGCGAGCCTCGAGGGCTAGGTTGGTCCTCACGTCGAGCGCTGCCCCTAGAGCGACCACGACCAGCAGTGCGGACAGATCAGCCAGGTGCAGTGGGACACTGGCGACAGACCAACCGGCGAGCGCGGCCAGGACGGCCGCACTGAGACGTACCCCTAGGTCAGCTTCAGGGCCAGGGCTGAGCCGGCGGGCAACAATGAGCGCGCGAGTGGTCACGAACGCCGTCGTGCCGATGAGGAACAGCCATGCTGCAAGCCCTGCGACTCCTGTCTCGGCGAGCAACTCGACGTAGAGATTGTGGGGAGCCAACAACCCCTCGCTGATGGACTCGCCGGTGGCCCGCTGATACTCGGGCTGACGCTGGAGAAAGTTGCCGAGACCGACCCCGAGGACCGGATGGTCTTCCGCCATGGCCAGGCCCACGACCCAGATGGCGGTGCGGTTGCTCAGCGAAGGGTCAACGATCGCAAGGTCGGTGGTCCCGCCCACCGCTGCCAACGTCGCCAGCAGCCGTGTGAGCACGCCAGGTACGGCCAACACCACAGTCGCACCAGCGCCGAGCGCGAACAGTGTTCGGGGGCCCGGCTTGGTGAGGAAGAGCCAGACGCCGATGGTCACCAGCAGCGCGATGAGTGCTCCACGCGATCCAGTCAGGTAGATCCCGCCCGCCACCACCGCGGCGACGAGAAGCCAGAGACGAGCCCCCCGCTCCTTTCCTGTCCCAAGGGCAAGCGCAAGGGGAAGCGTGAGGATAAGGAGTCGTCCCCAGAAATTGACGTCGGTCAGAGGTCCGGCGTGGCGCCCCGTTACTCCACCGATGTCCTCCGCAATCGGCACCTTCGCCAGGCCACCGAGGTTGGTGCTGTTGCCGAGGATGAACTCCTGCGCGATCGTCAGTCCAGCCAGTGCAGCCACGAGGAGCACAGCGGCCGCCACGACCGGACGCAGTCGCGGCACCGCGACGAGAAGTAGCAGAACGACGAGTAATACGACCATGTCGCGCCCGCGCTCAAACAGCAGCGCGGCGCCGGCACCGACGTCGGCCGCCTGGGTGAGCGACAGAGTCCACGTCGCGAACACTGCAGCCGCGGCCAGCCACAACGGCGAGCGCACCAGGCGAACATCGCCACGCCGAAATCCCACGGCCGTGGCGACCAGACCGAGCAACAGCGCGACGCTTGCTAGGCCTACAGGTGCGCTGGCGGACGCCGCGCTCACGCCGCTGAGGGTCACCGCGACCAAGACCGCCGTTGGCCAGGTGAGCGGGTCCGTACTGAAAAGAGGGCGCGCCATCAGGAGGAGCAACGAGGCAGCCCCGATTCCAAGCAGCCACAGAGGGACGCCCAGGAGCATGCCGGTCATGTCAGCGACGGTTGCGCGCGTGGTCGGGTGTGTCGCGGGCGCTGGCCACGACTTGACCGCTTTCGGGAGGCTCCGGCCCCGGCATCCTCTCTCCCACCACTGTCACCGGAACCGGCCGCTCCGCCGAGTCGACACCAACTCCGCGTGCGCGGCTCAACGCCATCACCGCTTGTTGAACGCCGAGGCCAGCGACGGCGACCACCACCCATACAACAGCGACCAGGGGTAGGGGCGAGAGCCCCTCCCGACGCGCGGTACCAGTGGCGTCACCGGCGGCTACAACCTTGTATGGAGTGTCGAGGGCGGAAAGGTACGCCTCGGCCTCCGCACGGGCACTCGTCGCGATCGTCTCCGCCACGGCGGCGCTTTGCGCGGTCACCTTTAGGTCGAGCACGCTCGTGTCGGGTACGACAAGCACTTCCAGCGAGACGTCCTCGACTTCGGCGGTCGTCAGCCCCTCCTGCTCCGCCGCCTCGACCTCGAGCGATCGATCGCGAAGCAGTTCGGCATAGGTGGCTGGCACCTGACCACGACTCAGGACGTCGTACAAGCCGGCTGTGAGATCCTGGTCGGCGTTGCTCGACTTGGGGAGCACGAGCAGCGACGAGGTCGCGCTCCAGTGCTGCGGTCGTGTGATAAGCAGGACAAGAGCCAGAGCCGCGACCAGCAGCGCAACGACCACTCCAGCGCGGACGGACGTTGCCCTACTGGGCGTTGCCGGGCCGGTCACCACCGTGCACCACCACCTTCCTGCATCTGCCGTTCGACGCGCCACATCGGGAGCAGTCCTTAACTGTGCACAGTCTGCGGCTAGCGGAGGCCTGCTGCAGGTGAGACCGCAAGATTACCTGGCCGGAGCTTGAGGTTGCCTCACGAAAGGCTGCAGGCGAATAGGCTCCCTCTTGTCGCTCCTGAGCGCTGCCTCCTCGCGTGACTCCAATGCTGACGTCCCGTCGGGCTAGATTGCGAGCAACGGACCGGCGTAAGTGTGCGTATCAACATCACTAGGAGAAAACGAGGCGTGATGGTCAACTCTCGGGGGTCCGATCGAGGATCGGCTACTGGAGTCCTGCTGCACGCGGGCTTGGTGTTTGGCGTGGTCGCCGGGCCCGTCCTCTATCCGGCTTGGCTTGCAGCGAGAACTCGACGCTGTGGCGACCCGACTGCTCCAGTGGCGGAGGAATGGCCCATGCTGTCCGTCGTGGTTCCCGCCTACCGGGAGCAGAGCGTGATCGCCGGCAAGATCACCGACGTCATGACCAACGGCTATCCCGGCCCCTTCGAAGTGATCGTCGTGGCCGACGACCAGGCGACTGCTGCTGTCGCGAGGTTGACCGAGGCTCGGGTAATCGAGGGGCACCGCCGGCAGGGCAAGTCGGCGGCACTGAGTCGCGGTGTGGCGGCCGCAACCGGGGAGGTGGTCGTCATGACCGACGCCAACACGGTTCTGTGGCCAGGTTCGCTCGCCGCCTTGGTGCGCTGGATGGCCGACCCAAGCATCGGAGCGGTGGCTGGCGAGAAGCAGGTCGAGGGTCAAGGGGAAGGCCTTTATTGGCGATACGAGTCTTGGCTCAAACGACGCGAGTTCCGGCTGGGAAGTACCGTCGCCCTAGTCGGCGAGCTAGCGGCTGTCCGGAGGTCGTGCTGGCGACCGGTGCCGGTCGACGTTGCCATCGACGACCTCTGGATCGCTCTTGATGCGCTTGAGGGGGGCTGGCGGGTGGCCTACGAGCCGGCCGCCGTAGCGGTCGAGGTCGGCGCTGAGAACGTCAGAGACACGTGGGAGCGTCGAACCAGGGTGGTGGCAGGCACATTCGACCTGTTGTGGCGCAGAAGGCGGCTGTTGGTGCGCCGGGACCTGGTGGCTGCTGAGTTGTGGGGGCACAAGTTGTTACGGCAGTCGGTCGGTCCGCTCGCGCACGCCTTGGGTCTTGCACTAGCGCTTCAGCGATCGAGCCGATCCGCCGTAGCGGCGGGTGTTGTGGGCGCTCACGGCGCGGGCTTGGTCGCTGTTGCTGGCCTGCTAATGGGCCGACCCATGCCGCGCGTCGTCGCCGTCGGCGGTGAGGTGCTCTTCCTGCACGCCGTCGCCGTCGCCGGGATGGTGCGCTATCTGAGGGGCGACCGTCCCGCAGTTTGGAGCAAGCCCGAGCGAACTGGGGGGCTGCCTGACATCTCGGCAGGTCGCTCGGCCGTCAATCATGCCGGCCACGCGTGAAGGTGGTTGACCTACGGGTTGCACACGTCATCCACTCACTCGAGCGCGGCGGTGCGGAGGCGCTGCTGGTGACTCTTGCCCAGGTTGCCCCCGAGGTCGGCTTCGAGATGGCAGTCGTCGCCCTGATGGGCGTGCGTGACCCGCGCCTTGCGAACGAACTCGCCGACCTCGGTGTAGAGGTGACGGATCTCGGGCTCGCGTCCCGCTGGGACATTCGCGCCTTTCAGGCCGGTACGGCAGTGCTGCGCGCGTGGACACCCCACGTGATTCACACGCACCTCAAGCACGCCGACTTGGTCGGCTCGGTCGCCTCGCATCGGCTGAAGGTACCGATGGTGTCCACCTTGCACCTGATCGAGGACACCCCGACCCCCGTAGGTCGCCTTAAGGGCAATCTCAGCGCCGCTGCCCGCAGTCGCCGGGCGGCGAGAACGATCGCGGTATCGGAGGCGCAGCGCCGGTGGTATCTCGACACGTTCAGGGTACCTCCGCATAGCGTGGTCACTGTCCCGAACGGCGTGGTCAGACCGCCACCGCTCACGCCGGAAGACCGCTTCGCGCTCAGAGCTTCTCTGGGTGTGGGGCCCGACACTGTCCTTGCGCTGCACGCCGGCATCATGCGGCCGGGAAAGGGGCACGCCGAGCTGATCAAGGCGCTGAGCCGCGTGTCGGCGGCTCTTGACCTACGGGTCGTGATGGCTGGCGACGGTGAGTTGCGATCGCGGATCGAAGCCCAGGCGTCGCGCGCCGGCCTGCCTCCGTCGCGGCTCGCGTTCTTGGGTTTCCGTCATGACATCCCCGCCCTCCTCGCCGCGGCGGATTTCGTCGTGTCGTCCAGCCAGTTCGAGGCGTTGCCGACGGTTCTCGTACAATCACTTGCCGCCGGCCGGCCTTCTGTGGCCACTCAGGTCGGCGGGGTGCCCGAGGTAGTGACGCCGGCGGAAGCCCTGCTGGTGCCTCCGAAGGACTTGGCCGCGCTCGCCGTCGCCATCAGCCGGTTAGCCACGGACAGCGGTCTACGCGCTGAGCTGGGGACCGCCGCCCATCGGCGATTCACTGCGCGCTTCGATGCCTCCACCTGGGCACTTCGGCTACGCCGGCTCTATGACCAGGTGCTCGCCGAGGACCGAGCCGGCTCCCCAGCGCCCTGAGTGGCTCACCAGGCAAGCAGGGCCTGCACGGGTCCCCCGACTGACGCGGGCGCTTGCCGATAGGCTCTTGTCAACGGAGGCGCTGGAGCGTGTGCGCGAGCCGGTGATGGAGGAGACGTTATGAAACGGGGGTCGATTTCTCGTCTAGCGCACGCCCTCGTCGAGGTGTTCGACATTCCAGTCCGCGTGCAACGCGTGGCGTTCGTCGGTGAACTCGCCATCTTGATGTATCACGGTGTGGTTCGTCATCCGTTACCGGTGCCGGACTGGTGCTTCGTCGAGGAAGACCAGTTCGCTGAGGAAATGCATTATCTGGCGCGGCGGACTCGCGTCCTCCCCCTCAACACTGCACTGCAGCAAATGCGAGATGGCACTCTCGATGAACCAACAGTCGCGATAACGTTCGACGACGGATTCCAGTCAGTCCACGACATCGCCTTTACGGTGTTGAAGGAGCTATCTCTTCCCTCCACAGTCTTCCTGGTCACGGGGTTCATAGACACCTCACGGACAATCTGGTTCTGTGAGCTCATCAAGATGCTCTCAATCACCGACGCGCAGGGGATGACATGGCGAGGCGAGCAGTTCGATCTTCGCGGAAGAGCCGCCAAAGCGGCCTCGTCTGCGCGCTTGCAGAGCCTGCTCAAGAACCTCCATCCTGACGCGCTTCAGAAAGAATTGACCCGGATACAACGCATCCTTGAAGTCGCCGATGAAACGATGGAAGCAGTTCATGCCCCGTTTCAAATGCTGGACCGGAAATCCATCGCAACACTGGGGGAATCTGGCCTCGTCGAGTTCGGGGCACACACGGAGTCTCACACGATTCTTACGCGTGTTGACCATGGCCGCGCCGCCATGGAGATCGAGAACAGTGTGAGGAGCGTCTCGGAGTTGACCGGCGCACCGTGCCATCTCTTTGCTTACCCGAACGGACGCAGGGAGGACTACGATCGCGCGACCATCGCGGCCCTTAGCCGTACCGGGATATCGAGCGCGGTGACGACCGTTCTCGGTCCGAACACGCGCGGCACCCCTGAGCTCGAATTGCGTCGATACGGTGTTGGAGCCGGCATCACACTTACGCGGTTCAAGATAGAAATTCATCATATTCGAGCACATATAGCGCGGGCGGAATAATTGGGTTTCTGATCACCCATGGAGGGGTCGGTCGCGTCGGCGCCACCGGAACAGCCCGGGCTCCCGATTCCGGCACGAGACACCGTCGCCGACCGCACGACGTTCGGCCGCACATGCTTAATGTGTTTCCTTTACACCGACGGGTGACGTCCACAGTGTGGGACGTTCATGTCGCCGATAGTCTGCGTCCGGGCCAACCGGTGACGGTCGCGGGCACCTACGCCGGCAACGGCGTGGAGCAGCAGTGGGGGGTGGACCCGCGCCTGTCCGCACCCTCGGACATTTCGAGCAACGTGACCACCTAGGAAACAGACATGCGCCTGGCCCCTCGCCTCGTAGCCGTAGTATCCACCGCGCTCCTGACGCTGAGCCTGATTCCCACCTCAGCGGGTGGTCATGCCACTGAAGGCCCGTTCGCACAGCGGATCCCAGCCGATCCCGTGTTGCACTCCCAGTCGGCCTCCTTGGTGAGGTCCACGGTTCCGGATGCCCTTTGTCACCACCGAATTCGGGACCGCGATCTATCGGGCGAGCGAGACCGACCCCCAGTGCCGGATCATGTTCACGAGATCCTGGGGCCCAGCGTGGTCAGTCTCCATCCCGGTGCCGACGGACGCAGAGCCGACCGGCGCCAACTCGTCCGACCCATGGGGCGACCACTGGCTCAGCATCCGGTATAACGGTTACCAGTACGACCTGTGGATATTCGACCACTGGGACGGGACCCTGTGCACCAACGGCGAGCAG
>Ga0136640_10000936_pt1 | contig 11467 bp, 11 predicted proteins | sample AntDrymUQ8642106_2_FD_105498 | JGI IMG/M metagenome (GOLD analysis project Ga0136640, IMG submission 105498) | Polar desert sand microbial communities from Dry Valleys, Antarctica - metaG UQ864 (21.06) | ecosystem: Environmental > Terrestrial > Soil > Desert | place: Antarctica: Dry Valley...
CCTGACCGGCGCGATCACCGCGGCGAGCTTCGAGGATACCGACCTTCGCGCCGGCAACCCGCGCTTCACCAGCGAGGCCGTCGAGGCCAACCTGGCCATCGTCGAGCGCGTGCGGGCGGTCGCGGACCGCCACGACGCTTCCCCGGGGCAGGTCGCGCTGGCCTGACTCATCGCCCCGGCGAGCACGTCGTCCCGATCCCGGGCACCAAGCGCATCGCCTACCTGGAGGAGAACGCCGCGGCGGCGCACCTCGAGCTCGGGGCAGACGACCTCGCCGAGCTCGACGCCCTGCCGGCCGCGGTGGGCGACCGCTACTAACCGATTCCAAGTGCGGCGGCTTCTCCTCAGCCGGCGACTCGTTCGAGGACCTCTGCGTCGACGTCGAAGTTGGCGTGGACCGTGTCGACATCGTCCTGCTCCTCCAGAGCGTCGATGAGCCTCATGAGCCTGGTCGCCGTGTCCTCGTCCAGCGGCACGCGGACCTTCGGCAGCTGCGAGAGCTCCGCGGTCTCGACCTCGATCCCGGCGCCGTCGAGCGCCGCTCGCACAGCGACCAGGTCGGCCGGCTCGCAGAGGACCTCGAAGACGCCGTCGTCCAGCGCGATGTCCTCGGCGCCCGCGTCGATGGCGACCATCAGGTCATCCTCGGAGTAGCGCTCGCCGTCCACCACGACGAGGCCCTTCTTGTCGAACAGGTAGGCGACCGAGCCGGGCTCGCCGAGGTTGCCGCCGTGCTTGGAGAGGATGTGGCGGACCTCCGAGGCGGTGCGGTTGCGGTTGTCGGTGACCGCCTCGACCAGCAGCGCGACCCCGCCGGGCCCGTAGCCCTCGTAGAGCACGTCCTCGAGGGCTGCGGCGTCCGCGCCTGCCCCTGTGCCCTTGGCGATCGCGCGCTCGATGTTGTCCTTGGGCATGGAGGCGTCTTTGGCCTTCTGGACAGCGAGGCCGAGGCGCGCGTTGGTGTCAGGATCGCCGCCACCCTCCTTCGCTGCGACCGTGACCGCGCGGGCGAGCTTGGTGAACAGCTTGCCCTTGCGGGAGTCGACCACTGCCTTCTTGTGCTTGATCGACGCCCATTTCGAGTGACCGGACATGGCTCGCGGAGTGTATCCGCGCCCCTGGCGTGGTAGGGCCGGGGGATGGCCCGCAACGAGACCTACGTCAACGCCGCGCCCGAAGCGGTCTGGTCGGTCCTGTGCGATCCGTACGCATATCCCGACTGGGTCGTCGGCACCGATCGGACCGTTGAGGCCGATCCGGGCTGGCCGGCGCCCGACAGCGCGTTCACCGTGCGCTTTCCGCTCGGCCTCAAGGACCGCACGCACAGCCGGGAGGTGGACCCGGGCCGCCGGATCGTGCTGGACGCGGGCGGGGGGCCGTTCGGCGCGGCGCGGGTCGACATCCGCCTGCGAGCTGAAGGTTTGGGCACCTGGGTGACGATGATCGAGGACCCCGCCGGCATCATGGCGCCGCTGCGCTTCTGGCCGCCCGCGCATCTCCTGACGCGGGTGCGCAACGCCGAGGCCCTGCGACGCTTCAAGCGCCTCGCCGAGGCGCGCCGGCCGGCTCAGGCAGCGGCGCCCAGCTCGGCGTAGAGCGCTTCGTGGCGCTCCGCGCAGCGCGCTGCGGAGAAGACCTCCGCCCGCGCGCGGCAGGCGGCGGCGGTGTGGGGGTCGAGCGCCAGGTCTAGGGCTTCGAGCAGGGATCGGGCCAGAGCGACCGGGTCGTCGCCGGCGAACAGGCGCCCCACGCCCGGCTCGCCGCCGAGGACCTCCGGGATGCCCTCGCGGTCGGCGCCCACCACGGGGGTCCCGCAGGCGAGCGCCTCGGCCAGGACGAGCCCGAAGGCCTCGCCCCACGCGGGTAGCGCGCCGACCCAGGCGGAGCGGTACAGGGCGGGGAGGTCGGTCATGGCGACGGCCTCGACGCCGTCCGGGGTCGCGAAGGCGCCCGCGGTGCGCGCGTCGAGCAGCAGGCGGGCGCGGGGATGATCACGGCGCACGAGGGCGAAGGCCTCGACCAGCAGCCGGACGCGCTTGCGCGGCTCGCGGGCGTCGGCGGCGCACACGATGGTGGGGTCCCCGGCGCGCTCGCCGCCCGGTGAGAAGCGGTCGGTGTCCACGGGCGGGTGGATGACGCGTGCCTCGACGCCGAGCCAGCGATCAAAGGCGTCGCGGGCATGCTCGGACAGGGCGGTCACCGCGTTGCACCCGGTCACCGCCCGCTGGACGAGGGTCAGCCGGCCGCGGCGCGCGGTCAGCCACGCGCGGTGCGGGATGCCCATGTGGGCGTAGACCGAAGGGCGCCCGGTCGCCCGCGTCCAGCGCGCCGCCGCGGCCGCGTCGCCGGCCTGTAGCGCCTGCACGACGTCGTCGTCGCCGGCCCGCAGCGCCGCGTAGACGAGCGGCACGGTCTGCACGTGCGGCTCGAACAGGCGGCGCTCCAGCCGCGCGCCCGGCGGGCGCCACAGCCGCAGGACATCGATGCCGTCCTCGGTCGAACGCGACGGGGCGCCGGGATGCGATGTGACGATCCGGACGGCGTGCCCGCGGGCGGCGAGGCCGCCGGCGAGGTCGTGGGTGAGGCGCTCGGCGCCGCGGCGGACCTCCGGCCAGTAGGTCGGGTGGCAGAGCGCGACGCGCGTCACAGCAGCAGGGCGCGGTGGCGGGCCGACCCGCGCAGCAGCGCCGCCGTCTCGGTGCCGTCGAGCAGGAAACGCCCGGGCAGCTCGGTCGCGCTGCGCGCCAGGGCGCGCGGATGGCGGCCGTAGGTGGTCGGGGTGCCGAGCACCCAGGGCGCGGCGAGCGCCAGCGCGGCCGGGCGCCGGCGCGCGGCGACGAGGCCGGCGGCGGCGAGCAGCCAGCGCGCGTGGGCGGTCTTCCAGGCCCAGCCGCCGAGCGGCAGCTCAGGCCGCAGCTCGGGGTGCCGGCGCACCACCAGCGCCATGTGCTGCCAGCGCCACGACCCGCGCAGGCGCCGGCGCAGGCCCCAGTCGACCGCGTGGTAGCTGAGCGCCTCGGGCGCCGCGACGAACGGAGCGCCCGCCGCTCGGGCGCGCAGGGCGAGGTCGGTGTCCTCCCCCACCGCCTGCGGGAAGTCCTCGTCGAAGCCGCCAAGGGCCTCCAGCAGCGCACGCGGGTAGGCGATGTTGCAGGTCTGGGCCATCACGTGCGGCGGGTCGATCTGCTGGGAGCGCGCGTGCGGTGCGTGCAGGAAGATGCCGAGCTCGTCGGGGTCGGGGTGCGTCGCGCCCTGGACGATCGCGCCGGGGTGGGCGCTCGCCGCCTCGCCCAGCGCAGCCAGCCAGCCGGCCGGCGGGCGGCAGTCGTCGTCGGTGAAGGCGATCAGCGGCGCGCCGGTGGCCCGCCAGGCCGCGTTGCGCATCGCGGCCGGGCCCTGGCCGTCGGGCACCACCACGACGCGCGGCGCCAGCGGGTGCGAGGCGAGCACGCCCGCCGTCTCGGCGTCCCCCGCGTTGTGGGCGATCACCACCTCGAATGGCCCGCCGTCCTGCTCGGCGAGCGCGTTGAGCAGCCAGCGCAGCCGCAGCGGGCGGCCGTGGGTGGGAACTACGACGGCGACGTCCACAGCTTCCACGGCGCTTCCCCCGCCGCCCACAGGTCGTTCAGCCTCGTCGCGTCCTTGTAGGTGTCCATGCACGCCCAGAACCCCGTGTGGCGGAACGCGTGCAGGGCGCTGTCGCCCGCGAGGCCCTCGAGCGGCTCGCGCTCGAGCACCGACGTGTCGGTCAGGTACTCGAAGACGGCCGGCTCGAAGCAGAAGAAGCCGCCGTTGATCCAGTGCTCGGAGCGCGGCTTCTCGCGGAAGCCGGTGACCACGTCGCCGTCGCCGATCAGCGCGACGCCGAACTGCAGCTCGGGGCGGACGACGGTGACCGTGGCGCTGTCGCCGTGGGCGCGGTGGTGGGCCAGCAGGGCCCGGAGGTCGACGTCGGCGACCCCGTCGGCGTAGGTGGCCATGAAGGTCGCCTCGCCGAGCTGGTCGCGGACGCGGTGGATGCGGCCGCCCGTCTGGGTGTCCAGGCCGGTGTCGACGCAGGTCACCCGCACGCCGTCGGGCCAGTCGGTTCCAGCCGCGAAGCGCTCGAGCAGCTCGACCTTGTAGCCACCGCAGAGGACGAATTCGCGCGCGCCCTGAACCACGTGGAGCTGGATCACGTGCCACAGGATCGGGTGGCCGCCGATCTCGACGAGCGGCTTGGGGAGATCGGCGGTGTGCTCCTGCAGCCGGGTGCCGCGGCCGCCGCAGAGGATCACCACGGGTGGGAGGTCGGTCATCGCGGGCGAAGGTACCCGACGGCCTCGCGCAGCAGCGGGCGCTCGAGCGCGGCGGTGGCGGCCGCGAAGACCGCCGCGAACAGCGCCAGCTCCGCGAGCGCGCCGCTGCCCCCGTCGCCCAGGCCGCCGAGCGCCCGTACCCCGAGCACTGTCGCCGCGGCGGGGACGACCGGGCCGAGGCCGCGCACGGCGTGAAGCAGCGGGCGAAAGCCGGGAAACAGCCGCGTCACGTAGAAGGCGCGCATCGCCAGCGACGCGCCGACCATGATCGCCATCCCCCAGGCCAGGCCCTCGAGGCCCTCGGCCAGCAGCAGTGGGAGCGTCCCCGCCAGGAAGGCGACGGTGGTCACGACGGCGGTGGTCGCGAGCGGCCGCGTCTCTCCCCGCGCCCGCCAGAACGCAGACCAGTTGAAGCCGACGTGGTTGACGGCGGCGAGGACGCCGAAGACCTGCAGCAGGATGATCGCGGGCTCCCACTTGTCCCCGATCGCGTGGTGCACCAGATCGGCCGCGAACAGCGACAGGCCGACCCCGAACGGCGCCCCCCACATCAGCGCGATGCGGTTGGATTTCACGAAGACCTCGAACAGCACCTCCGGGCGGCCCTTCACCGCCGCGATCGCCGGGTACAGCGTCTGGGTGACGATCTGGTCGACGCGGTCGGAGTACTGGATGATCGCCGACGCCAGGGTGATCGCCCCGACGCCCGCGAGCCCGAGGGTGGCGGCGCCCGCCAGCACCGTCCCCTGGGCGATGATGATCGTGCTCAGGCCGCCGACGGCGATCGGCCAGGAGAACTGCAGGTAGGCGCGGGCGTCCGCGCGGTCCAGCCGCAGCCGCAGGGGGTACGGGCTGGCGCGCAGGCTGACGAGCGCCGCCGCCCAGGCACCGGCGACGGTGCCGGCGATCAGCGCCCAGTAGCCGGCCCCGGCCGCGGCCAGGCCGACCGCCACCACGAAGCCCACGACGGGGTCGATCGCCTGGAGGCGGCGCTGGCGGGCGAACTCCATCCGCCGGTAGAAGACCCACAGCGGCGACTGCAGCGCCAGCGCGGGCAGCAGGGCGACCAGCACGAAGCCCGGGGCGAGCAGCTCGGAGCGGCCGTAGACGATGGCCACGACCGGGACGGCGAGGGCGAGCAGCACGCACATCGCGCCGGTGAACAGGCACTCGAGGGTGAAGGCCACCTGGAAGGCGCGCTCCTGGTCGGCGTCGTCCTGTTGCACGTAGCGGTCCGACACGCCGATCTGGCGCAGCACCAGCAGGGTTCCGAGCGAGATGAACAGCACGCCCCAGACGCCGTACTCCTCGCGCGTCAGGAAGCCGGCGACGAGGAAGCCGCGCAGCAGCGCCAGCCCGTTGACGCTGACGAGGAAGACCGAGTTGACGACGGTGCCGCGGGCAGCGTGCTCGCGCAGCGACCGTCCGCGCAGGTCGAAGCGCGGCTCGGTGGCGGTGGTCTGCGGGGCGTCCATCAGCGGGACAAGTGTGGTGCTCGGGCCTCGATCAGGACGGTCCCGCCGCGCCGCGCGACCGCCTCGGCCCCTGCGGCGGCCACCGCCACCGGGGCCAGCGCCGCCGCCGCCGCGAGGGCGCCAGCGCGCCGGGCGGGAGCAACGGTGCTCTGGCGCGCCTCGCCTCGGCGGATCGCGTCGTAGAGGTCGACGTGGCCGGGCAGCGCCCCGATCATCCCGTGCAGCCAGCCGAAGGCGACCTGGCCGCCGGCCAGGTGCGACGCGCGGGTGACGTCGAGGCCGAGCTCGCCCATCCGCCGCGCGATCGCGGCGGCCGGGAAGTGGAACACGTGGCGCGGGAGGTCCAGCGCGAACCAGCGGTCCCCGAAGGCCCGCGCCTGCAACGAGGCGGCGTTGGGGACGGCGACGATGAGCCTGCCGCCCGGCGCCAGCAGGGCGGCGGCGTGCGCGAGCGCGGCGGCGGGATCAGGCAGGTGCTCGAGCGAGTGCCAGAAGACCACCGCGGCCTGTGGCGCCTCGAGCGACCCGAGCTCGCGGTCGCCGCGCTCCAGGCCGGCCGCCTCGCGCCCGCGAGCTTGCAGCGCCGCCACGAGCGTGCCGTCGCCCGAGCCGACGTCGAGCACCGGGCCGGGCGGCGCGAGCGCATCGACGCGGGTGGCGAAGCGCGCGCGGCTGCGCCGCAGCAGGGCGTCCCCCGGGCCGCTGAAGCGCCCGGCGTCCGGCCGGTACCACGTGCCGTAGGCCGCCTCGAGCTCGGCTGAAGTGGGCCACGGATCGGTCGTCGCCACGCCGCAGGCGCCGCACACCGTCCGCCCGGGGAGGCGCTGCGCCCGTGCGTCGGGCGGCGCCCCACACCACCGGCACTCGTTCCCCGTGCTCACTGCGGCAGCGTAGGCGTCTAACGTGTGCAGGCATGGTCGCTGCGCTCGTTGCCGCCCTGCTGGCCGGACCGACCGCATACGAGACGCCCTGCCCGCTCCTCACGCCCCTGGCTCCGGCCGCTGAGGGCGAGGAGCGGTTCGTCGCCGTGGGTCAGCCGCAGCCGTGCCCGCCCGGCGGCGCGCGCGAGGACTACACGATCACTACCGACTTCGGCGACGGCACCGTGGCGGAGACGCCGTTCCGTCCAGGCGACGGCCTCTATTTGATCGGCGGCGACCACGCCTACCGGCGCGCCGGGAGCTACCAGCTGGTGGCCACGGTCCTGAACCGCCGGACCAACCAGACGACCACCTACCGGCGAGGGCCGATCCTCATTCCCAACGCCCCGCTCACGGCACTGAAGGTCAGCCGCCCGACCTTCTTCACGACCAGCCGGAAGCGCCGCACGGTGGCCCGGTTCGCGGACGGCAACCGCCTTGCCGCCCGGGGCGACTACCGCGTCACCGTCCGGTGGGGCGACGGCACGCGGTCGGGCGGCTCGGTGCGCAAGCGCGGCGACGGCACCTTCGCGGTCACCGCCGCGCACCGCTACCGCACGACCCGCCGCCGGCACATCGCCATCACCGTGCGCGACGACCGCGGTGCCGAGCTCACGCTGCGCACGACGCCGCGGATCCGGCGCTAACCGGCCGCGGCGGTAGCTTGCGCGGGAATGCCCCGCCGGGAGCACTTCCCGCTGTTCGACGCGCTGCGCGGGATCGCCGCGCTGGCGGTCGTCACCTACCACGCGGTGTACCTGCCGGCGCTCTATCAGGGCATCGGCGGCGGCTGGTGGTGGCGCTACGTGATGCACCTCGACGTGGCCGTGCCGATCTTCCTCGGGATCTCGGGCTTCCTGCTCTACCGGCCGTTCGTCGCCGCGCGACTGCGCGACGAGCCCGTGCCGCGCATCGCCGCCTACGGCTGGCGGCGCTTTTTGCGCATCGTCCCCGGCTACTGGTTCGCCCTCACCGTCCTGACTATGTGGTTCTGGTGGCAGCCGCCGGGCTTCGAGGAGGTGCGCTCGCTGGGCGGCATCCTGCGCTTCTACGGCTTCGCGCAGCTGTACTCGTCCGACACCGCGATCGCCGGGATCGGGCAGGCATGGACGCTCGGCGTCGAGGTCGTCTTCTACGCCCTGCTGCCGCTGTGGGCGCTGCTGATGCGGCGTCTCAAGCCGACGCTGCGCTCCGAGCTGGTCGGCCTGGCCTGCGTGATCGCCGGGTCGCTGGCGTGGAAGGCCGCGATCCTCACGCAGGTCGACTACGAGCCCCGGTCGCTGAACGTGGTCCTGCCCGTCCCAACCTGGCTCGACCTGCTGGGCCTCGGGATGCTGCTGGCGGTGCTGAGCGTGCACGTCGGGCGGGTGCGGCCGAGCTGGAACTGGCTACGCCGCGTCGAGGCCCGCCCGGCGCTCGCCTGGGCGGCGGCGCTGGTGTTCTGGCTGGCCGCGTGCTGGCTCGGCGGTCCGAGCGGCGAGGCCGACGACCCGGTCACCGACCGCATCTTCCTGGTCCGCCACGTCTTCTACGGGCTGTTCGTGGCGTGCCTGCTGGCGCCGGCGGTGTTCGGCGACCCCGACGCCGGTGGGGTGCGCCGCGTGCTGCGCTGGCGGCCGTTCGCCTACGTCGGCACGATCTCGTTCTCCTTCTATCTGTTCCACTACGCCGTACTGGACCAGATGGCGAAGTCCTTCGGCCGCGGCCCGAGGTCGTACGTCGAGCTCGCCGGGTGGTGGGTGCTGGCGATCGTCGGCTCGGTCGTGCTCGGGACGATCGGCTACCGGCTCGTGGAGCTGCCCTGCATGCGGCTGGGCCGCCTCGTGCGCTCCGGCCCCAGGGAGCCGGCCCCCGACCCGTCGGCGACCGCGCAGGCGAAGGCCGCGCCCTGAGCGCCGCCCTCTCCCTGCTCGCCCTGGCGCTCGCGGCGGGGGCCCTGGGGGACGCCGCGTGGCGCGCTGCGGCCGCGCTCGGCGCCGACGGCGCGCTGCGCTTCGTCGCGGCCGCGCCGCTCGCAGCCGCGATCGCGGCGCTGAGCCTGCTCGCCCTCGGCCGGGTCGGGCTCTCGGGCTCCCAGCTCGCCGTGGTCGCCGCCGCGGTGGCGGTCTGGGCCGCGGCGCGGCTGGCCCTGCCCAAGCCGTGGGCCGTGCGGGGGATCAGGCCCCGGCTACCGGCTCCCGAGCGGCTGGCCCTGGGCGCGGCCATCGGGGCGGGCCTCGTGTGGGCCGCGTGGGTGCTGCGCCACCCCGGGCTGGGGACGGACCCGCTCACCTACCACCTGCCTGCAAGCATCGGCTGGGTGCAGAACGGCGACGCCGGCGCCGTGCGGCAGGTCGTCTACGAGTTCCCGGTCGGCAACTACCCGCTGGTGGACGAGACGCTGGTGAGCTGGCTGCTCGCCGCCGGTCGGTCCTTCGGGCCCGCGCTGCTGTGGGCCCCGGCGATGGCCGCGCTGACCGCCGTGGCGGGGGTGACCGGTCTGCGCCGTGCCGGCGCCGGCGCGGCGTCCGCGGCGCTCGGCGTCGCCGCGATCCTCTTCATCCCGATCTGGTCGGCGCTGTGGATCGGCCCGCACACCGACCTCGGAGCGCTCGCGTGGCTGGCCTGCGCCGCGACGCTCGCCGCCGCCGCGCGCGAGCGCCGCGCCCTGCTGGTTTGCGCCCTGCTCGCCGCCGGTCTGGCGGTGGGGACCAAGACGACCACCGCACCGCTGCTGCTCGCCCTCGCGCTGCTCGTGGTGCGCCGGCCGCTGCCCGCGCGCGGGCCGCTGCTGGCCGCCGCCGGGGCCGCCGCCGTGCTCGGCGGGCTGTGGTACGTCCGCAACCTCGTCGAGCACGGCTCGCCGCTGTGGCCGTTCCTGGCGACGCCGTGGGGCGATCCCATCCCGGAGATCCTGCGCGGCATCGACGTGAGCTTCCTGGACCGGCTCGGCCCGTCGCTGGACGGGCGCCTGGACCAGTACGCGCAGCTGCTCGGCGGCGCGCCGCTGCTGCTGCTCGCCGCACCGCTGGCCGCCCTCGCGACGCGGCGGCGGCCCGTGGTGATCGCCGCGGCGGTCACGGTGCTGGCTGCGCTGGTGTGGTCGCGGGCGCCGTTCACGGGCCGCGCCCCCGATCCCGTCGTCGACCTCTCGCTGACCACGGTCCGCTACCTCGTGCCTGCGCTGTCGGCCGCGGTGGTCACCCTGTGCCTGGCCGGCGGCCGCCTGTGGACGGGGGTGCTCGCGGTCAGCGCCGCGGTCTCGCTCTACAAGGCGGTCGACCTCGGCTTCCCGGACGTGCCCGCAGCCGCCACCCTCGCGATGGGCCTCGTGCTCGGGATGGCGGCGGCCCGCGTACCGCCCCGCCTGCTCGCGGTCGGCGGCGCGGCGGCCCTGGCCGCGGCGCTGCTCTACGGCGGGCACGGCTTCGCCGCCCGCCACGCCCTCAACCCGCGCCTGCCCTCCTCCCCCATGATCGCCTGGCTCGCCTCCCAGCCCGGCTTCGCGGGCTCCAAGGACCCCGTCGCCAGCGCGCCGCAGGTGTTCGGCGCCCTGGCCGGCGACCGCCTGCAACACGACATCGGCCTGATCGGCCGCACCGAGCCCTGCGCGCGGGTGCGCGCGCGCCGCGGCTGGATCGTGATCGGGACCCCGCCCTTCTCGCGCCTGCGCGCGCCCTTCACCGCCGGGAACTGCCTGAGCAGCGAGACGCCGGCCTATCAGGACCCGCTGTTCCGGGTCTATGACCGGCGGCAGACGGCGACGAGGTCGAGCACGTCGTCCAGGCCGTCCTCGACCAGTGTGAAGTCCGACTCGTCGATCGCCGCCGCACGCGGGTCGGGGGTGCGGCGAGCGCGATCGAGCAGCGCGTCGTAGAGGCGCCGGCGAACGCGCCGTGGCACGAGCCGGCGCGCGTGCAGCGGATCGCGCGCGAGCAATGCGTCCAGCCTCGCGTGTTCAGCGGCCACCAGCACGCGGTAGCGCTCCGATCCAGCGAGGCCGTGCATGCGGACCTCGGGAAAGCGCTGGACGCACAGCGCGCGCAGCTCTCCGGCCGCGAACTCGCGGAAGTGATACGGATCGATGATCTCGTCGGGTGAGCCGAAGGTCAGGCGGTTGGGGGTGACGAACACCGCTGTCCCGCCCGGCTGCAGGACCCGGACGACTTCTTCGAGCACCCGCTCGGGATCGGGCACGTGCTCGAGCGACTGCACAGACACCGCGGAGGCAAAGCGCCCGTCGCCGAAGGGCAGGGCGCGCATGTCGGCGGCCGCGGTCTCGCGCGCCTGCCCGGCCAGCGCGGCGGCATGGAGGTCGACCCCGACCGTCTCGCGCGGATCGAGCGCGTGGAAGGAGTGCCCGACCCCGCAGCCCAGGTCCAGCACCGGTGACTCGGGCGGCAGCAGCTCGGCGGCGGCGCGGTAGGCGGCGACGTGGCGTCGGAAGGTCGGGTTGAAGCCCCCCGCGGGCGTCGAGACCCGCTCGCCCGTGACCCGGCTCACGGCTGGTACTTCCGCGACGGCCACAGCCCGGACCGGTGCGCCACCAGGCGCAGCGCCGCCAGCAGCGTCTTGATCCCGTAGACCACGCCCTGCCTGAAGTTCACGCTCGAGGCGTCCTCGTCGTAGATGGTCCGGCAGGGCACCTCCTCGATGCGCATCCCGAAGTGCACGGCCTGGAAGAGCAGCTCGGAGTCGAAGGTGAAGTCGAGCTGGTTGCGCAGCCACGGCACCTGGAGCAGCAGGTCGCGCGAGTAGGCGCGGTAGCCCGTGTGCAGCTCGGCGAAGCTCGTGC
>Ga0136640_10000937_pt1 | contig 11466 bp, 10 predicted proteins | sample AntDrymUQ8642106_2_FD_105498 | JGI IMG/M metagenome (GOLD analysis project Ga0136640, IMG submission 105498) | Polar desert sand microbial communities from Dry Valleys, Antarctica - metaG UQ864 (21.06) | ecosystem: Environmental > Terrestrial > Soil > Desert | place: Antarctica: Dry Valley...
CACACACGTTCGCTGTTCGCGGCGATGGAGCGTCGCTGTCCCGACTCGCCCGGCATCCACTTCGGCGTCGGCTGCGACCACCTGCTGGAGGCGTTCAAGGCGACGGGACCCTGCGTCATGGGCCTCGACTGGCGAACGTCGATCACCGACGCCCGCACCCGGCTGGGGGACGACACGGTGGTCCAGGGCAACCTCGATCCGGCGCTCGTCCTCGCCGGTGCCGACGTTGCGCTCGGCGCTGCGCAGGCGGTGCTCGACGACAACGCCGGCCATCCCGGTCACATCTTCAACCTTGGCCACGGTGTGCTGCCGGGCACGGATCCTGGCGTGCTCGTTGCGGTCACCGACCTCGTGCACGAGGCGGACGTTCGATGACAGCCACCGCGGCCACGGTCGGTGTGCTCGTGATGGCCTATGGCACGCCGCGTCACCCGAGCGAGATCGAGACGTACTACACGGACATCCGTCGCGGGCGCCCGCCGACGCCGGACCAGCTGGCCGACCTCACGACGCGGTACGAGGCGATCGGCGGCACGTCGCCGCTCGCCCGTCACACCGACGACCAGCGCGACGCGATCCAGCACGCCCTCGACGAGCTCGCCCCCGGGCGTTACGAGGTTGCGATCGGCCTGAAGCACGCCGAACCGAAGATCGAGACAACCATCGACGCGCTGGCCGCCGCCGGACACCGACGCGTGATCGCACTTACTCTCGCACCGCACTACTCGGCGATGTCGATCGGCCAGTACCTCGGGCGCGCTCGAACGGCGGCAGAACCGCACGGGATGGAGATCGTGGGCGTCGAGAGCTGGGCCACCGAGCCGGCCTACGTCGACTTCCTCGCCGCCGAGGTGTCGCGGATGGTTGCGACGCTCCCGTCACCCGCCACTGTGGTGTTCACGGCGCACTCGCTCCCCCGCAGGGTCGTCGAGGTGGACGGCGACCCGTACCCCGACGAACTGCTCGCCACGGCGCAGCTGGTCGCCGACGCCGCCGGCCTGACGACGGCGTCCGCCTGGACGACGGGATGGCAGAGCGCCGGGCGGACCGAGGAGCCGTGGCTCGGGCCGGACATCCTGGAGGTGATCGACTCCCTCGCCGCGGCTGACGCCAAGGGCGTCGGTGTCTGCTCGTGCGGGTTCGTGGCCGACCATCTCGAGGTGCTCTACGACCTCGACATCGAGGCTCGCCGTCGTGCCGACGCCGCCGGTCTCGGGTTCGCTCGTACGGCGAGCGTCAATGCCGACCCTGCGGTGATGGCGGCCCTCGCCGCGCGCATCCATGCCGCAGCAGGTTGACGTGACGGCGGACGCCGGGCACGTCATCGTCGTGGGCGCCGGCATCAGCGGGTTGGCCGCGGCGTACTCACTGGCACGGGCAGGGTTGGCCGTCACGGTGCACGAGGCGAGCGGACGAGTCGGCGGTCATTTGTGCACGACGCCATTCGCCGGGCGGCGAGCAGTGGACGAGTCTGCCGACGCGTTCCTCGCACGCGTGCCGGACGCCACGGCGCTCGCCCGCGCCGTCGGGCTCGGTGACGCGCTCGTCGCGCCGAGCTCGTCGAGCGCGTTCGTGTGGGTCGACGAGCTGCACGATCTCCCTCGCGGCACGGTGCTCGGCATCCCTGGTGACCTGCGCTCGCTGCTGCGCACACCCGTGCTGACGCCGAGAGGCAAAGCCCGTGCGCTCACCGAGCCGCTGCGCCGGCGACACGACCCGCACGACTCGCTCGGTCGCCTCGTTCGGCATCGATTCGGGTTCGAAGTGCACGACCGTCTCGTCGACGCGCTCGTCGGCAGCATCTACGCCACCGACACGAACCGTCTCAGCCTTGCAATGGTGCCGCAGCTGGCAGCGCTGTCTCGATCGCGCAGCATGTTCTCGGCCGCACATCGCGCCGCCGGCGCCGCCACGACCGGGCCCGTGTTCTTCAGCCCCGTCGACGGCATGGGCGCCCTCGCCGATGCCACGGCGGCGAATGCGACCGCGCTCGGTGCGCGCATCACCACCGGACACGCCGTCAGCGAAGTCGCACCGGACGGCACCGGCTGGCGGGTCGACGGCGAGCGCACCGATGCCGTCGTGCTCGCCTGCCCCGCCCGCGCCGCAGCGCCGATGCTGCACCCCGCGGTGCCCGAGCTCGGCCGGGAGCTCGGTCAGATCGACAGCGCCGACGTGGTCATCGTGACCGTCGCAGTCGACGCCGCGACGTGGCCCAGCCGGCTGCGTGGCCGCAGCGGGTACCTCGTGCCGAAGTCCGCCCAGGACGGCGTCACCGCGGTCTCGTTCGCGACGCAGAAGTGGGAGCACCTTGCCGATGGCGAGACAGAGCTGCTGCGGATCTCACTCGGGCGCGACGGCGTCCCGCTGACGCGGTTCACCGACGACGAGCTCGTGTCGACAGCCGTCACCGAGGTGTCGCGCCATCTCGGAGCCGACCTCGCGCCGCGTGAGGTTCGCATCTCGCGCTGGCCCGCCTCGTTCCCCCAGTACCGCCCAGGCCACGAGCACTGGCTGTCGCGCATCGAGCGTGCCCGCCCACGAGGGCTCACGCTCGCCGGTGCGAGCTATCGCGGCATCGGCGTGCCGGCGTGCATCGCCAGTGGCGAGCGAGCTGCGGCCGCAGCCCTCGCCCACGTCAGGGGCTCGGCGCCGTGAGGGCGCCACTCGGCGTCGCGCTCGTCGCCGGACTCGCGGTCGCGTTCTCGCTCCCGCCGTGGGGATGGTGGCCGCTGTCGATCGTCGGGTGCGCGCTGTACGTAGCCGCCCAGGACGGGCACCAGCGCTTCCGCAGAGGCTTCGTGTTCGGTGCCGCATGGACGTACGTCGGCATGGCGTGGATGTGGCAGCTCACGATCCCTGGCTACCTGTTCGCAGGCGTCTTCTTCGGCGCCCTTCACGGCGCTGCGGCCGGTCTTGCGCCGACGGGGCGCTGGCGGTTCGCCGGATTCCCCCTTGCGCACACACTCGTCGAGGCGATCCGGTTCTCGTTCCCGTTCGGTGGCATCCCGCTCGCATCGCTCGGCATCGCCCAGGTCGCCGGTCCGCTCGCTCCCGTCGCGCGCGTGGGCGGTGTCATCGCCCTGACGTGGTTGACGCTGCAGCTCGGATCGCTGCTCGCCACCGCCGTCACCGTCGCCCGCACAGGCCGCGGCCTGGATGTCGCTCACGTCACGACAGCCATCGCCGCCGGCGTCTGCGTGCTGCTCGTCGCCGCCGGGTACGTCGGGCCACGCGGCAGCGACACGGGCGAGCGACTCGACGTCGCCGCCGTGCAGGGCGGGGGCGAGCAGGGCACGCGTGCGGCGGACACGTCCTCCGCGCTCGTCACGCAGGCACACGTCGACGCGACGAAGACCATCGCGCCGGACGAGTCGCTCGACCTCGTGCTGTGGCCGGAGAACGTGATCGACACGGAGGACTTCGCTGCCAGCTGGCAGCTCACCGAGGTGGCCGCGCAGGCGCAGCGTCTCGGTGTGCCGTTCGCCGTCGGGGTCACAGAGGACGTGGCGGGTCAACCCGGCCGCATCACGAACGCCCAAGTCGTCGTATCACCCGAGGGGGACGTCACGAGCCGCTACGACAAGGTGCGGCGCGTCCCGTTTGGCGAGTACGTGCCGATGCGAGGACTGCTCGAGTCGCTCGGCGCGCCCGTGGACCAGGTGGCGAGCGACGCGATCGCAGGCACCACCCCAGCCGTGCTCGATCTCCCCGACGACCATCGCGCCGCGGTCGTGATCTCGTGGGAGGTGTTCTTCGCCGGTCGCGCCCGTGAGGGTGTCAAGGAGGGTGGCGAGCTGATCCTCAACCCGACGAACGGTTCCAGCTACACGGGCACGATCGTGCAGACGCAGCAGGTGGCGTCGAGCCGACTGCGGGCGATCGAGACGGGGCGTTGGGTGCTGCAGGCGGCACCGACGGGTTTCACCGCCGTCATCGACGCTGACGGCGACGTGCTGATGCGCAGCGGCGTCAGCGAGCGCACGGTGCTGCGAGCCGAGATCGAGCTGCGAGACGGACGCACTTGGTACGTCCGTCTCGGCGAGCGGCCCTGGATCGCCGTCGTTGCGCTCTGCCTCGTGGCGTTGCACGTGGCCGCCCGCCGGCGCCCTCAGCTCACCGAACCGTCGACGACGTCATAACGTTCGCGCAGCCGGTCAGACGTCGACGATGACCGTGACGGGGCCGTCGTTGACGAGCGTCACCGCCATCTCGGTGCGGAACCGTCCCGTTTCGACCTCCGCACCGAGGGCACCGAGTTGCGCCACCACGGCGTCGACGAGCCGTTCGGCTACGTCCGGGCGGGCGGCGGCGATCCAGCTCGGCCGGCGTCCCTTCGACGTGTCCCCGTACAGCGTGAACTGGCTGACGACGAGCACTCCCGCAGCGCCGTCGCCGCCCGCACCGGAGAGGTCGGCGAGCGAGCGGTTCATGACGCCGTCGTCGTCGTCGAAGATGCGCAGGTTCCAGAGCTTGGTCGCCAGCTTCGTCGCCTTCGACGCGTCGTCGTCGTGCGTGACACCGACGAGCACGACCATGCCGCGACCGATCGCGCCGACGACGTCACCGGCGACCTCGACCGACGCCGATGTCACCCGCTGCACCACTGCTCGCACGCTCCCCATCCTGGCGTAATCGGGGCACGCCCCGACCCGTGACCGCTGGCTACCCGGCGGTAACTCCGCGATGACCGACCGATATCCTGCAACGGCCATGTCCCGTCCGATCGCCACGCCCGCCTCGCCCACCGGCGACCGGCCGCTGCGCATCGCCTACCTGACCTATCGCGGCAAACCGCACATCGGCGGCCAGGGCATCTACACCCGCCACCTCACCAAGGCGCTGGCCGATCTCGGCCACCACGTCGAGGTGTTCAGCGGCCAGCCGTACCCCGTGCTCGATCCGCGAGTGACGCTCACGAAGCTGCCGAGCCTCGACATCTTCAACGACCACTTCCCCGGTCGCGCTCCGGCGTTCTGGGAGATCAAGAACCGCGAAGACCTGCTCGAAGTGCTGCAGTTCTCCGCCGGCACGTTCTCCGAGCCGCTCGCGTTCTCGGCACGCGCGCTGCGCGAGCTCGGCCCGCGAGCCGGCGAGTTCGACCTCGTGCACGACAACCAGTGCCTCGGCTACGGGATCCTGCGCCTCGCCGACAAGATCCCCACGATCGCCACCCTCCACCACCCGATCACGCGGGATCGTGCGCTCGAGATGGACCACGCGCCGACGCGTTGGAAGCGTTGGTCGGTCGGGCGCTGGTACTCGTTCGTCAAAATGCAGGGTCGCGTCGCCTCACGCCTGCCGCGGATCCTCGTCGTCAGTCAGAACTCGATCGACGACATCCACAGGGACATGGGCGTCGAGCGCGACCGCATGCACCTCGTGCCCGTCGGCGTCGACCCGGAGCTGTTCCGCCCCCTGCCCCATGTCGAGCGCATCCCCGGACGCCTTGTCACCACGGCGTCCGCCGACGTGGCGCTGAAGGGCCTCTCGTTCCTCATCGAAGCGTTCGCCAAGCTGCGCACCGAGCGCGACCTCAGCCTCACGATCATCTCCAAGCCGAAGCCGGGCAAGACCATGGACATGATCGAGCGCCTCGGGCTGAGCGAGCACATCGAGTTCGTGACCGGCGTGCCAGACGAGCGCATCGTCGAGCTCTACGCGCAGGCCGAGCTCGCCGTCGTGCCGAGCCTTTACGAGGGGTTCAGCCTCCCTGCGATCGAAGCGATGGCCACGGGGACGACGCTCGTCGCCACCGACGGCGGCGCGCTGGGCGAGGTCACCGGGGCCGACGGCGACACCGTGCTGCAGTGCCGAGCGGGCGACGCCGGCGCACTTGCGGCGACGATCGCCCGCGGTCTCGACGACCGCGTCCTGGCGTCGCGGGTCGCAGAGGCCGGGCGACGGCGAGTGCTCGATCGCTGGACGTGGCGACGCTGTGCCGAGCAGACCGTGAGCCACTACCGAGCTGTGCTGGCGATGCCCGAGAGCGTCGACATGCTGGCGCGCAACGGAAGGCTCGACGGCGAGTGCTGACGCTGCGCTTCGACCGGCTCGAACTCACACCGGAGACGCTCGTGCTCGATGCCGGCGCCGGATTCGGTCGCCATGCCTTCGAGGTCGCCCGCCGCGGCGCTCGCGTCGTCGCCCTCGACTACGAGACCGGTGAGGTGGCGAGCACCCGCGACACGTTCGCGGCGATGGTGGAGGCGGGTGAGATCGCCGGTGACAGGGTCGCCGGCGTGCTGCGTGGCGACGCCACGGCACTCCCCTTCGACGACGCCACGTTCGACGTGGTGATCACGTCGGAGGTGCTCGAGCACATTCCCGACGACGTGACGGCGATCGCCGAGCTGACGCGGGTGCTGCGACCGGGCGGTCGCCTCGTGGCGACGGTGCCCAGCTGGTTCCCCGAGGTCGTCAACTGGAAGCTCTCCGACGAGTACCACGCCCCGGCCGTGCCGGGCGGTCATGTCCGCATCTATGCGAGGACCGAGTTGGCGGCGAAGCTCCGCGCCGCCGGGCTTGACGTGGACGGCTCGCACAGGGCGCACGGATTGCACACGCCGTACTGGTGGCTGCGCTGCGCAGTCGGGCCGCACGACGAGCAGCACCCGCTCGTCGCCAGGTACCGTCGCTTCCTCGAGTGGGACATCGTCTCCCAGCCGCGCACCACCCGTGTCGCCGAACGGGTGCTCGGCCCCTTGATGGGCAAGTCCACGGTGTTCTACGCGACGAAGCCCGGCACACCGTGCCACTCGGCAACCCAGGCGGTCTCCCCAACATGAACGACGTCCCCCACATCCCCGGCGTGTTGACGGCCGACGAGATTCGACGCAGCGGTGCGCAGCTCGCCTCGCTGCAGCTTCCTTCCGGGATGATCCCGTGGTTTCCCGGCGGGCACTGCGACCCGTGGAACCATGTCGAGTCGGCCATGGCGCTCGACGTCGCGGGTCTGCGCACCGAGGCGCTGGCTGCGTACCGCTGGCTGGCCGAGACGCAACGCAGCGACGGCAGCTGGCACAACTACTACCTCCCCGACGGATCGATCGAGGACACGAAGCTCGACTCCAACGTCTGCGCCTATGTGGCGACCGGCGTGTTCCACCACTGGCTCACCACGCGCGAGGACACGGTTGCGCGTGAGCTGTGGCCGACCGTCGTCGCCGCGCTCGAATGGGTGCTGAGCATGCGGCGCGCCGACGGGACGATCCTGTGGGCGCGCGAGGTCGACGACGTGCCGTGGGACTACGCACTCCTCACCGGCTCGTCGAGCATCCGCCACGCCCTGCACTGCGGCGCCGCGCTCGGCGGCATGCTCGGCGATCCCCAGCCCTGCTGGCGCGCCGCCGCCGACCGGCTCGATGTCGTGGTCCAACAGCACCCCCAGTCGTTCGAGCCGAAGACGCGATGGGCGATGGACTGGTATTACCCCGTGCTCGGGGGCGCCCTACGCGGCGACGCAGCCAAGGCACGTCTCGCCGACAAGTGGGACGAGTTCGTGATGGAACGCCACGGTGTCCGTTGCGTGAGCGACGAGCCGTGGGTGACGGCGTCGGAGACGGCGGAATGCGCGCTCGCCTTCGCCGCAATCGGTGACGCAGCCACGGCAACCGACCTGCTGCGCTGGATCGCCGTGCACCGCCTCGAGGACGGGTCGTACTACACGGGCATCGTCTACCCCGACGGTGTGCGGTTCCCATTCGACGAGCGCACCTCCTACACGGCGGCCGCGGTGGTGCTCGCCGCCGACGGGATCGCTGCCGCGACACCGGCGTCGCAGCTCTTCGTCACGCCCGTGTGAGCACGCGCAGCCCGCCCGTCACCGAGCGCTCCACGAAACCGGCCGACAGCGCCGGGAGGTAGACCTCCTCATACGGCGCGCGACCGCCGTCGGCCGGATCGGGGAAGACGTCGTGAATCGCCAGCGTGCCGCCGGGAGCGACGAGCGGCGACCACCCCGCGAAGTCGGCGCGCGCCGGTTCGGCACCGTGGCCGCCGTCGATGAACACGAACGAGGCCGGCGTGGTCCAGTGGGCTGCGACGAGCGCGGAACGCCCGACCACCGGGATCGCCCAGTCCTCGACGCCGGCGTCGAACAGGGCCCTGCGAAGGAACGGCAGCGTGTCCATCAGCCCGACCTCGCCGTCGACGACGTCGGGATCGTGATGCTCCCACCCTCGCTGATTCTCCTCCGAGCCGCGATGGTGATCGACGGCGAAGACGACGCGACCTGCAGTTCGTGCCGCAGCGGCCAGCCAGATGGTCGACCGTCCGCAGTACGAGCCGACCTCCACGAACGGCACATCGGGCACCGCCGCTGCCGCCTCGAGCGCCGCAGCGTGCAGCGCATCGCCCTCGTCGGCCGGCATGAAGCCCTTCGTCCCCAACGCCACGGTGCGCCAGCTGTCAGGGAGTTCCACGTGCGCACGGTAGCGGTGGCAACATGGCGCCGTGCCAGGTGACGTGCTCGAGGAGCTGCTCTCACTCCTCGACGTCGAACCGATCGAGGTCAACATGTTCCGCGGCCGCTCGACCGACGAGAGCATGCAGCGCGTGTTCGGTGGCCAGGTGGCCGGTCAGGCGCTCGTTGCCGCCGCCCGCACGGTCGACGAGCCGGACCGCAGCGTCCACTCGCTGCACGCCTACTTCCTGCGCCCCGGCGATCCGACCAAACCCATCCTGTACGACGTCGACCGCCTCCGCGACGGTCGCAGCTTCACGACACGGCGCGTGATGGCGATCCAGCACGGAAGGGCGATCTTCAACCTGCACGCCAGCTTCCACATCGGCGAGACCGGCCTCGACTTCCAAGAGTTGATGCCGCCGGATCTCCCCGATCCCGACGGGCTGCCCGACTGGAAGACGAGGATGGAGCCGCACCGCGAGGCGCTGGGGCCCTCGTGGGACCGGCCACGACCGATCGACATCCGCTACATCCGAGACGACCCGATGTCGCGCGCCGGGGTCACTGCGTCCGGCCAACAGGTGTGGCTCCGCGCCGCCGGCTCGCTGCCTGACGACGATGTCGTCCATGCCTGCGTCGTCACGTACGCCAGCGACATGACGCTGCTCGACACGACGTTGCTGCCGTTCGGGCTCGGATGGAACGACACCGGCATCCAGATGGCGAGCCTCGACCACGCGATGTGGTTCCACCGACCGTTCCGCGCCGACGAGTGGCTGCTGTACGACCAGCAGGCGATCTCCACGAGCGGCGCGAGAGGGCTCGCCCGCGGCGAGATCTACACGCGCAACGGCGCACTCGCGGTGAGCGTCATGCAAGAAGGATTGGTACGGGTACGACGATGAACACGCGACGACGACTGACGACGGTGGCGATCGTGGCGACAGTGGCGATCGCCGGATGCGGGGGCGACGACGAGCCGGAGTCGCTCGACACGTTGCCGGACCTGACGGGCCAGCCCGCGACGGCGACATCGGGGTCGACGGCGACCCTCAGCACGAGCGAGGTCGGCGGGACGGCGCCAGCGACCAGTGCGACCGGCAGCACCACTGCGGCGCAGACGGGTCCGACGGGTCCGCTCGGCGACCCGGCAGTCACGTTCGCCGATGGGGTCGGTGGTGAAGGGCTCGTCAAGATCGTGCAGCGACCGGGCGGCAGGAAGTACGTCGTCGCGCAGCGAGGTCAGGTGCTCGTGCTGTCCGACGACAACGCGACGTCGCCCGTGCTCGACCTCCAGGCCGAGGTGAGCACGGGCAACGAGCAGGGTCTGCTGGGGCTCGCCTTCCACCCCGACCTCCCGCTCGCGTACGTCAACTACACGGACACGTCCGGCGACACGGTGATCGCCGAGTACGCCGTGACGGCGACGGGATCGCTCGACCCGGCGTCGCAGCGTGAGGTGATGGCCGTCGACCAGCCCTACGACAACCACAACGGCGGCAACCTCGTCTTCGGGCCCGACAAGTACCTCTACATCGGATTCGGCGACGGCGGATCGGCCAACGATCCGGAGCGCAACGCGCTGTCGCTGTCGACGCCGCTCGGCAAGATGCTGCGCGTCGATCCGGTCGTCGCCGACGGTCAGGACGGCTTCAACACGCCGGCGGACAACCCGTTCGTCGGCACGTCCGGTGCGCTCGCCGAGATCTGGTCGTCGGGCCTGCGCAACCCGTGGCGTTTCTCGTTCGACCAGGCGACGGGCGACCTGTGGATCGCCGATGTCGGTCAGGGACGCGTGGAGGAGATCGACGTCGCCGGCGCCACCGGAGGGTTCTCCGCGGGCAAGGCCGTCAACTTCGGGTGGAGCGCGTTCGAGGGCAACGACCGCTTCAACGAGGACCAGTCGGAGGAGGGCCACACGCCGCCGCGCTACACGTACACCCACGAGGAGGGGCGTTGCTCGGTGACGGGCGGTGTGGCATACCGGGGATCGGCGATCCCTGAGCTGCGCGGCTACTACGTGTTCGCCGACTACTGCTCGGGCGAGGTGTGGGCGCTCGACTTCGAAGGTGAGGGTGACGGCGAGATCGTCGAGCTCGGCTCGGTCGCCTCCCCGGTCAGCATCGATCAGGTCGGCGACGACCTCTACGTCGTCAGCCAGGCGGACGGCGCGCAGCTCGTCGAACGAGCTTCCTGACGCCGCAGCGGTTCAGCCGACGCGTTCGAGGTGGACCGAGCGTGCAGCGACGTCGACCTCGCCGACGCGCACGGTGATCTGGTCACCGGGGTCGACCTTGTGCGCTGTGAGACGTGCCAGGATCGCCGGTTCGGTGATCTGGATCTGGGCGGCCGTGTCGTCCTCGCTGATCACAACGGCGTCGAACTGCTCGCCTTCGCGGCCCGACAGCAACACGGCCTCTGCGAGGTCGATGGCAGCGCGCTCGACCCGCGACGCGAGCTCCTCTGCGGCATCCATGCGTTCGGGCAGCGCGGCGAACGCCGTGTCGGCCCACTCGGGCACGAGCTGGCCGTTGGCCACGGCGTACGCGGCGGCGATGACGTAGCGGTCGGCGAGACGCCGGAGCGGCGCGGTGGCATGGACGTACGTCGCCTTCATTGCGCTGTGCCACGGGCGCTCGCCCTCACGGAACGGCTCGTACGTGGCACCGCCACCGGCGCGGCGGATCGCCATCAAGAATGCGGCCGCCTTCGGGTCGTCGTCGGCAAGTGAACGCTGGAAACCGGCGAGCGACGTGCCGTCGGGCCAGTCGAGCCCGACGGCGCGGGCCACGTGGCGCAGACGTCCGACGTGGGATTCGTCGACCTCCGGCATTGTGCGGAACAGTCCGGTCTTCGCCTCGAACAGGGCGTCTGCGACGGCGAGGTTGCACGCCAGCGACATGCCGGCGTTGCGATCCTCGCTGTCGAGCCGGGGTCGGAACGTCAACGACCAGGTGCCGGCGTCGTCACGCTCGAGCTCCTGCTCGGGAAGATCGACGCGTGGTGCGCCGCGCGCGTCCTCGGCGACGACGATGCGCCGTGACAGCTCGTCGAAGCCG
>Ga0136640_10000938_pt1 | contig 11465 bp, 5 predicted proteins | sample AntDrymUQ8642106_2_FD_105498 | JGI IMG/M metagenome (GOLD analysis project Ga0136640, IMG submission 105498) | Polar desert sand microbial communities from Dry Valleys, Antarctica - metaG UQ864 (21.06) | ecosystem: Environmental > Terrestrial > Soil > Desert | place: Antarctica: Dry Valley...
CATCGCGCGGTTGACGCGATGGAAGCGCGCGGCCCAGACCGCGACGCCGATCGCGGCGACGATCGCCACCCAGAGCAGCGTGCGCAGCAGCGGCCAGTCGCCCGGCTCGCCAAGCGTACCCGGTTGGCCGAGGGGGATCAGCCGCCAGCCAAATTCCCCCCAGGTCTCGCGCCACCGCATCCAGAAGAACCGCTGGCTGATGAGCTGGCTCCAGATCGTCGGCAGCTCACCCGATTCGTAGTTCCAGTATTGCAACTCGCGGATCCGGCTGAGGCCGGTGAAATCTCCGTAGGTGCGGTACATGAAGACGTACCAGGGCCAGATCATGAGCGCCGTGATCCCGGCCGCCAGGGCGCCCTTCGGCAGCCAGGCCCGCCAGTTGCGGACACCGATACCGAAGATCATCGCGAAGGCGATGATCCCGCCGGTGGTGAGGGAGGTGTTTTTCGAAAGTACCGCGAGCCCGTAGCAGAATCCGATCAGGGCCACGGTGCGGATCGGGAAGCCGGTTTTCAGCCCCTTCGCCAGCAGCCAGACCACCGCGCTGGTGAAGGCGATCGCCAGGATGTCGTTGTTGAGCATCGCCGCTTCGTACGAGATTTGCGGCTGGAAGGCGACCAGGGCCGGCACCGTCATCGCCAGGAACCGGTCCCTGGGAAAGAGCGTTCGAATGGTGAGAAAGGCGAACAGCACGGTCGCCAGCCCAAAGGGAATCGCCGCCAGGCGCAGGGCGTAGAGCTGGCCGTCGATCGAGAGGCCGTCCGTCAGCCAGAAGAGTGGGGTCATCACCAGGTAATAGAGGGGTGGATGGTTGGCGGTGTAGATCCAGCCAGTGGGGAAGTACAAACCGCCGAGTGTCATGGCGTACACGGGGCTGGTGTATTCGCCGCAGCCAGGGCTCCAGTCGCGGGTCGTGAAGCGGCAATACTGCCAGAACTCCGGGGGCATGCGGTCGTGGATGTAGGATTTATCGGCCAGGTAGGCCGCCCGCCACCTCTCCAGCTCCGGCAGCACCGGCACCCGGTGTTCCTCGGCTACTGTTTGCAGGTAGGCGTAGTGCGCGACTTCATCGTGGCCGGTGTACGGGGCGTGGATGAAGCTGATCGCCACGCCTTTCGCCAGGAAGAGGACCAGCAGCAGCGCGAGGAACTTGTGCTCGACCGTCGCGGTCCGAACCGTGGCGCGCGCACGTGTCCAGGCCGAGCCGGACGCGGACGATGCGACCGCGCCACGGTTTCTCGCGACATCCGCTGGCGCCGTGATGCTGGAACGCTGGTCGATCAACGTGGTTGCCCTACCCTGGATCAATCATGAGCGATGTCCACGAATTTTCAATTCGATGGATAGCTCCATCTACGGCTGATGCACATTGCACATCCTGGTACCGCCTGATGCGCGTTCCATCGGTCCATTCTCGTAGGGGCGGTACCGCCCGGATGGCGGCGAATTGAATCCCACCCGTCGCGACACGCCGGGCGGACACCCTGTATCCCGGTTGGTCAGATCCGGTATGCGATCGGGGTCCGCCCCTACGACGTGCGTGATCACACGTCCGAATTCGCCCAAAACAATGTGCATCACCCGTCTGGTAGGGGAGGCAGCGCGGCGCGCCTCCCCTACCCTATCGTCGGACTTCAGTCAGAGCGGAGAGTCGAGCGCCCGCTTGGCGAACAGACCATACCCTGGATGCACGGACCGCCGCTAGCGGCGGAGATGATCGGTCGCTGGAGTATACTGAAGCATCTCGTCGGACGATCCCACGAACCACCGATCCCGGCGTGATCGTTCCGTCGTCGGAGGGTGCATGCTCGCGACCGATTTCCCTCACCGCCGACACCACTTCCCCTTCGTTGCGTTCCTGATCGCAGCCACCTTGCTGTGCGGGCCGCCCTCCGCCACATTCGGCCAGACCGTCGACGCGCTGACGACCGCCGAGGCCGGGCGGGTGACGATCACCGTCGCGGCCGGTGTGCCGGTTGAGGCCGCCACGATCGCCGAGACCTATGGCGATGCGATCACCGATGCCTGGCCCCAGTTCGCGGCCCTCTTCGGCGCCGAATCGGCCACCCCCCAATTCGTCGCCTTCGTCAACGCCGTCGATCCCGCGGACATGGCCGGGATGCGCTGGATCGCCGACTTCGCCTGGGTCTCGCCAGACGGCTCGGTGGCCGTGATCGCGGTCGAGCCGTTCCTGACCCTGACCCCGATCGAGGCGCGCAACGTGCTCCGCAACGCCGTCAGCCGGGGCTTCATCCAGGCCGCCGGCGGTGGCGCGATGCCGCTGGGGCTACTCGACGGTATCGCGCGTTATGTCGAGGTGCCGGTCGTCGCCCGCCAGGCTCGGCTGGGCTCGCTGGTGCAGGGTCTGGACCAGGCCGGAACCCTTCCTGGCTGGGACCAGATCGTCGCCGCCAGTGCGCCCGATCTCTCGCCGGAAGTGCAGACCGCCAACGCCTACGCGCTGGTGGCCTTCATCGCCGATCGCTACGGGGTCGCCGGGCTCCGCAACCTGGTCACGGGATTTGCCGGCACGCCCGAATGGCAGGCCAACCTGGCAGCCACCTTCAGCCAGACGGAGGGCGACCTGACGGGAGCCTGGGGGCAGTTCCTCCCTCGCTGGTTCGCGTCGGGCTGGCGCGACAATGCCGTCTCGGCGTTCGACCTCAGCCGGGCCGAAACCCTCTTCGCCCGCGGCGCCTACGAGGCTGCCGCCGCCGAGGCCGAACGGTCGCAGCGGCTCTTCGTCGATCTTGAGGACCAGGTTGGCTTGAGCCAGGTGGAGGCGCTCCTCGCCCAATGTGCGATCGGGTTGCAAGCGGACAGCCTGATGGCGAACGCCCAGACCGCCCTTGAAGCCCACGCCTACGACGAGGCCCGGGACCTGATCTCCCAGGCGGACGACCTGTACGCCCTGTTGCCGGAAGAACACCGGCCCGCCACTGTCATCGAGAGCTACACGCAGCTTGCTACGAGCGGGACCGATGCCGATTCCAGGCTGGCGGAGGCCCGGGGCGAGGCCGATGGCTGGCTCTCGATCGCGTCAGCCCGGAACGATTCCCTGGCGGCTGGTGACAGCTATGCGTTGCTCGGCAACGGCGACGGGGTGGCGCAGGCGAATGAGGTGGTTGATGGCATCGACAGCCGCATCCAGCGCGTCGTCTTCGGCCTCTCGGCCCTGGTGATCGTCCTCGGCGCCTGGCTTGGCGCCTGGCTCTGGCAGCGTGCCCCCGGCCGCTTGCGCTGGCAATCGGCCCGTCCTCCGGGACGTGCCTGGCGCGCCAATCCGGGAGGCGACTAAATGGCCCAGTCGATCCTTCGTCCACGGTCCGTGCGATTGCGCCCCCGCTGGAACGTCGACGCGGGAGCGCGCCAGATCCGATTGTCCGGGGAGCGCATCCGGGATGCGTACCGGCGCGATCCCCGGCTCTTTTTCTGGAAGCTGCTCTGGCTCCCGTTCTGGCTTGGCGGCGACGCTCCGTCCCCGGCCCTGCCGGTCACGCGATCGGCCACCTCCGGCAACCTCCCCGCGGACCCGGCGGGCGCGTACCTGACTACCCGGATCGACCGGGTCACGCGCCGGTTCGGGATCGCCTGGTTCGCCGGATCGCTGCTTCGTGGCCTGACGCTGGTGCTTTTCGTGCTGACGGTGTGGGTGGCCCTCGCCGTGATTAGCGGCGTTCCCTTGCCGGGCTGGCTGGCGATCTCGATCCTCCTGAGCATGGGGGTGGTCCTCGGCGGCGTTTACGGCTGGCTGGCGCGGCCCGACCGGCTGATGGTGGCGCGCATGCTCGATCGCACCTTCGACCTGCGGGAGCGGATCGTGACCGCGTTCGACCGGTCCATCGATGCCGGTAGCCACGTGTCTCGCCTCCAGCTTGCCGATGCCGCCAACACCTTCGATGAAATCGTGACCGAAGTTCCCCGGTCGGCCTTCCTGCCGGTGCGGGAAGCTGCCCTTTGCCTGATCACCGCCGGCGCCCTGGTGACCGTCTTGCTGGCCTGGGTGCCGCACGCGGGCATCGCCGCGATCGCCGAATCGCCGGTTCCGCAATTCGTCCCGGCGAGCGAGCGCCTCGCGGCGCGAGAGCAGGTCACGCCAGTCCCGCCGGTGGCCGAAGCGCCGGTGGCGGAGCGGGCCACGATCGCCGAAATCCAGGAGCGCGGCCGCGAATCGCAGTCGGCGCGGGAAGATTTGGCCCGGATCGGCGACGCGCTGCGGGACCACGCGCTCACTCAGCCCGCCGCCGAATCGATCGCCAGCGGCGACTACGCGGCGGCGGCCGATTCCCTGCGTTCCGCGTCGGAATCGGCGGGCGCGATGTCCCAGGAAGGCCGCGAGGCGCTGGCGGAAGACCTCGAAGGAGCCGCCCAGGACGTTTCTGAAGAAAATTCCGAACTGGCCCAGGCGGCGAACGACGCGGCGTCCGCCCTGCGCGAAGGCGGACCCGAAGGAGAAGCCGCGCTCGGTCAACTCGCGGACCAGGTCGAGGAAACGTCCGCCGGGGTGGAGTCGCAGGAGGACCTGGCCCGCGACCTGGAACAGGCGCAAACCGGCTCGGGTGACCCGTCGTCCGCCAGCGAGGGTTCCCAGGGCGAACAGCCGGGCTCGGAACAGTCGTCGTCGGGGGAAGGGCAATCCGGTGGCGAGCAACCGGCATCCGATCCCGGCGAGGGCTCGTCGGCGCAACCCGGCGTCTCGAACCAGCCCCAGGAATCCTCGGAAAGCTCCTCCAGTACCGGAGCGGCGGAAGGCGCCTCTGAAGAGGGTGGCGGTTCGTCGTCGGCGTCGGAGGGCGCGGGCGAGCAGCCGGGCGAAGGCCAGCCGGGTGACGCGTCCGGCGATCCTTCCTCAGCCGGGTCGGGGTCTGCCGCCGACGGTTCCGGCGCCGACCAGCAAGGCCTGCAGGGCGCGCCCGACGATGAAACGTCGGCGTCCCAGGGTTCGGGCGCCGGCGCCGGCCAGAGCGGCGCCAACGACCAGAACACGAGCGACCAATCGGTCGATTCCCCTTCGCAACCTGAGGAGAATCTCGGGGCCGAATCCGAGGTGGCTGGCGCCGGGGAGGCCGGCGAGCCGCCGCCGAGCCGCGCCGATCGTGGCGAAGAGGACGATGGCACCGGCACGACCTCCGGCGGTTCGGCCAGCCTCGAACTCCAGGGCACGTCAGACAGCGGCGTCCAGACCGGCGGCGATTCCGGCTCCTCCAGCCTCGGTTCCGGCTCGGGGTCGACCACCGCCAGCGGTGACGAAGCCCAGGGCGAGGTAGGGCTCGCCGGGCCCGACAGCAATCGGGCGCCGGACGACCTGCGCGACGTGGTGCGGGACTTCTTCGAAGGGCCGGAAGAATGAACCGCGATCCCTCCCCCACTCTCGCCATCAGACCGCTCTTTACAGACGATGTGCTCTCCCGATTGCGCCGGGTGATCCTCCGTTCCCGGCGGATGGCGAACTCGGGTCTCTCTGGTGAGCACCGGTCCCTGCGCAAGGGGCCCTCGCCCGAGTTCGCCGATTTCAAGGCGTACACCGTGGGCGACGATTACCGGCGCATCGACTGGCGGGCCTACGCCCGGTTCGACGCGCTCTACGTCCGCGAAAGCGAGATCACGACCGAGTTCGACGTTCACGTGCTGGTCGATGTCAGCCGCTCGATGGACTGGGCGAGCGATCCCGGCCTGCCGTCCAAGTTGCGTTTTGCCTTGCAACTGGCCGGGGCGCTCGGCTACCTCTCGCTCTGGCATTTCGACCGCCTCTCGATCACGCCGGTCGGCTCCGACGCCCAGCGCCGGTTCGGACCGGTACAGGGACGGATCAATATCCGGCCCATGCTCGCCTGGCTGGAGCGATTGCGCGCCCAGCGCGAAGGCGACCTGGTCGCCGCCCTGAGCCGGCTCGTCCACGAGCGGCGGCGGGCGGGCATCCTGCTGATCGTCTCGGATTTTCTTTCCGAAGATCTCGACCGCCTCGAAACCGCGATGCGCGGCGCGGTGGGCCGGGGCTGGGAGATTGCCTTGCTCCAGGTCAGCGATCCGGCCGAGGTCGATCCGGCGCGTTTCCCGGCGCTGGCCGAAACCCATCAGGCCACCGACCTCGAATCGCGCGCCGCCATGCCGATCCGCGGCGATGCCGTGTCGGTGGCCGGGTATCTCGAACGCCGCGCGGACTGGCACGGCCAGCTCACGCGGCTTGGCGGCGGCGCGAGGACACTCCACATCGAGGTGTCGACGGAACAGCCCGTCGATCAGTCGCTGGTGCGGCTGCTCCGCAACGTCGGGCTGGTGTCGTGATGCCCGCCGGGCTGACCCTGCTCGCGCCGCTGGGGCTCGCCGCGCTGCTGGCGCTGGCGGCGATCGTGCTGATTCACATGCGGCGGCGCACCCCGCCGGTGATCACGGTGCCGTCGCTCCGGTTCTGGGAGCCAGCTGCCGCCGAGAGCTCCGACCAGCGGCGGCTCCGCAAGCCGCCCGTCACCTTGCCGCTCATCCTGCAATTGATCGCGGCCCTGGCCGTTGCCCTGGCCCTGGCCCGGCCGGCGATGGAGGCGCTGCCTGGCATGGCGAGCCAGCGTACCACTCCCGAGCACACGATGATCGTGCTCGACGGCTCGACCAGCATGCTCGCCCAGGCTGGCGACGACGGTCCCCGGACCAAATGGGATCTCGCCCGGTCTGATGCTGACGACCTCCTGGGGGAGTGGCAGGCCGGCGACGTGGTGACGCTGATGGTCGCCGGGAGCCGCCTGGAGACGACCTCCGCCTCCACCCGGCCCCAGGTCGACCGTTTGCGGGAACGCGTAGCGGTGATGGAGACGCCGGGCGGGATCGCCGACATCGACGCCGCGCTGGAACTGAGCGCCGATCTCGTCCTGCCCGGTCGAAGCAACCGGCTGGTGCTGATTACCGACGGCGCGGTGCGGGTGAACCCGGACGTCGCCGCCCAGGTCGCGGCCCCGATCGAGCCCCGGATCGTTGGCGAGGGAGAGGTCACGATGCCGAACGTGGCCGTCACCTCGATCGGCTCGCGGCCGATCGCCAATCGGCAAGACACATCCCGGTTGTCGTTCGCCATTTCATCGTACGCGCCGGAGGCGGTCCGCCTCCCCTACCGGGTGCAAGCCGACGGCATCGACGTTGTTTCGTCGGACATTGACCTCGCGGCGGCGGAAACCCGTTCGATCGAAGTCACTCTGCCCCAGGGCACACGCGTGGCGGACGTGACGGTTGACGTTCGCGATTCGTTCGGGGGCGACAACGGGGCGACGGTCTTGCTCGACGGCTCCGGCTCGGGCGGCCTCGATGTGCTGCTCATCTCCGACAATCCGGCCGCGCTGGAGCGAGCCCTGGGCGCCTTGCCAGAAGCTGCGGTCGATGTCTTTCCAACCTCGACGCCGGGCATCCGGGCGCTGGCGACTGGCTTCGACCTCGTGGTGTTCCAGGGCATTTCGCCGTTGCACGACGACATCCCGGACGTGCCGATGCTCTTTGTGCGGCCAACCCAGATCGGCGAGCGGTTCGCCGGCCAGGGGGTGATGGCCGCTCCTTCGATCGACCGGGTCGATGCCGGTGCGGCGATCCTCGACGGGGTCGACCTGGCCGGCGTCACGTTTGGCAACGCCCCGGCCTACCTGCTTGGCTCCGGGGACCAGGAACTGGTGCGGGGGGAAGCGAATGGCGTCGCGGGGCCGCTGGTCTGGCGCGGCGATATCGAAGGCAACCCGTACGTTGCGTTCGGCTTTGACCTCGAATCGTCGAACATCACCGGCCGCGTCGCCTTCCCGGTCCTGATTGCCCGCAGCGTCGCCGGCCTGACGGAGGCGCCGGCGGCCAGCGCCCTGGGGCTGGGCGAGCCGCTGCTCTATCGGACCGCCCAGGGCGTCACGGCGGTTTCGGTCGTCGATCCCGGCGGTGAGGCCACGATCCTCGATGTCCCGGCGACCGGCGATTCGGTGCTGTTCGAAGGGACGGGCCAGGCTGGACGCTACAGCTTGACCGGAGTGGGCGATGCCGAACAGGTGCTGGATGAGCTGATCTTCGTCGTCAACGCCGGCCACCCGGTCGAATCCGACCTTCGGGCAAATGCCGCGCTGGCCCAATCGCTCCAGGGGGCGAGCGCGGCCGATGAGGCGGTGACGGCGCGCCGCGGGCTGGCCGACCTGTGGCCGGTGCTCGTCGCGATCGCGGGGGCGGTGATCGCCCTGGAATGGCTCGTCTTCAGCGCCGGGTGGCTGCGAGTGCCATCGTACCGTGGCCTGGTGAACGCCATGCCTCGCCTGGGAGGCCGGTCATGAACGGGCTGAACCTGCCGGACATCGCCTTCATCCGTCCCTGGGCCTGGTGGCTGCTGATGCTTATTCCGCTGGTCGTGGCGGGCGGGGCCCTCCTCGCGCGCAACCGGCGCGCCACCCGCTGGGGGACCGCCCTGCGGACGGCCACGCTGGTGTTGCTGGTGGTCAGCCTGACCGGGCCGCTGCTGGTTCAGGGCGCACGCCAGACGACGACCGTGTTCGTCGTCGATCGCTCCGCCAGCATCCAGCCAGGTTCCGCTGATGCCGCGAACGAGTGGGTGATGAGCGCCCTGTCTTCGGCCGGCGCCGACGATTCGGCGGCGATCGTCACCTTCGGCGCCGAACCCGACCTGACGGTTCCGGCGACAGACGCCAACGCGCCTGGCGACGACTGGCTCGACGCCCGGCCAGCCGGCGAGACGACTGACCTGGCCTCAGCGTTGACGCTGGCCCGCGCCCTGCCGGTGGGCGACAACCGCCGAATCGTCGTGCTCTCCGACGGCGCCGAAAATGTCGGCAACGCCCTCGAGGAGGCGAACAGCGCGGCGGCCGATGGCATCCGGGTCGATGTCGTGCCGCTGGCCGGGATCGAGAACAGCGACCTCCGGGTGGAGCGAGTCGAGGGTCCGGCGGCGCTCTGGCAGGGTGACGACCTGCCGCTGCTGGTCTCCCTGGGATCAGGTGGCGGTGGCGAGGCGATCGTGGACCTGCTCGTCGACGGCGAGGCGATTTCGAGCGAGACGGTGACGCTCAATCCGGGCCAGACGGTCTATTCGTTGACCGCTCCCGAACTGGAACCGGGCTTCCACAGCGTCGAGGTCCGGGTTTCCGCTACGGACGACATCGACCGCATCGCGGAGAACAACGCCGGATTTCTCGGCGTCACGGTCCGCGAACAGCCGGGCGTGTTGCTGGTCGCCCCGGTCGGCTCCGACCCCGCTCGCCTCCAGCAGGCGTTGACAGACCAGGGCGCTGAGGTCACGTTGACCGCGCCCGGCGACGTGCCGGTCCGGCTCTCCGACCTCGGCGCCTACGACGCGGTGGTCCTCGACAACGTTTCGGCCTGGGAGTTGAGCACCGACCAGCAGCAGGCGCTGATCGCGCACACCGAGGCTGGCAACGGGTTCCTCGTCGTCGGCGGCTCCGCCAGTTACGGGCCGGGCTCGTACGCCGGGACGCTGCTGGAACGGGCGATGCCGGTCACGGTCAAGGTCGTCGATGGCCAGCGCCGCCCCTCCGTCGCCGTGCTAATCGTGATGGACAAGTCCGGATCGATGAGCTACGACCCGCAAGATGGCGATACCTCCAAGATCGACCTGGCCAAGGACGGCGTCGTCACCGCCGCCAGCGCCCTGACCGAGGGCGACCAGCTCGGCGTGATCGCCTTCAACGACGAGCCGATCTGGGCGATGCCGATGATGACGATGAGCGGCACCGGCGACCTCGGCCAGGTCGAAGACGCGCTCGCCGCCCTCTCGGCCGACGGCGGCACCGAACTCTATCCGGCGCTTCAGGTGGGTTATGACAACTTGCGCAACGTCGAGGCCGATGTCCGGCACATCATCTTGCTCTCGGACGGCAGGTCCCGTGGCGGCACGCGGGAAACCTACGCCCGGCTCGTGAACGACCTGGGAAACGACAACATCACGCTCTCCACCGTCGCCCTCGGTACCGACGCCGACCTCGAACTGCTGGAGTTTCTTTCAGTCGAAGGCAACGGCCGGTATCACTTCGCCAACGCGCCGGAGGAGATTCCGCAAATCACCTTTCAGGAAGCGCAGAACGCCGGCAGCCAATCGGTCCTGCGAGGCGCCTTCTCGCCCGTCCAGCAGCAGGCGAGCCCGATCCTGAACGGGATCGACACGGCGTCGATGCCCCCCATCGACGGCTACAACTTCGCCGAGGGGCGCGCCAATGCCCAGGTCGACCTGGTCAGTGACCGGGGCGATCCGTTGCTGGCGAAGTGGCAGCTGGGTCTCGGGCGCGTCGTGGCCTGGACGGCAGACGACGGGAGCGACTACGCGTCGGCGTGGTCAACCTGGGACCAGTACGACCAGTTCTGGGGTCAGGCGCTGCGCTGGAGCCTGCCCGACCCCACGAATGGGGCGATTACATCCCGCGTCGAGCGTGCCGGAAGCGACGCCGTGATCACGATTGACAGCCAGGCTGGCGACGGCGGGTCGATCGACCTGGCGGGACAGACCGTCGCCGTCACGCTGCCGGACGGCACGACGGAGGACGCCGACCTGACACTCGTTTCGCCCGGTCAATACGAAGCTCGCGTGACCTCGCCGGCGCCGGGCGCGTACCGGTTGTCGCTGGCCGATTCCGGAACGGAACTGGCGGGCGCGGTCCAGGTCTCGCCGGAGTGGCTGCCCGCCGCCGACGGCCTGTCGCTCCTCGAGTCGATCGCCGGGCGAAGCGGCGGAGTCGTCCGCTCGCTCGACCAGGCTCCCGATGGGTCGCTGTTCGAGTCGGCGCAACCCGAGGCGCGGGCGCCCGGATCCGTGCGCGGGCTCTGGTACGTACCGCTCACGTTGGCCCTCCTCTTCTTCGTGGTCGAGATCGCGGTGCGGCAGGCGAAGCTCCGGGCGCCAGACCGGGCGGTTCCCTGACGCGGAACGCGCGGACAACAGATTCGATAAAATCCGGACTGCCTGGACGTTGACCTCGGTCGAATCAGGTCCGCCCGTACAGATCGTGGGGTGTACGGCGCACACGCGACGACTATCCGAACCGCACTCCAGTTCGTCTGTCCTCCCCCACGTACAATGATGCCGAATCTTGAATCGGCTGGGCCGGAACGCGATCGGCGAATAGAGAATCATGGCCAAAATCGAAATCTGCGCTGATGGCAACGGCGACTTCGTGACCGTTGGATTCGATGAGTTGCCCGATATCCTGCGGCGTGACCACGCCTTCGTCTGGATCGACGTCGACGCGAATGAGCCTGAGGAACTGGAGGGGCTGCGGAGCCAGTTCGGGCTGCATCGCGTCGATGTCGAGAACGCGCTTGCGGAGCGGCAACGCCCGCGAATCTCACTGTATGAGGATATGCTCTACCTTGAGTTTTACGGCTTGCGGCTCGAACACGAGGAGATCGAGGCGGACGATATCGGCATCTTCGTGGGCGAGCAGTTCGTCATCACGGTGCGGCGGGAGGGCCATCCATCGCTCAGCAAC
>Ga0136640_10000939_pt1 | contig 11464 bp, 10 predicted proteins | sample AntDrymUQ8642106_2_FD_105498 | JGI IMG/M metagenome (GOLD analysis project Ga0136640, IMG submission 105498) | Polar desert sand microbial communities from Dry Valleys, Antarctica - metaG UQ864 (21.06) | ecosystem: Environmental > Terrestrial > Soil > Desert | place: Antarctica: Dry Valley...
GCCACGTTTTTCTCGGTCATAAACCGACCCGTCTGGCAATTGAAAATACTAACAAATTCGGCAAGCCGATTGCGCGGGATTATCGTGAAGATGACGAGGAAGCGGCGTATTCGGTTGGCGCGGCGGCGCTTGTGCCTTATTCGGCGTTGCGCCGCCTTGTCGAGCAGGGAAAGACTTCACGTGATATTGCAAGGCACTTCAACGTCAGCCGCGAGCTAATCGAATATCGGATGAAAATTTCGCGCCTTTGGGAAAAATATAAAAATTGCGTAATGCAAAATGGTGAATGGTAAATGAAAAGTGGGTTAAATAGTAGTTGTAATTTTCAAACAGAAAATATTTATCGCTTACTTTTCACCATTATATAAAATGACCGAACCGATTCAAACAATTGATAAACCTTCTTTGCCCGACCCGAAACTTTCGACGGTGGACAAGTTGCGGATGCTGCTCGACATTACTAAAACAATCAGCCGTTCGCTTGATTTGGATGAGGTTTTAACGCTTGTGATGGATACGCTCGGCTCGCTTATTCGATACGACGCGGCAGGAATTTATCTGATTGAATCTTCGGTGAAAAATGCCGAAACACATTATATTTTTAAGTCGAGGGCAATTCGCGGTTACCTTCTGAGTTCGGAGATGATCGAACCTCTTCTGAAACTTGGAGAAGGATTCATCGGTTATGTAGCTCAAACGGGCAAACCATTAATTTCGCCCGATGTCAGCCAGGACCCGCGCTACTTTGCCGCTCGAACGCAAACAAAATCGGAAATGGTCGCGCCGATTATTTCAAATGATGAGGTTATCGGTGTTTTTGACCTCGAAAGCGATAAACTCGACGCATATAATCAGGATGATTTATCCGTGCTTCAACTGCTTGCGTCACAAGTTGCGATTATTATCGAAAAAGTTGAGCTTCACGACCAACTAATTGAGAAAAAACGTCTGCAAGCCCAGCTTGAAATTGCCCGCCAAGTCCAACTCGAACTTCTTCCTCCGTCCGACCCGAAAGTTGCGGGTTTTGACATCAGCGCGTATATTTTTCCGACCGAAGAAGTTTCCGGTGATTATTACGATTGGGTCAAAATGTCTGAAGACCAGATCGGGATTGTCGTCGCCGATGCCGTCGGGAAAGGCATTCCGGCTGCGCTTTTAATGTCTTTTCTGCGTGCCTCTCTGCGGTCAGGCGTTCAAATCGGTTACGCCCCGCATATCGCTTTATCAAAAGTCGGTAACTTATTGTGGGATTCAGTTGAGGATAATCAGTTTGTAACGGCAATTTATGGCATTTTGGACGCGACTAACAAAACTTTTGTTTATTCAAATGCCGGACACAATCCGCCTCTGCTGATAAAACCAAACGGTGAATACAGATTTGTCGAATACGGTGATTTACCGCTCGGAATGTTTCAAAATACGCATTACCACCAACATTTTATAAAATTCGATAACAATCAATTGTTAGTTCTTTATACCGATGGCATTACCGAAAGCGCTAATGAAAACGGTGAAGAATACGGACAAGAGCGTTTTGCTAAGCGCGTGCTGGAGGGAATAGATTTGCCCGCCAAAAAATTAATTGATTTTATCCGTAAAGGTGTCGCGGATTTCACCGAGCGAAAATTCTTGGACGATGATGGAACGCTTTTTATTGTCAAAGCGGTATAAAAAGTGAAAAAGTAAAAAAGTCGGAAAAGGAAAAAGTTTTTAGTCCGTTCCTCAACTTTTTCGCGTAATGTTAAAGAAAATAAATTTTCGGCAGTTTGCATTACTTACTTTTTGACCGTTTCATATTTACACTTTCGCACACAAAAAAGCGGAAGGCTTTTCGATTAAAAATCATCTTCAGCGTTCCTTTTGTTGTTTTGGAGACTTGTAAAAAACTTTAATGTGCCGTCAGAGAGCAATGAACATTGTCGCCACCCGGCACAATCGGCGCACGGTAATCTCCGTAATTTATTTTTTCATTCTTGCTTGAAAAAGCGTATACATCAAAACCGTAGGCATCTAGAAATTCAACCAAATCAACAGAGTTATCTACATAAAGCACTTTTTCATATCCTAACTCCATACGTATTTCGAGCAGTCTTTCAATAATTTCGAGAGGAGCAAAACATCTAATCGGATCGTGAAATGTAGCCATAATTTTTCCCTTGTAAAAGCTGCCCGGCATTTTTGTCAGGCAATCATTTGATTGATTTGTAACTCGAATAGTTGTTCATAATTTTTGCCGTATTTTCAAACCACTAAATAAAATTGAACATCTCAAAAAAACATTGAGTAATTATCTTCAATCGTGTAAGATTGTTGATACAAGTAATTTTCTATAAGGAGAAAAAAGTTGAGCAAAAATCTTTTATCCGTTTTTACGGTTTGTGTAGTGATGGTTCTGCTTACAACATTTGGTTTCGCCCAAGATAAAAGTACGGATTCATCTGTTAAGAATTTATACGTTATTTCGGCAAAAGCCGGCGGTGTCAACTATGTCGAAGGTAAAGTTAACAACGCCAGAGCAAACGGCAGGAGCGGTTTTCTACTTAAAAGCGACACAGTGGAAATTGGCGACAAAATTTCCACCGGAGCAAACGGCAAAGCGGAAATTCTGCTGAATCCGGGTTCTTACATTCGTTTGGCGGAAAATACAAATTTTGAATTTGAGACAACCTCTCTTGATGATTTGCAGCTTAACATATCGCGCGGCAGTGCGATGATTGAAGCTATTACCACCGATGAGTTTAAGATCGCCGTCAACACTCCGAAAGGTCGTTTTTTCGTTGTAAAATCCGGTGTTTACCGAATAGATGTGTCGAATGACGGAGCAGGAAGGGTTGAAGTCTGGAAAGGTATGGCTCAAATTGACAATTTTGATTCAACGGAAATCAAAGGCGGGCGCGCAGCAATTATCGATGGCGGGCAAGTTGAAGTTGTGAAATTTGACCGCGATGAAAAGGATGCTCTCGAAACTTGGAGCAAAGTTCGCGCTAAGGAATTGGCAAAAGTTAACTCACGACTTCAAAACAGAGACCTCAGAAATAGTTTGCTCAATTCTTTTAATAGAAGAAGCTGGAGTCTTTATGATTCGTACGGACTTTGGGTTCTTGATCGTTTTTCAGCAAGTTATTGCTTCCTACCGTTTGGTTATGGTTGGAGTTCACCTTACGGATACGGTTTTGGGCGCGATATCTGGCAGTACCGTCTTCCAAACTATATCTATCAGCAACCTACGCAAATTGTCGGCGGCGGTCCTGTTTTAGTACCAGTAAGAAAAAAACAGGGTATAGAACATCCGAGCGATGACTCACCACCTTTTCGGAGAATTCAGAGAGAGATTAGAACTCAGCCGGTAGAACAAAATAGCGACTTTTCTCCGTTTCCAACGAGACAAGCACCGGCTCCTGTTTATAGTCCTCCTACGAGTGTGCCAATTCGTAAAGGTGGCAGAACAGATCCGCAATAATTTTGTAAATGATGTTTGAAGGAAGGAGAGAATTAAAATTCTCTCCTTCCTTTTTTATTTTATTAAATGAGTAATAAAAACCGCCGGTTCGGGTGTTGAATCGGTATTTTGCGGCAAGAAGGTTTGAAGAACAAGTACAAGCGATTGAATGCCGTTGAAAAGGGTATGCAAAACGATACAAGGAAGAAGGTTTCCAGTCCACACACGAATTAAAGTTAATATTAAACTAAGCAAGCAGATCAAAAAAATTGTTGAGTAACTCGGATAATACTGCGGAATGTGGACACCTGCGAAAACAATTGTGATAAATAAAATTGCTAAACCGACTCCAAAAGTTTTTTGAAAAGCTGAATACAAAATTCCCCTATAAATGACTTCTTCAACGAGCGGGGCGGTAAAAGTTGCTAGAAAGGCAACTAAATAAAGTGCCTCGCGCGAGCTGCGAATAATCTTTAAAAGGTCGTTGTCTTGTTCGGGAATAATGTAAGAGGTGATACCGGCAAGAGCAAAAAAGCTGCCGAGAATTAAAACACATTTCCAAAAAGTAAATCCGCCCCAACGCCAACCAAGCGTTTGACGAAAAGAAAACTTATTAAACTTTGTGATAACAATCCACGCCAAAGCGATTGTTAAGAGATGTGCGAAGACTATCGCGGAAACTTGTAATAATACGGCTGTTTTATCAGTGGTGACGAATTCAAGCAATTTTTCTCTGTTTAAAAAGTCAACATTCTGTTTTGCAACGTAAGGCAGAATAAAGAGATTGGGAATTAAGACAATGAATGCGACGCTTGCCAACCAAACACCGAAAGCGACAATGCTGCTCCAGGGCGGATCGTTTGGCATCGGCTCTTCTTCCGATAAAGTAATTTTCGGCGCTTGAAACTCGGAAAAATTTTCGGCGGGTTCTTCGTTAAAAATATTCACGAAAAAAGTTTAGCTAAATTGGTTTCAAGTTCCAAGTTACGAGTTTCAAGTTCGATAAATTTTATAATCTGAAACCAGAAACTTGGAACTTGGAACTTTTTCTGCTAACCTAAAATCCCGTGACACACACGGCAAAAAATCACCAACAAAATGTCATTGCAATCATTCCAGCGCGTCTTCTTTCGACACGTCTGGAGAGTAAACTCCTTTTGCCTTTAGCCGAAAAACCTCTGATTATTTGGACGATTGAACAGGCGAAGAAAGCGCGAAATATCAATCGCGTAATTGTTGCCGCCGATGATGAAAAAATCCTGAATGTTGTCAAGGAAAATGGATACGAAGTCGTCCTGACGTCAATGGATCATAAAAGCGGTTCGGACAGAATCGCCGAAGTTGCCGAAAATCTTCCCGAGAATTCAATCATCGTCAATGTGCAGGGCGACGAACCTTTGATTTCGCCGACAACAATCGAAAAAGCGGTTGACGTGCTTTTGCAAGACGATTCGACGATTGAGATGGCAACGACGTGCGAACGGGTCTACAACCCGGAAGATGTTTTAAGTTCTGATGTGGTCAAAGTTGTAAGTGACGAAAACGATTTCGCACTTTACTTCTCACGTTCGCCGATTCCATTTCCCCGCGAAGCGTCTAGAAAATACGGAACGCTTGAAAACGCTTTGCGACTGGAGAAAGATTTACTCTCGGCTTTTCGCAAACACACTGGACTATATGTTTACCGTCGTGAATTTTTGTTAAAATATACGCGTCTAAAGCAAACAAATTTGGAAAAAACTGAAATGCTCGAACAACTTCGAGCATTGGAAACCGGTGCGAAAATAAAAGTCATAGAAGTGGCGGAAAGTTCAATCGGTGTTGACACAAAAGAAGATTTTGAGCGTGTCAGACAAATTCTCGAAAAAGAAAAGATCGTATACCGAAGGGCAAATATAAAAGACGCGCTCGCCGTTGCGAAAGTTCATGTCGAATCTTGGCGCAAATCATTCGCGGGAATCGTGCCGCAAGAATTTCTGGACAACTTGTCAATCGAAAAGCGAGAAAAGGTATTTCGGCAAAGATTGGGCGAAGTGAATTATAAAATGTTTGTTGCTGAAACTTTCAGAGACGGAGTTGTTGGATTTACAGATTTCGGTAAATCGCGCGAGGACGACTCGCCATTTAAAGGGGAACTTTACGCGATTTATCTTTTGCCTGAATGGCAAAGAAAAGGAATCGGCGAAAATCTTTTCAGGCTTTGCCAGAAAGAATTGATTGCCGACAAAATAAATTCCATGTATTTAGAGGCATTAAAAGTCAGCCCGTATAAACCCTTTTATAAAAAAATGGGCGGACAAATCGTTGGTCAGGGAAAACATTTTTTGGCAAATGTCGAATATGAAACGGTCTTTTACGGTTGGGATAATTTGAGTGAAATTTATGGCTGATTGGATTGGACTTTTATTTTTTGTTTTGCTTGTTGCCGGCGTTTTTGTCGGCTTGAAAATTTTGAGCAAACCTGAAAAAAGAACCGAAGCAGATTTTGAAAGAAACGCGGCGGAAAGCACTTCAATGCTCGGCGCGGGAATGGGTGCTTTACAGGATTTAATGGATCCAGCAGCAGCGCGGGCGAAGGAAGTAAAGATGCAGATGAAAGATGGACGTTATATGAAAAAGAAACGTGAAGGAAAGGCAAATAAAGAAGATTCGAGCGAGGAAAATTATGACCGATAAACAAACAAAATATATTTTCGTAACCGGCGGTGTGGTTTCGAGTCTCGGCAAGGGTTTGGCGGCGAGTTCGATCGGCTGTCTGCTCGAAGCGCGCGGCGCACGAGTGCAGATGATGAAGCTTGACCCGTATATCAATGTTGACCCGGGAACAATGTCGCCGTTTCAACACGGTGAATGTTACGTGACGGACGACGGCGCGGAAACTGATCTTGATTTGGGACATTATGAAAGATTTACAAATGCTAAATTGACAAAAGCTAATAATTGGACGAGCGGGCGAATTTATTTGAGCGTTATCGAAAAAGAACGACGTGGCGATTACCTCGGCAAAACAATTCAAGTTATCCCGCACATCACGGACGAGATAAAAATGGCGATTCGCACGGTTGCCGAAACGGAAAAGCCTGATGTTTTAATCGTTGAAATCGGCGGCACGGTCGGCGACATTGAATCTTTGCCTTTCATGGAAGCGATTCGGCAAATCGGCAACGAAGAAGGCAGAACAAACGCGATTTTTGTCCACGTTACACTTGTTCCGTATATCGCCGCCGCCGGGGAATTAAAAACCAAACCGACGCAGCATTCGGTTAAGGAATTGCGCGAAATCGGTATCGCGCCGGACGTTTTGCTGTGCCGTTCAGACCGCCCTCTGTCTTTGGATTTAAGAAAAAAAATTGCTTTGTTTTGTAACGTACAGGAAAACGCCGTTATTTCTGCTCTGGACGTAAAAACAATTTATGAAGTCCCGCTCGCATTTCATGAGCAGGAACTCGATGAATTGATTGTTGAATCCTTACATTTAAAGGAAGAGTTTCCGCACGGGGATTTAAAAAGTTGGCGTGAACTCGTCTCGATTATCAAAGAACCGACCAATGGCGAAGTGAAGATTGCGATCGTCGGTAAATATGTCGAGCTTGAAGATTCGTATAAATCCTTGCGCGAGGCGTTGACGCACGCGGGCGTAGCGAACAATCTCCGCGTCAATGTCAGCTGGGTTGAATCGGAAAACCTGATGCAGGATGACTATGAAACAAAGTTTCAGGATTTTGACGCGATTTTAGTCCCGGGCGGCTTCGGAAAGCGCGGCATTTCGGGAATGCTACGAGCAATAAAATATGCGAGAAAATCGAGAACACCGTATTTCGGGATTTGTTTAGGAATGCAGACGGCGTGCATTGAGTTTGCCAGAAACGTCTGCGGTCTAAAAGATGCTGACTCAACCGAGTTTAATCCCGACCCACCTTTTCCGGTTATTTTCAAATTGCGCGATCTTGTCGGCGTGGACGAACTTGGCGGCACAATGCGTTTGGGCGCGTGGCAATGCCAGTTAAAAGAAGATTCTTTAGTCCGAGAAATCTACAATGGCTCGCAAGAAATCAGTGAAAGACATCGCCATCGATACGAATTTAATCCCGAATTTCGTTCGGTTTTAGAAAAGGAAAATTTAATTTTTAGCGGTGTTTCGCCGGATGGGAAGTTTGTGGAAATGATTGAATTGCCGCGCGAAACGCATCCGTTCTTCGTCGCCTGTCAATTTCATCCAGAATATAAATCAAAGCCTTTGAACGCGCATCCGCTTTTTGTTTCATTCGTCAAAGCCGCTTACGAAAACCGTTTGAACAGCGAGAATTTAAAGGATGACGTTTCAAGCGATAAACCGATTGAAATGCCGGAACGTGCCGTGGTTAGCGAAGAAGAAGTATGAAGGTAAGAAAAATCGGGTTGCCCGGTTTACAAGAATTGCGCGACATCGGCATCAAATCTTATGTGCCGCACTATGCGCATTTGTGGGAACCAGATGGTGTCGAGTGGTATATAAACCGGTGTTTCGGCGTTGGTTTTCTCCAAAATGAACTTACTAACACCAATGTTGAATACTACATTGTTGAAAATGACGGAGAAAATATCGGGATTATGAAAATTGTTTTAAAAAAACCGATACCTGATTCGGATGTGGCAAATGCCCTGTATCTCGAAAAATTATATTTTGTAAAAGAATGGACGGGTAAAGGAATCGGAAAAAGATTGATTGATTTTGCATTGCATCGCTCCGTTGAATTGAATCGTCAATGTGTCTGGTTGATGGCAATGGACACTTCGGCGAAACCAATTGCGGCTTACGAAAGAGCCGGATTTACGGTGAGCTCACGCACCAGATTAGACGACGAGTTCAAATTGATGAAAGAAGAATTTCGCGGAATGGTAGTAATGAAAAATTGTCTAGAGAAAAATGGAAGTTAAATCCTTTAAGGTTAAAAACGTAACTTTTGGCGACGGACGTTTAACGTTTATTTTAGGTCCGTGCGTTGTCGAATCTGCACAGCACGCGCTTTTTATGGCGCAGGAAATAAATGATATTTGCAGGCACATCGGCGTGGATTTTGTTTATAAATCTTCATTCGATAAAGCAAACCGCAGTTCAATCGAAAGTTTTCGCGGCAGCGGTATGGAAAAGGGTTTAGAAGTTCTGGCGCAGGTCAAAGCGGAAATCAATGTGCCGGTCATCACAGATGTTCACGAAACTTGGCAAGTCGAAAAGGTTGCCGCGGTCGCGGATATAATTCAGATTCCTGCTTTCCTTTGTCGTCAAACTGATTTATTGGTTGAATCGGCTAAAACGGGAAAAGCCGTCAATGTAAAAAAAGGGCAATTTCTCGCGCCTTGGGACGCGAAAAACATTGTTGATAAGTTGCAAAGTGCGGGTTGCAAGAAAATTCTTTTGACCGAACGCGGGGCGAGTTTTGGTTACAATAACTTAGTTGTAGATTTGCGCTCATTTCCGATTATAAGAAGTTTCGGCGTGCCGGTTGTTTTCGATGTAACGCATTCGCTCCAACTTCCGGGCGGACTCGGCAAGGCAACGGGCGGACAGGCTGAATACATCGAATATTTCGCTCGGGCAGGGGTCGCTTGTGGTGTGGACGCAGTTTTTATGGAAGTCCACGACGATCCAAAAAATGCGCCGTCCGACGGTCCGAACCAATTACCTTTGAAAAAGTTGGAAACTCTGTTGGTAAAGTTAAAAGAAATTCACGAAATTATTCAAAAATAATCAGCACAATGAAGAAAAATTTTGTCTTTTTAATTGTCGGCTTACTGTTTATTTCTAAAGTCTATGCACAGGACGAAAGTCGTGCTTCAAAAACTTGGGAAGTGCAGAAATACGACATCACTGCAAATTTGCCAAACAGCGAAACAGATAGATATCTAAATGTTAAAGCCGTTTTAGATTTGAAAAATGTGAGCGGAAGCGCCAGCTCGCGTCTAACTCTGCGAATTTCAGATAAAGCGGAAGTTTCCGCGGTCAAGATTAATCAAACAACCGCAGAATTTAGTAAGGGCGAAGAAAAAATCGGCGGCAATCGAAATTTACAGCGAATTCTCGTTCGCCTGCCGTCGATTCAGCCGAATGCAAGTTTTTCCGTTGCGGTTGATTATAAGTTAAAGGTTGACGAAAACTCGGGATTAAATACGCTCTCGCCGGTCGGCTCACAATTTCTTCCTTTGTCTTTTTGGTATCCGACCCCGAACAGTTGGTATTTTGCGCGGGGCGCGGACAATGCGCCGTTTCGAGCTCAAATAAATTCTTCAAGCGGAGAAACAATTGTTTCTTCGGGAATACAAAACGGTAACGGGTTTGAGCAAAAGCTTTATGGGCAGCCTTTTTTTACAACCGGTAGTTGGGAGACGGTAACCGCCAATAATGTTTCAGTTTTGATTCCAAAAGGACTTAGCGCGGAGGAACAAAAAAGAGCTAATGAATTAGCGAAAATTGCTTTTGATGCAAAAACTTTTTCAGCAAATTTGTTGGGGACTGCACCTGATACTCCGCTTCGTATTGTTGCGGTTAAGCGCGGCGCCGGATTTTCAAGCGGCGGAACAATTTTCGTTGATGACAGTGTGTTCCGAAGACAAAGAATTGATTCTCAAACTACGATGACAATTGCGGAAGCAGTTGCCAAAGTTTGGTTGGGAGGCGCGACCAACATTAATGGAGATGGTTCTGGAGTCATTCGGGAAGGTTTGCCGCGTTTCGTTGCCACACAATTTATAGAAAAGCAATATGGAAGTGACATAGCAGATGTCGAGCGCCAACGCCAACGCACGGCGTATGTCGCAATCGCTTCGCGCGACGCTCCTTTAACAATTGTTTCACCGCTCGATGATTATTATTACACCGCTGTCGCAAATAAAGGTGCAATGGTTTGGCGTTTATTAGCAAAAAAAGTTGGACAGGATGAGTTTTTTAACGTCTTACGCTCACAGATGAAAAACGGAAGTCTTGAGCTAAACAAATTGCGCGTCGCATTTTCTTCGCAAAAAGAGTTGCTTGATTATTCGTTCGATAAAATTACCGATATAAATTTATTTGTCGGTTTACCGCAAGCAAACGGAGCCGAAACTAAAGTTGCCCTGCGAAACATCGGCTCGATTGAGGTAACAGTAAATGTTGCCGCGACAACTGCAAACGGAGAAAGATCAATTGCGCAAACAACAATTCCAGCCAAAAGTTTCGGTGAAGTAAATTTTAGAGCTGCAAATAAAATTGTTCGTACTGAAGTGGACGCAGAAAAAATATATCCGCAAACTGATTACTCAGACGACATTGCGCCGCGTGAATCAAACGAGAGTGATGCGATTTTGATGATTAAACGCGCATTTGATCAACAAGATTTTGTTAAGGCAGAAAAAAATGCACGAATGGTTTTGCAAAATGCACCGCGTTTTGATGACGCGCGAAGTTGGTTAGGTCGTGCTCTTTTAGCACAAAATAAAAATACAGAAGCTGAAAAAGAATTTCGCGTTGTGTTAGATGAGAAACTTCCGACGGCGCGAAGTTTGGCGTGGACGAACGTGGGCTTAGGTGAGATTGCTTTGAAGTCGAATCAAAATTCTCAAGCCGCGAGTTTTTTCACCGAAGCAATTCGAGCCAACGCCGAATACGGCGCGACGTTAGCGGCGCGGGCGGGCTTAAATAAAATCGGCGCGGTTTCGGGCGTGGACGAAAGCATTAAAGCGTTTTTTGCGCAGTTCGATAAAGCAGTAATTTCGGGACGCAAGACAGATGTTGGCGCGCTGATTTTATCAGGCGAAATGACTAGGTTTTCGGGCGACATTTCGGGACAAGCGCAGGAGTGGACGACGCGGGTTCTGCGCGTGGACAAATTGGACGCTAACAACGCGCTGGCAGAAGTCAATTTGAATATCAGATTGTTAAATAAAAATGCTGAAAGCGGCACGGCGGTTTTTCTGTTATCAAAAGTCGGCGGCAGTTGGAAATTGAGCGGCGTGGAGATTTTTGAGGTTCGATAATCTAAAAATTTATAGCGGTTGAAAACGATGAGAAAA
>Ga0136640_10000940_pt1 | contig 11456 bp, 10 predicted proteins | sample AntDrymUQ8642106_2_FD_105498 | JGI IMG/M metagenome (GOLD analysis project Ga0136640, IMG submission 105498) | Polar desert sand microbial communities from Dry Valleys, Antarctica - metaG UQ864 (21.06) | ecosystem: Environmental > Terrestrial > Soil > Desert | place: Antarctica: Dry Valley...
GGCTAACGCTTGTCGGCCATCCCAAGGCGCACACCCGTAGCGATTACGGCCACGAAGACCACGAGCTGGCCGATGCCACCGAGTAGCAGACCCAACGCGAAACCCAGGGTCGAGCCCGTATCGACGGTGTTCCCAAAGCTGTCAATCTCGGTGCCCGGCAGCGAGAAAGCGACCATCAGCACCCCGACCACTAGCGGCACCAGCTCGCCACCGACGACCCTGGCTTTCCGGCGCCTGCTGTTCGTCTGGCCGCGGGGCCCGTGTGGGAGCGAGAGGCCATAGAGGGATGGGCCAGGAGCGCCGGCAGAACGCTTATCGAGGACGAGGGTTGAGCCTCGCACACACACGACGCACACGAGAGCATGGCAAACGACGGATAACGTCGACAACTACTGAACGGAGTTATCGCAGGTCAGGCCGCGTGTCGCAGGCATCTTCGCAGGTCACGGAACCCTGTCTCTTAGATGTCGTAGTAGAGCTCGAACTCGTGCGGGTGCGGGCGCAGCCGCATCGGGTCGATCTCGTTGGTGCGCTTGAAGTCGATCCAGGTGTCGATCAGGTCCTTGGTGAAGACGTCCCCGGCGAGCAGGAACTCGTGGTCGGCCTCCAGCGCGTCCATCACCGCAGGCAGCGAGGCCGGCACGGTCGACACGTCGGCGAGCTCGTCGGGCGGCAGCTCGTACAGGTCCTTGTCGATCGGGGTGGGCGGCTCGATCTTGTTCTTGATTCCGTCGAGGCCGGCGAGCAGCATCGCCGAGAACGCCAGGTACGGGTTGCTGCTGGGGTCGGGGCAGCGGAACTCGATCCGCTTGGCCTTCGGGTTGGCCCCGGTGATCGGAATGCGCACGCACGCCGACCGGTTGCGCTGGCTGTAGACCAGGCTGACCGGAGCCTCGAAGCCCGGCACCAGCCGGTGGTAGGAGTTAACCGTCGGGTTGGTGAACGCCAGCAGGCTGGGGGCGTGGGTGAGGATGCCGCCGATGTAGTAGCGGGCCAGGTCGCTCAGCCCGGCGTAGCCGGCCTCGTCGTAGAACAGCGGCTCGCCGTCGTTCCAGATCGACTGGTGGCAGTGCATGCCGGAGCCGTTGTCGCCGAAGATCGGCTTGGGCATGAAGGTGGCGGTCTTGCCGGCCGCCCAGGCGACGTTCTTGATGATGTACTTGAACTTCATGGTGTCGTCGGCGCTGCACAGCAGCGTGTCGAACCGGTAGTTGATCTCGGCCTGACCGGCGGTGCCGACCTCGTGGTGTGCCCGCTCGACCTGCAGGCCGACGCCCTCCAGGGCCTTGACCATGGTGTTGCGCAGGTCCGCGTAGTGGTCGGTCGGCGGCACCGGGAAGTAGCCGCCCTTGTAGCGCACCTTGTAGCCGCGGTTTCCGGCCTCCTCGTCGGTGCCGGTGTTCCAGGCGCCCGCCACCGAGTCGATGTGGTAGTAGCCGGCCTGCGCCTTCGTCTCGAAACGCACCTCGTCGAACACGTAGAACTCCGCCTCGGGGGCGAAGAACGCCGTGTCGCCGATGCCGCTGCTCTTCAGGTACGCCTCGGCCTTGCGGGCGATGTTGCGCGGGTCGCGGGAGTACGCCTCGCCGGTGAGCGGGTCGTGGATGAAGAAGTTGACGTTCAGCGTCTTGGCCTCGCGGAACGGGTCGAGGTAGGCGCTGGTCGGGTCGGGGAACAGTGCCATGTCCGACTCGTGGATCGCCTGGAAGCCGCGGATCGAGGACCCGTCGAACATCAGACCGTCCTCGAAGACGGCCTCGTCGAACGACGACACCGGCACCGTGAAGTGCTGCATCACACCGGGCAGATCGCAGAACCTGATGTCGACCATCTCGACACCTTCGTCCCGGATGTACTTCAGCATCGCGTCGGCGTTCTCGAACATGCGTCCTCCTCGGTCGCTGCGCGACCTTGATGTGTGCTGAGCTGGCCGGTACCGACCGTAGGTGCAGGCAGTTACCCGCTGGTCTCTCCAGTGTTTCGGCGACGTTACGTGGCGGAACCTCGACCGGCTAATCTCACTGGCGTGAGCAGCGCCGGGCCCTCGCGGGGCGAGGACCACCCCGGTCGGTCGCTCGGCCTGCCAGCGGCGGGCCCCGGTGCGGTGGCCAGCCTCGGCTCGCGGCTGCTCGGCTTGTTGATCGACTGGGTGGTCGCCCTGCTGATCGTCAGCATCTTTGTCGGCGGTGAGGTGTGGACCGGTCGCGGATGGGTGCAGGCCGCCCCGCTGCTGGTGCTGTTCGTCGAGCAGACGCTCCTGGTGGGACTGCTTGGGACGGCCATCGGCCACCGGTTGGCAGGCATCCGGGTGGTCGGCCCCGACGGCGCTCCGATCGGCGTCGGCCGGGCGGCGGTCCGCGCCGGGTTGCTGTGCCTGGCGATCCCACCGCTGCTGATGGATTCGGACCTTCGGGGGGTTCACGACAAGGTGGCTCACAGCGTGGTGGTACGAGCGAGTTAACTCTGATCAGCCGGCCGCACACCAGTACGCCCCGAACGCATCCGACAGCAGGTCGACCTGGGCCCGGTCGGTCGTCCAACCCCACGCGTGCGCGCCACGGCGCACCACCTGGACCGCCGCCCTCGTCTCGTCGACAACGAGCAGGGCCGGCAGTGCACCTGCACAACGACGCACCTGGGTATGCGGGGGCAACCGGCAGGTCTCATGCGCACCGCCGTGCGACAACAGCACGCGCAACGGTGGCCCGGCCGGGGGCGGCCGCAGCATGATCAGCGGCCCGAGCCACCACACGGTCGGCGGCACGATCGCACGGAGATCGCGCTTGGGCAGGTGCATGCAGTGGCGCTGCCGATATTGCTGGTCCGTCCGCTGTTCAGGCTCGATCCAGTGGGTGCCCAGGTTGGGCGCCTCGCCGTAGCCGTTCAGCGACTCGGCCAGCCGCTCAACCTCGTGCACCTGGGCTTCCATCTCGGCCTGGAGCCCCCGCGCGTACGCACGAAGTGCCGGACCGGCTGGTGCTAGCTGCACTGGTTCGCCGCGGTCCGGCGCGCTCCAGACCAAGCCACGCTGCTCAAGCTCGCCCACTGCTCGGCTCACCTGCGTCGGGTGCATCTGCAGGTGCCGGGAGATTGCAGCGCGCGAGCCCGCCTGCGTCTGCAACAGCCACCGCAGCACGCGCTCGGCAGCGACCCCCAAGCCCAGCGGGTCCAGGGCCAACGAACCAGTGGCCAGTGCGGGCGGCTGCTGCGACTCGTCCATACGCCGAGCATGGATGACGACCGCCGCCCTGGTAGGCCGCCGACAGCGAGGCTGTGGATCGTCGACGGATAGCGCGACCCTGGGGGCAAGGCGCGGTGCCTGCCGTATCTCGACCTGCTCACACCGCCGGTGAGTCACAACGTGTGTGAGTGCTTCGAGATACAAATCAGAGCACAGGATCAACCGCTGGCTCAGCGGCCCTACATCAGCGGCCCTGCATCAGCTTGCGCATGCCTTTGGCGCTGGTGGGCATCGGGCCGTGTGGGATGGGGGCTTGTGGACGCATCACATCCAGCGCACGCATCCGCTGCAGCAGGTCGGTCATGTCGCCAGGCGTGATGGCCTTGGGCAGCTTCTGGACGTGCTTGGTTAGCTTGGGGATCGCGATGGAACCCTCGTCGTCTCCGGCGGTGATTTCGTGGATCGGGGCATCCTGGGCCAACCGCGCGTGCTTCTTGCGCTCAACAGCCAGCAGGTTGCGCACCCGGTTGGGGTTGCCCTCGCCGATGAGCACGATCCCTGGGCGACCGATCACCCGGTGCACCACGTCTTGGTTCTTGGTGAACGCCACGCCTGGCTTCACATCCCATCCGCGGCGCAACATCTGCAGGGCCGCTGCGGCGGCACCTGGCCGGCCCTCCACCTGCGCGTAGGCAGCCTTCTCCACTCGACGACCGAAGACGACGATGACCGCGAGCAGGCCGATCAGCAGGCCGAACATGACTCCGGCTGCGGGGTGGATCCACACCCAGGCGGCAAAACCGACGACCAGCCCCACACCGAGGAAGATCGCTAACAGCAGCCAACCGATCCGCGGATACTCACGCTTGGTGATGCGGTAGGCCTGCGCGATCTGTGCGCGTCGGCCGACGGGAGCCGTTGCTGGGGTCGACATCGTGGTGGGATTCCTTGCTGCAGGTCGGGGGTCGTGCCGTCAGGCTACGCCCTGGCCCCTGCGCTGACTCGGTGATCGCTGCGCGCCTGCAGCGCCTGGTCGTAGAGCCGCCCGGCCCGGTACGAGGAGCGCACCAGCGGCCCCGACATGACTCCGGCGAAGCCGAGCCGCAGGGCCTCCTCGCGCAACTCGACGAACTCGTCTGGACGCACCCAGCGCTCCACGGGGTGGTGGCGCGGGCTGGGCCGCAGATACTGCGTGATGGTCAGCAGGTCAGTGCCGGCGGCCACCAGGTCGCCCATCGCCTCCACCACCTCGGCCGGGGTCTCACCCATGCCGAGGATCAGGTTGGACTTGGTGACGAGTCCGTCATCGCGCGCTGCGCTGATGACGTCAAGGGAGCGCTCGTAGCGGAAACCGGGGCGAATCCGCCGAAAGATCCGCGGCACGGTCTCGATGTTGTGCGCGAAGACCTCGGGGCTGGAGGCGAACACCTCGGCAAGCAGCTCGGGCACCGCGTTGAAGTCGGGCGCCAGCAACTCCACCCCGGTGCCGGCGTTCAGCTGGTGAATCTGGCGGACGGTCTCGGCGTACAGCCAGGCCCCGCCGTCTGCAAGGTCGTCACGGGCCACACCGGTGACCGTGGCGTAGCGCAACTGCATGGTCCGGACGCTCTCCGCGACCCGGCGCGGTTCGTCTCGGTCGAGATCCTCCGGCTTGCCGGTGTCGATCTGGCAGAAGTCACACCGCCGGGTGCATTGGTCGCCGCCGATGAGGAAGGTGGCCTCGCGGTCCTCCCAGCACTCGAAGATGTTCGGGCAGCCCGCCGACTGGCAGACGGTGTGCAGGCCCTCGCCCTTCACCAGCTGCTGCAGCTCGGTGTACTGCGGGCCCATCTTCGCCCGGGTCTTGATCCACTCCGGCTTTCGCTCGATCGGGGTTTCGGCGTTGCGCACCTCAAGGCGCAGCAGCCGCCGACCGTCTGGCGCCGGGTTAGTAGGTGTGCTCGTCACGCCGCCAGCGTACGCGGGGTGCGCCGGGCCGGCCCCGCTGCGGGTCAGCCGGTCGGCGGGCTCAACACGGGGATGCCGACCGGCTTGGCAATCGGAACGTCGGCCGTCCGGTCGTACGGCTCCCAGCCCAGCAGTCGGCGCAGATGCGGCTCCACCAGATCAGCCGCTTCGTCGACGCTGACGCGGCGCCCGAGCTCGGCGCTCAGCGAGGTCACACCGGCGTCGGCGATGCCGCACGGCACGATCGCGTCATACCAGGCCAGATCGACGTCGGCGTTCAGGCTGAAGCCGTGCATGGTGACCCCTCGTGCCACCCGGACGCCAATCGCGGCCACCTTGCGTTCGGGTCGACCGGCCTCGGCTGCCAGCCACACCCCGGAGCGGCCGCGCACGCGACCACACCTGAGGTCGAGGTCGGCGCAGGCGGCGATCAACGCCTCCTCGACGCGGCGCACATAGTCGACGACGTACACATGCGCCGGCAGCCGCACGATGGGGTAGCCGACGAGCTGCCCCGGGCCGTGGAAGGTGATCTTGCCGCCGCGGTCCACATCGACGACCGGCGTGCCGTCACTGGGCCGCTCGTGTGCTTCGGTGCGCTTGCCCGCGGTATAGACCGGCGGGTGCTCGAGCAGCAGCAGCGTGGCGTCGAGCTCACCGGCGGTGACGCGTGCATGCAGTTGGCGCTGCTGGTCCCAGGCCGCCTGGTAGTCGACGCTGCCGATCCGCTGCACCTGCACGTGACGAGCCTAACGCCGCTTCAGGCTGCGCCTACGGTGGGAGACCGCAACACTGGATGGGGCCAAATCCGACCGAACGTGACCTGATCGGGCTCGCTCGGCTTTGTCAAGGTGAGGGAGCGGATTCGTGCGGTCGCGCAGGCTATGGGTGTGGCCGCTTGTAATCGTCCTGCTCTGGCTGGCGGTGGGCGGCCCGCTCGGGTCGTTCGCCGGCAAGCTCGCCGAGGTACAGGAGAACGACAACGCAGCCTTCCTGCCGGCATCAGCAGAGTCCACCGAGGTGGTGGAGGCGCAGGCAGAGTTCGTCGGCGACGAGGCCGTCCCGGCAATCGTGGTCTGGGAGGATCCCAAGGGTCTGGACGACGCCGACTTGGAGCGCATCGCCGACCAGGCAGCCGAGTTGACCACGGTGGACGTCGTGGACACCTCGCGGGTGTTCCCCCCGGTCCAGGCGCTGCAGCAGGCGCCCGAGCAGGCGGTGAGCGACGACGGCAAGGCGCTGCAGTTGGTGGTGCCGCTCGCGACCAGCGATAGCGACGTATTGCAAGAGGCCATCGCCGAGATCCGGGCCGCCGTCGACGGTGGCAACGAGACCGACGGTCTGACCGCCTACGTCGCTGGACCGGCCGGCATCCTCGGCGACTTCGCTGAGGCCTTCGGGGCCATCGACGGTCTGCTGCTCGTGGTGGCACTGATTGTGGTGCTGGTGATCTTGCTGGTGGTCTACCGCAGCCCGCTGCTGCCGTTGGTGGTGCTGCTCAGCGCACTGCTGGCCCTGGGTGCGGCATCGGCGATCATCTATGCCCTGGCGACCAACGACATGTTGGACCTGAACGGGCAAAGCCAAGGGATCCTGTTCATTCTGGTGGTGGGCGCGGCGACCGACTACTCGTTGCTGCTGGTGTCGCGGTACCGCGAGGAGCTGCGCGAGCACGAGTCGGTCACCGATGCGATGCGGGTTGCCTGGCGCGGATCGGTCGAGCCGATCGTGGCGTCCGCGCTGACGGTGATCCTGGGCCTGCTGTGCCTGCTGCTGTCCGACCTCACCTCGCTGCGGGGCCTCGGCCCGGTCGGTGCGATCGGGGTCGCTCTGTCGATGATTGTGGCGCTGACGTTCCTGCCGGCGGCGCTGCTGCTGCTCGGCCGAGTCGCGTTCTGGCCACGGCGCCCCGCGTACGGCTCGGAACACCCGCAGGCGCAGGGCAGCTGGGGCCGGGTCGCCCGGATGGTGGGGGAGCGGGCGCGGCCGACCTGGGTGGTGGTCACGCTCTCGCTGCTGGCACTGGCCGCGCTGGCACCGCTTTTCGCCGACGAGGGCGTGCCGCAGACCGACGTCTTCCTCACCGATGTTGAGTCGGTGGGTGGTCAGGACGTGTTGAACGCACACTTCTCCGCAGGCAGCGGCGACCCGACCTACGTGCTGGTCAGCCAGCGAGCGGCCGACCGAGCAACCCGCATCATCTCCGGCACGAACGGCGTTGCCGACCAGCCGGTCATACCGCTGCAGGCCACCCCCGCCAGCGCCGGCGCCTCGTCGTCAACCGCCGGTCAGAGCGAGCCGGCCGCACCGGACGAGCCGATCGTGGTTGGCGGCAACGTGTTGTTGCAGGCCACCCTCACCGACCAACCCGACACTGCCGCGGCCGAGGCCACGGTCGAGCGGCTGCGCACCGAGCTGGACACCGTCGGCACCGACGTGCTGGTGGGAGGGACCACCGCCCTGCAGCTGGACACCCTGGACACCTCCGCCCGCGACCGCAACGTGGTGATCCCGGTGATCCTGCTTGTGGTGTTCGTGGTGCTGGCGCTGCTGCTGCGCTCGCTGGTAGCGCCACTGCTGCTGATCGTGGCCAACGTGCTGTCGTTCGCTGCGACCCTGGGTGTCGCGGCGATGGTGTTCAACCACCTGTTCGACTTTCCCGGCGGAGACCCGAGCGTCACCCTGATCGCCTTCGTCTTTTTGGTGGCATTGGGTATCGACTATTCGATCTTCCTGATGACCCGGGTGCGCGAGGAGTCCCTGCGCGGCGAGACCCGGCCCGGCATCCTGAAAGGGCTCACGGTGACCGGCGGCGTGATCACCAGCGCCGGGGTGGTGCTGGCGGCCACCTTCTCCGCACTCGGCGTGCTGCCGATCCTCTTCCTCGCCCAGATCGCCTTCTTGGTGGCCTTCGGTGTGCTGCTGGACACCATCATTGTGCGTTCCTTGCTGGTGCCGGCATTGGCCTACGACGTCGGTCGCTGGGTCTGGTGGCCAGGGCAACTCGCCAGCTCAGCGAAACACCGCAAGCCAGGAAATGGTCTGTGGACAAAGCCCCAACGCACCGCTTCTGCGGCCAGTCTGGAGGCATGAACCCCTCCGCAGGTCGTTGTCGGCTGTCGATGCTGCTTGTGCTGTCGGTGCTGATGGCTGGGCCGATTTTCGGGTCGACCAGCGCCGCTGTCGCTGCTGGCGATGCCGACGGCACCAGTCATGCCAGCGCCGATAACCTCCGCTGGCGGCAGATCCTGTCGGCGCTGCTCGCCCGCCGAGAGCGGGCGTATGCCAGTGGGCAGGTGTCGGGGCTGCGGTTGGTGCATCAGCACGGCTCGCCGATGCTCGCCGCGGACCGGGAAGTGCTGCGCTCCTGGGTTCGCCGGGACCTGACTGTCAGCTGGGCGTCGCGGCTGGCACGGGTGCGGTTGGTCACACGCCAGCCCGGCAGCGCGAGGTTGCGTACGGTCAGCAGTCTGCAGCGAGCGGTGGCAACGGGCCGCGACGGCAGTCGTCGGCGGTTGCCTCGCGACCAGCCGACCGCTCACCGGGTGTTGCTGGTGCGCACTGCCGACGAATGGCGGATCGGGGCGGTGCGTGCGCTCAGCGGTTGAAGCCCGCCAGCAACGAGGCACGGACGTCGGGATGCGCGAAGGTGAATCCCGCGTCGAGCAACGCATGCGGAACGACGCGCAGTGATCCGAGCAGTTCCTGCGACAGCTCGCCGGCAACCAGCCGAAGCGGCGTGCTCGGGACCGGGATCACCGTCGGGCGGCCCAACACCTCGCCAAGAGTCTTGGTGAACTCGGCATTGGTCACCGGCTCGGGGCCCACCAGATTGAACGGTCCGTTGGCGTCGGGGTTCTCGGCCAGGAACACGACGGCGCTCACCCAGTCTTCCCTGCTGATCGTGGAAAACCATTGCTCACCCGACCCGATGCGCCCGCCCAACCCGAGTCGGAAGGGCGTCTTCATCAGCCCAAGGGTGCCGCCGTCGGGGTGCAGCACCACCCCGCTGCGAAGCCACACCACCCTGGCGCCGGCAGTCTTGGCCGCTTCCGTCGCCCCCTCCCACTGCTCCACCACGTCGGCAAGAAAGCCACTGCCCCGCGGGGTGGACTCGTCGCACACCTGATCCCCGGCGTGACCGTAGGCGTTCATGCCCGATCCGTTGACCAGCGCAGCCTTGGCGCCGGTGCGCTCGATCGCTGCTGCCACCGTCTGAGTGGTCTGCACCCTGCTGTTCAGAAGGGTTTGCTTGTATGACTCGCTCCACGGCCATCGGGCGATGGGGGCACCGGCGAGGTTGACCACGACATCTGCCGCGGCCACCACCTCATCGTCGATGTCACCTGCCGACGGGTCCCAGGACGACTCCGACGGGGCAGATGCCTCGCCGCGGATGAGCCGAGTGACCTGGTGACCGTCGCGGGCAAGCCGGTCCCGCAGGGCCGTGCCGAGGAAGCCGGACGAGCCGGCGATGACAAATCTCATCAGCAGCCCGCCTGACTCACATTCCCAGCTCGGACTCGAAGTTGGCGTCCTCGAGGCGCTGCTTAATGGTGGTGAGGAAGCGGGCCGCGTCGGCGCCGTCAACGAGCCGGTGGTCGTACGTCAGCGCGAGGTAGACCATCTGCCGGATCGCGATGGTCTCGCCGAGGTTGGGGTCGTCAATCACCACCGCGCGCTTGACGACCGTGCCGGTGCCCAGGATGGCCACCTGCGGCTGGTTGATGATCGGGGTGTCGAAGAGCGCGCCGCGGCTGCCGGTGTTGGTCAGCGTGAACGTGCCACCGGAGAGCTCGTCGGGACCGATCTTGTTGTCGCGGGTCCGAGCGGCCAGGTCGGCGATCTTGCGGGCCAGCCCCGCAATCGACAGATCACCGGCCTCCTTGATGACCGGCACCAGCAGGCCGCGCTCGGTGTCCACTGCGACGCCGAGGTGCTCGTTGCCGTGGAAGGTCACCTCTCCCTTGTCGGTGTCGATGGAGGCGTTCAGTTGCGGATAGGTCTTGAGCGCATCGATCGCCGCTTTGGCGAAGAACGGGAGGAAGCTCAGCTTGACGCCCTCGCGGGCGGCGAACTGGTCCTTCGTCCGGCCACGGAGGCGAGCGATCGAAGTGAGGTCGACCTCCACCACGGTGGTCAGCTGGGCGGACGTGTGCAGCGACTCCACCATCCGGCTGGCGATCACCTTGCGCAGCCGGCTGAGCTTCTCGGTGGTGCCACGCAAGGGGCTGACCTCGACCGGCGGTGCGCTCGTGGCAGCCTGCTCCGCGGGCGCTGACTCGGGTGCCGACTCGGGTGCCTTGGTCTGCTCGGCGGCGGCCAACACGTCCTGCTTGCGGATGCGCCCCCCGACACCGGTCCCGTCGACTGCCGCCAGGTCCACGCCGTGTTGGGCGGCAAGTTTGCGAACCAGCGGGGTGACGTAGGACCCACTGCCCCCTTCACCCGTCGCAGGCTTGCTTGTGGACTGGCTGGGTGCCCGCTTGGGCTCCTCCTCGCGGGCGCCCTCGCGCGGGGTCTCGACCTCGGCCGACTCCGGTTCGCTGGGCTCCTCGGCCGGGGGCTCATCTGCCGGCTCGTCGGCTGGCTCCTCCTGGGCCGACTCGTCGTCTGCTGGTCCGGCAGCATCCCCGGAGTCTGCGGACCCGCTCGAGTCACCCACCACAGCGAGCGCGGCGCCGACCTCGACGGTCTCGTCCTCGCCGACCTTGATCTCGAGCAGGGTGCCGGCCACCGGTGAGGGGATCTCGGTGTCCACCTTGTCGGTGGACACCTCCAGCAACGGCTCGTCCACCTCGACGGAGTCACCGACCTGCTTGAGCCAGCGGGTGACGGTGCCTTCGGTGACGCTCTCGCCGAGCTCGGGCAGGGGAACCGACGTACTCTCACCCCCGCTGTCGCCGCCACCGCTGTCGCCGGTATCCGCCTCGACATCTTCGGACGTTGTGTCCTCCTCGTCGGCGCCATTGTCGGAAGATCCAGCGTCGGAGGATGCAGCCTCGGAAGATTCAGCGGCACTGTCACCGGCATCAGCATCAACGCCGTCGTCGTCTTGTGCGGGCTCAGCCTCCGCGCCCGAGGAGCCCTCTTGGGTGCCGGCCTCTGCCGCGCCGTCACCCCCGTCGCCGCCCGACCCTTCAGAGGCTTCTGGTGAGTCAGCCTCCTCGGCACCCTCGTCGTCGCCGACGGTGGCCAGCTCGGCGCCGACCTCGACGGTCTCGTCCTCGTCGACCTTGATCTCGAGCAGGGTGCCGGCCACCGGTGAGGGGATCTCGGTGTCCACCTTGTCGGTGGACACCTCCAGCAACGGCTCGTCCACCTCGAC
>Ga0136640_10000941_pt1 | contig 11449 bp, 12 predicted proteins | sample AntDrymUQ8642106_2_FD_105498 | JGI IMG/M metagenome (GOLD analysis project Ga0136640, IMG submission 105498) | Polar desert sand microbial communities from Dry Valleys, Antarctica - metaG UQ864 (21.06) | ecosystem: Environmental > Terrestrial > Soil > Desert | place: Antarctica: Dry Valley...
CCAGCCCGCCCGTGTCCATCTCTTCCACCTGATCGTCACTCACGGTCACACAGGCAACGAGACTGCCACCTCACCCGTCAAGCCGCCACGCCGATCAAACCCACACGATCTGGCGAGGAGCCGGCGAGGATCATGCCGATGTCTGATGCTGACTGGGCTCACCCCAGAGCGCGGCGATCGGCACTGCGGTGATTCGCTCCCCGAGCGGAAAGGCCCACCGCCCGGTGTTCAGTACGGCCCCCGCTGCGAAGCGGTCGCCGAGCTGGTCGCGTAGCCACATGAGGTGACGGGCGTCGTCTCGGGTGGGTGCTGCTGTTGCCTTGATCTCCAGGCCGACAATCCGGCCGTCGGCAGCTTCGAGAACAACATCGACCTCGCGCCGTCCGTCGTGCTGACGCAGGTGGTAGGCGCGTGCGGGCGGCGCATCGAGGCTGAGCAGGGGACGCAGCTGGGCCAGCACGAAGGTATCGAGCATCCTGCCGAGGATGTCGCCGCGGGACATGGCAGCTACCGCGTCGATGCCGAGCAGGACCGCCGCGAGTCCGGGGTCCACGACGTATCGTTTGGGCGTCTTGATCAGCCGGCTGAGCCGGTTGCTGTGCCACGGGGGTAGCGCTTCGACGATGCGCAGGTCCTCGAGAAGCCGTTCCTGGCGCCGCACCGTCTTGACGTTGATATCGGCGGCCGCCGCGAGTTCGGTGTCCGCGACGAGACCAGCGGTGTGCTCGGCAATCGCGCGCAGCAGTCTGCGGAGCCCGGCGGGATCGCGGATCTCACCCAGCTCGGGTGCGTCGCGCAGTACGAGCTGCTCGACGTAGCTCCGCAGCCAGGTGCCGCGCGCCTCGTCGTCCAGCTTGACGACCGGGGGGTAGCCCCCGCGGACGGCCAGTTCCACGTAACCAGCCAGGTTCGGTGGCTCCGGCGGGAGGGGGAGCTCGGTGGCCTCGCCCGCGAAGAGCCGCGCGACGAACTCGCAGCGCGGTTGTGCTCGCGCACGCTGCTCTAGGACGCTCATGGGGTGCATGTCGACCTGGATCACGCGCCCGGTCCCGGCCCAGGATGCCGACGTCAGGGACGCGCGGACGCTGCCGGTGAGCAGCAGACTGCCCGGCTCCGCACCCTGGTCCACGGCACGCTTGACCGCATTCAGGACCTCGGGGACAGCCTGCCATTCGTCGAGCAGCACCGGGCCCGTTGTCCGGCGCTGCAACCGGGCCCGGAGTGCGGCACCCGCGTCGGCACGGAACGGCGCAGCCTGCGGAGGGTCGTCCAGCTCGATGACGTCGCTCGCGATCCTGCGTGCCGTCGTGGTCTTGCCGCTAGCGCGCGGGCCAAGCACCAGAGCTGCCGGAAACGTCGCCAGGATGTGGTCCAGCTGGGCATCGACCAAGCGAGGCAGGTAGGGAACCATCGACCTCCCGTCCACCCTGGTCATGTCCACCAAACGCTCCTACCGGCTGTTTCACACAGACTATAGCGGATGTCTTGCACATCCACTGCGGGCTTTCCTGCACATCCACGAAGGGTCCGCAGCGCCCCGGTGACCTGCATGGCTGGTCGCGCTTCGCCGGCAGGTCCAGTTCGCGCCCCTGGAACTGGCAGGTAACTGGTATCATCTTCCCAATGGAGACCACCATCGACTCTGTCGGACGGATCGTCGTGCCCAAGCCGCTGCGTGACGCACTTGGCCTGGTGGCAGGGTCCACCGTGGATATTTCCCACTACGGTGCCGGGCTCCAGTTGGTCCCGACAGGGCGCACAGCTCGGCTGGTCGACGAGGCCGGCGCGCTCGTCGCCACCGGGGACACGACGATCGATGACGATGTGGTCTTCGGACTCGTCGACACGGGACGGCGGTGACTCCGCCGGTCGCTCTGGACACCAGCGTCGCGATACCGCTGCTCGTGCAGACACACCGGGCGCACGCTGCTGTCGTTCGCTGGTGGGACGATCGAGAGATCGTGCTCAGCGGTCACGCGTTGGCAGAGACGTATTCCGTTCTCACTCGACTGCCCGGTGACCTTCGGGTAGCTCCTGCAGACGCCGCCCGGCTGCTCAGCGAACGTTTCGCCCAGCCTCTGCTCCTCGGGCCCGAGGTGGCCGGGCGCCTTCCGGACGTGCTCAGCCAGCTGGGAATCGCGGGCGGCGCTGTTTACGACGCGCTCGTCGCGCTGGCCGCCGCTGAGCACGGGGCGGACCTGGCCACGCGCGACGCCCGCGCCAGGAGCACGTATGAAACGGTCGGTGTCCGTGTCGTCATCGCTGAGTGACCGACGTCAGGTACGTCGCTCCTGTGCTGCGTGAGCGGTGCGAGTGAGCGCAACGTCAATCGTCGGTCACGACCGGCCGGGGTGGTCGCGGGAGGCGCGCAGTGCCCAGGCGATGAGCGGGATCTGCAGTGGCAAGCGGGCCCACGCGGCGGCGCGGTAGGGCAGTGGCCTGTCCCGCCAGGCCAGCGCCATCTGCACGTTCGCCGGGAAGACCGCGACGAACAGCGCGGCGGCGGCCAGCCCACCGCAGCGGCGGGTACAGGGAGCGGCCACCGCGGCGGCGACTCCGAGCTCGACGACACCGGAGAGGTACGTCCAGCGTCGGCGGGGACCGGGCAGCGCGTGCGGGACGATGGTGTCGAACGGCTCCGGCGCCACGAAGTGCAGCACCCCCGTGGCGGCGAGCATCCCCGCGAGCGAGCGGGCGGGGCCGATTCGGCGGCGGATCATGCGCGGCAGCCTGCCATCGCGCCATAGGCTGCGCGCTGTGAGCACCGAATTCCACCAGCGTGTCGAAGTCGAGAGCAGGGCTGGGTGAAGCGTCCCCGCGGCGGGGTCGACCGGCTCACCGACCACCCGGATCATGCACTGGTCGGTGTGGTGCGGATGCCGGCGGGCCGGCGCGGGCCCGCTCAGGCGATCATCCGCCGGGTGGTCGGGGCGGCGCTGGCGCTGCTGGCGTCGGTGTTCATGGTCTACCTGGACCGGGAGGGCTACCGGGACGTCAACGGGGACGGCCTGTCGGTGCTGGACTGCTTCTACTACGCCACGGTGTCGCTCTCGACCACCGGCTACGGCGACATCACCCCGGTCTCCGCCACCGCCCGGCTGGCCAACGTCCTGGTCATCACCCCGCTGCGGGTGCTGTTCCTCATCGTGCTGGTCGGGACCACGCTCGAGGTGCTCACCGAGCGGTCCAGGCAGGCGCTGAAGATCCAACGCTGGAGGCACAGGGTGCGCGACCACATCGTCGTGATCGGGTACGGCACCAAGGGTCGCTCGGCGGTCAACGCCCTGCTCGGCGACGAAGCGGAGCCCACCGGGATCGTGGTGGTCGACACCGACGCCGCTGCCCTGGAGGCGGCCTCGTCACTGGGACTGGTGACGGTCAACGGCAACGCGAGCCGGTCCGACGTGCTGCGGCTGGCCGGGGTCGCCCGGGCTCACTCGGTGGTGGTCGCCGCCAATCGTGACGACACCGCCGTACTGGTCACCCTCACCGCCCGCGAGCTGGCACCGAAGGCACACATCGTCGCGGCGGTGCGGGAGGCGGAGAACGTGCACCTGCTGCGCCAGTCCGGCGCCGACACGGTGGTGGTCTCCTCCGAGACGGCAGGACGGCTGCTCGGGATGGCCACCCGGACCCCGACGGTGGTGGAGCTGGTGGAGGACCTGCTCACGCCCGCCACCGGGCTCGCGATCGGGGAGCGGCCGGTGGAGCGCTCCGAGATCGGGGGATCGCCCCGGCACCTGGCCGACATCGTGCTCGGCGTGGTGCGCCAGGGGCGGCTGTTCCGGGTGGACGCACCCGACGTGGACGCGGTCGAGGCCGGCGACCTGCTGCTCTACGTACGGAAGGTCACTCCCGCTGAGGACTCGCGTACCGGATCCCGGTAGCTGCCACCCGCTCCGGGGAAGTACCCGGTCCGTGCCACCATTCCTCTCGTGGCGCGCACGAGCACCAGGCCAGCGAGGATGCTGGCGCTCGCCCTCGTGTCGGTGCTCGCCGGAATCGGCTGGCTGCTCTGGCCGGGCGCGGCGTCCACCAGCTACCGGCCGGCCCAGGCCACCGTGGTGCAGGCCGCCGCGTGCGGCTGGCCGGAAGCGCGGGACGTGGTGCGCCTCGAGGTCGGCGGGCGCAGCACGGTGGCGGTGCTGGATGGTTGCGGCCACCCTCCGGGCGAGGTGCTCGCGGTCGAGGTGGCGCAGCCGGCTCCCGCCGGGGAGCTGACCGTGCGGCTCGCCGGGACCGGGGTCTCCGCCGGATCGATCGTCGAGCGGCGGCTGGCCGCGGTGCTCACCGTGCTGGCCGGTGCCGCCGGGGCCGTGCTGGCATGGCGGGTACGCACCCGGCAGCTCGGCTGACGTCCGCAGCGAGCCACCAGGATCGCGCCGTTTAGGGTGGCGGGATGGCCCGCATCCCTGCCCCCGAGCTCGACCTGCACCGCGCGACGCTGGCCAACGGGCTGCGGGTGGTGTTGGCCCCGGACCGCTCCGCTCCGGTGGTCGCCGTGAGCGTGCACTACGACGTCGGTTTCCGTTCCGAGCCGGAGGGGCGCACCGGTTTCGCGCACCTCTTCGAACACCTCATGTTCCAGGGCAGCGAGAGCCTGGAGAAGCTCTCGCACTTCCGGCACGTGCAGTCCTCCGGTGGCACCTTCAACGGTTCCACGCACCAGGACTACACCGACTACTTCGAGGTGTCGCCCGGCGCGGCGCTGGAGCGCGTGCTCTTCCTCGAAGCCGACCGGATGCGTGCCCCGACGATCACCGAGGAGAACCTGCGCAACCAGGTCGACGTGGTGAAGGAGGAGATCCGGCTCAACGTGCTCAACCGCCCCTACGGCGGGTTCCCCTGGATCACCCTGCCGCCGGTGCTCTACGACACATTTCCCAACGCCCACAACGGCTACGGTGACTTCACCGAGCTCGAAGCGGCGACGGTGGACGACTGCGCGGCGTTCTTCGACGCCTACTACGCTCCGGGCAACGCCGTTCTCGCGATCGCGGGTGACCTCGACGTCGGGCAGGCCCTGGAGCTGGTGCACCGGCATTTCGACGATGTGCCGAGCCGTCCCGTCCCGTCCCGGCCGTCGTTCGCGGAGCCGGCACCTGACGTCGAGCGGCGTCACGAGCTGCTCGACCCGCTCGCGCCGCTGCCTGCGCTCGCGCTGGGTTACCGGCTGCCCGACCCGGTGACCGACCTGGCGGGTTACCTGGCGTTCGACGTGCTCGCTGGTGTTCTCGCCGACGGTTCCTCCTCCCGTCTGGAGCAGCGCCTGGTCCACACCGACGAGCTGGTGACCGACATCGGTGCCGGCTGCGGCCTGCTGGGAGCGCCGCTGGACGCTCGCGACCCGGACACCTTCACCGTCACCGCGGTCCATCCGGCCTCGGTGGACGTCGAGCGGGTGCTCGCCGCGGCCGACGAGGAGATTGCCAGGCTGGCCGAGCGCGGCCCGGAGCCCGACGAACTCGCCCGCGTCACGGCACGCTGGGCGGCGGCGCTCTTCCGCGAGCACGACCGGCTGGAGTCGCGAACGCTGGCCGTCGGCGCCTTTGAGCTGCTGCACGGACGCGCCGAGTTGGTGGCCGAGCTGCCGTCGATGGTCGCAGCCGTCGGCCCGGAGCAGGTTGCCGCGGCAGCCGCCGGGTTGGCTCCCGATTCCCGCGCCGTGTTGATACTCGAACCCGCAAGCGGTTCTTCGGCGTCGATACTCGAACCCAAGGGAGGGGACTCCTGATGGCCCCCCGCAACAGCACCGGATCCCTGCATCGCGCGGCGCCAGTAGCCGCGCACCGCTCCGCCGCCGCGTCCACGCGCCGCTCAGCGGGGGAGATCGGCACCACCGCGGCGGGCCCCCGGCCAGTGCCCCCGCTGGGCCGGCAGCGGACCGCCCGTGCCCCGGCAACGGTGGACACCACGCTGGACAGCGGCCTGCGGGTGATCGCGGTCCGGCGGCCCGCGGTGCCGATGGTGGAGCTACGGCTCGTGGTGCCCTTCGGGGGCGCCTCCGCCACCCACGCCGCACGGGCCGAGGTGCTGGCCGCCACCCTGCTGCACGGCACGCCGCGCCGGGATCGTTTTCGCATCGACACCGAGCTCGCCGCCGTCGGCGCTGACCTGCACGCCGGGGTCGACCCCGAGCAACTGTCGGTCTCCGGCTCGGCGCTCGCGACCGGCCTCGACGTACTGCTCGACGTACTCGCCGATTCGCTCACCTCCGCCTCGTACGCCGCGGCCGAGGTCGACCGGGAGCGCGCCCGGCTGGTGGAGCGGATCACGGTGAGCCGCTCGAAGCCCCGGGTGATCGCCCGCGAGGCGCTGCAGCGGCACCGCTACGGCGACCACCCCGCCACCCGGGAGATGCCCGAGGCCGCCGATGTAGCCGCCGTCACGCCGGCCGCGGTGCGGGCGCTGCACCAGCGGGCGCTGGTGCCCCGCGGCGCCGTGCTGGTGCTCGTCGGCGACCTCACACCGGCGAAGGCCGTCGACGCGGTGGCCGCCGCGCTGGGCGAGTGGCGCTCGGACCGTACCGTCACCGAACTCGCACCGCTGCCCGAGGTAACCGGTGGAAACGTGAAGCTCGTGCACCGGCCGGGCGCGGTGCAGTCGTCGCTGCGGCTCTCCGGACAGGCGCTGCCCCGGACCGATCCGCGCTATCCCGCGCTGCAGCTGGCCAACCTCGTCTTCGGAGGCTACTTCTCCTCCCGCTGGGTGGAGAACATCCGCGAGGACAAGGGCTACACCTACAGCGCGCACTCCGGGTTCGAGTTCACCCCGCACGGCGCCACTCTGCTCGCCGGCACCGACACCGCCAGCGAGGTCACCGCGGCCGCGTTGCTCGAGACCCGCTACGAGCTGGGGCGCATCGCGATCGTGGCGCCGGAGCAGTCCGAGGTGGACGACGCGCGACACTACGCCGTGGGATCGCTCACCATCGTCACCGCTTCGCAGGCCGGGCTGGCCGGCAACCTCACCGCGCTCGCCAGGCTCGGACTCGACGCGGACTGGCTGCGCGGGCACCCGGCGCGGCTGCAGGCGGTGAGCGCCGAGGAGGTGGCGGCCGTCGCCACCACCTTCCTCGCCCCCATCCGGTTCACCGGGGTCGTGGTGGGTGACGCCGAGGAACTCGCCGGCCCGCTGGCCGCGCTGGGTGGCGTCGCGCTGCCGTGACGGCCGATCTCCCGGACGGGTGAGTGGTCAGGCCGCGAGGGCGCTGGTCACCTGGTCGACCGAGGGGTTGGTCAGCGTCGACCCGTCGGGGAGGCGCACTGTCGGCACCGTGCGGTTGCCCCCGTTGGCGCTCTGCACGAACGCCGCAGCGTCGGGGTCACGCTCGATGTCGACCTCGTGGTAGCCGATCCCGGCGCTGTCCAGCTGCGCCTTCAGCCGCCGGCAGAAGCCGCACCAGACCGTCGTGTACATCGTCAGCTCGCTCACGGCGGTGCCAACACCGGTCCCGGGGTCTGTTGTTCCGGCAGCCCCGATCGGGCGAGACCGATCGGGGCTGCGGGTTGCCGAGTTGTCGGGATGCGCTGCTGTCGGGATGCACTGCGAGGATGTCGACCGTGGGTGAGCTACCGGACGACGGGCTGGACCCCGAGCAGCGAACCGCCGTGTCGGCCCCGCGGGGCCCGGTGTGCGTGCTCGCCGGGGCGGGCACCGGCAAGACCCGCACCATCACCCGGCGCATCGCGCACCTGGTGCGGGCCGGGCACGCGTCCGCGGGCCAGGTGCTGGCCGTGACGTTCACCGCCCGCGCGGCCGGTGAGATGCGCACCCGACTGCGGGCGTTGGGGGTCACCGGTGTGCAGGCCCGGACGTTCCACGCCGCGGCGCTGCGCCAACTGCGCTACTTCTGGCCCCAGGTGGTCGGGGACGAGCCGTGGCCGTTGCTCGAGCACAAGCTGCGGCTGGTCGGTCAGGCCGCGCAGCGCGCCGGCGCTCCCACCGCCGCCGACACCCTGCGGGACCTCGCGGGGGAGATCGAGTGGGCCAAGGGCAGTCTCCTCACTCCGCAGGACTACCCGGGTGCGGTGACCGCCACCCGGCGGGACACCCCGCTGCCCGCCGCCCAGGTCGGGCAGGTCTACGTGGCCTACGAGCAGTTGAAGAACCGGGGCCGGGTGCTGGACTTCGACGACCTGTTGCTGCACACCGCGGCGGCGCTGGAGGAGCACGGGAGCGTCGCCGAGGAGTTCCGGAACCGCTACCGGTGCTTCGTCGTCGACGAGTACCAGGACGTCACGCCGTTGCAGCAGCGGGTGCTCGATGCCTGGCTCGGGGATCGGGACGACCTCACCGTGGTCGGCGACGCGAACCAGACGATCTACTCCTTCGCCGGCGCCGCGCCCCGCTTCCTGCTCGACTTCACCCGCCGCTTCCCGGACGCCGTGACGGTGCGCCTGCAGCGGGACTACCGGTCCACGCCACAGGTGGTGTCACTGGCCAACCGCGTCATCGCCTCGGCACGGGGGCGCCCGGCGGGGTCCCGGCTGGAGCTCGTCGGCCAGCAGCCGCCCGGCCCGGAGCCGGAGTTCGCCGAGCACGACGACGAGCCTGCTGAGGCCGCCGCGGTGGTCGAGCGCATCGCCGACCTGATCGCCGGGGGAGTGCCCGCCGGGGAGATCGCCGTGCTGTACTGGGTCAACGCCCAGTCCGAGGTCTACGAGCAGGCCCTCGACGCGCGCGGCATCCCGTTCCAGGTCCGTGGCGGCGAGCGGTTCTTCCAGCGCACCGAGGTGCGGGCCGCGCTGCGGGCGTTGCGCGCCGCCGCGGCATCCGGACCCGGCACCGACCTCGTCGCCGACGTCCACGCGGTGCTGGATCCGCAGGGGCTTCCCGCCGAGCCTCCCGCGGGCAGCGCGGCCCGGGCCCGGTGGGAGTCGCTCCGGGCGCTGGTCGAGCTCGCCGAGGACCTGGTGGCGACCGTGCCCGATGCCGACCTGCCCCGGTTCGTCACCGAGCTCGAGACCCGCGCCGAGGCGAGCCACCCACCGGTCGTGCAGGGCGTCACCTTGGCGTCGCTGCACGCCGCGAAGGGTCTGGAGTGGGATGCGGTCTTCGTCGTCGGGTTGGTCGACGGGACGGTACCGATCCAGTACGCCCTGTCCTCCGGTGCGGAGACCACGCAGGCGATCGAGGAGGAACGCCGGCTGCTCTACGTCGGCGTGACCCGCGCCCGGCGGTGGCTCTCGCTCTCCTGGGCGCTGTCCCGCTCGGCGGGGGGGCGGCGCAGCCGGCGGTGCAGCCGGTTCCTGCACGGGCTGGTGCCCGACCGTCCGGCGCCCCGGCTGCCCGAGGGAAGGACGAAGCGGAAGGAGGTCGCGCACTGCCGGGTCTGCGGCGCGGCGGTCACCGGCACCCTGGCGGTGAAGCTCTCCCGGTGCACGTCCTGCCCGTCCGACGCCGATCCCGAGCTGCTGGAGCAGCTGCGGGACTGGCGCACCGGCCGGGCGAAGGAACAGAAGGTGCCGGCCTACGTCGTGTTCACCGACGCCACCCTCACCGCGATCGCGGAGCAGCGACCGGCCGACACCGCTGGCCTGGTCGCGATTCCGGGCATCGGCGCGGCCAAGCTCGACCGCTACGGAGCCGACGTGCTGGCGCTGGTCCGGGGGGAGCGGGTCACCCGGTGAGAACCGTGGTGAGAACCGATGGGAACCGGTGCGGAAAACATGTTGTGCGCGTCCCGAGCGGGGTTCTAGCCTCTTGGGTGCGGCCCGGCGGGCCGTTGACCACGATCGATCCGACTCTGACGAGCGCCGTGAGGAGGTGCCGAGATGGACAGCAACCTGACCGCAGGCACCCGTGACCTCGCGCTGTCCGGGTCGTTCGTCATACCCGTAGCAGTGGTGCGCCCCCGCCTCCCATTCGGCGGCACCAGCCTGATCGGCACCGATGCGCCGGTCATCGACCACATGCGTGTGTCCGCAGCAGAGCCCTAGGTCGTCGAGCGACCACCAGCAGGCTCATCGAGGCCGCGGACCCCGCATCGGGATCCGCGGCCTTCGTGTATCTCCGCCCCGGGTCCAGCTGTCTTCCCTATCGAGACAGCAGCACAGAGGCAGCACCAGAGAGGCAGCAGCACCGCCCACCGAGGAGGAGACACCGTGTTGACCGCCACCGTTCCGCTGGACAGCGGGGCGCCACCGGATCCGTGCAGCGGGACTGACCTGGCCCGGCTGCTGGAAGCACCCGCGACCGGGGAAGCGACCACGCTGCCCTGCCGCACGCACGACCCCGACCTGTGGTTCGCCGAGGCTCCCACCGAGCTGGAGCGCGCCAAGCAGCTCTGCGTCACGTGTCCCGTCCGACACGCCTGCCTGGCAGCCGCGCTGAGCCGTCAGGAACCGTGGGGCGTGTGGGGCGGAGAGATCTTCGAGCGGGGCTCCGTCGTCGCGCGCAAGCGCCCACGGGGCCGGCCCAGCAAGGCCGACCTCGAGCGCGAGCGGGCCGAGACACCGTGACCATGAATCAGGAGAACACCGCGATGCTGCTGCACGAAGCCCTTGCCCGAGACCGAATGCGCGAGGACCAACACCACGCCCGGGAGGCCCGGCGCGCAACGGGTGCCCCTCGCGCAACGGGTGTTAGTGGCACCACGGGCGTTCAGTCCACGAAGCCGGGCTGCCAGCGCTCGGCGAGCCCCCGGAACGGCACGGTGGCGTCGAGCTGGCACAGGATGCCCATCGCCCCGGAGCTCACCCGCTGGATCAGCAGGTACTGCGGGGGCAGGTTCAGGGCCCGGCCGGTGCGGAAGTCGGGGCTGCCGAAGTCCCCGACCCGCTCCGCCTGGGACTGCATCCAGGCCCGGGTGAAGTGGAAGGTCTCCGACCGCAGCGGCTCGGTGAGCGGCGCGAGGTAGGCCAGCACGTCCTCTGCCCGCAGCACCATGCCGGCCCGGACGAACCCTGCCGAGCGCAGCAGCTCGAGCAGCTCGTCCGGACGGTCCTCGACAGCCAGCCGGACGGCGGTGCCCAGGATGGGAGGCGCACCGCCGGGCAGCTTCGCCGCGGCCCCGAAGTCGAGCACGCCCAACCGGCCGTCCGCCAGGCGAAGGAAGTTCCCCGGGTGCGGATCGGCGTGCAGCAGCCGCGCCCGCACCGGGGCGGAGAAGTGGAACTCCGACAACAGGCACCCGATGCCGTCGCGCTCCTGGCGGGACCCGGCCCGGATGATCTGCGACAGCGGGGTGCCGGTGACCCACTCGGAGACCAGCACCTTGGGCGCGCTGGCTACCACGGCGGGCACCGCGACGTCCGGGTCCCCGCGATAGGCAGCGTGGAAGGCCCGTTGGTTGTCCGCCTCGCCCCGGTAGTCCAACTCCTCAACCATCCGGTCGCGCAGCTCGGCCAGCAGCGGCTTGACCTCGAGACCGGGCACGACCGCCTGGAACAGCCGGCTGAACCGCTGCAGCTGCCGCAGGTCCGAGCGTAGCGCCTCCCCGGCGCCC
>Ga0136640_10000942_pt1 | contig 11447 bp, 4 predicted proteins | sample AntDrymUQ8642106_2_FD_105498 | JGI IMG/M metagenome (GOLD analysis project Ga0136640, IMG submission 105498) | Polar desert sand microbial communities from Dry Valleys, Antarctica - metaG UQ864 (21.06) | ecosystem: Environmental > Terrestrial > Soil > Desert | place: Antarctica: Dry Valley...
AATATTCGCTTCTTAGGACAAACCAACCGCCTGTCGAAGGCCGCCAGAATGCGATGTCGGCCTTGCCGTCACCGGTGTAGTCTCCCTGGACAGTCTTATCGGTTGGGGTGCCGAACTGAAGTGCAAACACGGTACCGTTAGAGCTTCGACGCACCCACCACTGTGCACCGCCTGCTGCGTTTGGACGGTAGATCGCGATGTCCGCTTTTGCATCTCCGTCGTAGTCTGCAACAGTAGGCACATCGCCCGCAGCTCCAAATCCAATGATGTCCGTCCCGCCGCCTGATTTCTGTATAAACCACGTCAGCGTCGATGGCCGAAACACAGCAGCATCAGCCTTACCATCCGCGTCATAGTCCGCAGGAACAGGCACATCTCCATTTGTGCCGAAAGGAAACGCGTAGAACGATAAGTCTTCGCTCCTCAGCACAAACCACTGTCCGGTCGAAGGCCTAAAGAAAGCTACGTCCGTCTTCCCGTCACCGGTAAAGTCAGCCGGTGCGATCCTATCCGTGCCAGCTCCAAACTGGAGCGCAAACGTCGATCCGTTCAAGCTTCGATTTATCCACCACTCGCCCGGACCCGGACGAAAGATCGACAGATCCGTTTTGTTATCGCCGTCGAAATCAAATAATGCACGAGGCCCCGAAACAGGCGCAGTTTGTACCTCGAATGCTCCTATGTCTGCTCCGTCCGAAGCGTTTGGGATTCCTGGGAAATCGGCCGGACGCGTTGAGCCGCGCTGGTCAGACGTAGCACCCGAACTGTTACCCGCGTCCACGGCTGGGCTTCCGGCAAGAAGCGCGCTTGTGTGCGTCGGGCCGCCGTTGTTAGCGAGCGCGCCAAGTAGAGGATCTTGGCCTAGAATGTTACCAGTGGACACGCCCGTTATCGTTCCGTTCGGCGTATTTTCGATCAGGTTGTAACCGCCAGACGTGATTACGCCCGCGATCTCAGAACCAACCCCACCCGCGTCATTATCTGCGATAATCGAGTTCGCGACGTTGATGACTGAGGATGAATTGTTAACCGCTCCGTTGCTGCCTGGACCTGTAAGATTCGAAGCTATGGTGGAGCTGGATATATTGATCGTTCCTCCATTGTTTGAAAGTGCGCCGCCCAGGCCGCTTGCGGTGTTGCCGCTAACTGTCGCGTTTTTCAACGTCACAGTGCCGGTCTGATTCGCGAGCCCGCCGCCCGCGGCACTCGAAAAGTTACCTGTGAATGTCGAACTAGTCACATTCATCGTCCCAGCCCCGACGCCGTTTTGAAGTACGTTGAAAGCTCCACCACCGTTCGTACCGGAACGGTTATTAGAGAGCGTCGAGTTTATGACATTCAGGAGATCACGATTGTAGATCCCGCCGCCGAAGCTTGCAGCAGCGTTATTATTCACGACCGAGTTGCTAAGCGTCACAGGAACTCCAGTGCTGCCCCCAGAGTTGTTGTATATTCCTGCACCGCTAGTCGCGATATTGTCTTCTACCCGCGAGCCTGAGACGCTTAACCCTCCTGACCCATAAATCCCACCTCCAAAGCTCGCCGAGTTGTTTCGCACAATGGAATTTACAATATTCAGCCCGCTAGTATTCTGAATTCCCCCACCATTCCCGCTGCTCCCCGTAACCACATTATTGCTGACTGTAGATGCAGTTAGCGTCATCGTCCCCCCGCTAACAGAAATCCCGCCGCCTTGTGCTAGACCAACATTATTGGTGAAAATGGTATTCGAAATCAGCGCGGTCCCTGTCGATCTCAATCCTCCGGTGTAACCCGAGTTATCGGAAATGACGGACCCCGTTATGACCAAATTCGGAGTGCCGACCCTGACGTCAATACCTCCAATGCCAAAGGTCTGAGACGTGGCAATATTGTTGGTTATGGTCGAATTGGATATTGTCATTGAGCCACTATGACGACCAATGCCGCCGACAGTGCCTGCCTCATTACCCGAGATTGTTGAGTTCTCAATGATCAACGTAGAAAAAGAACCGGTGGCAGCAATCGCTCCAATATTCGTAGCCCGATTACCGCTGATGACCGAATCCCTTACGACCAATCGCGTTCTTACACCGAAAGGTTCGACGTAGATCGCTCCGCCGTCACCACTGCCAAAACCCGCGCCCACACCGTTGCCGTTCGAGAACGTTAAACCGATTACCGTAACGTCCGTGTCTCGGAGCAGCCGCAATATCCGGCTCGTGTTATTTCCCGATATAGTAAGCAATGCCGCGCCCGGCCCGAGAACTGTCACCCGTCGGTTGTCCGAAATGATCAATTCCCCGAGGGCAAGCATTATTGTCTGGGGACCCGAAAAGACCGCGGCGTCAAATCCGATAGAGCTTGCCTCCGCGAATGAGTTTGCCGCTGCAACCGCTTCGCGAAGACTGCAGTCGGCATCGCACACGCCGTCGTCCGTGTCGGCAAGCTTATTCACTGTAAGTAGCCGGGCGGGCGGCAGATCGAGCCCACCGTCCGGTCTCAGCCGCACGACGTTCCGACGCGGTTGGCCACCTATCATGGTGAATCGCCCTCCTATCAAAATATTCCCGTCAGGCTGTACGAGCAGCGAGTGGAGCTCGGAAAAACTCCCGCCGAAATTAGTATTTGGATCAGTAAATGTAATATCAATAGCTCCATCCGCGCCCACCCGAGCGACATCTTCACGGTCCTGGCCTCCGACCCTTGAAAAATCGCCCGCGACCATAACCTTGCCATCGGATTGAACAGCGACTTCAGTAACGTTTCCTGATGGAATGTTGACATTCCCGAACGAGCTATCGGTGGAACCATCCGGCGCTATTCGAGCAACGGTCGTGCTGGTGGTGCCATTTACAATCCGAAAGAAACCACATATGTACATCTTTCCGTCAGGCAGAAGGGTGAATTGATAGACGGGACCGTCGACGATCAAGTTGAAGCTCGTATCGAGACTGCCGTCTGGGTTTAACCGCGCGGCGAATTGTCTGTTTTGGCCGCCGACCGAGGTGAACAACCCGCCGACAAGAAACCTGCCGTCCGAATCAATCACAATCGTGCGCACGTCCGCTATGTCTGCGCTGTGGAAATTTGGATCGACCGACCCGTCTGAGTTGAGTCGCGCAATGGTCCGTCGGCTCAGTCCGCCAACGGTGGTAAACTCACCGCATATCAAGATCCGACCGTCCGGTTGAATTACCAGCCGGAAGACTGAGTTATTGACATCGGGGGCGAACGCCACGTCTAGCGAACCGTCACTATTGAGCCGAGCAGGAGGTAGTTCCGTGTCTGTCCGCCGACGCTGTTAAAGCTACCTCCGATCAGGATCTTGCCATCGCTCTGTCGTGCAAGGGCAGCTACTCCGTAATTAGTTGGGTCGCTTCCCGCGACCTGTGGGTCCTGAAATGAGACATCGAGCGTTCCATCAGCATTCAGCCTGGCCACTCGACTGCGCGGCTGTCCGCCGACATTGCTGAATCCACCCGCTGCCAAGATCTTTCCGTTTGGCTCGAGGACGAGCTCAGAAACCCGGAAGTCTATATTCGGGTCGTAAAACCCTTGTGCTTGGAGCTGTGTACTACCGGAAATGAAGAGCGTTAAAGGCGGACAGAACTATCACCTTGACTGTAGACGAAGCTCGCATATGGTGATTACCTTGTAACCCAGCAACGCTCTACAGGTCGGGCCGCGAAGAAGGTTGCGTTTCCGCTTACAAGCTTAGCAGTTTCCCGCAGTACACTCAATCGTTTTTAGCTCGGCGCCTGGTGTGGGCGCTCACTTTCGCTTCGCCTTCTCTGCCGAGCGGCCTTCATTTAAATCGAGGATAAGGATGCCGTCGCGCACCCGCTCAAAAAACGGAAGCGGGAGCCACTGATTTTTTGTAAATCGTCGGAATTGTAGAGTATTTTCGCGAAAAAGTGTTCAAGTTAGCGCATTCGTAATACAAGCCCGCGCATTCATGCAAAACCTTAGTGCATTCGGAAAACAACTTCCCGCATCCAGACAAGAAGCGTCTGCAAACAGGAAAAGAAGTCGCTGCAACCGAATCAGCTAATTTACTCGATTGAAAATATATGTGGAGATCTCTCGCAGCATTCCAGCTTTCGGGCCGAGCGGCTCGAGGGCGTTGCCGGCCCGACGTCGAACGTCGTCCGCGATCCCGACCGCACGATCGTATCCAAATTTCGAGGGATAGGTCATCTTTCTGGCGGCCGCGTCTTTGCCGGCCGTCTTGCCGAGCGTTTCGCTGGTCTGCGATATGTCGAGCAGATCATCGGTGATCTGAAACAGAAGACCAATGTCCTCTGCAAACGCATCAATTGCCTCTGCTTCTGCCTTCGAAGCAACCGCTATCAGCGCACCCGAGCGAGCGGCGAAAGTAATCAACGCCCCTGTTTTTAGGCTGTGAATCTGATCGAGTTCGATTAATTCCTCAGCCGCGCCCTCGGCTTCGAGATCGAGCTGCTGGCCGGCCACCATGCCGTCCGGCGTACCGGTCGCGGACGCGAGGCCGCCCACGAGCTCGAGACGCGTCGCCGGTGGCAGAGCCTCATCACAGCACAGCGTATTGAATGCGAGCGTTTGCAGAGCGTCACCCGCAAGGATCGCTGTAGCCTCATCGAATCTTTTATGGCACGTCTGCTTTCCCCGGCGAAGATCATCGTCATCCATAGCGGGCAAGTCGTCGTGGATTAACGAAAACGTATGAATCATCTCCACCGCGGCGGCAGTAGAAAGAAGTCGGGCGTCGCTCGCACCGAATGTCCGTCCCACCGCGAACACCAGTGCCGGACGAAAGCGCTTACCACCGGCGAAGACGCTCCAACGAATGGCCTCGTGAAGCCGCTTCGGCTCGAGAGACGCTTCGGGCAGGAGTTCATCCAGCCGACCGTCGGTTAACGCGACAACCTCGGCCAGAAAACTTTCAACGTCACCCATCGGATGCGCCTCCGTTCTCACGGGCCAGAATCCCTTCTAGCTCCGAGGCATCCAGCCTATACGTCTCGTTGCAAAAACCACACGTCATCACCGCACGGCCGTCCTCCGCTAACATGGACGAGACCTCTTGCTGACCTAAGGCACTGATCATTGATACGGCGCGCTCGTACGAGCACGAGCAATCAAATCGCACGGCACGTTCATCCAGAATCTTGAACTCGACCTCACCGAGCGCGACTGCGATCAGGTCCTCCGGAGTGGCCCCTTCATTTATAACCGTGGTTACATGCGGTGCTCGGCCCACGGTGTCCTCAATTATTGTGACCAGATGATCGTTGACGCCGGGCATCATTTGGATCATAACCCCTCCCGAAGCGGTTACGAATGGCGCCGTATTTTGGAGCAGAACACCAAGCAGCACTGCGGACGGAATCTGTTCGGATTTCGCGAGATAGTAAGCGAAGTCCTCGGCGAGTTCACCGGAAGTTATGGGCACCGAACCGACGTACGGGTCGCGATACAGACCTAAGTCAAAGCCTGACTCGCGAGTCACGTACAACATTCCCCCGCCGACTATTCCGCTTACGTCGAACTTACCGTCGGACTTTGGCGGAAGCTCCGCCGCGGGGTTTCGGACGTATCCACGAACACTGCCGTCGCTTTTCGCCTCGGCGACAATTCCTTCGATCGGGCCATCGGCTTCGACCCGGACCGTCAGCCGGTCAAAGTCTTTCAGACTCGCGCCGAGCAGTGCCACACCCGTAAGGACCCGCCCGAGCGCAGCCGAGGCCGTCGGAGAAGTCTGATGCCGATGGACCGCTTCTGCCACCAAATCGGTGGTGACAGCGGCGATAAGGCGCACAGTGTCGTCCGTGGCAGTGCCAACAACGAGCTTGTCCATTCGTTCAAGTTTGCGAAAACCTGTGGGTGTAGTCAAAACGTTTATACAGGCTTGTCTAACGTGCTAAAATTTAATTACATTTTCACGCACTGAGGCTACTTATGGACTCCGTAATTGACCCGCTCGGCGGTTTAGCAAACAGCGACGCACGGCCCCCGACCGCCGCCACTCCAGCGCCCGCTCGCAGCTACCCGCCACTAGGTATAAACGCGCAAAAGGTTATCGCAAAACGTTATTCACTGAGGAATGAAGTTGGCGAGCCCGTCGAACAATGGGATGACATCGTGCGGCGCGTCGCGGGACATGTCGCGCGCTCCGAAGTCGACACGATCAAACAGAGTGAATTCTACAACGCGATCGCCGCAGCAATGCTTGCTCGAGAATTCATTCCGAACACTCCCTGCCTCGTCAACGCCGGTAAGCCGAAAGGCCAACTCGCGGCCTGCTTCGTCCTCGATGTGCCCGACTCGATCGAAGGAATAATGGAACACGCGCAGAACGTTGCGATCATTCATCAAACGGGCGGCGGAACCGGAATGACGTATGAGAATCTGCGCCCTGCGGGAGCGATGGTCAACTCGACTCGCGGCGTCGCATCCGGGCCCGTCAGCTTTATGAACATCGTCAACCAGACGACGGAGGTCATCAAGCAGGGCGGCGTAAGGCGAGGTGCGAACATGGGAATACTGTCCGTGTCCCATCCGGACATCCTCAGATTCATCCACGCAAAGAATGATCAGACGAGCCTTACCAATTTTAATATCTCGGTCACGGTTACAGATCTCTTCATGGATGCCGTGGATAACGGGACGTGGTTTCAGACCGAGTTTGACGGCGAGCCGTGGACGCAGGGCGTATTTGATCCCGCGACCGGGCAAGACTACGCGGTCTATCGACGGCCGGACGGAAACACGTTGACATTCGCCGATAGGCTGGCTTTTGAGACCGCTAACCTCACGGACTGCGTGATGGAAGAGCCGCCGATGCCCGGGATGGTACTCGCGTCCGATGTCTGGAACCGCATAATTGCTGCGGCTCACAAATACGCCGAGCCGGGAATTATCTTCATCGACGAGGTGAACCGGCACAACCACATGATGGCGTCGATGGGCCCGATACGTGCGTGCAATCCATGCGGTGAACAGCAGCTGCATTCGAATAATTCATGCAATCTCGGCTCGATCGATGTTGCGAAGTTTGTCGAAGACGGCGAAATCGAATGGGATCGACTCGCGGACGTGACGCGCTCTTCGATTCGATTTCTCGACAATGTAGTAGATGCCGGTTACTTCCCTCTTCCGGCGATCGATGACGTCGTTAAACGCACGCGTCCCGTGGGCTTGGGCATCATGGGCTTCGCCGACGCCTGTCTGAAACTCAAAATTACATATGGATCAGCTGACTCGATACAGTTGATGGAGTCCATCATGGGCTTTGTGCGTCGCGAATCATGGATGGCGTCACTCGCACTCGGGCAGGAGAAGGGAGTTTTCCCTGAGCTCGAAGCCAACCGCAGCGCGTATGAGCGATTTTTGTACGAGGATGTCGGAATAGCGCGCGATATTCCGATTACGCCCAGGAATTATGAGGTCACAACTGTGGCTCCAACAGGAACGATCTCGCTCGTTGCGGAGACGTCATCGGGCATCGAACCAAATTTTTCATGGGCCTACGTCCGCCAGGACACGCTGGGAACTCGAACCTATGTCCACTCCCACGCTGCCCAGGCTCTCGGTGTCGACGTCGATCAGACCGACGAGGAGTCGATAAAAGCGGCCGCCCAGTTCGTCGTTGAACACGAAGCAGAGCTGCCCGCGCACTTTATCTCAGCGATGAAGATAAACTCCGTCGAACACGTTCGCGTACTTGCCGCGGCACAGAAGCACGTAGACAACTCCATCTCCAAGACCTGCAACGGAGCGAAAGACGACACGGTCGAGTCAGTCGACGAACTCTACCATCTCGCCCGCAGATTGGGCTGCAAGGCCGTTAGCTATTACCGCGATGGCAGCCGTGAGGGGCAGGTATTAAATGCGATGAAAGCTGAGGAATCTGAAAGCGGCCCGGGAAATACATTCGTAAGCGATGACACGCCCGTCACCGTTGTTGAGCCGGTGAGTTCGCTCGCTCGCGCTTCCTCTCGCACGGCCCGCCCACGCGAACTGCAGGGATCGACCTGGCGGATTCCATTCGAGGGACAGAATCTCTACGTCACGGTCAATCATGACGGCGAGCGAATTCTCGAAATTTTTGTTGCCGGCCCTATCAGTGCAGGCGTTGGACTGCTCACCTCGAAGATGCTGCGAGGTGGATTCGAGGCCGTTGATGTCGCAAAGAGTTTGAATAAGGTGACATCGACACACGCCGTATGGTTTAACGAGCGGCTGCTCACCTCGCCCGAGCAGGCCGTCGCCGAATGCCTTTTGTTAGTCGACCGGCGGCTCAAGAATCTGCCTGAGTCGGAGCGTCAAATCGGCAGCTCAGTTGGCACGGAATCCAGAATGTCGAGCATGATCGGCGAATGCCCGGAATGCGGCGGCCACCTCGAGCACGCATCCGGCTGCGACTCATGCCGCAACTGCGGATATTCGAAGTGTAAGTAGTTGCAGATGCCCCCACATGCGGTAAGGGCGGATTTCGAATAAGCCCGCGCGTCAGTAAGGGCGTTACCTCCAACTCGGGTGTATCGCCCTTACCTCGTGCGCGCCTTGCGCCTCTTACCTAACGTAAACACTCGGCACCGGGATGTCACCCGTGATTCCGAACTGTTGGATCAGGGTCCCCGCGGTTGATCGGTTCACATACCACGTAGCGCCGGTCGGCCGGAAGATCGCGGTATCGAAACGGCCATCGCCGTCGTAGTCGCCGGGCGTCGGGATGTCGCTGCCAAGCCCGAACGGCACAGCGTAAAAGGAAAAGTTTTCGCTCCGAAGAATGAACCAGTTGCCACTCGAGGGGCGCCAGAATGCGATGTCCGCTTTTCCATCACCGGTGTAATCACCTTGAACTGTCCTGTCGCTTGCCGTGCCGAACTGCAGCGCAAATACGGATGCGTCAGAGCTCCGCCGAACCCACCACTGCGCTCCGCCGCTCGCGTTAGGACGGTAGATCGCTATGTCTGCCTTCGAATCGCCGTCGTAGTCGGCGACTGTCGGGACGTCGCCTGACGCTCCGAATCCGATAATATCGGTGCCGCCGGTACTCTTGGAAATAAACCACGTCAGCGTCGACGGCCGGAATACCGCAGCGTCGGCCCTGCCGTCGCCATCGTAATCAGCTGAAACCGGCACGTCGCCGCCCGAACCAAATGGGAATGCGTAGAATGAAAGATCTTCGCTCCGAAGGATAAACCATTGACCCGTCGACGGCCGCCAAAATGCGATGTCAGTTTTTCCGTCGCCGGTGAAATCGGCAGGCACGAGGCCATCCGAGGATGTACCAAACTGGAGGGCGGAGTTTCCGCCATCCGAGGACCTGTTGTACCACCACTCGCCAGGCGACGGGCGGAAGATCGAGAGGTCCGTCTTGCCGTCGCCGTCAAAATCGTACGGTGATTCTATGTCCGAGCCACCGCCGAAGATTTTGAATGTAATGAGCTGCGATACCGAAAACCCATTCGATGCAGCGGGATCATTAACATACCACCGTGCGTAAAAGGTCTTGCCCGATAGTGACGGCGTATTCGGAATCGACATCGCGACCGATGCGTAGCCATTTATTCCCGTCCCTTGAGTTACCGCTGTATACCTGCCGAAGTCTGCCGTTGGGGGAATCGTCGCTCCGACGCCAGGATCGGTCGAGTTGACTACGAGTACCGTACCGGCGCCCGAAAGGGCGCCCGATACCGCAATCGTAAAACTCGGATTGCCGAGCAATGGCGGCTCTATCGCGATCGCTCCAGGCGTGATCGAGCCGGTCCCGGGACGGCCCGTGCCGGAGACGGTGGGCACACGGTTCGATTCGGTATATAGCTGCGGACGATCGAATGGAGGAAGTTGATTTGCAACACGCGGATCGGTGAGCGGACGTTTCATGAACGCGACCAACGCGTCCTTCTGCGCCTGCGTGAGTCCTAACGGTCGGATGAGGCTATGGTCGATGTTCGGCGCGTCGAAGTCTCCGCCGCGGTTGTAGAACTCAACTACCTCTTCGAGTGTCGCGATGCGCCCGTTGTGCATATAAGGAGCACGAAGCTCGATGTTGCGCAGATTCGGCGTCTTGAACTTTGAGTTATCCTCTGAATTCCCCGTTACCGCTCCGCGACCGACATCCTCCGACTGTGGCCGCACGCCGATATTGTGAAAGTTATGGTCGGCCAGAAGTGGGCCATCGTGACAGGTGTTGCACGAGTTCTCTACGAAAAGCTGCTCGCCTAACTGCTCCTGCGCGGTAAGCGGCTGGATCTGATAAATTGCCGCGTCAAGCGGAGTGCGATCTGAAAATAGCGTCCGTTCGTGGGTCGCGATCGCCATTGAGATCCTCGCAGGCGTGACGCCTGGGGATCCAAACGCTTCCGTAAACAAGTCTGCGTACGGGCGCCCCTCGATCCAGTTCTGTAGGCTCGCGGGAACGTTGTTCGCGAGGGCCAGCGGTCTTGACGCAGCGACGCGGTTGGCAACGTCTGTCCACGTCCGGCCGCCGTGCGCCATCTCGGCAGATGAGATCGGCGGGCCGGCGCTTTGACTTTCCAGCGAAGCCTCAGTCGCCAGCAAAATCTCATTTGTGATCTGATCGCGGAAGATTTCGCGAGCTCGCCCATCCCAAAACAGACCGCTGCTGCGCGTGTAGCCTGCATTTAAGTAGGTCGGTGCTTTCCGTCCCGTCACTTGCGGTCGAAGCCCGAATAGCGAATTCAATACGTACGTTCCGCTGGCGTTGTTTTGCGGGACGCCGGGCGAGCCAAATATATCGTCTGGAGTGTTGAACGTATTGTCAGGGCCCGGATTTCGAGCGCGGTCGTCCCCGATTACAGTCCGTGGGTCTGCACCGCCTTCGTTCGGCCGGTGACATGTGCCGCATGAAACGGTCTTGGTCGATGAGAGCTGCTCGTCCCAAAACAGTGCCTTGCCAAGCGCCGCTTTGGTCGCAGTGACCGGATTACCCATCGGCTCTGGCGGCGGCTCGAGGACGCCGAAGGCGCTGCCTATCACAAAACCGTTTGCACGAGCACCTTGATCCGACGTGCTTAGCGAACTGACATCGCCGCTATTCTCAGCACGGACCCAATAAAAGTAATTTGTCGCTGCGAGCGCGGTCCCGTCGAAGAAATAATTTGCCGCGGTAGTCCCGACATCCGAGGCTGATCCGCTGTTATTCGATGTGTTTCGAAAGATGCGATATAAGGTGGCGTTTCGAACGACATCCCAATGCAGGCCGACCTTTGTCGAATAGCTGTTGTCTGACGCGGATATTCCCGTAGGTGCTGCCAGGGTCCCGGCAACCGTGCTGCCACGTACTTCCTCGATGGGGCCCGGAAGCAGGAAAAACGCCGCCGCGACGAGAACAAACACAACTAGAACCAAAATCTTCAGGCGATTCATCGATACCTCGAACGTTTTGAATGTGAGTCGCAGCACCTGGCGGCAGGCAAGGCAATAAGCGCAAACGAGGAATTATATCACTCCGTCTC
>Ga0136640_10000944_pt1 | contig 11441 bp, 5 predicted proteins | sample AntDrymUQ8642106_2_FD_105498 | JGI IMG/M metagenome (GOLD analysis project Ga0136640, IMG submission 105498) | Polar desert sand microbial communities from Dry Valleys, Antarctica - metaG UQ864 (21.06) | ecosystem: Environmental > Terrestrial > Soil > Desert | place: Antarctica: Dry Valley...
CGTAGAACGCCGCCACCAGCATCACCAGCGCCTGCAGCGTCGGGATGTCGCGGGAGTCCACCGCGTCCACCACGCCCTCGCCGATGCCGGGGTAGTCGAAGAGGAACTCGACCAGCACGATCCCGCCGGCCAACCAGGCCAGCTGCAGGGCCACCACCTGCGCCACCGGCCCGATCGCGTTCGGTACCGCGTGCCGCCACAGCACCGTGCGTTCGGGCACCCCGTTGAGGCGGGCCTGGTGCACGAAGTCGCTGTCGAGGATCTCGAGCATGGTGGCGCGCATCATCCGGGTGATGTAGGGCGACACCGCGAGCGCCAGGGTCAGCACCGGCAGCACCAACACCTCGGGCTGCACTAAGACCCCCTGGGTCTGGTCGACCACCGCGGGCAGCCAGCGCAGCAGTCCGGTGGAGAAGACGAACAGCAGCGCGATACCGACCACGAACTCCGGCAACGACGCGAGCACCAGGGTGCCGAGGGAGGTCAGGTGGTCAGGCAGCTGGTCGCGGCGCAGGGCGCTCCAGGTGCCCAACGCCAACGCCACCGGCGTGGCGATCAGCGCAGCCAGCACCATCAGCAGCAGCGAGTTCACCGACCGCTGGGCGATCAGCTCGACGACCGGGGTCTGACTGACGACGGATTCACCGAGATCCCCGGTGACCAGGTCACCGGCCCACGACAGGTAGCGCTGCAGTGGTGGGTCGTCCAGGTGCATCTGCGCGCGCACCGCCGCCAACCGCTCCGGGCTCGCCGTCCGCCCCAGCACGGCACGCGCAGCGTCCCCTGGCAGCAGCAGACTGGCACCGAAGACCAGAAGCGACACCACGAACAGGATCAGCGCACCGACCGCCAGCCGACGTACGACCAGCCGCCCCAGCGTCACCGCACCACTCCGTGGCCGGCGGGCTCAGACGAACCAAGCATGACGGAACCCGTACCTGTCCAGCGGGTGGCCAGCCACGTTGGGCTCCAGACCGCTGATCGTGTTGCTGTAGGCGTCCACCAGGTTGACGAAACCCCAGATGATGTGGCCGCCACTCTCGTGCTCGATGGCCTGCGCCTCCTGGATCATCTCGCAGCGCTTCTGCTCGTCGACCTCCTCCTCTGCGGACTTGACCAGCGAGACGAACTGCTCGTCGGCCCAGTGCGTCTCGTTGAACGGTGAGGCGGGCAACGACCCTTGGGCGGCCTGTGCGAGGAAAGACCGGGTGCCCCAGAAGTCCTGCGCGAACGGCCAGGACAGGTAGTCGTCGCCGTAGAAGGTGCCGGTGTCCACCTGGTTCAACCGGATGTCGACGCCCGCGGCGCGGGCCTGCTCGACGAGCACCTGCGCGGCCTCGACGATCCCCTGCGAGACCGGCGACGTGGTCAGCTCGACCTGGAGCCCCTCCTGCCCGGCTGCCTTCAGCAGCGACTTGGCCTGATCGAGGTCCTTCTCCCGCTGTGGCAGCGAGTCGTTGAAGCAGGGGTCGCCGGGACTGTACAGGTCGTTGGCCAGCTTGCCGTGGCCGACAAGAACCTGGTCGATGAGCTGCTGCCGGTCGGCGATCAGCCGCATCGCCTGACGCACCCGGACGTCGGAGAACGGCTGGGCGTCGACCCGCATGGTGAACGGGTTCCAGTTGCCCGACTCCGACTCGAGCACGGTGAGCTTGGAGTCGTTCTCGACGACGCTGATCTGACCGTAGGGCAGCGACTCGATCGCCTCCACCTGCCCGGAGATCAGCGCGTTGACGCGCGCCGCGTCGTCGGTGAAGTTGATGATGACCAGCTCGTCGAGGTATGGCTCACCCTCGCGCCAATAGTCCGCATACCGGCTGAAGACGCTGCGCTGGCCGGGGTCGAACGACTCGAATGCGAAGGGGCCGGTACCGACCGGCTTATTCGGGTCGTAGTCCTCGGGCACGATGCCCTGGAAGTACTCCGAGATCGCGTCCAGGAACAACGCGGATGGCCGGGTCAGGGCGAACTCGACGGTGCGGTCGTCGAGCTTCTTCATGCCCTTGCGGTCGAGGAACGACAGCAGTTGGGCGCCAACCTTGGGGTCCTTGGGGTCGGTGATCCGCAAGAACGACGCGATCACGTCCTCGGGGCGCACCGGCCGGCCGTCGTGGAAGGTGATGCCGTCCCGGATGCGTGCCGTCCATACGGTCAGGTCGTTGTTGGGCTCGACCGACTCGGCCACCACCGGCGTCAGCTCGAATTTTGCGTCGCGGATCAACAGCGGCTCATACAGCTGGTGGACCCGGTTGATGTCCGGTCTGTCCACCGGCTTGTGCGCGTCTACGGTGTCGCCCGAGCCGCCCCCGGCCGCACCCATCCGCAGCGAGCCACCGCGTTTCGGTTCGCCGGAGGCTCCGCCCTCGTCTGACTGGGAGCCACCGACCGGATCGGCCGCCGAGCAGGCGGCCAGCCAGCTCGGTGCGGCCAGCGCTCCACTGCCGACGGCGAAACCGCGCAGCACGTCACGTCTGCTGAGCTGCCTCCTGCCTCCTGCCTCCATGGCGGCCGCGATCACTCTTCGCTCGGATTCGTGCATGCCTCACTCCTTCTCGGGACTGCCCTGACGTATATCCAGGTAGCCGGCCGGGCGTCAATCACCTGCGATGAGTCGTTGCACAATCGTCGCCTTGCCCCCCTGTCCGGCGGCGCGACGGGCCAGTCATGCTGTCGAACACGTGGCCGGGCAGCGTCGTCGGTCATGTGGAGGAGTGATCGTGAAGCACAGCTGCGGGGTAGACCACCACAGTGGTGACTACACCGACCAACAGCGCGCTGACCTGCGGGTGGTGCTGGCCTTCAACGCCCGGATGGCTGACGCCATCGACCGCTGCCGGGACGTCGGCGCAGTGGAGGCGCTGCTCGACCCCGACCCGTTGCGGTTCATGTGGGTGGATGAGGGAGCCGGCCGCATCCCGGAGTTCCTGGCCGATGTCGACGAGGCCTTGGCCCGCGCCCCGGGGTTGCCCGGACATCGCCGGCTGGGCTGTACCGACGTCGCCGGCGGTGGCGCCGCCACCCGACCGTCGGTGGCCACCCACACCGATGGACAGGTGGTGTATGCCTGGCTCGAGTGGGAGCCCGGCGTCGGCGACCGGGTGCGTGTCCTGCGCACGCACACCGACAGCAACGGCACCAGCGAGGTGGAGACGGTCGTCGACGACCCGGCCGACTGCTTTCGCCCCACCACCATCATCGACGCCTCCGGTCGGCCGTGGGTGCTGTACGGCCGCGCCGACGGCGGGGCGGTCTCGGTGTGGTGCCGCCACCACAGCGGCGACGGCTGGTCCGACGAGGAGCGGGTGAGCGACACCGCGCATCCATCCTTCAACCAAGAGGTGGTCGCACACGACGACGGCACCGTGGAGGTCTGCTGGCAGGGCCGAGTCGGTGAGCAGTTCGCCGTGTACTCCCGCAGGTGGTTCGGCGGCAGAGTGTCGGGCAGTTGGGAGGACACCCGACAGGTCAGCCCAGAAGCCGGCTCAGCTGACGGGGAGAACGGCCCGTCGGTCGCCACCAACGTCTGGGACCCGGCCGTAACAGCGCTGCCCGGCGGCGGCACCGCATACGCCTGGACCGAGTACCGAGCGGGCAGCTATCAGGTGGTGGTCCGGCAACGCGCGGCTGATGACACGCTCGATGAGCCTCGGGTGGTGACCAGCGGCAGCGACTACGCCCTGCACCCGAGCCTCGCGGTGACCACCGACGGATCGCTGTGGTGTGCCTTCGATGTGCTCACGGTGCAGGGACACGGCGGTTCCGGGCCCACCAGGCTGCGGCCGGCGGACAGCGTCGGGGCCGACCCCACCCAGATCGAGGGGATGCGGCTCGCGGGTGAGTTCGTACCGCCCGAGCTGCGACCAGACATCAGTGCTCACCTGCGGGTTGTCCGGATCGACCCGCGCGGTTTCGCCGAGCCCGCCGGGGTGCTCGCGCCACACCTGGACGTCGTGCCCGGCGGGTTGCCCCGGCTGTGCGCCGACCCGTCCGGCGGGCTCACGATCGCCTATCGGGTGCACCGGCGGTTGCCGTTGATGACCTACTACTGGGAGGTGGCAACCCAGGCGCTTGGGCCCGCCGGGTGGGAACCACCGGTGACGATCCACGGAAGTGACGGCACGCTCGAGGAGCCTGCCGTCGCCGCGCTGCCCGACGGTGCGCTGGTTGCGTTGCAGAGCGACGGCCGCCTCGAGCGCGGTCTCGCCTGGACGGAGGGGTTCGGTGGCCGGGCATGCCCCGACCTGCTCGAGCACCACGGTCAAGTGGTCTGGCACGGCATGCAACGCACCGGCACCATCAGGTCGGCGGCCGTGCAGTCGGCCGGCTCCCCCGGTGATGTCGCGGTCGGCGCCGCGGGCACCGCACTGCACAACGACGACCGGTTGGAGTCCCGGGCCTGGACGTCAAACCGGGGTCAGACCCAGCGCTACCGCACGACCGCACGGTCAACCGAGTACACCGTCTACTGGGGGGACCTGCACCGGCACTCGCTGATCAGCCGGTGCACCGCCGGTGACGAGCCGACGCTGGAGGACTTCTACCGCTACTCGTGGGACGTCTGTGAGTACGACTTCTGGGCGGTGACCGACCACTCCGAGAACAGCACCGACTACCAGTGGTGGTCCATCCAGAAGATCGCCGACCTGTTCCGCGTCGATGGTCGGTTCGTTCCACTGTACGGCTTTGAGTGGACCGGGCTGATGGGTCATCAGAATGTCATCTACGGTGACGTGGCCCGCGGAGCGCCGATCTTCTCCTCCTACGCTGCCGGATCGGACACCCCGGCGGGGCTGTGGGAGGGGCTGGCGCAGTATCCGGCGCACCCGGCCATCACCATCCCGCATCACCCCGGATCGGCGATGGTCCCCTACGACTGGGACTACGGGAGCGAGCAGTTCCTGCGGCTGGCGGAGGTGTTTCAGGCCTGCCGTGGCAACTACGAGGACGACGGCTGCTTCCGGCAGTACTCCGACGGCACCCGCCCGGGCACGTTCGTCTTGGACGGACTCCGGCGCGGTCAGCGCTTCGGGCTGATCGCCTCGTCGGACCACGGGCACGGTGCCAGCTACGTCGGGGCGTACGCCGAGCGCCTGGACCGGGCGTCGGTCTTCGAGGCGCTGCAGGCCAGGCGGGTGTTCGCGGCCACCACCAGGGATGTGTTGGTCGACTTCCGGGTTGGCGGGGCGTTCATGGGCGAGGAGGTCAGCCTGAGCGGGCCACGGGTGGTCGAGGTCTTCGCCCGCGGCTACTGCGAGCTGGCCCGCGTCGACGTGCTGCGTGACGGTGTGACCGTGCACAATGCCGTGCCAGACCTCGACCTGCCGGAGGGTTGGCTGGCGTTGCCGTTGCGGGTGGAGTGGGGGCAGAGCCCGGTGCAGGCCGACTGGAGCGGACGGTTGCAGGTGGACGGCGGTGACGTCGTGGCAACCTCCTACTGGAGCCCGGAGATCGTGGCCGCGGACCGACACAGCGTGCGCTGGGTCGCGCAGACGAAGAGTTTCGGCGAGCCGTACGGCTCCCAGCGCGGCGGCGTCGAGGTCACCGTTGCCGGGCCTGCCGACGCCGTCGTGCATGTCGTGACCCCGCAGGCAACACTGCGGGTGCCGCTGGGCGAGCTGCCCGACAGGGTCGTGGGGACGCCGACGTACTCCGGGCAGGGCGAGTTGCGCTTGCAGCCCGGTGTCGGCGGGCTGGTCGGCCTCGGCAGCAAAGAGCACCGGCTGACCTGGACCGATGAGTCGACGGAGCCGGCCTGGTACTACGCCCGGGTCATCCAGACCGACGGTGAGATGGCCTGGTCCTCCCCCGTCTGGGTGGACCCCGCCTGATCCCCAACACGCGGCCAGCCTTGCCATATTAGCTATGCTGGTGGAGTGTATGGCGGCCAGGTAGTGAAGCGCGCGCGGTTACGGGCGGGCCTGACCCAAGATGAGCTTGCCCATCGAGTTGGCACAACGGCATCTGCCGTCTCACGGTGGGAGCACACCAAGACAGAGCCCGGTTACGCCACCGTCGACCGCTGCGTGGCGGCTTGTGACCTCACCCTGCCGACGGTCCTTCGCGAGCCGGAGCTTGATCCCGACGACCGATCCCTACTGGACACCTGCTTGGCGCTCAGCGTCGACGACAGAGCCCAGCGGTTGATGCTTTACGTCCGGGTCGTGCAAGCCGGCCGTGCCGCGATCGCCGAACGACGGTGACTCAGGTGCAGTTTCGCCCCGATGTCATCCTCGCGGTGCTGCATCAGCACCACGTGCGCTACGTCGTGATCGGCGGTTTCGCTGCGACGCTGAACGGCTCGGCATCTCCGACGTATGACATCGACATTGTCCCGGACCCCGCACCCGACAACCTCGGTGCGCTGTCCAGCGCGCTGAGAGACCTGGATGCCCGGATCCGGGTGGACGGCATCCCAGGTGGTGTGCCCTTCGCCCACGATGCCGCCGTGCTGGCCCAGATCACCGTGCTCAACCTGGTGACCCGCGCCGGTGAGCTGGACGTCGCGCTGCACCCGGCCGGGATCGCGGACTTTGGGACCTGGGACGCCGGCGCGGTCAGCATCGTGGTGCTGGGCACTCCCACCCGGATCGCCGGGATAGGTGACGTCATCGCGTCGAAGGAGGCTGCCGACCGCGACAAGGACCGCGCTGTCCTGCCGATGCTGCGAGAGTTGGCCAGACGTCTGGAGCGCGGCGCCCACGGATGAGGCACCACTGCCCGCCCCACAGGCTGTCAGCGGGCGCCGGCGGCAACCATCTGGCGCAACTCCTTCTTCAGGTCGCCGATCTCGTCGCGCAACCGGGCCGCCACCTCGAACTGCAGCTCGGCGGCGGCGCTGTGCATCTGGTCGGTCAGCTGCTGCACCAGGTCTGCCAGGTCGGAGGCCGCCATGCTGGTGGTGTCCAGCGGTGAGGTCCCGGTGTCGCGGCTGCGGAGACCTGGCACCGGCGCCTTTCCGCGGCTCTGCTGGCGCCCACCGCCACCCAGCAGCGTCTCGGTGTCGGCGTCCTCGCGGGCGAGCATGTCGGTGATGTCGGCGATCCGCTTACGCAGCGGCGTCGGGTCGATGCCGTGCTCGGTGTTGTACGCCACCTGGATCTCGCGCCGCCGGTTGGTCTCGTCGATCGCTTTTCGCATTGAGGGGGTGATCGAGTCGGCATACATGTGCACCTGGCCGGACACGTTCCGGGCGGCCCGTCCGATCGTCTGGATCAGCGAGGTCCCCGAACGCAGGAATCCCTCCTTATCGGCGTCCAGGATCGCCACCAGGCTCACCTCGGGCAGGTCGAGCCCCTCGCGCAGCAGGTTGATCCCGACCAGTACGTCGAAGTCGCCCATCCGCAGCTCGCGCAACAGCTCGATGCGGCGCAGCGTGTCGACCTCGCTGTGCAAGTACCGGGTGCGGATGCCGGCCTCGAGCAGATAGTCGGTAAGGTCCTCCGACATCTTCTTGGTCAGCGTGGTGACCAGGACCCGCTCGCCCCTCTCGGCGCGCAACCGGATCTCGTGGATCAGGTCGTCGATCTGGCCCTTGGTCGGCTTGACCACCACCTCGGGGTCGACCAGGCCGGTCGGCCGGATGATCTGCTGCACGACCCCGTCGCCGCGGTGCAGCTCGTACGAGCCCGGGGTGGCCGAGGAATACACCGTCTGGCCGATCCGCTCAATGAACTCCTCCCAGCGCAGCGGCCGGTTGTCCATCGCGCTCGGCAACCGGAAACCGTGCTCGACCAGGGTCCGTTTGCGGGACATGTCGCCTTCGTACATGCCGCCGATCTGCGGCACCGTCACGTGCGACTCGTCGATGACCAGCAGGAAGTCCGCCGGAAAGTAGTCGAGCAGGCAGTGCGGAGCCGACCCCTGCACACGCCCATCGGTGTGCCGGGAGTAGTTCTCGATGCCCGAGCAGCTGCCGACCTGCCGCATCATCTCGATGTCGTAGGTCGTACGCATCCGCAGCCGTTGCGCCTCCAGCAGCTTGCCTTGGCGTTCCAGCTCGCCAAGTCGTTGCTCCAGCTCGGCTTCAATGCTGATGATCGCCTGCTCCATCTTCTCCGGAGCCGTCACGTAGTGCGTCGCCGCACCGATGTAGATCTCCTGCTCCTCTTTGATGACCTCACCGGTCAACGGGTGCATCATCATCAACCGCTCGATCTCGTCGCCAAAGAACTCCACCCGCACGGCGAGCTCTTGGTAGACCGGGAACACCTCCAAGGTGTCACCGCGCACCCGGAACGTGCCCCGAGTCCCGGCCAGATCATTGCGTGCGTACTGCACCTCGACGAGCTTGCGCAGCAGCCCGTCGCGGTCCATCTCTGCGCCGACCTCGACATGGATCATCCGGTTGAGATACTCGCTGGCCGAGCCAAGCCCATAGATGCAGGACACGGTCGCGACCACCACCACGTCGCGCCGGGTCAGCAACGACCAGGTCGCCGAGTGCCGCAGCCGCTCGACCTCGTCGTTGATGGACGAGTCCTTCTCGATGTAGGTATCGGTCTGCGGGACGTACGCCTCAGGCTGGTAATAGTCGTAGTAGGAGACGAAGTACTCGACCGCGTTCTCGGGGAAGAAGTGCCGCAACTCGTTGGCGTACTGTGCCGCCAGCGTCTTGTTGGGCTGCATCACCAGGATCGGGCGCTGCAGCCGCTCGGCGAGCCAGGCGACCGTCGCGGTCTTGCCGGTGCCGGTGGCGCCGAGCAGCACAACATCCTGCTCGCCGGCCTCGACCCGGCGGGCCAGCTCCTCGATGGCGGTCGGCTGGTCACCGGACGGCTGGAAGTCGCTGACCACCTCGAAAGGCGCCACCGCACGCTGCAGATCGTTTACTGCTCTCATGCCGATCAGCCTACGACCGGGCACCGACAGACGCCGGGCACGCCGGTTAGCGGTAGCGCGTCGGCAGGTGCCGCCTGGGTGCCATCCGGGGTCCCCGCCGCGGCGTCCTGGCGCCGCATAGCTCGACCAGTCGCTGCACCCGGTAGCGGTGCGGACGGTACGGCGCCAGCAGGGCGGCCAAGCCGGCATCGTCGACCGGGCGGCCGGTGAGGGTATGGCCAATGTCTGCAGGCACGTGATAGTCACCGAAGCTCACCGCATCGGCATCACCGTGCGCCCGCTGCCGCACCTCGGCCGCCGTCCACCGCCCGACCCCCTGGAGGCTGCACAGCCGACGCTCGACCTCGGTGGCCGGCAGTCCGACAGTCCGCTCTAGCGAGGTCGCCACCCGCGCGGCCAACACCGCTGTGCGGGACCGAGCCGGATCGACCGGCAGCCGCAGCCACTCCCAGGAGGGGATTGCCGCGACGGTCGCGGGTGTGGGGGTGACCCACAGGCCCCGCTCCGCACCGGGACCGGGAGCAGGCTCACCAAACCCGCGCAGCAACGCCCGCCAGCCAGCCCACGCCTCCTGTCCGGTGACCTTCTGCTCAAGCACGGCGGCCAGCAGCGCTTCGAACACCAGGTCGGTCCGCGGCACCCGCCAGTGCGGATGCCGCCGGATCGCCCCCCGCAGGAAGGAGTCGCCGCACCCGAGCCCATTGCCGAAGGTGCCGCCCCTGAAGTCACCGGCACCAACGTCGTCGTCGCCGAGCATCTGCGGCAGCCGGTCCAGCGTCCACACCGCACCCGGCCCCCACGAGCGTGCGTGCACCTCGGCACCGGCGGCACGGGTTTCGACCTGCAACGTGGCCGCACCCTCGGGTGTCCGCAGAGAGCGCCACACCACCTCACGGTCGAGGATGAACGCTGGGTCGCCAGCTCCCCGCCGCAGCGTCGCCCAGATGGTCAGCACCGGCACCTGGCGCCCGGGACGCCAACACCGCGTCATCTCCAGCACGCGTCGAGTATCGCCGAGCGACCGACCACTGCGTCGGTCACCGGCGACCGAAGCGGCTGTCGGCGCTCGCCGCAATGATGGGGCTGTGCTGTTCGCCGAGCTGGTCGAGACCTCGCGGACCGTGGCAGGCAACCCCGCCCGCACCGCCAAGCGCGCCCTGCTGGCCCACCTGTTGCGCGCGGCGGACTCCGACGAGATCGAGATCGCCGTCGCCTACCTCGCCGGCGAGCTGCGGCAGCGCCGCACCGGCATCGGCTGGCGCTCGCTGGGCGACCCGCCTGCCCCGGCCGGCTCGCCGTCGCTGACCTTGTTGGAGGTCGATACCGCGTTGGCCGAGATCGCGGCGATGTCCGGCGGCGGCAGTCAGCAGGCGCGCCGGACGGCGCTCGAGACGCTGCTGGGCCGGGCCACCGCCGCCGAGCAGGACCTGCTGCGTCGCCTGCTCGTCGGCGAGGTGCGACAGGGGGCGCTGGATGCGCTGGTGCTCGAGGCGCTCGCCGACGCGCTGGCCATCCCGGCCGCGGTCGTGCGACGCGCCGCAATGCTGCTTGGGTCGTCGGCGGCGGCGGCCCGGGTCGCCACCACCCACGGTGTCGACGGGTTGCTGGCCGCCACCCTGCAGGTCGGCCGTCCGGTGCGGCCGATGCTGGCCGCATCCGCACCAGACGTGGACGCCGCTCTCGACCGGCTGGCGTCGGGCGGCGGACCGGTGCTGGTGGACGCCAAGCTCGACGGCATCCGCATCCAGGCCCACAAGAGCGGTTCGGACGTGCTGGTGGTGACCAGGACGCTCGACGACATCACTGACCGGCTGCCCGAGGTGGTCGAGCAGGTGCGCGCCCTACCAGCGGACCGTCTCGTTGTTGACGGTGAGGCGGTGGCGCTGCGACCCGACGGCCGTCCGCAACCGTTTCAGGTCACCGCGGCGCGGACGGCGTCGCGAGGCGACGTGGCGACGCTGCGGACGACCACGCCGTTGTCGACGTACCTGTTTGACCTGCTGCACCTCGACGGACGTGACCTGCTCCCCGAGCCCTTGACCACCCGCGCCGACCTGCTGGCGGCGTTGGCACCGCCCGACCTGCTCGTGCCCCGACTGCGCACCGCCGACCGGTCCGCGGCTGCGGGCTTCTTCGCCGACGCGATCCGCCAGGGCCACGAGGGGGTCGTGCTCAAGGCGCCGGATGCGCCGTATGAGGCCGGCCGCCGCGGCGCCGCCTGGGTCAAGGTCAAGCCCCGGCACACTCTCGACCTGGTGGTGCTCGCCGCCGAGTGGGGGCACGGGCGGCGCACCGGCTGGCTGTCCAACCTGCACCTCGGCGCCCGCCGCGACGACGTGACCGCGCCCACCGGACCAGACGACTTCGTCATGCTCGGCAAGACCTTCAAGGGCCTGACCGACCAGCTGCTGGGCTGGCAGACCGAGCAGCTGCTCGCCCGCGAGACCGGCCGCTCCGGCCATGTCGTTCGGGTGCGTCCCGAGCTGGTGGTCGAGATCGCCGTCGACGGCGTGCAGAGATCCACCCGCTACCCCGGCGGGGTCGCGCTGCGCTTCGCCCGGGTGCTGCGCTACCTAGACGACAAGGGACCGGGCGGAATCGAC
>Ga0136640_10000945_pt1 | contig 11440 bp, 9 predicted proteins | sample AntDrymUQ8642106_2_FD_105498 | JGI IMG/M metagenome (GOLD analysis project Ga0136640, IMG submission 105498) | Polar desert sand microbial communities from Dry Valleys, Antarctica - metaG UQ864 (21.06) | ecosystem: Environmental > Terrestrial > Soil > Desert | place: Antarctica: Dry Valley...
ACCAGAGGCACCGGTTTGTCTTTAGCGGCGTTCTGGCTTCGCCGCAGGGCTGGCGTTCTGGTAGTGGATTTCAGCGATTCCTGGCTGATTTTACGATTGCGCCGATTATCGAAATCTCTTCGGGTCGCCCCTTCAACATTATCACCAATTTTGACGCGAACAACGATCAGGCGTCGCAGACCGACCGCCCAAGCGTAAATCCCGACGGTTCGCTGTGCATTCCCGGCACACGTGGCTGCATCACGCCGCTGATCACGGACGGCAGATTTTCAGTCGGAAACCTGGGACGCAATGAAGGTATGACACATTCGTTCGCGTCAGTCGATTTGCGCGTTGCGCGGGCGATTCGCTTCGGCGAGCGCGTGCGGCTTGATTTGATCGCCGAAGGTTTCAACCTTTTCAATCGCTTCAACGAGGCTTCGGCATCGCCGTTTTTTAACGATGTCAACGCTTTCGGTGAACGCACCAAGGGCGGAAAATATTTTAGCCGTCCGACGGCGGCTTTCGATCCGCGTCAATTCCAATTCGGCGCGAAATTGTATTTCTAAAATCGAAACGTAAGATGATTTTTCAACGGCTGTCCGGCTTCGGTTAGGACAGCCTTTTTGTTATCTTTAAATTATTGTGGAAAGTCTAACTCTTAAAATCAAACAAAAAGCCTTTGAGATCGGCTTTCACAAAGTTGGCATTGTCCGCGCTGAATCGCTTGTGCGCGAGAGTGAATACTTTGAAGAATGGTTAGCCAAAAACTTCCACGCCTCGATGCAGTGGATGGAGCGCGAGCCGGAAAAACGTGCCGACCCGAGGTTGATTTTCCCAGCCGCGAAATCTGTTATTGTCGTCGCTCTGAATTATTACACGCCGCACGAACACGAAGAAAGTGCGGAAAAAGGGAAAGTCTCGCGCTATGCCTGGGGTGACGATTATCACGATGTTTTGAAGGAAAAAATGCGCGAATTACTTGGCTTTATTAAAACAATTGACGAAACTGCCGACGGCAAAATCTGTGTTGACACCGCGCCAATTATGGACAAAGCGTGGGCGGTTCGCGCTGGACTCGGTTGGCTCGGCAAACATTCAAATGTGATTACAAAGGAATACGGTTCATGGGTTTTTCTTGGCGAAATTTTGCTTAATCTTGAACTTGAGTACGAAACTAAAATTATCGAAGACCACTGCGGAACCTGCACAAAATGTCTGGATGCTTGTCCGACCGGAGCGATTGTTAAGCCGTATATCGTTGATTCGGAAAGATGTCTGTCCTACGCGACGATTGAACTGCGCTCCGTTGAGCTGCCCGAACAAATTTCAAACAATTTAGATGGGTGGCTTTACGGCTGCGACATTTGTCAGGACGTTTGTCCGTGGAATCGATTTGAAAAACCGACCGAAGAAACACGCTTTGAACCGCGCACGGGAAATGTCTCGCCCAATTTGAGCGAAATTCTCGCGCTTTCGACCGAAGATTACGTCGAAAAATTTCGCCGCAGTCCAATGAAACGCACGAAGTTAAGCGGATTGCAACGAAATGCACAAGCGCTAAAAGCGACAATACCAAAAAGTGAAAAGAAAAAAAATGAATAAAGATTACTATTGCTGAACATTTCATCTAACTTCACATTTGCTTCGCTGTTCTTACTTTTCACTGTTTTACTTTTACCTTTTTACTTTCTTACAAAACCTGTATCCTTTTCCTAATGCTTCTGCAAGACGCTCACAACCGAATAATCCGCGATTTACGAATTTCAGTTACTGACCGCTGTAATTTTCGATGTTTTTACTGTTTACCGAACGGTGAACCCCCACTTGCTCGCAAAGAAACTATTCTTACCTTTGAAGAAATCGAATACATTTGTGAAATCTTTGTTTCTTTGGGTATCGAAAAAATCCGTCTGACCGGCGGCGAACCGCTTCTCCGGCGTGATATTGAAACTTTGATTGAAAAAATTGCGCGGTTAAAAGTCCAAAGTCGTTTGGAGATTTCAGATTTCAGATGTCAGATTTCAAATAATGAAAATCCGAAATCTGAAATATACAATCCAAAATTGAAAGATTTAGCCTTAACTACTAACGGACACAGCTTTCCAAGCCGCGCCGCTAATTTGAAACGCGCCGGGCTCGACCGCGTGACAATTTCGCTCGACAGTCTGCGGCGTGAAAGATTCAGAGAGATTACGGGCGCTGACGGGCTTGAAAATGTTTTGCAGTCAATCGACGCGGCGAAGCAAGAAAAATTGGCTCCTGTCAAAATTAACTGTGTGCTGGTGCGCGGGCGGAACGATGACGAAATTGTTGAGTTCGCGCGTTTTGCGCGGAAGCAAAATGTAAAAATGCGGTTTATCGAATTTATGCCGCTCGATTCGGGACACGAATGGACGCGCGAATCGATAATTTCGGCAAAAGAGATTCGGGAGAAAATCAGCGCCCATTTTCCGCTTGTCTTAAAAGAAAAATCACGCGGCGCGGAAACCGCCTGGCGGTACGAATTTGCCGATGGCGCGGCAGGCGAAATAGGAATCGTCGCGCCCGTCACCGAAATGTTCTGCGGCGCGTGTTCGCGTATTCGTCTGACGGCGGACGGGCAAATTCGGACATGTCTTTTCTCGACGGTTGAACACGATTTGCGTGACGTTGTGAGAAGTGGCGCGAGTCGGACGGAAATCATCGAATTTATTCAAACAGTAGTGCGACACAAAGAAGCCCGGCACACAATTAACGACGCAGAATTTGCGCCCGCTTCGCGCTCTATGAGCTTTATCGGTGGTTAAAATTTATTTTTATTGAAGGCTCAACAATAGAGTTTTTTATTCGTGCGACATCATTCTTTTTATCCACATTCTGCAAAGCGTGATTTTCGCCGCGCAGCCGCAAACCAGCGACTTCCAAGAAATTGATTGCACAAAATTAAGTTTGTCGCTAAATCAGCTGAACGAAGCGTTTCATTAAAAGCATTTCGGTTTTTATGACAAGACTTTTTTGTTAGACTTTGATTTAAAGGACGAAGTTTTATGTCAAACGAAGCTTGGCTTAATGGAAAGCTCGATGATTTCACTCCGCTAACGATGCCTGCCGCGCACGCGCTAGTGCAGGCAATCACGGATTTGGAAAGATTAGCGCCGCATTTAAGCGATGAAGAATTATTAGAACGTCCAAACAATTGCTCGTCAATTGCTTTCCATTTGCGGCACATCGCGGGAAGTATCGACCGACTCCTTACGTACTCACGTGGTGAAGAATTAAGCGAAACACAACTTGAATGGCTGAATGCGGAAGACAACCGCAGTTTGGATTTAGATGCATGTAAATTAGTGCAAAAAGCGGTTGACGAAATTAATAATGCGCTTGATGCGCTGAAAAATGTCGCGCCTGAAAGTTTATTTGAAGAACGCTTTGTCGGGCGCGGAAAATTGCCGACCAATGTTTTTGGTTTGCTTTTTCATATTGCCGAACACACGGCGCGGCACGTCGGGCAAACCGTGACGCTTGCCGGCATTGTGCAAAAAAGGGGAAACAAACTGAAGCAATGACGGTGCATCTAAGAAATCAAATTTTAACGTAATTCCTTTATAATAAAATAAATATGGAAAATAAAAATATAGAAACGGCAACTTTAGGAGCAGGCTGCTTCTGGTGCGTCGAAGCGGTTTTTGATGATTTAAAAGGCGTTGAGTCGGTCGAATCAGGCTATTCGGGCGGACATACGGAAAACCCGACTTACCGAGAAGTCTGTTCGGAAACGACCGGGCACGCCGAAGTCGTGCAGGTAAAATTTAACTCCGGAGATATTTCATTTAAAGAAGTTTTGCAAGTGTTTTTTACCGTTCACGACCCGACAACATTGAATCGTCAGGGCAATGACATCGGTTCATCATACCGTTCGGCGATTTTTTATCATTCAGACGAGCAGAAAAAAACTGCTGAAGAAGTTATCAAAGAAGTTGAAGCGGAAGGCATTTACAGCGACCCGATTGTCACGGAAATCACCGGGTTTGATAAATTTTACAGTGCCGAGGATTATCACCAGGAATATTTTGCAAATAATCCGAACCAACCATATTGCGCGGCGGTCGTTGCGCCGAAAGTAGCAAAGTTTCGTCAAAAATTTGTCAATCGATTAAAAACCTAAGCTGAAAAGAAAAAAGTTAAAAAGTCGCCTTATTACTAATGGCGACTTTTTAACTTTTGCATCTTATCAAAACAAACGTCGAATAAAAAAATTATTTAAGCTTGTTTTGTTGACTAAGTTTATCCGCTGTTTCTCTTTCTTTTCCCCAGATGTGATCAGTCACTCCGGTAACGCCCGCTTGTTTAGCGCAATTGGCGCAGCAGAAAAAATTCTCTTTCGCCTCCACGCCGTGACCGATAATTTTACAGCCGCAATGTGCGCAGACGGGCGCGAGGCGGTGAATCGCGCATTCAAAACAATCAAACACGTGATGATTTCCCGCTGTTACAACTTCAAAAGATAAATAATAATCGTTACCGCAAACTTCACATTGAGCCATTTCCTAAAACTCCCTATTTCATTTTGCCCTGCAGCGCTTTAATCATTGTCAGATGCATCTGTAGCGTCGGTAAAGTCTTGGCGGCAAAAGCTTTAGCGTCAGCATCCGTTCCGTTTTTCGACTGCGCTTCAAATAAACTAACATCTTTTTCGTGATCCTTGACCATTGCGTCAACATATTCTTCATCAAATTCCTCGCTCGGAACTTTAGCCATATCAGTTGCCATCGAAACTTGTTCAGGAGTTAAAACGGCGGGCAGCGTAAACTTTTTCTTGGCGGCTAAAGCTTTTAACTCGCCGCTCGCTTTTGTATGGTCAGTAACCATTTTCTGCGCAAAATCCCTAACTTCTTTATTCGTCGCTTTGTTGAGCGCCAACTTGCTCAGCTCGATTTCCTCCATTCCGCCCTTCGCGGCTTCGGTCATAAAACCTTCCGGCGTAGTCGTATCGCTCATCGAACTGCTCATGTCCATATTCGAATTTGTCATATTGCTGTTTGAATTAACCACAATCGCCGTATTCGAATTAAGCACATTAGCGTTTGACACAGCCGAATTTGTTGTGTTTGTCGTATTGGTCGCGGTACCGGGGCAGCCGGTCAGAGCAAAAACTGCCAGCGCCAGGGCAGTATTGGTTAAAAATATTTTTTTCATTGTTTTGTTTCTCCTGTTCTCACAAATAAATTTTAATTTGCCGACTGAAATCTTACTTTTTTCAGCAAATCAAAAAACTGCTTCGGTGTTCGATAAAGCTACACATTTCAGAAAATATTATGTGCCAAATCGCATACGCAAAACTAATGCCAGTGTCGCTCGCGCGGTTTGCCCCACGCTTGAACTATAACGGGCTTTCGACGGTTTATAACTTTGAATGATTTTACAATTGAGATTTTGCGTAATTTGTTAAAGAATGTATTGAGCAAAAGTTTTCAGGGGAGCGAAAGCTGAGAGTCTGTGAAATGATGAATTATGAATGATGAATAAGGATATAAATTCAGCGTTCATCATTAGTCATTTCGCGGTTACCCTAAAAACCTGATGCGGATAATACCGACGAAGGGAGAAAAACAATGAGTGAAAATAAAGAAATAAAAGAAAAAGCTAGCGATGAAGTGAAACTGCCGAGTTCACAGAAAATTTATGTGGAAACAAACGGCAGCTCAATTAACCAAACAAAACATAATTTGCGCGTTCCGTTTCGGGAAATCGCTCTGAGTCCGTCCAGAAATATGAAGGACGAACTCGAAGCAAACGCGCCGGTTAGAGTTTATGACACGAGCGGTGTTTGGACTGACCCGGAAGTGCGATGCGATGTGCGCGAAGGCTTACCGACATTGAGGCGCGAATGGATTTTGGCGCGTGAAGATGTCGAGGAGTATACGGGGCGCGAGATTTTGCCGCAGGATAACGGCTATTTGACGAAAGGCGCGGAAGACATTGCAAAAATAAAAGAAAGCGGAAAACTTGAAGAATTTCCGGGCTTGAAGCGCGCGCCGCTCAAAGCAAAAGCGGGAAAATGCGTTACGCAGATTCATTACGCGCGGCAAGGAATTATTACGCCGGAGATGGAATACGTCGCCGTCCGTGAAAATCTCGGACGGCAAATCGCATTTGAAATTTTAGCGAACGGTGAGCAAACGAATAGAGATTCCCTGTATCATCAACACGCAGGCGAAAGTTTTGGCGCGAGCGTCCCGAAATTTGTCACGCCGGAATTTGTTCGCGAAGAAGTCGCTCGCGGACGGGCGATTATTCCCGCCAACGTCAATCATCCGGAAGCCGAACCGATGGCAATCGGGCGCAATTTTCTGGTCAAAATAAACGCCAATATCGGAAATTCGGCGATTGCGTCTTCGATTGAAGAAGAAGTCGAAAAAATGCGATGGGCAACTCTCTGGGGCGCGGACACGGTGATGGATTTGTCAACCGGCAAGAATATTCACGCGACGCGCGAATGGATTTTGCGAAATTCGCCGGTGCCGATCGGGACAGTGCCAATTTATCAAGCACTCGAAAAAGTTAATGGCAAAGCCGAAGATTTGACGTGGGAAATTTACCGCGATACTCTGCTCGAACAAGCCGAACAGGGCGTTGATTATTTCACGATTCACGCAGGCGTTCGCCTGCCATACATTAGATTGACAGCTAAAAGAACAACCGGCATCGTCAGTCGCGGCGGCTCGATTATGGCGAAATGGTGTCTGGCGCATCACGAGGAGAGTTTTCTCTATACCCGCTTTTCCGAAATTTGTGAGATTATGCGAGCCTACGACGTTTCATTTAGTTTGGGCGACGGCTTGCGTCCCGGCTCGATTGCCGATGCTAATGACGAAGCGCAATTTGCCGAACTTGAAACTTTGGGCGAACTAACGAAAATCGCCTGGGAGATGGATTGCCAAACGATGATTGAAGGTCCCGGTCACGTGCCGATGCACTTGATCAAAGAAAATATGGACAAGCAGTTAGCAGTTTGCGGCGAAGCACCTTTCTACACTTTGGGACCGCTCACAACTGACATCGCGCCCGGGTATGACCACATCACATCGGGCATCGGCGCGGCGATGATCGGCTGGTTCGGTTGCGCGATGCTGTGTTACGTGACGCCAAAAGAACATCTCGGCTTGCCGAATAAAAAAGACGTTAAAGAAGGCGTGATTACATACAAACTCGCGGCACATGCGGCGGATTTGGCGAAAGGTCATCCAGCGGCGCAAATCAGGGATAATGCCTTATCGAAAGCGCGTTTCGAGTTTCGCTGGGAAGATCAATTTAATCTGGCGCTCGACCCGGAAGTCGCCCGCGAATACCACGACGAAACGCTTCCTGCGGAAGGCGCAAAACTCGCGCATTTTTGTTCGATGTGCGGACCGCATTTCTGCTCGATGAAAATTACGCAGGAAGTCCGTGAATACGCGGCGCGGGAAAGCATTGAAGAAGAAAAAGCGCTGGCTGTCGGAATGGCGGAAAAGTCAAAAGAGTTTGTTACCGCCGGCAGTAAAATTTATCACGACAATTTAACGCCAAACGCCGACTCGGAAAAACGTTGAATATAAGCCACAGAGAACACAGAGATTTTTAGTCGCTATTGATGTTTTTCTCTATGTTCTCTGTGGCTCGTATCAGCCCTTTTCTTCGCTCGCCTTTTGATTTTTCTTGTCAAAAAACATATCTAAAATAAGCAGACCCGCGCCAATGCAAATCGCCGCGTCCGCGACGTTAAAGGTCGGGTAATGCCACGAGCCGAACTGCACGTCTATAAAATCAACCACGAAACCGAGCCGCACGCGGTCTGTAACGTTGCCCAAAATTCCAGCTAAAAGCAGAGCTAACGCGCCTAAAACGCGATCCTCCGAGCGCGGTGTGCGCCAGAAATAATATAAAACCAGAGCTGCGGCGACGAATGCGACGACCGATAAAGCCCAGCGTCCCGCATTACCGCCATTATCCAAAAAACTAAACGCCACACCCGTGTTTTCGGCGTATGCGAAGTTTAAGAAGTTTGGAATAATTGCAATGTCGCCGCCAAAACGCAATTTGCGAATTGCCCACGCCTTGCTCGTTTGGTCAATCAGAAAGACTGCGCCCGTCGCCAATAAATATCCGAATTTCCAGAAAGAATCTTTTTTGTTCACAAATTTATTTCTAAATGATTATAACTTGTTTTAAATTTCTGCCAACGCCGCCGAACACCTCTCGCAGACGGTCGGATATTTTTCCGATTCGCCGACCCGCGCCGAATAATTCCAGCAGCGTTCGCATTTCGCGCCGTCCGCTTTTTGAATTTCAACGTTAAGCGAATCATCTTCGTGAACTTCCACCTGCGAGACAATAAAAATGTAACGCAAATCTTCATAATACGAAAGCAAAAATCTGCTGGTTGCTTTATCAACCGTCAAGATAACTTTTGCTTCTAAAGACGAGCCGATAACTTTTGCGGTTCGCGCTTCTTCCAATTTCTTCAAGACTTCATCGCGCAGCAAAAAAATCCTTTCCCAATCCGTCAAAAGTTGTGCGTTATCCGCGCCGGAAATTTTCGGAAATTCTGTTAGGTGCACAGATTCAAGTTTTTGATACGGAAGATTTTCCCACGCTTCGTCCGCCGTAAAAGCCAGAACAGGCGCGAGCAGGCGCGATAGTTTATCGGTAATTTCGTAAAGCGCGGTTTGCGCCGAACGCCTCTCCAACGACTTTGGCGCGAGGATATAAAGGCGGTCTTTCAAAATATCAAAATATCTGGCGGAAAGCGTCACGGTCACGAAATTATAAAGTGTCTGATAAACCGTCTGGAAATTATAGTTTTCGTAACCTTCAAAAACTTTTTCGATTGCGGCGTCTAAACTCGCTAAAGCCCAACGATCAATTTCGAGCATTTCCGACACGGAAACTCGATCTGTTTCGGGGTTAAACCCTTCGAGATTTCCAAGCGCGTAGCGAAGCGTATTTCTAAACTTCCGGTAAGCGTCGGTCACGGTGCGCAAAATCTCGTCCGAACAGCGCACATCTTCGGTGTAATCAACCGCCGCCGCCCACAAACGCAGAATTTCCGCACCGGATTTATTAATAATTTCCTGCGGCGCGGTGACGTTACCGACCGATTTGCTCTGCTTTTTACCCTCGCCGTCAACCACCCAGCCATGCGTGATCACGGTTTTATACGGCGCGATGTCGTGCGCTGCCAAACCGCACATCAAGGATGAATTAAACCAACCGCGATACTGGTCGCCGCCTTCAAAATAGACGTCAGCCGGAAACTGCAAATTGTCGCGCGTTTCCAAAACTGCCACGCAGCTTGAACCGGAATCGAACCAAACATCTAAAATGTCGGTTTCTTTATTAAAATCCGCCGCACCGCATTTCCCACATTTAAAGTTTTCGGGCAGCAAATTTTTTGCTTCGCGGTTGTACCAGGCATCCGCCGTTTCTTTCTGAAAAATATCAGCGACGTAATTAACAATTCTCGAGTCGGCAACCGGTTCATCGCAACCCGCGCAATAAAAAACGGGAATCGGAACGCCCCATGCGCGCTGACGCGAAACGCACCAGTCAGGACGGCTTTTTAACATATTCTGCATTCTGCTCATCCCCCAACCCGGATGCCATCTCGTTTCCGCGACTGCCTCAAGAGCGCTTGTCCGAAGTGAATTTTTCGCGCCCGTCTGCGCCAATGCGTCCATCGAGACAAACCATTGCGGCGTGGCGCGAAAAACCACCGGATTTTTGCATCGCCAACAGTGCGGATAACGGTGTTCGTATTGTTCTTCAAGCAGAAGCGCGCCACGTTTCTCCAGCAATTCAACGATTTGCGTGTTTGCCCGAAAGATATTTTGCCCCCCGAAAAACTCGACATCAGGCGTAAATTCGCCCGCGTTGTTGACCGGACAATAAATTTCCAGCCCGTATTGCTTACCGATTAAAAAGTCGTCGTGTCCGTGACCGGGCGCGGTATGCACGAGTCCCGTTCCGGCTTTGCTCGTTTCCGAACGATTTCGCCCGTCGGGAACGTCAAGCTCGGTTTCCGCATCGGCTTCGCCGCCCAATGTGACGTGGTCGCCGTTCATAAGAAGCGATTCGCGTTCAATCCACGGATGTTTTGCGACAAGTTTATCAAGCTTTGAGCCGGAAAATTTCGCAAGAACACGTGGCATCAGGCGTATTCCGTTTTCATTCACTCCGCCGATGCCGCATTTAACTGCGACAATTGCGAGAAGCTCCGAAGCAATGATTAAAACTTCATCGCCATGTTCAACCGCAGCGTATTCAAAATCCGGGTGAACGGTTATGCCGAGATTTGCCGGAATCGTCCACGGCGTCGTCGTCCAGATAACGAGCGAAACTTTTTTGCCCGCCAAAGCTGCATCGATTTCGGCGGCATCGCTTTTGAGCGGAAATTTTATGTAAATCGAAGGCGAAGTGTGCAGTTTATATTCGACTTCCGCTTCCGCCAACGCCGTCTGATCGTGGATACACCAGTAAACCGGGCGCAACCCTTTGTAAACATAACCACGTTCGAGAAATTTGCCGAATAGGCGCGCCGTTTCCGCTTCATATTCGTTCGACATTGTTAAATAAGGAGTTTCCCATTCACCCAAAATCCCGAGCCTTGAAAAATCTCTGGTTTGCCCGTCCATCGCGTTAGCGGCGTGTTCACGACAAATGCGGCGAAATGTGGCGATGGGTAAATCATTTTTGTCTTTGCCTTTGTCGGCAAGCTTTTTTTCGACGTGCGTTTCAATCGGCAGTCCGTGGCAGTCATAGCCGGGAACGTACGGCGCGTCAAACCCCATCATCGTGCGCGATTTAACAATAAAGTCCTTGAGAATTTTATTAAGCGCCGTGCCAATGTGAATGTCGGCGTTGGCATACGGCGGACCGTCGTGGAGAATAAATTTTTCCGCACCGCGCCTGGCTTCACGAATTTGTTCGTATAATTTCGCGTCCGTCCATTTTTTCAAACGCGCCGGCTCAGATTGCCCGAGGTTCGCCTTCTGCGCAAAGTTCGTCTGCGGTAAATTGACAGTTTTCTTTAATTCCAATGTTTCACTCATAATCAGTTATTGGTCGTCGGAGGCAAACCCCGTGTGTAAGGTGCAAATTCACAAATACTTAGTTGGACACTTTTTAACAATTGTGTTTCCACCTATGTCAATCAAAAGACCGTTTCAAAAGATCAAATGTTATCATTTATCGGATAAAAAATCCGAAATCTAAATCTAAAATCTAAAATTCAAAAGTCCCAAGTCTTTTTATTAGACTTGGGACTCATTTCAGGCAAAGGATTACCTTTAGTTTTACGAAGTAAAGTCCCTTTTGGTAATAAGTAAAAGGACAGAATAATTTTATAGATATTTGAAAATCTTGTAAGCTGGTTCAATGAAAAAGAAATTCATTAAACTAAACGAAGCCGAAAGGACAACTTTACAAGAAGGTCAGAAAAACG
>Ga0136640_10000946_pt1 | contig 11436 bp, 12 predicted proteins | sample AntDrymUQ8642106_2_FD_105498 | JGI IMG/M metagenome (GOLD analysis project Ga0136640, IMG submission 105498) | Polar desert sand microbial communities from Dry Valleys, Antarctica - metaG UQ864 (21.06) | ecosystem: Environmental > Terrestrial > Soil > Desert | place: Antarctica: Dry Valley...
GCCGAGATCGAAGAAGATATCGCCCGCGCGAGCGTCGTCTTGCCCACGCCTGGGATATCCGTCAGCAACACATGACCGCCGGCGAGCAAGGAGATCAAACAGAGGTCAACCACCTCGTCCTTGCCCACGATAGCCCGCCGCACGGAATCCCTGAGCTTTCCGTAGGTTTGCCGTACTTCCACGATGCTCTCTACCCGCTTGTGCTGCACGTTTCCTCCATAGAAAATGACGACGGACCACATGCCGCGCGGCATGTGTCTCGCGCACGCCTTGATATTATCGGATGCGTGTCCGACGAACTTAAATCCGAGCCCTCTCTCCCCGAAGAAGCCCCCCTCGACGACGCCATGATGCGCCGCGCTCTCGTCGCCGCTAGAGAGGCCCGCGACCGAGGTGAGATCCCCGTCGGCGCCGTTGTCGCGCTGGGACAACGAGTCCTCGCCGTCGCCCGCGTCGAACGCGAAGCAACCCAGGACCCCACAGCCCACGCCGAGATCCTCGCCCTCCGCGGGGCCGCCGCCGTACTGGGCTCCTGGCGACTCACCGGCTGCACCCTGTACTCCACCCTCGAACCCTGCCCCATGTGCGCCGGAGCCGCCCACGCCGCCCAGGTCTCGCGCCTCGTCTACGCCACCCCGAGCCCGAAGTCCGGCTACGCCGGAACCCTCCACAATATCCCCGCCGATCCCCGCCTCAACCACGCCTTCCCCGTCACCGGCGGCGTCCTCGAAACCGAAGCCGCCGACCTCCTGCGCGACTTCTTCCGCGACAAACGCCGCGCGAAACCCCCGGAATCAGTCCCGAAACCATCCCCGGAAGCCCCGAAACCCACTCTATAGCCTGTACTTGAAGTTTAGATAGATGCAAAATGCTGCGACACCACAACGCTAAATTCGTGGTTTAGCATGTCGTCTGGACCTGAACATAAAGGTGCGTGATTTGCGGGATTTTCAGTGATAAAGTGGAATTATGAAAAGATTTCTGAAAAATCTTTGTGGAGTTTGCGGGGGCTGAAAATCGCTTAACAATGGGGATTCGGGCTCCCGAAGTGAAATAAACCTCACATTTAGGGTTACTTTACCTCTATTGCTCTAGGAAGATGTGGTGTGCTAGGTTTTTCACCTACCAGATGTGGTGTTGAGGTCATGGGGGTTTTGAGGTGCAGTGTCCATATTGCGATTTCGAGGACACGAAGGTCATAGACTCGCGTCTTTCGGAGACGAAGGATGCGATCCGGCGCCGTCGTGAGTGTCTGTCGTGCGAGAAGAGGTTCACGACGTACGAGCGGCGGGAGCCTTTGAGGCTGATGGTCATAAAGAGGAGTGGGGATAGGGAGCCCTTCGACCGGGAGAAGTTGACGGCGGGGCTCGTCAAGGCGTGCGCCAAGCAGCGGATCTCGGAGGAGCAGATCGAGGTGATGGTGGATGAGGTCGAGGCGGAGCTCAGGGAGCGGCGTCGGCATGAGGTGACCTCGCGGCGCCTGGGGGACATGGCGCTGCTGCGGCTGCGGCGGCTGGACATGGTCGCCTACCTGCGCTTCGCGTCGGTCTACCGGCAGTACACGGACGTGGACCAGTTCCGCTCCGAGCTGGTGCGGCTGGCGGGTTCCGGCGTCGGCAACGGCGCCCGGTAATCGGGCCTGGGGAGGGCCTGCAGCGCGTGGCCGTGGACGAATCAAGTGGTGGAATGAGCAAGGCAAGCGGTAAAATCAGGGGAGGATGAGCGAAGAAGTGAATTACAACCGATTGAGCGAGATAGAGCTTACGGAGAATGCCGTCGCGGTGCTCGAGAAGCGCTACCTGAAGAAGAACGAGCGGGGCGAGGCCGTCGAGGAGCCCATGGATATGTTCCGAAGGGTCGCCTCCAATATCGCCGAGGGCGAGTTCCGGTTCAAGGATGGCGAAGAGGCGCAGTCCTTCTACGAGGAGAGCTACGAGCGGTTCCTCCAGATGATGCTCACGAGGAAGTTCATGCCCAACTCGCCGACCCTGATGAACGCGGGGCGCGAGTTGCAGCAGCTCTCGGCGTGCTTCGTCTTGCCGGTGGACGACTCCATAGACGGCATCTACGACACCCTCAAGCACCAGGCGGTGATTCATAAATCCGGGGGCGGCACGGGGTTTGGTTTCAGTCGGCTGCGTCCGAAGAACGACCTGGTTCAGAGCACGATGGGTGTATCGAGCGGCCCCGTTTCCTTTATGGCTATATATGACGCTTCGACGGATAAGATCAAGCAGGGCGGCACGCGGCGCGGGGCGAACATGGGCATCCTGCGGGTGGACCATCCGGACGTCGAGGAATTCATAGACTGCAAGCGCGAGAACGACCAGATCAACAACTTCAACATCTCCGTCGCCATTACCGACGCCTTCATGCAGGCCGTCGAGGACGACACGGACTTCGACTTGACCAACCCTCGCAATGGGGACACGATCAAGACCGTGCGGGCGCGGGAGTTGTTCCGCAAGATCGTGGAGGGCGCGTGGCTGAACGGCGAGCCCGGCGTGGTCTTCATAGACCGAATCAACGCCGACAATCCGACGCCGCAGTTCCCCATCGAGAGCACGAATCCTTGTAGCGAGGCGCACTTGCCGCCGTACGATTCTTGCAACCTCGGTTCGATCAACCTGGAGCGGTTCTTCGTCGAGGGTGACCATCCGGGCGAGGGCTCGGTTGACTGGGATGACCTGCGGGATACGGTGCATACGGCGATCCGGTTCCTGGACAACGTGATCGAACAGAACAAATATCCGCTTCCCGAGATAGACGAGATGAGCCGGGGCAACCGCCGCATCGGGCTCGGCGTGATGGGCTTCGCCGACCTCCTGATCAAGCTCGGCCTCACATACGACTCCGAGGAGGGCCTCGCCTTCGCGGAGAAGGTGATGAAGTTCGTGGATGACGAGGCGTGGGAGGAGAGCCGGGTCCTGGCCGAGGATCGCGGCGTGATGTCCCACTTCGAGGGCTCGCGGCACGAGGCTAGAGGCGACCGCGTCCGCAACGCGACCGTCACGACCATCGCCCCGACGGGGACGATATCCATGATCGCCGGTTGTTCCGGCGGCATCGAGCCTCTCTTCGCGGTGGCTTTCATGCGCCGTCAGGCGGATATGGAGATGCCGGACGTGAACCCCGAGTTCGTGCGGCTGGCGAAGGAGCGGGGCTTCTACTCCGAGGAGCTGATGAAGAAGGTCGCCGAGCATGGCAGCGTGCGCGACATCCCCGAGGTGCCGGAGGATGTGAGATCCGTGTGGGTCACCTCTCACGACATCACGAGCGAGTGGCACGTCAGGATGCAGGCGGCATTCCAGAAGTACACTTCGATGGGGATCTCCAAGACCATCAACCTCCCGAACGAGGCAACCCCGCAGGACGTGGAAGACGCCTACCGCTTCGCCTATTCACTCGGATGCAAGGCGATGGCCGTCTACCGCGACGGCTCGCGCGACGCTCAAGTCCTCTCCACCGGCAAGACGAGCAAGCAGTCGCTCGGCGAGAACCCGACGATGACGCCCGCATCGCCGGAAGCCCCGACGGCTCCGCCCGTCACCCCGCCCGAGGGGCCGTCGCGGCACGTCTCGCTCGCCGAGGCCCGCAACGGCAGGCCGCGCACCCTCACCGGCGTGACCAAGAAGCTCCAGACGGGGCACGGTCCGCTCTACGTCACCATGAACGACGATGAGTTTGGCCCGCGGGAGTGCTTCATCGTGCTCGGCAAGCCCGGCGGCACGGCGGCGGCCTTCACCGACGCGCTGGGGCGCATGATCTCCCTCGCCGAAACCCACGGGGCTGCCCCGGAGGAGATCGTCAAGCAACTCCGCGGCATCCAGGACGGCCACCCGGCCGGCTTCGGTCCCAACGCCGTCCTCTCCGCCCCCGACGGCGTGGCGAAGGCGATGGCCGAGCACTACCTCGTCGAAAGCAGCGTGGACGAGACCCGCGAGCTGCCCGTCATCGGTGCCTGCCCCGACTGCGGCAGCGGCCTCACCCGCCAGGAAGGCTGCGTCACCTGCCATTCCTGTGGCTACTCCAAGTGCAGCTAACCTCGAAGTAGAAGGTTTGATCTGGGCGGGCCTCATGGCTCGCCCTTTTCGTGTCACTGCTCGTTGATTCGGGGCAACACCTGGAAAACTACAGTTTTATCCGACAAAACGGCAGTTCGACGGTGCCCATTTTGGGTGCTCTCACTACCATGAATCGCAGGTTGAATGTGTCGGAGAGTGAATGAGGAATGTGGGCCGGGTACGCAGTGGGTGGAGTTGGCCGCCGAAGGCTGACGGCCAGCCGCGCTTGGGTTAGACTCTTTCGCGGAGAGGTGGCAGAGCGGACTAATGCGGCGGTCTCGAAAACCGTAGCGTCGGTAATCCCGGCGCCGGGGGTTCGAATCCCCCCCTCTCCGCCCTTCCAGCAAGTCAGCCGGTCAGCCAGGGAGGGGATACGGCGTGCGGCTTCGTAGTGTTCGGCCAACCCGTCCGGCAGAAGTCTTTCACGCAAGAAATGGTCGGCTAAGAGTCGAAGCACTGACCGGCTAGTATGATGCCGGGCATGGTCCGTTTAGTGGCGCGAGGTAGCTTTGTATAAGGGTGGCGTCCGGGGATGGGGCGCCTGGGACGTGGTGTTCGTCGCGGTCTCGGTGGGAGTTTTGATCCTTTCTCTCTGGCTGCACTTGCGCTTTGGGGATGGGACTTTGGAGAGGATCTCCTCCGACTCCATGGACGTTCACGCGGACTTCGATACGTTCTGGCGTTCGGCGGAGGCGGTGTGGACCGGGGAGAGCGTCTACTATACCGGGGCTCGGCTCGTCAACCTGAACCCCCCTTTCTGGGCCGTCTTGCTCTCGCCGCTGGCCCTTCTGGAGCCGCTTGAAGCCTACCGGGTTTTCGTGTTGCTCACGCTTGTGATGGTCGTGGGATACCTGGCTTGGACGGCGGGCGAGGTGAGGTTGCGCGGGGGATGGGCCGTGGTCGCCACGGGGATGTTGCTTTTATCGTCGCCGCTTATGGCGACGGTCGCGCTCGGGCAGATGTATCCGGTGTTGGCGCTGGGGCTCGTGGCGGCGTGGTGGGCGGATCGGCGGGGCATGGGTATTGCGTCCGGGGTGGCTCTGGGGCTGGTGTTGGCGATCAAACCCACGCTCGCGCCGATGATTTTGTGGCCGATCATGCGCCGGAGGTGGGAGACGCTCGGGGCCGCCATCGTCTCCGGGGCGGCGGCGACGCTGACCGGGGTAGCCGTGCTGGGACCGGGGGCGACGATGGAGTACGCTAGCGTGCTCGACCGAGCGACGGTCAGCGGGTACTGGGATAACGCTTCGATCCCCGGCGCGGCATCCCGACTCTTCACGCAGAATGGGTTCATCGAGCCCATCGTGACGCTGCCGGGCGCGCTCCCCGTTGCGTTCACCGTGGGCATCGGGGTCGTCATCCTCACGGCGGTGCGGATCCCACGCAGTGCGCGATACGGCTCGGATGCCGGACTCTGGGCGATGGTGGCGGCTTCGCTGCTGGCCTCGCCCGTCACCTGGCATAATTATTTGCTCCTGCTCGCGCCGGGCGTGATCTTGCTACTGGCGCGCGGGAGGACCGCTCTCGCGTTGCTGCTGCTCTCATTGCAGTTCATCCCGCCTCAGTGGCCCGAAATATGGGGGGATCGGGAACCCCTCCTGGCCGCGGTGGGGCTCACGCTATACACGTTCATCCTTCTCGCTCACTGGCTCGCCTTCCTGGCCTTCGATGACGAGAAGTCTCCCGAACCGGAGATAGAGTCGGACCCAGCCTGATTCTCCTCTCACCGCACCGGGAATAACCTCTGTAAACGCCGATATTCCCGACGGAAAGGCGAAGGACATGGGTTCGACTCTCAGCCAGCGTATCGTGGATTCTCTGCCGTGGCTGGATGATATTTCGGAGGCAGTGCAACCGGGGGTTCGGGAGGCCGTCGAAAAGAGCGGGACTACGGTTCGGAACGTCCTTGACGGCGCCCCGATGGAGTTGCCGCTCCATCCGGCGCTCACGGACGTGCCCATCGGAGCCTGGACGGCAGCACTGGTCTTCGATGGACTCGACCTCGCGACGGGCTCAAAGGCGATGCGGAACGCGGCGGACGCCTCGCTCGCAGTGGGCGTCGCGGGCGGGCTCGCTGCTTCAGTAACCGGACTCTCTGACTGGCGCTATCTAAGCGGTGGTTCGCGCAGGATGGGCGCGGCCCACGGCATCCTGAACGTGGCCGGGCTGGCCCTCAGCGGAGCCTCGCTCGTCCTCCGGGCGTCGGGTCGTAGGAAAGCCGGACAACTCGCCTTCCTCGCCGGGTTCTCCATCAGCGGCACGGCGGCCCACCTCGGCGGCGAACTCTCCTATAACCACGGACTGCGAGTAAATCGCAACGCCTTCGAGCCCGGAGGCCCGGACGAATTCATCGCCGTTCTACCGGAGAACGAGTTGCCAGAAGGCGGTATGCGCCGGGTCGAGGCTGATGGGGCTGGCATCCTCCTCACCCGCTCCGGGGACGGTCGTATATGCGCCATCGCCGCCACATGCAGCCACTTCTCCGGGCCACTTGAGGAGGGCGTCCGAGAGGGTGACGCGGTCGTCTGTCCCTGGCACGGTTCGCGCTTCGACCTGTGCAGCGGTCAGGTCCTCGACGGTCCCGCCGTCTTCCCCCAATCCACCTACGAGACGAGGGTGCGGGAGGGCAGCATCGAAGTCCGCGCCTCGGAGGAGAACATCCAGGAGAAGGTGAGATAGCGTTCAGTCCGGGATTGACCGAGTATGAACCAGGTTGGTTAGCCTTTTTCCAGGCTCTCCAGGGCTTCGGTGGCGGCGCGGCGAAGGACGCGGCTTGAGTCCATTCGGAAGACGTTCTGGAGGTCGCTTCTAGCGCGGCTCTTCTCGCCTAAAGCGGCGAGTGCTGAGGCGCGGTTGTAGAGGGCGATGCCGAGTTTGGGGTCGCCTTTGATCGCCTGTTCCGCCGCCTCCAGTGCGCCGTAAGGGTTGCCGGAGGCGTCGAGGCTGGCGGCGAGGGCCGAGTAGTAGCGTGGGAGAGGGCGACGGGTGATGAGGTCTTCGTAGAGCGCGGCGGCCTTCTCGTATTCGCCTTTGCGGAAAGCCATCCCGGCCTGGCGTTCATCGGGGGCGACGGCGCGGGCCATCACGACCGTCAGGACGGCGGCGCCGCCCAGGTAGACGAATAGGACGGGGCCGTAGTTATCGAAGGTCGCCTGCTCCATGATGAACGGCAGGCCCGCGATGAAGACGGCTGTCGAGAGGGTGGGGATCAGCCGCCACAGAAATTCCCGATATTCCCTGACTCGCAACAGATCCCGGCTCTGCCGCCCGATGAAGAACCCGAAGATCGCCAATATTACCAACGCGCCCGAAGTGGGATAGAAGAGGTTCACTTCATCTCTTCGAGGAGCTTGCGGGCTGCGTTCTTGAAGCGGCGGGGGAGGTCGGCGTCTATCGCCCGCTGGAGGTCTTTGGCCGCCCGGCTGCGACGGTTCGCCCGACGATGGACCAGCGCCCGGTTGTAGTAGGCGAGACCGTACTTCGGGTCCGCATCCACCGCCCGGGTCGAGACTTCCACGGACTCCTCGCTGTCCCCGTTCGCGCCCAGCGCCGCCCCGAGAAAGGCCAGGTAGCGGGCGAGGGGACGCTCCTCGGAGAGCGTCCGGTACTCTGCGATGGCGTTCTCGTAGTCGCCGCGGCGGAAGGCTTTGCTCGCCCGCCGCTCCGCCACCGGCGTGGAGAAGAAGTTGGCGGCGAGGACACCGGCCACGAAGATCGCCACCCACGCCGTCAGCACGCCCTGCTCTTGGAAGTTCCGGATTACCAACATGCTCAAAGCCATCAAGGTCAACACCCCGAACGGCAGCGCCTTGCGGGCGAGCACGCCCCAAGCCCTTGCCCGCACCAGGTCCCCGTTCATCGAGAAGACCATCCGCCAGGCGAAGAACACCAGCAAGAAGGTCAGAACGATTGGTACGGCCGCGGTCCCCAACCCGATCCCCCTACGAACCCACCGGCGCGGGTTCCAGCTTCTTCAGAACCTCCCGCGCCGGGGCGGCTATCTCCTCGAACTTCTCGTCGGAGAGCGCGGGCCGGGCTCCTTCGGCGGAGACGCTTTCCCGACGCTCGATCCAGGACTTGCACCCGCCATACTCCTCCCGGAACGGCAACTCGACCGTTTCGGAGAGCAGATAAGTCCGCAGGACGAGAACCGTCAGCGGCTTCTTGGGACGCCACTTGAAGCGGCTCTCCGCGTACTCGTGGATCCACATATGGCTCGGGTCGAGCGCCGCGAGGTCCTCCGCCTCCGAGACCTCGTACGCGCCCGTGACCTCGGCGAAGGAGGAGAAGCGCAGCGGGCCGTCGTCTGTGAGGTCCGGTATTTCGTCCATGATGCCGCGGAATTCCGGCTTCACGAGGTTCGTCCGCTGGTGTTCGTAGCCGGGGAGGAGGAGGAAGCGCGTCTCGGGAACGGCGAATGCCTTCTCCCGTATGCCGCCCTTGCGGACTACGAGGGTGGTGTCCCCGCGTTCCAGCGCCCGAACCGCGACCGCCCATTCCTTCAGCGCGTGCTGTAGAAAATCCAAAAGTTCACCTCTCGTATAATAGATTTGTACCCGGATTATATGATGCGAACGTTCCGGCTTCGATGGGAGGACTCACATGACGGCTCACGAAACGCCGCACCGCATAGAGCGCGACTCGATGGGGGAGGTCACGGTCCCCCGCGACGCCCTCTTCGGCGCCCAGACGAGAAGGGCGCTCGATAATTTCCCCATAAGCGACCTCCGCTTCCCCCGCCGCTTCATCGAAGCTCTCGGAGCTATCAAGCTCGAAGCCGCCAATGTGAACCACGAACTCGGCGGCCTCGATGAGGGGATCCGAGACGCCATCGTCCGGGCGGCGGAGGAGGTCGTGGAGGGGACGCTGGACAACCAGTTCGTCCTGGATATCTTCCAGACCGGCTCCGGAACCTCGACCAACATGAACGCCAACGAGGTCATCTCTAACCGGGCCATTCAGATTCTAGGAGGCGAGCCTGGCGCGAAAGAGCCCGTGCATCCCAACGACCACGTCAACCGGGGGCAGTCGTCGAACGATGTGATCCCCACGTCCATCCATCTCGCGGCCCTGATCTCCATCGAGCGCGACCTTCTGCCCGCGCTCCACAAGCTGCGCGACTCTTTGGGCGACAAGGCCGTGGAGTTCGATGGCGTCGTGAAGACCGGCAGGACGCACCTCCAGGACGCCACCCCGATCCGTCTGGGTCAGGAGTTCGAAGGCTACTCGGGCCAGATAGAGCGCGGAATAAAGCGTGTCGAGAAGGTCCGCGAAGATCTCGCCGAAGTCGCCCTCGGGGGCACGGCGGTCGGCACCGGCGTCAACACCCACCCCGAATTCGCCTCGAAGGTATGCGAGCGTCTGAGCGCGCGTTTCGGCGTCGAGGTGCGCGAGACGGAGAACCATTTCCAGGCCCAGAGCGCAATGGACGCGGCGGTGTTTGCGAGCGGCGCATTGAAGACCGTCGCCGTGAGCATACTCAAGATCTCCAACGACATCCGCTGGCTCGGGGCTGGCCCGCGCGCGAACCTGGCCGAGATCTCATTGCCGGAGGTACAGCCAGGCTCCTCCATCATGCCGGGCAAGGTCAACCCGGTGATCGCCGAGTCCGCCGCGATGGTCGCAGCGCAAGTCGTCGGCAACGACGCCGCGATAGCCGTCGCGGGAGGCAGCGGCAACTTCGAGCTAAACGTCATGCTCCCCGTCATCGCCCACAACCTCCTTCAGTCCATCTCGCTCCTCGCCGCCACCGCGGATAACTTCACCGATCAGTGCATAATCGGTCTCACCCCCACCGACCGCGGCCCCGAGTTAGTCGAACAGGGCCTCATGCTCGCTACGGCCCTCGCCCCTGAGGTTGGCTACGACAAGGCGGCGGAGATCTCCAAGAAAGCCTACAAGACCGGACAGACCATCCGCGAGGTCGCCCGTGAGGAGACAGGTCTCTCCGAGGAAGAGCTGGATCGTTTGCTGGATGCCCGAAAGATGACGGAGGTCTGATCCTGGCAAAGATGCCCTCTCCGCATCGTTTGTAGTGTCGTAAAGTGATGCCATGAAATTGAGCGGCAGGCATCGCAAGACGCTCGGGACCATCTTCGAGGATCCGGCGCGCTCGGACGTAGTCTGGATCGATGTCGAGAAGCTGTTGGGGGCGGAGGTGAGTGAGGGACGAGGTTCGCGGGTGCGCGTATACCTGAACGGTGTGCGTGCCGTGCATCGTCCGCACCCGCGTAAGGAGACCGACAAGGGAGCGCTCCGGTCGGTACAGCGGTTCTTGTTGGAGGCGGGCGTAGGACCGGGGGAGTAAGGCGATGTTGAGTTACAAAGGATATTCGGGCCATGTCGAGTTCGATGATGAGGCGGGGTTGTTCCACGGAGAGGTCATCGCTCTGCGCGACGTGGTCACCTTCCAGGGTACGAGCGTCGAAGTGTTGGAAAAGGCGTTCCAGGACTCGGTAGACGACTACCTGGAGTTCTGCGACGAGCGCGGCGATAGAGCGTTAGCATCCAGGCCGGGCGGCTGAAAAAGTACAGCGAACATCGTACACTTCGCCTATGAATGCGGAGTATACGGCGGTGCTGAAACAAGACGGCGAGTGGTGGATCGGCTGGATAGAAGAAGTTCCGGGCGTCAACTGCCAGGAACGCACCAAGGCCGACCTCTTGATCAGCCTCAAAGAGGTTCTCTCCGAGGCGATCGAGTTCAATCGCCAGGAAGCACTTACCGCCGCTGGCGAGCAGTTTGTGGAAGAACGCATTGCTCTATGAAGCGTCGCCAGTTGCTGCGTCACCTGCGCGGTAACGGCTGTGAGCTTCTTCGAGAGGGCGGCAACCATTCCTGGTGGCACAACCCGGCACAGAATCGCCGATCCGCCGTGCCTCGTCATACCGAGATCAACGACATCCTGGCCAATAAGATCTGCAAGGATCTAGGTGTTCCTTCCATCAAGTAGGATCGAGAAAGACGCTTCGACAGCGGCTTCGCGGACGCCGTGATCGCCGCGTCCGCCAAAGAGAACGGTGCCGACCTCGTAACCTTCAACCGGCGCCACTTCCCCATGGTCTCCAGGCTCACAGTGCCGTATGAGCGGTGATTTAGAGATCGAAGAGACCATCCGTAAAGTAGCTTCAATAAGACCGACCATTCCGATGAAGAGTTGGACCGGTTGCCAAATGTTTGTAAGATGGTGGAGGTTATAGGAGTTGCTTAGGAGGCGGGGATTGAATGGGACGAAAAAAGAGCGTCCAGCTAGTGTTCTGACATGATTGGTTTGCTGCAGTGTTCCTCTTCGGGTATCGTGGTCGTCGCGTCCACTCGTCTGCGTGGACGCTGTGAAGCGAACATGAGGAGGCGTCTGCGTGTCGAGGAAGA
>Ga0136640_10000948_pt1 | contig 11429 bp, 11 predicted proteins | sample AntDrymUQ8642106_2_FD_105498 | JGI IMG/M metagenome (GOLD analysis project Ga0136640, IMG submission 105498) | Polar desert sand microbial communities from Dry Valleys, Antarctica - metaG UQ864 (21.06) | ecosystem: Environmental > Terrestrial > Soil > Desert | place: Antarctica: Dry Valley...
CTACGTGGGCAACGGCTTCCGCAACGTGGCGCTGGTGCTGATCCTGCTCGCGATTCCCCCGATCCTCACCAACACCTACGTCGGCACCCGGCAGGTGGACCGGGAGATCGTGGACGCGGCGCGGGGGATGGGCATGAGCGGGGCGCAGATCGTGCGCAGCGTGCGGCTGCCGCTGGCCATGCCGACGATCTTCGCCGGGATCCGCACCTCGACGGTCAGCGTGCTGGCCACGGCCACGATCGGGCCCTACGCGAACCTTCAAACCCTTGGCGAGCCGATCCTCTCCCCCCAGACCTACGGGTTCGCGGGTGGGCTGGGAGCGGCAATCGTGGTCGCCTTCATGACCCTGGTGGCCGATGCGGGGATCGGCCTTACCCAGCAAGCAGTCACCCCGAAGGGGATAAAGCTGGCCGAGGGGCCGCGGCGGCAGCGCGCGCGGCTCGCTCTGCCCACACGAAGGAGGGAAGCAGCAACATGAGGAGCTCACTGAGATTGATACTGGCCGCTTTGGCGGTCCTGATGCTGGCCTTGGGCGCGACCGCCTGCGGCAGTGACGACGAGAGCGACAGCGGCGGCGGTGGCGGTTCCGAGAGCGCCGGCGGCAAGCTGATCGAGAAGGATCCGGCCAATGCCGGCAAGAGCATCACCGTGGGGTCGAAGAACTTCGACGAGCAGTTCATCCTCGGTGAGATCTACTCGCAGGCGCTCGAGGCCGCTGGCTTCAAGGTGGACAAGAAGCTCAACCTGGGCTCGGAGCAGATCGCCTACAAGGCGCTGCAGTCCGGCCAGGTGGACGCCTACCCCGAGTACACCGGCACGTCGCTGACGTCGTTCTTCGACGTGAAGATCGACGACGTACCCAAGGACGCGGACGAAGCCTACGAGCTGGCCAAGACCGAGTACGCCAAGCAGGACATCACCGCCCTGCCGCGCACCCAGTTCGAGAACACGTACCGGATCGCGACGACCAAGGAAAAGCAGAAGGACCTCCTCAAGGGGGCCACGACGGTCTCCGAGGTGGTCGCCCTGCCCAACGCAAGCGACCTCACCCTCGCCGGCTTCCCCGAGTGCCGCCAGCGCACGGACTGCCTGCTGGGCCTGAAGGCGACCTACGACTGGACACCGGAGTTCGTGTCCGACGAGGGCAAGTACGAGCCGATCGACAAGGACCGCTCGGACCTCGGGTTCGTGTTCTCCACCGACGGTGAGCTGCTCACCGGCAAGTATGCGATCGTCGAGGACGACAAGGGCCTTTTCCCGCCCTACAACATCTCGTTTGGCATCCGCAACGATGCCCTCGCGAAGATCGGCAAGAAGGGCGAGGAGACCCTCCTCGCGGTGCAGGAGCCGCTCACCGAGAAGGTGATGCAGGAGCTCAACTCCCGCGCCTCGATCGACAAGAAGGAGCCCGAGGTCGTCGCGGAGGAATATCTGCGCGAGTTCGGCTTCGTCAAGTAGTCCGTGGCTGTAGCCGTCGCCTGGGGGAGCCCCAGCCCCCAGGCGCGGCTTTCAGCCACCTGCCACCGAGATTCAGATCTCAGCGCAGCGGCTCCGGCGACGACGCGCTCGTAGGGCCGCCCGCCCTGCGTCAGCGCCGGTCCCGGTAGTCAGCGATATAGCCGCACGTTGCGGTCCTCGCGCCCGCCGGCGGCGCCCTGGGGCCGACCGCCCTGGGCGTCGAGGTAAGCCAGGTCGCGGGCGGTGTCGGGCAGCTCGCCCGGCGCGGTGTCGAGCATCCAGGTCTCGATGGCGACGCCGCCCCCCTCGGTCTCCACCAGGCGCAGCGCCCGCGCCTGCTGGGGGTAGTCGACCAGGGACGGCGTGCCGATCAGCCAATACCCCCCGGCCGCGGACCTCCTCGGCTCGATCGAGCTCGTGTGCGTGTGCCCCGACACCGCGGCAAGCACCCGCGGCGAGGAGTCGAGCACGCCCAGCGCCCGCCCCCCGCCCTCCGAGGAGGCGAGCGACTGGTGGCTGGCCACGACGATCCACCGGCGTCCAGCGCGCGCGAGCCGGCGCTCCAGCCAGACGAGCTGCTCGGCGGTGATCCGGCCGTCCGAGCCGCCCCCGCGCTTGACGAGGTCGAGCGCGATCACCCGCAGCCTCGGCCCGACGTCGTAGGCGTAGTCCAGGCGCCCCACTCCCCCCGCCGCGCCACTCCCACGGCGAAGCGTCCCCAGTACCTCGGCTGGTGCGGGGTGGGCGCGGCGCGGGTCGGCCTCAGTTGGAGCGGTCTCCCCCGGAAAGCCCCGGCCGAGCACCCGTTCCAGCAGCGCAGAGGTGAGGGCGCCCGAGACGCGCGGCACGTCGGGCGCGGGGCCGAGCTCCAACGGTGCGCGGGAGCCGAGGGTGAGCCGCTCGACAGAGGCCGAGGCCGGGGCTTCCCCCTGGACCAGGAGGTCGTGGTTGCCCGCCACCGGCAGCCAGGGAGCCCGCAGGCCGGGGGAGCGAAACGGCAGTTGGGCGCGGTCGAGCAGGCCAGGATGCTGGGGGGCGTCGACGTCGGGCCGGTAGAAGAAGGGGTCGGCATTGGCCGCGTCCTGGGGGCCGTCGTAGCCGCGAGCGCCGCTGTCGGGGTCCACGCGGCCACCGCGCAGCACCGCGATCGCCTGGTCGAGCTCGTTGCGCTGCGCGCTGTCGACCACGTCCCCCGTGACCAGCACCGCCTGAGGCGAGAGGTCGTTCACCGAGGCAACGGCGGCGTCGAGCACCTGGGGCGTCAGGGCCTCCTGGGGGCGGAAGGTGGAGGTGAACGGCGCGCCCGTGCGGTCCAGCAGGAACGCGCGCCCCGGGGACTCCTCGTCGCGCACGTGGGCGTCGCTGATCTGGGCCAGCACCGCGAGCGTGCGGCCCGGCGCGGCAGCCGGGGCCAGATCGGTGCGATCGAGGAGGGGCTCGCCGGGCGCGCGCTCGAGCACCCCGTCGCCGTCGCGGTCGGCGAAGGTGGCCTCCAGCGTGGAGCCCGATGCCGGCCCGCCGGCGGCGTCGTCGCCTCCGCCGAGCAGCGCGACCGCCGCCGCCAGCACCACAAGGACGGCGAGGCAGCCGGCCACGACGCGGCTCATCCGGGGCCCCTCAACCCCGCGGCCACCGGCTCGCGCTCGATCCGCCGGGCCACCCACGCGGCGGCGCCCAGCGCGAGCGCGATCAGCCCGGCGAAGACGAGCGCCACCTGTCCCGGGCCGGCCCCCAGGGGCAGCGAGGCGTACCCGGCGGCGAGGCGGGCCACCGCCGGTCCCAGGACCAGCCGCTCCAGGGCCACGCCGAGCGGAGCGGCCACGGCGAGGACGAGCCCGGCCACGCCGATCAGCAGGAGGGCGATCGTCGCCGTGGGCGCACCGCCGGAGCGCAGCACCGCAATCGTCTGGCGCCGCTCGGCGGCCATCAGGGCGAGGGCCTGGACCAGCACGTAGAGGCAGATGAGGCCGTTCACCACGGCCACCACCCGCAGCACCCCGGCCAGCACGTCGAGGAAGGCCTGGTCGTCGGTACCCGGCCCGCCTACGGCCTGCGGCCGGGCCCCGAGCCCGACGAGGGCCGACTCGACCTCATCGCGGTCCGCGCCGTCCTCCAGGCGCACCGCGATCTCGGAGTCCAGCGTGGGCTCGGCCGCCAGCAGCGGCCCCGAACCCACGTAGGCCACGCGGCCTTCGCGGTCGAGGGTGCGCACGATGCCCACCACGCGAAAGCGCACCTCCCGCCCCGCGGGCAGCTGGACCGCGAGCGTCGATCCCGGACGCACACCCAGCGTGTCGGCCAGCCCCTGGCCCACCTCCGCCTCGTCCTCGCCGGCCAGCCGCCGGCCCTCGGCCAGAGGCGGCTCCTCGAAGGTGGTGTGGTCGCCGGGGTAGCCGATCAGCCGCACCGGCTGGCCGAGCTCGAAGGAGTCCACGCCGTCGGCCTCATAGCGCGGGGCGGCCGCCTCCACCCCCGGCAGCGCGGCCACCTCGGGCGCGCGGGAGGCCTGCAGGGAGGCCGTGAGCGCGTAGCGCTTGCCGACCACCCCGGGGTCGTCGGCCAGCCGGCCGAGGAAGCTCGCGAGGGCGAGCATCAGCAACACGACGGCGGTGGCGGCTGCCATCACCAGGGCCGTGGCCAGCGTGCGCACCGGACGTGCCAAGGCAAGTCGCAGGCCGAGGCCGAACGGACCGCTGGGCGCCCGGGTGCGCCGCGGGGCGTGTCGCAGCTCGGCTCCCCGCAGCGTGGCCGCCGGTGGCTGGGAGGCGGCCCGCCAGGCGGGCCACGCCGTGGCCAGTACGACCAGCCCGACCACGCCGACCAGGCACGCGGCGAGGGGGAGCACGACGGCGCCCCCGGGCGCGAGCTCGTTGAGGATCTCGAGCAGCCGCGCGCTCGGGCCCGAGGCCACCAGCCAGCCGGCGGCGAGGCCCAGCGCGCCCGCGGGCACGGCTACGAGCGCCGCGTCCAGCGCGTGGGTCGCGGCCACCCGCGCACGGGAGATTCCGACCGCGCGCATCACCCCGATCGTCTCCAATCGCCGCTGCACGTCGGCCCGCGCCGAGGCCCCGATCATCACCCCTGCCGTGGCCAGCGCGACGAGAGAGAAGGCAACGAGCAGGGCTATCACTATGCCGGCCACCTGGTCCACGAGCGCCCGCACCCCCTCTCGCGTCAGGAACTGAAGGTCATCGAGCCCGAAGCTCTGCCCGCGCGCCTGGACGAGGAGCGAGTCCAGCCGCGTGGGGTCGCGCGCCCACAGCAGCACCCGGTTGACCGACCGTCCACGCTCGCGAAAGCTCGCCGGGAGGAGGCCGTCGGGCAGGTACACGCGCGGGGCGGGCGCCAGCGGGAAGGCCACGTCGTCCGGCGAGACCGCGATACCGGCGACTCGCAACCGCCCGGCGCGGCCGACCTCGATCAGGTCACCCACCGAGAGCTCCCACTCCCGCGCCAGGCCGCGCTCGATCACCACCTCGCCGGCACGGCCGCTGAGGTCGCGGCCTTCGACCACGGCGTAGCCGCGCCGCCCGGGCGCCACCAGGGCGACCGTGGCCTCGCGAGACGATCCGCCGTCCGAGGACAGCGGCACGTCCTCGAACTCCAGCCAGTAGGAGCGCTCCTCGACGTTGGCCAGAGCGCCCACGCGACGGTCGACATCCGCGCGGGTCTGGGCGTCAAAGCGTGCGGTCACGTCGGGCAGATCGGCCCGGTCCGCCGCGCGGTCGAAGCCGGTGGCCAGCCCGTAGCTCAGGGTGACCGCGGTGCCGATCATCATCGCCGCCGCGGCGATGCCCGCGCCGGCGACCAGCGTGCGGCCGCGGCGGTTGGCCAGACGGCGAAGCGCCCCGCGCACCGCGGGCGGGCTGCGCATCGCCCGCCGGCGGGCGGAGCGCGAGGAGTCGATCACGCGCGCAGGCGGCCCGCTTCGACCACGACCGTGCGGTCGGCGAGGGCCGCGGCCTCGCGGTCATGGGTAGCCAGCACCACGGATCGGTCACCTGTCGCGATCTCGCGCAGGGTCCGCAGGACGGTGGCGCCCGAGGCGGGATCCAAGTTGCCGGTGGGCTCGTCGGCGAGGACCAGGCGCGGCTCGTTCACCAGCGCGCGGGCGATGGCGATGCGCTGCTGCTCACCGCCGGAGAGGGTGTGAGGCAGACGGTCGGCCGCGCCGTCGAGGCCCAGGAGGTCCTGGAGCCTGCGCGCGCGCTCGACCGGGGCCCGGCCCGCCAGCCGTGCGGGCATCAAGACGTTCTCCTCGCCTGTCAGCTCGGGGATGAGGTGGAAGAACTGGAACACGAAGCCCACCCGCCGTCCGCGGAAGCGGGTGAGCTCTCGCTCCGAGAGCCGGTCGAGGCGCTCGCCCGCCACCTCGATCGTGCCCGCGTCCGGGCGGTCGATGCCGCCGATCAGGTTGAGCAGTGTGGACTTGCCCGAACCCGATCGCCCCACCAGGGCCACGAGCTCACCCGGCGCCACGTCGAACGCGGCGTCGTCGAGCACGCGGCGCGCGCCGCGGCCGCTGCCGAAGGTCTTGATGAGCCCACGGGCCACGACGAGCGACACCTCCCGCAGGGTAGGGAGGCCACCTCCTCGCCCTGGCCGCCACGCACTCTTCGCCCGCCTCCAATAACCTCCCCTGGCCCCTGATGAAGCTTTCCGTCCCAAAGGAGACGTCCGAGGGCGAGCGCAGGGTTGCCCTGGTGCCGGAGGTCGCGAAGAAGCTGACCGCCGACGGGGTCGAGGTGGTGCTCGAACCGGGCGCCGGCGATGCCTCCCACCTGCCCGACGCCCTCTACGAGGAGGCGGGAGCCTCCGTGGCCGAGGGCCAGGGCCTGTCGGGCGACGTGGTGGCCAAGGTTGCGGCCCCCTCCACGGAGGAGATCGGCCGCATGAAGGAGGGCACCGCGCTGATCGGCTTCCTCTCGCCCCTCACCGCGCCCGATACCGCCAAGGCCCTCGCCGAAGCGGGGATCACCGCCTTCGCCATGGAGGCGATCCCGCGCATCTCCCGCGCGCAGTCGATGGACGCCCTCTCGTCCCAGGCCACCGTTGCCGGCTACCGCGCGGCACTGATCACAGCGCAGGAGCTCGGACGCTTCTTCCCAGGCCTGACCACGGCCGCTGGCACCATCAAGCCCGCCAAGGTGCTGGTCCTGGGCGCCGGGGTGGCGGGCCTGCAGGCCATCGCCACCTCCCGCCGCCTCGGCGCGGTGGTCTCCGCCTTCGATGTGCGGTCGGCCGTCGAGGAGCAGATCCAGTCGCTCGGGGCCAAGTTCGTGAAGCTCGACATCGACCTCGAGGACGCCGAGGACGCGGGCGGCTACGCGCGGCAGCTGACCGATGAGGAGCAACAGCGCCAGCGCGAGGCGCTGGCCGACGTGATCGGGGGCATGGACGGCGTGATCTCCACCGCCGCGGTACCCGGCCGCAAGGCGCCGCTGCTGATCATCGAGGACGCCGTGCGTCAGATGAAGCCGGGCTCGGTGATCGTGGACCTGGCCGCCGAAACGGGGGGCAACTGCGAGCTGACCGAGGCCGGTCAGACCGTGGTGCGCCACCACGTGAAGATCGTGGGCCCTGCCAACCTCGCCTCCTCGATGCCCGACCACGCCTCGCAGCTGTACGCGAAGAACGTGCAGGCGCTGCTCGGGCTGATGGTGGACGAGGAGGGCGCGCTGCAGCTGAACTTCGACGACGAGGTGATCGCCGGCGCGTGCATCACCCACGACAGGCAGATCGTGCACCTGGGCGCCCGCAAGGCCGCCGGCCTGCCTGAGCCCGGCGGCGGAGGCGCCGCCGGTCGAGAGAAGAAGGACGCCAAAGAAAGCTCTCAGTCCGCGGCGCCGGACGCCCCGCGGAAGTAATCGAGCCAATGGACCTGATCACCGAGTTCACGATCCTCGCGCTCGCCGCCTTCATCGGCTTCGAGGTGATATCGAAGGTGCCGAACACGCTGCACACCCCGCTGATGTCGGCCACGAACGCCATCCACGGCATCGTGCTGCTGGGCGGCATCCTCGTGATCGGTGAGGCCAGTGGATTCCTCAACGAGCTGATCTTGGTGATCGCCATCGCCTTCGGCACCATCAACGTGATCGGGGGATTCCTCGTGACCGACCGGATGCTCGAGATGTTCAAGAAGCGCCCCAAGCCCGCGGAGAAGGACCCGGAGTGAGCCTGCCGCTCGCCTCCCTCGTGCAGGACCCGAACTTCATCCGGTCCCTCTACATCGTCGCCTTCGTGCTCTTCATCGTGGGTATGAGGGGGGTGACCCACCCCACCACCGCCCGCCGCGGCAACTGGACCGCCGCGGCCGGTATGACCATCGCTGTAGTGGCCACGCTGCTCGACGAACGGGTGGGCGACTTCGATCTGATCGCGCTCGGCATCGCGGTCGGCACCGTGATCGGCGTGCCGGCGGCGCGTCAGGTGAAGATGACGGCCATGCCGCAGATGGTGGCGCTGTTCAACGGTGTGGGCGGTGGTGCGGTGGCGCTGATCTCGTGGGCGGAGTACCGCGGGGCACTTGAGTTCGGCACGAACCCCGAGCTCGACACCCTGATCCCCATCCTGTTCGCCGCCATTATCGGGTCGATCTCCTTCTGGGGCTCGAACATCGCCTTCGCCAAGCTCCAGGGGATCCTCCCCGGCAAGCCGATCGGCGTGCCCGGCCAGCAGTTCATCAACCTCGCACTGCTGCTGGTGGCCGTGGGCGCCGCGGTGGCCATCGCCGCCGGCTCGGAGTCCGAGGGCCTGTTCGTGCTCATTCTGGTCGCGGCCGCGGTGCTCGGCAACATGGTGGTGCTGCCGATCGGCGGAGCCGACATGCCGGTGGTCATCTCGCTGCTGAACGCCCTCACCGGGCTTTCGGCCGCCGCGGCAGGCATGGCGCTGGACAACGTGGCGCTGATCGTGGGCGGAATCATCGTCGGCGCCTCGGGCACGATCCTCACCAACCTCATGGCCACCGCCATGAACCGCTCGATCCCCAACATCGTGGCCGGCGGCTTCGGCGGGGGTGGCACCGCGCCGGAGGGCGAGGATGGCGAGGAGCGCCCCCACCGCTCCACCGACGCGACCTCGGTGGCCACGCAGCTCACCCTCGCCGACAAGGTGGTCGTCGCCCCCGGCTACGGGCTTGCCGTGGCGCAGGCCCAGCACACGGTGCGCGAGCTGGCCGACGAGCTCGAGAAGCGCGGCGTCGAGGTCTCATACGCGATCCACCCGGTCGCGGGACGCATGCCCGGTCACATGAACGTGCTGCTGGCCGAGGCCGACGTGCCCTACGAGTCGCTGAAGGAGATGGACGAGATAAACCCAGAGTTCTCGACCACCGACGTGACGCTGGTGATCGGCGCCAACGACGTGACCAACCCGGCCGCGCGCGAGAACGAGGGCAGCCCGATCTACGGCATGCCGATCCTCGACGTGGACAAGTCCGAGCAGGTGGTGGTACTCAAGCGCTCGATGAACACCGGCTTCGCGGGGATCGACAACCCGCTCTTCTACAACGAGAACACCTCGCTGCTGTTCGGCGACGCCAAGTCCTCCGTGCAGGAAGTGCTCGCGGCGGTCAAGGAACTCTAGGTTTCTAGGTCGCTTGGCGTTGGCCCTCGAAGACCTCCAAGAGGACGTGACACCCGAGCGGGTTGCCGAGTTGCACGCCGCCGGGAAGATCGACCTGATCGACGTGCGCGAGTTCTACGAGCGCGAGGCGGGCCGTATCGCCGACACCCGCCACGTGCAGTTCGCTCAGCTCTCCGATCAGGCGGAGACCGTTGACCGCGAGCGGCCGGTGGTCTTCTACTGCCGCTCGGGCGGCCGGTCGGCGGTCGCCACGCAAGCCTTCCGGGCGAGCGGGTACGACGCGCACAACATGACCGGCGGGCTGCTGGCCTGGGTCGAGCAGGGGCTGCCGATCGAGCCTGAGGACGGGTCGGTGGCGGAGCACTGAAACTTCAGCGCTCAGTGCTCAGCTGGGCAACGTAGGGGCCTCGGCCCGTAAAGCATGCGGCCCCACACCGGGCTGCCAGCTGCAGGGCGTCCTCCCGTTGCCTTCCTGCGCCCAGGGCGTAGGTCAGGCCGCCCGCGAAGGAGTCGCCACAGCCGTAGGCGTCCGCGATCGGACCGGAGAGCGGCGTGGCCCGCCAGCGTCCCGATTCGCCGGCGGCGCGCTCCCAGCTTCCCCCGGCCGCACCCGCCGTGCGGACCACCAGCCGCGGCTCCGGCTCTATCTGGCCGCGCTCGTAGCGCTCACCCGGGTCCTTGCCGCTGGCCATCAGAGCATCCAGCTCGACGCCCGCTCCGATCAGGGTCGGCAGGCCGCGCGCGCTGGCGACCAGCGTACGGGCGGCGCGGGCCGCCCGCAGAGCAGCGCCGTCCCCAGCGGTGAAGTAGACGCCGTCGGCCCCTGACAGCTCGCCCCAGGGGAGGTCATCGTCGCCTCGGGGGCCCAGCCGCGAGCCGATCACCGTGATCGTGCGCTCGCCGGCCGCGTCCACGTGCACGAAGCCCCGGCGCTGGGGCTCATCGCGCCAGGCCGCCTCCACCCGCAGACCGAGCGCGGTGAGCTCGGCGTGGGCCCGGTGACCGAGCTCGTCGTCGCCGAGGGCGGTGAACAGGGTGGCGCCACCGGCCAGCCTGGCCATCTGCACCGCGGCAACCGCGCCTCCGCCGCCCGGCTCCTGCCAGTTGTCCTCGGCATGCACGATCTCGCCGGCCACCGGCACTCCCTCGACGCGCGCGAACTCGATCCACTCCACGTGTCCGACGACCGCGGCTCGCACAGACAGCAGTGTGACGCGGGCACGCGAGGCCTGCTGCTCGCTAACTTCGTCGCGCGATGGAAGACCCGATGCACATCACGCGGGACCTGGCCATTCCGCTGGCGGAAGTGGACCTGCGGGTGAGCCGGTCCTCCGGGCCGGGCGGCCAGCACGCCAACGTGACCGCGTCCCGGGTGGAGGCGGTGTTCGACGTGGCCGGATCGCCCTCGCTCACCGAGGATCAGCGCCGGCGCGCCAGCGCGCGGGTAGGGCCGCGCATCCGCGCGGTGGCCCAGGACACCCGCAGCCAGGCGCGCAATCGCGAGCTGGCGCTCGAGCGCCTGCGTGCTCGTCTGGCGGAGGCGCTGGCCGTGCAACGCCCCCGTCGCAGGACCAAGCCGAGCCGGGGCGCGCGCGAACGCCGGCTGGGCGCGAAGCGCAGGCGCTCTGAATCCAAGCGCCAGCGGCGCCGTCCCTCCGAGGGGGACCTGTGAGGACCCCGGGGGGCGGTGCCCCCTTTGATGTCCTCCTCTCAGGGACTGGGCGCGACCGCGCCGCCGCCGTCAGATGCCGGCGGGGCCGGCGGGGCCGGCTCGACCGGTACAGGCTCGACCGGCGCGGGGTCTACCGGCGCGGGCTCCCCGCCCGATGGCTCGTCTGGAGTGACGGGGGTGACCGGAGTCACGGGCTCGGCCGTCGGCGCGCTCGGGTCACTCGGGTCGCTCGGGGCCGGCGTCGTGCTGGTGTCGGTCTCGTCGCCGTCCGAGGTCGTGGTCTCGTCGCCGAACGTGCTCGGCGTGGTGGGCACCCCCAGGTCCGCGGGGGAGCTCGTGGGCTTGTCGTCGTCCCCACCCCCGGCCACCACCGCAATCACAACGATGAGGAAGATGGCCGCGGCCAGAGCCGCTACCAGGCGCCGGCGCATGTAGACGGCGTCGTCCTCCTCGCGGGGTCCGCGCGGCTCCCGTGGGTCGAGTCGTCGTGTGGGTTCGTCGGGCACGGGGGTTCGCGAAGGTAGCAGCGCCCGGCTAGCGCACCGGCGCCCGCGGTCTCACGGCGCTGCCCGATCGGGTCGCTCGGCCTGGTGGCGGGCCGTCCACTCCTCGTAAGGCATGCCGTAGACGATCTGGCGGGCGTCCTCCTTCGAGAGCTCCACGCCGCCCTCGGCGGCGGCCTCGGCATACCAGCGCGCCAGGCAGTTGC
>Ga0136640_10000949_pt1 | contig 11428 bp, 10 predicted proteins | sample AntDrymUQ8642106_2_FD_105498 | JGI IMG/M metagenome (GOLD analysis project Ga0136640, IMG submission 105498) | Polar desert sand microbial communities from Dry Valleys, Antarctica - metaG UQ864 (21.06) | ecosystem: Environmental > Terrestrial > Soil > Desert | place: Antarctica: Dry Valley...
ACCTGGGGGGGCAGTACGGCGGCGTCCGGACCGGGCAGTATCACATCGACGCCCTGGCAGCGTTGATCGTGCTGGACCCGGCCCGCTTCGACGTCATCGTGGCTTCCAATCTGTTCGGCGACATCCTCACCGACCTCGGAGCGGCGGTCGCCGGAAGCATTGGCATCGCACCTTCGGCCAACCTGAATCCTGAGGGCAGCCACCCGTCCATGTTCGAACCCGTGCACGGCTCCGCGCCCGACATTGCCGGACGCGGCGTGGCCAATCCGATCGGGCAGATCTGGTCTGGTGCGCTGATGCTCGACCACCTAGGGCATGCCAGCGCTGCTCGCCACGTGATGCACGCCGTGGAATCAGTCCTCGGTGACGGCGGCCCACGGACCCCAGACCTCGGCGGTGACGCGAGCACCGCGCAAGTTGCCGACGCGGTGATCGCCGCACTCGCCACTATCACCGTCGACTACTCGCCGAGTCTTGCAGAGGCAACGAAGGAGCGTTCATGAATCCAGACAGTGACGTCGTGCTCATCACCGGTGCATCCGGTGGGATCGGCGCGGCCACCGCGCGGCGGTTGGCCTGCGGAGGGGCTCGAGTAATTCTGTGCGATCTGGACCAGGGTCCGCTCGATGAGATCGCCAAGGAACTGACAGACCATGGCTACGACAGCCTGCCTGTCGCGGCTGACACGGTCGATGAGCCGGCGATGACCCGCGCTGTGGACGCAGCGGTGGAGCGGTATGGCCGTCTTGATGGTCTGGTCACCGCAGCCGGAATCCGCCAGACTGCTGTCGGCTTCCTCGACCTGGATCTCTCAACATGGGAACGTGTGCAGTCCGTCAACGTGACCGGCACCTTTGTCGCGTGTCGCGCCGCCACGCGGGCCATGCTCGAGCACGGTGAGGGCGGCTCGATAGTCGGGATCGCCTCAGTGACCTCAGTGGCCGCTCGGATGAACCAGGCGGCCTACTGCACGAGCAAGGCCGGTGTCCTCCACCTCATCAGGACGATCGCGCTGGAGCTCGCGGGAAGTGGCATCCGCGTCAACGCAGTGTGCCCCGGGGTCACCGAGACGCCGATGATCGCCCAGGCGGTCGCCAACGACGGGCCGAATGTGATGGAGAGCAAGCTGCGCGGCTCGCTCGAGGCGTTCCGCCCTGGGATTCCGCTCGGTCGTCTCGCTGATCCTGACGAGCAGGCGGCAGCCGTCGAGTGGCTGTTATCGCGAGACGCCTCGTATGTGACGGGCGCCGCCTTGATGGTTGACGGCGGGGTCTCGCTGGTCTGAACCAGAATCCAAACCCGAAACAACGACTCGACATGAAGGAGCTACCGTGATCGGACTCGGTCGGCCGCTGCGAGCGCTCTGGCGCGACAAAGTGGTGACGGCGGCCGTGGTGTTCCTGTTAGTCGCAGTGATCGGCGCCGCGTTGGTGTCCTGGATCGCACCGCACGACCCGTTCGCCGGTGACATCGGCATGCGCAACCGCCCTCCGATGACTCCGGACGCGGAGGGCGGCCTGCCTCACGTGCTGGGCACGGACCCGCTCGGTCGCGACGTGCTGTCGCGAATTTTGTTGGGCGGCCAGGTGTCGCTCAGCGTTGGCGTCGTCAGCGTCGTTGTCTCCGGAACATTCGGCGTTCTGCTCGGCTTGTTCGCTGGTTACTTCCGTGGCCGGCTAGACGACCTCATCATGCGGCTCGTCGACCTACAGATGAGCGTTCCGTCGCTGCTCATCGCTCTCCTGGTCTTGTACGTGCTAGGTCCGAGCTTCACCAACGTGGTCCTCGTGCTCGCAATCACCCGCTGGATGGTCTACACCCGAGTCACGCGGGGGCTCATGCTGTCATTGCGCGAAGAACTGTTCGTCGAGGCAGCAAGATCCCTGGGAGCCTCGCACATCCGGACGATCTTCCGGCACATGCTGCCCAACATCGCGGGACCGGTGCTCGTGCTGGCCACTCTCGAGCTGGCGGTCATGCTCTTGACCGAGGCCTCTCTCAGCTTCCTCGGGCTGGGCATTCAGGCGCCGGACTCGTCGTGGGGCCTCATGCTTGCGGAGGGACGCGAGTACATCACCACGGCTTGGTGGCTGGTCACCATGCCCGGGCTTGCGATCTTGCTCACCACGCTGAGCATCAATCTCCTCGCCACCTGGTTGAGGGCACGGTCGAGCGGTCGACGCCCCGCCGACGCCGGAGTGGCAGTGGAGCCGCCGGTCCGCCCAGTCGGGGAAGCGGTGTAGGCCGCGTGAGCATCACCGTAGTACCGATCAAACCACCACCCCCACGTAGGAGCTGGCCATGCGCATGCACGACGTGATCAACCCCTACACCGGCCAAGTGATCGCGCAAGTGCCGGACTGCGGTCCGAACGAGGTTGATGCCGCCTGCCGTACCGCGGAGGCTGCGCTGCAACGCGGGCTGCCCCAGTACGAGCGCGCGCGTGTGCTCGAACGAGCCGCAGAGCTCCTGGGTAAGCACCTCGACGAGCTGGCACGGCTCATCACAAGCGAGTCCGGAAAGGCGGTGCGCGATGCCCGCGGCGAGATCGGGCGGGCAGCCGAGACGCTGCGTTTCGCGGCCACCGAGTGCCGGCGTCTCGGCGGGGAAGTTGTCCCGATGGAGGCGACACCCGCCGGCACGGGAAAGCTGGGCGTGGCCATGCGGCTACCGGTCGGAGTGGTTGCCGCAATCACCCCTTTCAATTTCCCTCTCAATACCGTGGCTCACAAGGTCGCCCCGGCCATAGCTGCAGGGTGTCCGGTCGTCCTCAAGCCTGCCCACCAGACACCGCTCACCGCGCTGCGTTTCGTCGACCTGCTACGAGAAGCCGGCCTCCCGGACGATTGGGTCACCGTTGTCACCGACAGTGGGGCGACAGCGGGCCCGGCGCTTGTCGAGCATCCCATTCCGCGGGTAGTCACGTTCACCGGCAGCACCAGGGTGGGCTGGGCAATTGCGGCCAAGGCGTTCCGCAAGCGGGTCGCCCTCGAACTCGGCTCCAACGCGCCCGTCATCGTCGAGCCCGACGCTGACATGGCCGCGTGCGCCGAGCGAATCGGCCGAGCGGCGTACTCCACGGCAGGGCAAAGCTGCATCTCGGTGCAGCGGGTCGTCGTGCACGAGGCCGTTCACGATGAGCTGGTGTCCGCTCTGGCCAAGGTGGCTGACTCACTGGTCGTGGGTGACCCACAAGACGACCGCACCGATGTCGGTCCCCTAGTCACGCCAGATGCGACCGAACGCGTTCACACCTGGATCCGCGCAGCGGAGAAAGCCGGGGCCTGGGTCGTCGCCGGTGGTGTGCTTGACGGCGCATGCCTACGGCCCACCGTGGTCGACCAGGCACCGGTCGGCACCGACCTGCGCGACAGCGAGGCGTTCGGCCCCGTCCTGACAGTGGCGCCGTACTCCACCTTCGACGAGGCAATTGCGATCGCCAACGAGACGCCGTACGGCCTTCAGGCAGGGATCTTCACCAACGATCTGACCACGGCACTGACCGCTTGCCGGCGGCTGGACTTTGGTGGCGTGCTCGTGAACGACGTGCCCACCGCCCGTGTCGACCAGCAGCCCTACGGCGGCGTCGCCGACTCGGGCAACACCCGAGAGGGGCCGGCGCACGCGATTGAGGTCATGACCGAGATCAGGTTCTTGTCGCTCCAGGCGGCGCCAGGCAGCGCTTTACCTGGGTGGGGGTCGTGATGGCGGGCGCGCTGGACGGCATCCGTGTACTCGACTTCACCGAACGGATCCAGGGCCCCTACGGCACCCAGGTGCTTGCGGATTTCGGCGCCGACGTGATCAAGGTGGAGCGCCGCGCCCCGGTCACGCCCGACGGGCGGCCGGACGAGCGATATGACGACTCCGGTGCGTCGGCAGACTCGATGGCTGGTCTCTATCGCGCCACTTTCCTGGCCACGAACCGCAACAAGCGATCGGTGACGATCGACCTCAGCACAGAGGCGGGTCGCGAAGTCGCTCGACGACTGGTCGAGACGGTTGACGTTGTCTACGAGAATTTCCGCCCGGGCGTGATGGAGCGGCTCGGACTTGGCTACGAGCAGTGCCGCGCGATCAACCCGTCGATCGTGTATGCCTCCGCATCCGGCTACGGTCCCGACGGGCCGTACGCCCAGAAGCCTGGCCAGGACGTGCTAGCACAGGCCATCAGCGGGATGGGCACGATGAACGTGTCGGAGCAGGGACGCCCCACCGCTGTGGGTATGTCCCTCACCGACGTGCTCGGGGGCATGAACGGTGCCGCCGCCGTCCTTGCGGCGCTGCTGCACCGTGAGCGGACAGGTGAGGGCCAGCAGGTTCGGGTGAGCCTTCTGAGCAGTGCGCTGGCCGCGCAATGCGAGCAGGTCGTGCACTTCCTCAACAACGATGCCGGCGAACCCCTCCGCGGCACCGTCATGCACGCCCACCCCTACATACCGCCGCCGTACGGCTTCTACGCCACCAAGGACGGGTATCTCGCATTGTCTAGCGGAAGGCAGGTGCCCCAGCTCGCCCGGCTGCTCAATCTGCCTGAACTCGTGCATGACTCCCGTTTCGCGGACTACTGGTCGCGTAGCCACAACCGCGCGTCGATGGAGGAACTCATCGAGACGGCGCTCCAGCAGCGCACCACGGCGGAGTGGCTAGGGCTGATGGAGGCCGAGGACATGTTCGCGGCTCCGGTGCACAGCTACGCCGAGGCGCTTTCCGATCCGCAGGTGCGCCACGCGGGACTGGTCGTGTCGATCGACAGCCCTGGAGGCGAGCTGCACCTTGTGGCGCCGCCATTCGAGCTGTCCCGTACGCCGGCAACCGTCCGGTCAGCGCCCCCCCGGCATGGACAGCACACCGCCGAGGTATTGACGGCAGCCGGCTATGACGTCGATGCGTTGCAACATCTCCGTGAAGAGGGAGCGATTTGATGCGGTCGACCCGAGGCATGTCATGACGTCACCCACTGTCCAGGCGGACGAGGCTACGGCTGAGGTGGTCCCGCTCCTGGCTGTGCGCAACCTGAAGGTGTCCTTCCGGGCGGCCCATGGGGCCGTCCGGGCCGTCAATGACGTGAGCTTCGATGTCCGCCCTCGGGAGCGCCTGGGCATCGTCGGTGAGTCCGGGTCGGGCAAGTCGGTGCTGGCGCAGTCCATTCTCGGGCTCGTCCGTGGCGCGGATGTCGAAGGGAGCGCGGAGTTCGGCGGAACCGATCTGGTCGCCGCCGATGCTGCCCGGCTCCGGGAGATCCGTGGGCAAGAGATCGGGTACGTCTTCCAGGACCCGTTGTCGGCGCTCGACCCGGTGCGCACCATCGGCTATCAGGTGGTCGAACCATTGCGCGTACGAGGCGTGCGTAAGCAGGAGGCGCGCCGCAGTGCCCTCGATCTCCTAGGCCAGGTCGGCATCAAGGACGCTGCACGCCGGATGGACGACTATCCGCACCAGTTCTCGGGCGGCATGCGTCAGCGAGTCGTCATCGCCATGGCACTGGTGGCGGAGCCCCAGTTGATCATCGCCGACGAGCCGACGACGGCGCTTGACGTGCGAGTGCAGGCACAGGTGCTCGATCTGTTGCACAAGCTTGCCGACGAGCGCGATCTCGCCGTCGTACTGATCACCCACGATCTTGGGATCCTCGCGGGTTTCGCCGAAAAGATCATGGTGATGTACGCCGGCCGGGTAATGGAAACCGCCGATACCGATTCCCTCTTCTACAGCTCCATCAATCCCTACACCCTCGGCCTACTTGCCTCGCTGCCACGCGTCGAGGGGCAGACGCCGCAGCGTCTGATCACCATCGGTGGCCGGCCGCCCTCACCTTCGGCGTTACCGGAAGGCTGCCCGTTCAACCCCCGCTGCCGCTATGTCATCGAGGTGTGCAGGGAAACGATGCCGAAGCTCGAGGTCCCGCCCGGAGGAAGCCATCCGTCGGCATGCCACCGCGCCTGGTGGCTCGCCCACACCCCAGGGCAGATGCCGTGAGCGAGACACTGCTCGAAGTCACGAACCTCGTCAAGGAATACCCCGTTCGGGGACGGCGAGGCGAGATGTTCCGCGCCGTCGACGACGTCAGCTTCGTCGTCCGCAGAGGGGAGGCTCTGGGCCTGGTTGGCGAATCGGGGTCGGGCAAGTCCACAACTGCGCGCTGTGTGCTGCGGCTGATCGAGCCGACCAGTGGGCGAGTGGTCCTGGCCGGCTCGGAGGTCACCGGCTGCAGCCAGCGGGAATTGCGTAACGTGAGACGACAAGCCCAGCTGGTATTTCAGGATCCGTACTCCGCGCTCAACCCGCGGATGCAAGTGAAGGACATCATCGCCGAGGGCATTCGAATACATGGGCTGGTCAAGGGCGGCGAGGCACGGCGCCAGCGGGTCATTGATCTGCTCGAGACCGTTGGCTTGCGCCCCGACCACCTCAACCGGCGTCCGTCGGCGTTCTCTGGCGGCGAGCGGCAGCGCATCGGTATTGCCCGGGCGCTGGCGCTCGAGCCGCAGATCCTCGTCTGCGACGAGCCGGTCGCGTCGCTGGACGTGTCCATCCAGGCGCAGATTCTCAACCTCTTCAAGGACCTGAAGGAACAGCTCGGAATGACCATCCTGTTCATCGCTCACGACCTGGCGACCGTACGGCACTTGTGCGACCGGGTGGCCGTAATGGAGCAGGGTCGGTTGTGCGAGATCGGGACTCGCGACCAGATCTACGAAGCTGCGCAGCATCCATACACCCGCGAACTCATCGCAGCAGTGCCGATACCCGACCCGAGGCGCGAGCGAGTCCGCCTCGCTGCGCGGCGGGCCCCAGACGCAACCGGAGGTCGGACGTGACATCCGTCGACGACCACCTACGGGTCGAGGTCGACGGCCGTGTGGCGACCGTCACGCTTTGCCGCCCCGAGGTGCTCAATGCATTGCACTCCACGACCCATCGGGCGCTGGCCCACGCGCTCGACGTCCTCGACGGCGACGCCGAGGTTGGGGCAGTCGTCCTGGCGGGTCAAGGGCGTGCATTCTGCTCCGGATCTGACCTGCGCGAGGTGGGCTCTCTCACCGGAGAAGCGTCCCAGCGCTATGTCCAGCTCGATTTCGGGACGAAGAACCGGCTTGCCGGTTTGACGAAGCCCGTCGTGGCGGCGGTGCAAGGGCACTGTGTGGGCGGTGGTCTAGAGCTGGCTTTGGCGTGTGATCTACGAGTGGCGGCGGATGACGCGCGATTCGCACTCCCTGAGGTCAGCCTCGGCAGCGTTCCCGGCTCGGGAGGGCTGCAGCGGTTGCCGGCGATTGTCGGGCTCGGCATCGCTAAGGAGTGGGTGTTCACCGGGCGGGTGGTGCGCGCCGCGGAGGCCTACCAGCGGGGCCTGGTAAACCGCGTTGTGCCGCGCGAACAGCTCACGGCCGCCGCCCACGACCTGGCCGCCACACTGGCGACGCACAGCCCTGTCGCCTTGCGGCTCGCGAAGGTCGCGCTCGACCCGTCACCGCCCCCCGACCGCGGGCTCGTGGCGACTTATCAGATGCTCGCTGGCGACGTCTGCCACGCACAGGACCGGTACGCCCAGGCCACCGACCGCTTCACCGCGGCGGCACGCCGGGACGGCAGCGGATGACTCATCTGCCGCACAGCGGCACCCAGGTGGAAAACAGCAAACGGATCGCCGGCATAGGCCGCGACGAAGGAGGAGAGATGAAAAAGCTCATCAGAGCAGTAAGGCAACAACACCGAGGCAGGGCGCGCCTGGCCAAGGTAGCTGCCGCCGTCGCGGCGGTGTCCTTGGTGGGCACCGCCTGCGGCACCGACGAGGCGGATTCCGGCGGCGATGGCGGCGGTGGTACGGAGGGGGCGATCACCATCGCCCTCCAGGAGGAGCCGCGGTCCCTCGCGAGCTGGAACGCGTATTCCAACGACGGTCACCCCATCCTGCGCAACGTGCAGGAGGCGCTTGTCAACCGCGATCCCGAAACCAACGAGATCATCGGCGAGCTCGCCACGAGCTGGGAGCAGACGGCTCCCACGACGTGGCGTTTCACGCTCCGCGAGGGTGTCAGCTTCCACGACGGTTCGGCGTTCAACGCAGAGTCGGCCGCGGACGGGCTCAACTATGTGCTCAGTCCCGAGAACGCCTTCGCCATGCGGACCTTCCTGGGACCAGAGGTCACTGCTGAGGCGGTGGACGAGTCCACCCTCGATGTGATCACAGAAACACCCGATCCCATCCTGCCGACCCGCCTCTACTTCGTGACGATCCCGTCCATGGAAGCCATCGACAAGGATCCGGACGCGTACGAGACCTCACCGGTAGGCACTGGGCCGTACAAGTTCGTTGAGTGGAATCGCGGTCAAGACATCACCCTGGAGGCAAACGAGGACTGGTGGGGCCGCGAGGAGACCGACGCCGCAATGGGCCAGAACGAGGAAATCACGGAGGCCAAATACGTGTTCCGTCCTGAGACCGAGGTGCGAGCCGCGATGGCGGAGACCGGCGAGGCTGACTTCGCCCGCTGGCTCAACGAGGATCAGTGCCAGGCCGCTCCCCAGTGCGTGAGCGCTGCGGGTGTCGAGACGATCATCCTGCGGATGGATACACCGAACCCGACGCTGTCCGACGAGAGGATCCGCGAGGCCATCGCCTTGTCCTTCGACAAAGCGCAGCTGATGGATGAGCTCCTCGGTGGCGGTACCCCAGCAGCGCAGATCGTTGGCGAATCGGCAACCGGCTTCAACGAGAATCTCCAGCCGTTCCCGGAGGACGTCGACAGCGCCAAACAGCTGGTGCAGGAGGCAGCGGCTGACGGTGTACCGGTGGATGCCAAGATCGTCGTCACCGCCCGCGAGGGTTTCATCCTCCGGGCCAACGAGGTGGTGCAGGTCATCGCTCAGTCCCTGCAGGAGATCGGACTGACCGGCGTGACGAGCGAACTGCTCGAGACCGCCGCGTTTGAAGAACAGTGGACCGCGGGCTACGACAACATCCCCCCCGACCGTGGGTGGGTCGGGCTGCAGAGCCACGGCAACGAGCTCATGGACTACTCCGCCAGCGTCGAGGGCTACTACGCCTGCGAAGGTCCCACCTCCGCGTACTGCGACCAGACGCTGCAAAAGCAGTACGAGGAGGCGACGACGTTGGAAGTCGAGGCCCGTGAGAAGGCCCTGGAGGACATCGCGGCGTACGTCTACGAGCATGTGCCCGTGGTGCCAATCGGCCAACCGAACTTCCACTTCGGTCTCTCCGAGGAGCTCCAGTGGACGCCGCGCCTGGACGGTTTCGTCCTCCTCAAGGAGATGACGCTGGCCTGATCCGCTCTTGGCAGCCGCCGACCGCACGGCCGGCGGCTGTCACCCACTCACAAGACTCATCACCAAGAGAGGCGCGAAGCCCATGCCGCAATCCCTGAAGGATGATTGGAAGAACGGAAGGACTTTGTTCGGTGTCTGGTGCACGATGCCGGGCTCGGTCCAGGCCGAGTTCATCGCCTGGCAGCAGCCGGACTACGTGTGCGTCGACTTGCAGCACGGGATGATCGACCACTCCACCTCCATTCCGATGGTGCAGGCCATCACCGCGGGGGGATCGCGTCCGATCGTCCGGGTGCCGTGGAACCAACCCGCGCCGATCATGGCGGCGTTGGACTGCGGCGCCCTCGGGGTCGTGGTGCCGATGGTCGACGACGCCGAGCAGGCGGCGGCTGCAGCCAGGGCCTGCCGCTACCCGCCCCGCGGCATGCGATCTTACGGGCCGGTGCGGGCGAGGCAGGTTCACGGAAGCACCGATCCCGACGTCTTGGAGAAGGTGGCATGCATCGTCATGGTCGAGACCGCCGGCGGCATCCGCAACGCACGTGAAATCGCCGAGACCGACGGGATCGACGCGATCTACATCGGTCCGAGCGATCTGGCGCTGTCGATGGGGATGAAGCCAGGTCAGACGACACCGGAGAGCGGATTTGACGACACGATCGACGCCATCCGTGAGGCGTGCCGAGACGCAGGCATCGCCGTTGGCATCCAGGCGCCCGACGGCCCGACAGCGGCGCGCTACCGGGAGTGGGGCTTCGACATGATCACGATCGGCAGCGACGCTCCACTGATGTCCGCCGCCATCAAGAACCACTTAGGCGTCGCTCGAGGCGACGTCGGCGCGACCACATCTCTCGGGAACTACTAACAGGCTGTCCGCGAGATACCTTATGTTGCGTTATCTCACGCGAAGAATTGTGCATTCCGTCGCGGTGCTTGTCGGCGTACTTGTCTTCGTCTTCTTCGTCGTCAACATGGTGGGCGACCCGGCTCGCCTCATGCTGCCGCCGCAGGCACCACACGAGCTCTACCTTGATACGCGCCGGGAGCTCGGACTCGACGACCCGATCCTGGTGCAGTTCTGGCGTTCCTTCTCGGGTTGGGCCACCGGCGACTTCGGGGATTCGATCTGGCAGGGCGTGCCGGCCCTGCCGCTGGCCCTGAGCCGTCTCCCGGCGACGCTGCTTCTGACCGTGGTGTCGCTAGGCTTCGCGATCCCGCTCGCGTTGGCTCTCGGCTCGTTCTCGGCGTTGCGCCCTGGTTCGGCGCTCGACCGGCTGCTGACGACCATCTCGCTGGCCGGGGTCTCAATCGCAGACTTTTGGCTGGGACTGATGCTTATCCTGCTGGTGGGCGTACATCTGGGGTGGTTGCCGACATCAGGTTTCGGCGGCCCGGCTTACATTGTGCTCCCGGCGCTGACACTGGCGATGCGGCCGATCGGGCGCATCGCCCAGGTGGCGCGATCAGCGCTCGTGGAGGAGATGGACAAGCCTTACATCATCACCCTCCGAGCCAAAGGCATGTCCGAAGGGGCCATCGTGCGTCAGCATGCGCTGAAGAACTGCGCCATTCCGACCATCACGGTTTGCGGCGACGAACTGGTGACCTTCCTCAACGGCGCGGTCGTCATTGAGACGATCTTCGCCTGGCCAGGCATCGGCAACCTCTTCATTGCCGCGATCGAGAGGCGTGACCTACCGCTGATCCTCGCGTGCGTTGCGGTCGTCTCGTGCCTGGCCATCCTTGTCAACCTGCTCGTCGATCTCAGCTATTCGTGGCTCGACCCGCGCGCCACCGTCGTCCAAAGCCGGACGGCCAAGCGCAAGCGCGGCGCCGGGACGTTGCAGGGGAAGGGAACACCGAGCCCGCATACGGAGACCCTCGACCAACCGGGTTAGCCGCCGGTCTGCAAACGTTCGCCGGTGACAGATCGATACCGCCCAACGCCGCCGGTGGACGAAATGAAGCACGTCGTCCATCGAGCTCACATGGGAGTGCTGCCGCTGCCTCATCGCCCACTGCGCGTTCGCGCCCACGGAATGCTCGGGCCCCGCTCCCAGCGTGGTCACCTTGTAGGTCACCTTATGCGACTCGTCCGGGATGGATCTGGACGTCCCCCAAAGTTCAGACCCCTCGC
>Ga0136640_10000950_pt1 | contig 11410 bp, 7 predicted proteins | sample AntDrymUQ8642106_2_FD_105498 | JGI IMG/M metagenome (GOLD analysis project Ga0136640, IMG submission 105498) | Polar desert sand microbial communities from Dry Valleys, Antarctica - metaG UQ864 (21.06) | ecosystem: Environmental > Terrestrial > Soil > Desert | place: Antarctica: Dry Valley...
GACTTCAGATCATCCTCGGGAAGGTGCGCCGCTTCACGTCACCAGGCCGAGGGCCATCCACAGGTTCTGATCATTGCTCTCACTGGCACGAACCAGTTCTACTGTGCAGATCAATGGCTAACGCGGAGTGATGGTCAGTTGAACAACCGCCGCAGGGTGTCTGCCGTACGGTGGGTCACGTGGCGACAGGGGCCGAAGAGGTCGACGTCAACGGTCGCACCGTGCGCGTGAGCAGCCCGCAGCGTGAAGTTTACGCCGCCACCGCTGCTGGTCCGGCGGTCACCAAACTCGACGTGGTGAGGTACTACGCGGCGGTCGGCGAGGAGATCTTGCGGGCGACCTATGAGCGTCCCACCACGCTCGAGCGGTGGCCCAAAGGAGTGTTCGAGGGCGCCCGGTTATCGACGCGCACCGACAATCGGGGTGACGCCTTCTTCCAGAAGCGGGTGCCAGCGGGAGCACCGCGGTGGCTGGAGACAGCCACCATCACATTCCCGTCCGGGCGCACAGCCGACGAGGTCTGCCCCACCGAGCCTGCTGCGCTGGCCTGGGCGGCACAGATGGGCACCATCACCTTCCACCCATGGCCGGTCCGGCGTGACGACGTGGAACATCCCGACGAGCTGCGCATCGACTTGGACCCGCAGCCCGGCGCAGACTTCGACGACGTGGTCGCCGTGGCCGTGGAACTGCGCGGATTGTTGGATGAGCTGCAGATGGTCGGATTTCCCAAGACCTCCGGCGGTCGCGGCATTCACGTCTATGTCCGGATCGAGCCGCGCTGGACGTTCACCGATATGCGGCACGCCGCAATCGCGGTCGGTCGCGAGTTGGAGCGGCGGATGCCTGGGCGGGTGACGACCCAGTGGTGGAAGGAGCAGCGTCCCCCGGGGTCGGTCTTCGTCGATTACAACCAGAACGCCCGCGACCGCACCATCGCCTGCGCGTACTCGCTGCGTCCACGACCCGGCGCCCCGGTGTCGACCCCGCTCACCTGGGACGAGGTCACTGACGTCGTGCCCGACGACTGCACCCTGCACACGGTGCCCGGGCTGCTGCAGCAACGAGCCGACCCGCACGCCGGCATCGACGAGCATGCGTACGGGCTGGACACGTTGCTCGAACGGCACGCCCGGGACGAGAGCGGCGGGCTAGGCGACCTGCCGTACCCGCCGGACTACCCGAAGATGCCGGGTGAGCCTCGGCGGGTGCAGCCCTCTCGCGCCCGCGATTGAGCCGCGCGGCTCAGCCGATCTGCGCCACCATGATGTCGCCACGCACCGGCACCTTGAATGTGGTGCGCGATGAGTAGGTCGCTACCGGCGTGCTGCTGTCGCGGGGGTTGAACACGGCGATCGGCCGCCCGTACCGCATGGTCACGGTCACGTCCTTCGGTGCCACCGAGATCAGCCGACCGTCCGGCCATGGCTTCGCGATCACCACATCACGCCACAACAGCAGGTAGTGCTTGCCGTTTCGCTTCTGTACGAGCGCCTTCTGCAACTCAGGACCGCCACCGGTGATGGAGACATCCATGCCCTTGGGTGCGAAGTTTGGTCCCCGGTCGGACAACAGACGCAGGAACCGCTGGACGGCGTAGAACTCTGGCTTCTTGCGCCAGGTTCCCGGGTTGGGAGCGCGCACATCATTCTTGGTCATCGCGATCAGCCCAAAGTGCGCATCGCGGTCGGTGGTCTGGTTGATCTTGGTCTGCGTAGAGAAGTCAACCGTGTCCGGGTCATCGAGCAACTCGAAGCGTCCGTACACGATGCGCCGCTTGAAGTAGTCAGCGATCCCACGGATGACGTAGCTAGCGACGGCCTCCTGGCGGATGGTTACGCCCTTGCTCGACTGCCTGGCGTCGTTGTACCCGGTCTCGGTAAATACCCAGGAATTCACCCTTGGAAAGCATGGGCTCAAAGTCTTCATGTGATCGTCGATGTATCGAGTTGGGCTGGTCCCTCGGTTGTACATGTGCGCGTTGCCGACATCGCACCAGGCGCTCAGATCACCGAGCTTGGCTGCTTCGGTCGAGGTGACGTCAGTGCGGGTGGACGGTCCCGCCACGGGCAGCCCTCTCGTCGCCGGATTGTTCTTGGCAGCGACCCACAGAGCCTTCTGCATCGTCCGCGCATGGGGTGCCCAGTACGGGTCGTTATAGCGAATCCCGTTGATCTCGTTGCAGCCACCCAAGGAGTGAATAAGGGTGGACAGGTTGCCCCCGACCCTCGGCTTGTAGTAGGCGGACAACTTGTTCATCGCGTTGCGATTAACGGCGGTTGCATTTCGCCAGTCCGTCAGTTTGCCGATGGTTGGGTGCCAACGGCAACCCGACTTCGCAAGAGCGATCATCGCGCGCTGCTGATTCCGAGTGCCAGTCGAGGTGCCCGTGGTCAAGCGCTCGCGGACGATGCGAACGCCGAGGTCCTTGAGCAGGTTGACCACCGCGTCGGTGTATCCGTAGACGCTGTCCTTGTAGAAGAGCTTGGTGTTGACCATGTACGAGTCGCACACGTCGTCGGCCATGCGGGCGGGCATCGTCGTCAGTGCAGCCGGAAGGGTCGTCGGGGCGACGGCTGCGGCCGTACGGGCGGGCAAGGTGGTGGTGGCCAACGTGGCCACACCAAGAGAAAGGAAGTCGCGCCTAATCACGGTGGATTCGTCTCCATGGTCGCGTGCCGGTGCGCGTGTTGCGTCACCGAGGCGCATCCCCCGTGCCAATCACCGATCTCGGGTGCACGTCCACCGCGAGGCCGATGTTCGTGCGACCAGCCGAGACCATAACCACGCTTATGGTCGAAATGCAACGGCTTGGCCGCAAAATTCTGATACGGGCAGGTTTCGTAGCACGCCGATAGCAGTGCTGGCACCGTATGCGTCTGGGCTCAGCGGGGGCCGAGCACAGCGGCTGACCTGCACGGGATCTGCACTGTGCCGCCAATCACGTGGGTGTCAGCCGGGTCAAAGGCGGCCACCACCGTCAACTCGTCGACTCCAACATTCAGCGCAACGTTTATGTCCGAAAGGTTGACTACGACCCGATGCCGTCCGCGTTCCAGCACAACCATGCCGGAGACATGATCCTGCCGTACCTCGACGAGGTGAAGCCGCGGGTCGGACAGGTCGGCGCGTGCGCGACGCAGCGCGATGAGATCGCGATACCACTGAAGCAGCCGCGCATGTGCTGCACGCTCGGGCTCGGCCCAGTCCAGCCGGGAGCGGACGACGGTTGCGGCATCTTGCGGGTCGGGGACGTCGTCGGGCGCCCAACCGTGGGAGCCGAACTCGCGGCGGCGACCCTGGCGCACGGCGTCGCCGAGCTCCGGGTCGGGATGGTCGGTGAAGTACTGCCAGGGCGTGGACGCACCCCACTCCTCACCCATGAACAGCATCGGGGTGGCCGGCCCGGTGAGCAGCAGGGCGGCTCCGCACGCGAGCGTACCGACGTCGAGGGTCGCGGACAGCCGGTCGCCGGTGGCACGGTTGCCGACCTGGTCGTGGGTCTGCAGCGACGCCACGAAGCGCCAGCCCGGCGTCCGGGTACGGTCGAGGGGTCGCCCGTGCGTGCGGCCGCGGAAGGACGACCAGGTGCCGTCATGGAGGAAGATCCCGCTGAGCACCTTGGCCAGCGCTCCCGGCTGGGCGAAGTCGGCGTAGTACCCTTGGGTCTCGCCGGTCAGTGCCACGTGCAGCCCGTGGTGCACGTCGTCCGCCCATTGGGCGTCAATACCGAGCCCGCCCTCGCCGCGTGGGGCCACAGTCCCGGGATTGTTGCGGTCGGATTCGGCGATCAGCCACAGCGAGCGCCCCAGTTGCTCGGCAAGCACGTCAACCTCGGCGCTCAATTGCTCAAGCAACGGCAGTGCGCGCTCGTCGTGCAGCGCATGCACCGCGTCCAGCCGCAGCGCATCGATGTGCTGGTCACGCAGCCACATCAGGGCGTTATCGATGATGAAGCGCCGCACCTCGTCGCTGCCCGGTCCGTCCAGGTTGACCGCCGCACCCCACGGTGTCTGGTACTGGTCGGTGAAGTACGGCCCGAAGTCGGTCAGCCGGTTGCCGCTCGGCCCCAGGTGGTTGTAGACCACGTCCAGGCACACGCCCAGGCCCCGTGCATGACAGGCGTCGACGAAGCGCGCGAGCGCGGCAGGGCCGCCGTACGGCTCGTGCACCGCCCACAGCCCGACGCCGTCGTAGCCCCAGCCGTGGCGACCGGGGAAGCTGGCCAGCGGCATCAGCTCGACGAGGCCTACCCCGAGGTCGACCAGATGGTCGAGCCGGTGGATGGCTGCGTCGAGGGTGCCGTCGGTGGTGAACGTGCCCACGTGCAGTTCGTAGATGACCGTCCCGTGCAGCTCCACGCCACGCCAGTCGCGGTCGGTCCACGCCATCGCGGCCAGATCCACGACCTCGGCCGGACCGTCGGGCCCCTCGGGCAGTCGCAGGGCCCGAGGGTCGGCGAGCACTTCGCCGCCGTCGAGCGCAAAGCGATAGCGAACACCCCTGCCCAGATCACGCGTTGCGGCCCACCATCCTGACGAGGTCGCGCGCATCGGTTCGGTGCCATCGGCCAGCACGAGGTCGACCTGCTCGGCTGCGGGCGCCCACACCTCAGGTCTCGTCACGCCGGAACCCTAGGGAAAGGGGACGGTGGAGCCTTACGCGGGGCGGGCCGTGATCACGGCGAGGTCCTGGTAACCGCCCTGCGCGGGCAAGAAGGGCCCTGCACAGGTGATCAGCACCAGCCTGAGCGGCCCGTCCGCGGCGAAGGTCTCCTCGCGGGTGTCGAGGCTGATCTTGGGCACGAGGTCGACGGCGTCGACGACGAACCGCTGGGTGGCGGTCTCGCCCGTGATGGCGATCCGGTCGCCTGCTCGCGCGCGCAGTAGCTCGGCGAACGGTCCGACCCCCTGAGTCGCCGAGTCCACGTGTCCCGCAATGACGATTGCGCCGTACGCATCGCCAACGCGCGCCCCACCGTCCCACCATCCCGCGGCCCGGATGCCTCGAGGCACCAGCAGAAGCCCGCGGAGGCCGGTGCGGGCTGTCCGCACCGACACCGTTGTGCCGCTCGGCAAGCGGACCGACCGGGGCCGCGCCGGAGGTTCGCGTGATCCAGCCTCGGCACCCCGTTTGGCCGTGATCTCGTACGACGGTGCAGGGTCACCGCCGGGCGCGCCTGGTCGCGTCTCCGACGCTGATGCTGGCTGCGACCCGGCCACCGTCGGCGGGGCGCTTGGCTCGGCCACCCCGGTGGGCGTCGCGCAGCCGAGGCAGCCCAGCAGCAGTGCCAACACGACGAGCGTCCAACGCCGGAACCGGGGACCGGTGTGAGCCCGGCCGCGTCGTGCCGGGGTGTTCACCAAGTCAACATGGAGCGGCCGGGCCAGAACACGCCCGGTAACCCACTGACAAGCCCGGCCGATCCGGTCTCGACCCGTTCGGGCGCCGCCGATCCCCGTGTTTCCAGCGGAAGCCGGTGCACCACGACGTCCATCGATCCGTTCGAGGGCTGCCCCACGGCGAAGACCTGGGTCAGTGTCCGTGGCTCGGCCCTCAGCGTGAGAGGCCCGAGCAGTACTGGCTTGGTGCGGCCGGTCGGCACGATAGACACCTCGTGCGGTCCCGACGGCACTTCCGCGGTTGCGAACTCCCCGTTGGCGATGTTGGCGAAGACCACACGCCCGTCCACGGTGATATCCGCTGGCGGAACTGTTGCGGTGTGGGCAACCACCACCCGACCCTTCTCACGTGCCACTGCGCCGACCTGGTTGCGGTAGACCGTCACCGTCGGCCGGCCCTTGACGGAGGCCGGACGGTGCAGGACGACGTCGATGCTGCCGCGCTCCGTGGTCCGCACGGTGGCGTCCATGGTCCATTCGGGATTGCGGCCGGCGACTGTCACCGTGTGCTTGCCGGGTGACAGCCTCAACGGTCCCAGGATGTCTCCGGACGACACCGCGCGGCTCTCGAGGGCACCGTCGATGGACAGCGAAACAGAGGGCCCCGGCAGTGCCTGCACGATAAAGGTCCCGGCGTTTGATGCCGGTCTGGCCACCGGTCCCGTCGGAGATTCGGTAACCGCGTCAGCGGGTGTCCCGCCGAGGGCGAGGCATAGCACTGCCACTACCGCAGGCGCGAGTCGCATGATCATTGTGCCTCACTCTCCGCAACAATCCGATGCCTATGTGTATACATACGTCTGTGCTGTGGCTATTCCAGCACATATAGTGGGGTGCGCGGTTAAGAATAACGATTGCGCATTCTACGAGGCACGCCCATCTTGGGTGAGTGTTACCGCAGGCAGGACCAGGGGAGGTGTAGGCGTCGATGGCCCGAGGGCGCAATAGCGATCCCAGCGGGCCGGTGGGTCGCGACGACAGGCCGCCCCCGCCGACGCCCGAGCCTTCGTGGGAGGCGACGCGCGAGGCGTTCGAGAGTCACCGCCAGTCCGGGCAACCCCGCCCTCGGTCCAAGGCGGCGGCCAGGCAGCAACGTGCCCGGCAGAACGCTCGTGCTCGCGAGGCGGCCCGGGGCAAGCAGGCCACCGTTCTCAGTGCCCGTCAGGACGAGGCGCTCCGCTCCTGGCAGCAGCTGCGCGCCGCGGCAGCCACCCGCCGCCCTGACCTGGTTCCTCCGATCGAGGAGAAGGCCGGAACGACGCCGCCAACGCCCGTGCCGCCGCCCCACCATTCGTCGGCTCCGGTGACAGTAAAGCGGCCTCGGGTGGTGCCCGCGGCGTCCAGCCGACCCGATCCACAGCAGCCCGCCCGGCGCCGCCCGGGGGCCTTGGTGCTGTTGGCCAGCGCGGTGGCGCTCACCGGCGCGACAGCAGGGGTGCTGGCCTCCATCTTCATCCAGGGGGCACCGGAGCAGCCGACGAGCGCGCAGGCGACTGTCAAGCAATCAGCCGATCCGCAGACGGGGGGCGAGCGCAGCCCAGAGATGTCGTCAGCTCCGAGCCGCCCCGGTCGCTACGTCGAGACCCGACTGGTGTCCGACGGCCGTCTGCGCAGCGACCATTACATTGTCACCCGCCAGCCGACCGAGACCGTCAAGCTACGGATCCGTCCGCTGGCCGGTTACGACAGCGTCGTCCCGGTGGTGCGCCGGCTCGAGGTTTTCGCTGACGGCCGTCCGGTCCCCCTGACCGGCAGCGGCGTCAGCGGCAGCGAGGTCCGGACCGTGTCCCTGAGCAAGCCCACCACGGTGGTGCACCTGCGGTACGTCACCTCCGGTGCCGTACAGAAGTCAGCTCTGTCGAGTTCGCGACGGGCCCTGGTGCTCGCCGACCCGTTGCGTGCAGACGTGGGCTCACCATTGCCTGCCAAGGTCGTCCAGCTCACCGGCGCCGACGTGCTGAGCCTGGCCTGCGTGAGCGGTCAACGGCTCCCGCAGCCGTGCGGTCGCCCCGACGAGAGCGGTGACGGCTGGCGGGTTCAGCTGCACCCTTCCGACGAGGTGACGGGGGTGCTCGCCCAAGTGGATCTCCCCACGACCTGACCACGCCGGCGCGGCCGCCGGTGCGACCGGTCGAGCTCCACACGGTGGTGAACGTCAGCCGCGCTCGAGCGTGAGCAGGGCCACCGGCATGTCCGCCAAGAGATCACCAACCCGACAGCGTCCGCCGTGCGCCACCTGACCGGTGAGGGCGTCTGTCCACTCGCCCGGCGGCAGCACGACCGTGAAGTCACCCCAGCCGCCGGACGCGGCCAGCCGTGTCGGCCACCGGATGGTCAGGGTGAGCGCCGCGCCACCCCGGACGAACCCGACCAGGTGCGGGCCGGTGGCCAGCAACGGTTCGTAGTCGCCGACAGGCCCGTACAGGTCAGGTCTCTCCCGGCGCAACCGCAACGCCCGAGACGTAACCAGCAGCTTCTCGTCATGCAGGTCGGCGGTCGGCTCGCCGGAGTCGAGGTCCGCCAGCCGTCGGTCCAGCTCGGCGTAGTCCACCGGTCGGCGGTTGTCGGGGTCGACCAGCGACAGGTCGACGATCTCGCAGCCCTGATAGACGTCTGGCACACCGGGCAAGGTCAGCTGCAGCAGCTTGGCGGCCAGAACGGTCGCCCGGTTCGCCGCCGCGGCGGCGGCGATCAAACCGGTTACGACATTGCGCAGTGCAGGGTCCTCGCTGACGGTCCGGGCCAGGTCGACTACTCGGCTTTCATAGTCGGCGGCTGGGTCGACCCAAGTTGTGCGTCGTTTGGCCTCGCGAGTGGCCTTGACCAGATACTCCGCCAGCCGCTCGAGCTCGATCGGCCATGTTCCGACCAGTGTCTGCAGCACGAGATAGGCGGTGGGGCGGTCTACGCCCAGGCGGTCCGCCGCTGCCCGTATCGGCTGCCAAGCAGCACGCCAAGCATCCGCGTCCCCGGCGGCTGCCAGCAACCGAGCACGCACGTCCTCGCTGCGCTTGGTGTCGTGCGTCGACAGTGTCGTCATGCCGGTGGGGTGCTGCGCGGCCTGTTGTGCCGCCCAGCTGTGCAGGGTGGAGACACTCGGCTCCTCGACGGTGCCGGGATCGCCCCCCACCTCGCTGAGCGCCACCAGCTCAAACCATCGGTAGAAGGTGGTGTCCTCGACGCCCTTGGCCATCACCGGACCGCAGGTCTGCTGAAAGCGGACGATCAGGTCACGCCCGGCGGCACTGGTCGCAAAGGCGTCCAGCAGCAGTCGCTCCAACGTCACCAGTTGGGCGGTCAGATCAGGACGCGTCAGATGTGCGCGCTCCACCGCCGCACGCAGCCGCCCGGCTGACTCGTCGTCCACCGGGTGATCCAGCCGGACGTACGCCCGATAAACGTCCATCGCCACCAGCAGCTCGGTCAGCGCGGCCGACATGGCGCTGGGCTCCACCTGCTCGCCCGCCTCGGTCGCGGCTTGTACGGCCACCCTGGTCAGCCGACGCAGCTCTGGCTGGAGCAGCCCGGCGAGCACCTCGCGCTTGGCTCGCAGCTCCACACTGACCAGGTCAGTGCTGACTCCCCGGCGGGCGTCGTCCCAGACCTCCTCGAGGGCCGCGCTGGTGGGTTGCACCAGCGACTGCTGCACGGCCCGCAGCGCGTCATAACCGGTGGTGCCGGCGGTCGGCCAGCTCGTCGGCAGCAGTTCGTCGCCCTCGAGGATCTTTTCCACCACCACCCACGCCCCGCCGGTGGCGGCGTCGAGCTGCTCGAGATAACCCTGGGGGTCGAACAACCCGTCCGGGTGGTCGATGCGAAACCCGTCGATGACGCTGTGCCGGTGCAGGTCCACGAGCTTCTCGTGGGTCGCATCAAAGACGTCTTGCTGCTCGACCCGCACCCCGACGAGCCCGTCGACGTCAAAGAATCGGCGGTAGGCCAGGACATCGTCCTTGTCGCGCCAGCACGCCAGCAGGTAGTGCTGCTTGTCGAGCATGGCGGCGACATCCGTCGCGGTGTCGGCTTCGGTGCTGGTGCCGTCGGCGAGCGGAAAGATGTGCTCGTGATAGCGCAGCACCGGCTCGCCCGCCGGTCCGCCGGTGCGGTCCAGCGCCAGAGTGCCCGCAGCGATGGCCTCGGCGGGTGTCTCACCCAGCAACGGCAGCGGAAACCGACCACCCACGTGGTCCCAGTCGACGTCGAACCAGTGCGCCGTCGAGGCGGAGCGCCCATGCCGCAGCACCTCCCACAGCGGCCGGTTGGTCGACAGCGGCGCCACGAGGGCCATGTGATTGGGGACCATGTCGACGAGGACGCCCAGGCCGTACGCGTGCGCCTCGTCCGCCAGCTCGACGAGTCCCGCTTCGCCTCCCAGCTCGGTGTTGATGCGGCTGTGGTCGACCACGTCGTAGCCATGCTGCGAGCCGGCCACAGCCTGCAGCACCGGTGACAGGTACAGGTGTGAGACGCCAAGCCGGTGCAGGTAGGGCACCAGCGCAGACGCCTCAGCGAAACCGAAATCCGAGTGCAGCTGCAGCCGGTAGGTGCCGGTCGGTGGCATCCGCGCCGCCAAGTCCTCGCGGGGCGGGGGCTGCTCAGCCACGGCGCAGCAGCACCGTCGAGTGCGCAATGACCGTACGGGTGTCCCCGGCGACTTGTCGGATGGACTCGGGGTCGTTCGCCCCGGCCGCGGCCCCCCCGGTGACCGCCACCGCGGCAGCCACGTCGGGCGTGGCGGCGACATCGGCCGTGTCCAGCACCGGTGTCCAGCTATTCCCCAGCTGTCCGTCCGGCAGCGTGAAGTCCACCGCCTCCCCGCCAGGGTTTAGCAGGAGCAGGAACGACTCGTCCTCGACCTGCTCACCTCGAGGGCCGGGCCCGGTGATCGCCTGGCCGTTGAGGAAGACGCCGAGGGCCCGCACGCTGGCAGTGCCCCAGTCGTCGTCAGCCATCGGCTCGCCGTCGGGGCGCAGCCAGGCGATGTCGGGCACGCCGAAGCTGTCGGTGTCGCCGGTGAAGAACAGCCGCCGGCGGAAGACCGGGTGCGCGGCGCGCAGCGCCACCACCCGGCTGGTGAAGTCGAGCAGCTCCTCGTCGACGTGGGACCAGTCGACCCAGGCAAGCTCGTTGTCCTGACAGTAGGCGTTGTTGTTGCCGCGCTGGGTGCGGCCGAGCTCGTCGCCGTGCAGCAGCATTGGCACGCCCTGGCTGAGCAGCAGCGTGGTGAGCACGTTGCGCTGCTGACGTCGCCGCAGTGACAGCACGTCGGGGTCGTCGGTCTCGCCTTCGGCGCCGCTGTTCCAGGACCGGTTGTGGCTCTCGCCGTCGTTGCCGTCCTCGCCGTTGGCGTCGTTCTGCTTGTCGTTGTACGACACCAGGTCGCGCAGGGTGAAGCCGTCGTGTGCGGTGACGAAGTTGATGGACGCGTACGGCGCGCGACCGTCGGACTCGTACAGGTCGGACGACCCCGACAGCCGGTTGGCGAACTCACCCAGCTGGCGGGGCTCACCGCGCCAGAAGTCGCGCATGATGTCGCGGTACTTGCCGTTCCACTCCGTCCAGCGGGGCGGGAAGTTACCGACCTGGTAGCCGCCAGGTCCGACGTCCCACGGCTCGGCGATCAGCTTGACCTGGCTGACGACAGGATCCTGCTGCACCAGGTCGAAGAAGGCGCTCAGCCTGTCAACCTCGTGGAACTGTCGGGCGAGGCTCGCAGCCAGGTCGAAGCGGAAACCGTCGACATGCATCTCGGTGACCCAGTAGCGCAGCGAGTCCATGATCAGCTGCAAGACGTGCGGGTTGCGCATCAGCAGCGTGTTGCCGGTGCCGGTGGTGTCGTAGTAGTGCTGAGGCTCGTCGTCGACGATGCGGTAGTACGACTGGTTGTCGATGCCGCGGAACGCCAGTGTCGGGCCGAGGTGGTTGCCCTCGGCGGTGTGGTTGTAGACCACGTCGAGGATCACCTCGATGTCGGCGCGGTGCAGCTCACGCACCATCGCCTTGAACTC
>Ga0136640_10000951_pt1 | contig 11408 bp, 9 predicted proteins | sample AntDrymUQ8642106_2_FD_105498 | JGI IMG/M metagenome (GOLD analysis project Ga0136640, IMG submission 105498) | Polar desert sand microbial communities from Dry Valleys, Antarctica - metaG UQ864 (21.06) | ecosystem: Environmental > Terrestrial > Soil > Desert | place: Antarctica: Dry Valley...
CAGCTCGAAGAGGCCCCAGCCCTCCTGGCCACCACCTCCCTGGGACCCCGCCCGACCGCCGGTGATGGTGTCCCGGGCTACGTGGTCGAGCAGGCCGAAGGGGATCATGGCCGCCACATCGGGTTCGGTCAGGTCGATGTCGACGCCCTCGACCCAGTTCCGCCCCTTCCACGCGCCGTGGGTCCACGACCCGCCGCCGTAGCCGGTTCCGGCGCTGAGGGCGACGTAGCCGCGAGTCTCGATCTCCACCGTCACGGGAGTGCCGTCCGGTTCGGTGAGGGCGATGGTGGCCCCGGTGGGGAACCGGGTGCCGGACCGGTAGTGCACGTCGACGCGGGGCCAGCCGAGCTGCTCGGATCGGCGACCGCTCGCCGCCGGCCAGACCCGAACGGCGTCGTTGAGGACCCGGTGGCCGTCGGGGTCCTCCTGCACGATCACTACCAGGGCGAAGTCGTCGAAGCGCAGCGGCACGTAGTTCCACCAGAAGCCCTCGATGGGCTCAGCGGCGGCCCGACCGGGCGCAGCGGGCTCGCCGACGGGGCGGATGCCCCACGACCGGTCGCGGGTGCCCAGCCACGTCCCGGGGTCGACGGCATGGGTGGTGCCGTCGACGCGCAGCTCGCCCTCCCAGGTGCCGACTTGCGCAAAGCGCTGGGCGTCGAGCACCACCCGTCCGTTCGAACGCCAGAGGTGTGGCACCTCGTCGACGGCGGGAAAGGACCCCTGCCACGTGAGGTCGAAGCCCACCCCGTGGTCGTCGGCGTCGCACACGAAGCGGATGCGCTCGAGCGGTTCGAGGACCTCCATCCGGAACGGGCCGACCGCCGGGGCCAGGCGGTCCTGGGCGTCCAGGGCGTCCGATGCCCGCACGGTGAGCTGACGATCGCCGGTGCGAACGGTCACGTAGGCGTCGATCACGCCCAGGTTCGGGTAAAGCCCGAGGCCGAACACGGCCATGGGGTCGCCGGTGCGGCCGTGGGCGTTGAAGTAGCACCGGTCGTAGGCGTTGGCGTCCGAGCTCACCACCTGGGCCACCGAGAGCGGCGCCTGGTGGATCGGGTACTCGTCGAGGGGGTGGGGCACGGGTCCTCCGTTGGCGGGTCCTCCGTTGGCGGGTCGGCCGGGCGGCAGCGTGGCCCGGATCGCCCGGACGGTCAACACGCTTGGGCACGCCGGCGGCCGGCTCGCCGTAGTGTGCGCGACGTGGAAGCTGCCGCGTTTTTTGATCTGGACCGCACGTTGCTCACCGGGGCCAGCGGGCCCATGTTCTCCACCATGCTCAAGCACGTCGGCGTCCTGCCGGACCGGTCCATCCCCGGTGAGGGCTTGGTGTTCAAGCTCTTTGACGTGATCGGCGAGACCCTGCCGTCGATGCTCGTCACCCGGCAGATGGCCCGAGCCGCCTCAGGATGGGACCGCAACCTCGTGCAGGAAGCGGGCCTCCTGGCCGCCGAGCGCCTGGTCGACGAGGTGCCTGGGTTCGCCCGGGCGGTGATCGCGCGCCACCAAGCCGAGGGCCGCCAGGTCGTCCTGGCCACCACGTCGCCCTATGACCTGGTGAAGCCGCTGGCCGATGCGCTCGGGTTCGACGACGTGATCGCCACCCGCTACGGCGAGGCGGGAGGTCGCTACGACGGGTCGATCGACGGGTTCTTCGTGTGGGGTCCCGGCAAGCTGGCGGCGGTGCGACAGTGGGCGGAGCGCAACGGCGCCGACGTCAAGGCCAGCTTCGCCTACTCCGACTCGATCTACGACCTGCCGCTGCTCTCGGCGGTGAAGTTCCCCACCGCGATCAACCCCGATCCCCGCCTGCGCATCGTGGCTGCGCTCCGGAGGTGGCCCAGCCAGTTCTTCGACGTGCCGGTCGGGGTGCCCAAGTTCGCCGGCATCGAGCCGCAACGGGCCCTGCAGATGCTGGCCCGACCCGAGCTGTTCCCGTGGGTCCGCTACGACATCGACGGCACCGACCGGATCCCGGCCACCGGCCCAGCCATCATCGTCGGCAACCACCGGTCCTACTTCGACCCGCTGGCCATCGGCATGGTCATGGCACGCGTCGGTCGGCCGGTCCGCTTCCTGGGGAAGAAGGAGGTGTTCGACGCACCGGTGGTGGGACAGATCACCGCCGCGCTGGGCGGGATCCGCGTCGAGCGTGGATCCGGGTCCGACGAACCGCTCGCCGCCGCCGCCGAGGCTCTCGCCGCCGGAGAGGTGGTGGCCTTGATGCCCCAGGGCACGATCCCGCGAGGCCACGCCTTCTTCGACCCGGAGCTGAAGGGGCGCTGGGGGGCCGCCAAGTTGGCGGCCGAGACGCGTGCTCCGGTGATCCCGATCGGGCTCTGGGGCACCGAGAAGGTCTGGCCCCGCAACGCTCGCACACCGAACGTGTTGGCCCTCGGCCACCCGCCCACCGTCCGGGCCCGCGTGGGCGGACCGGTCCCCTTGCGCTACCGCAGCGTCGATGCCGACACCACCCGGATCATGGACGCTCTCGTCGACCTGCTCCCCGCCGAAGCCCGGGTGCATCGCCAACCGACACCAGACGAGCTGGCCCGCTCGTTGCCGGCCAGCTACCGCGGCGATCCCGATGCCGAGGTGGGACGCCGACCGGGACGTGACTGACCAAGGTCAGCCGCCGGCGCCGCCACCGGCGAGGTCGGTCGGTGAGACGTCGCAGCCGGCGAGGATGTCGAAGATGGCGTCGAAGTCCCCTGCCGCGGAGGTGTCGGTGCCGTACTCGTCGACGTAGGCGTCGGCGAGGCAGTCGGCCTGCTCGGGCGTCAGCCCGGCGGACTCGAACCCGAGGGCGATCTGGTCCTTCAGGGCCTCCTCGTCGAGGCTGGGCGGCAGGGTGGACATCTCGTTGGGGACGGTGTCGTCGGCGACGGTGTCGTCAGGGCCGGTGTCGGTCGGTTCGGCGGGTTCAGCCCCGCCGCCGTCGTCAGGGTCGATCCTCTCGGTGGTGGGCACCACTGCCTCGGCGTTCGCCGAAGCGCTGCCGGCGTCGTTGCTGACCTCGACCCCACACCCGACGACCGCCAGAGCCCACAGGGAGGAGACGAGCACGGCGAGGAGCGGGCGGCGGGTCACGCTGCCAACCCTATGCCCCGGTATCGGCCTCGGCCCCGGGAAGGACCGAGGCCTCGGCCGGGTCCTGGCCCTGGTCCGGCGGGTCGGGATCTTCGGGATCGGGCTCGATCACGACCGGGGAGCTCGCCCATGACGGCGCCGCTCCCGTCTCGGCCTGCACCAGCGCCGCGAGCGCGTTGCGATAGGCGGCGTCGGCCTCGGCTCGCTGCACTGCGCTGACTCCGTCGCGCCCGCGCAACCGCTTCACGGCGCCGGCCGCGTCGTCCTTGGCGGCGACGAGCTTGGCCAGGTCCTCAGCGTGGCGCTTGGCTTCGCGCCTGGCCCGCTGATCGTCTCGGCGCCGGGCCTTCTCGGCCGCCACCCGCCCGGCGAAGACCGATAGGTCGCTCTCGACCACGGGCGCAGGTTCGGGAGGCTGGTTCTTCCGGCTGCGCTGGCGGCGGGTCGACATCGCTACTGGCGAGCCATTCGCTGGCGGGCAGCGCGCTCGCGGATCAAGTTGAGGGCGCCGCCGGCGCGGAACCAGCCGATCTGCTCGTCGTTCATGGTGTGGTTGGCCTCAAAGGCCACGGTGGTGCCGTCGGGCTTGACGATCTCGGCGTAGACCGCCTTGGCCGGAGCGAGGTCGGCCAGGCCCAGGAACGACAGCTTGTCATCCTCCTCGATCTGGTCGTAGGTGCCTGGGTCGGCGAACGTGAGCGGGAGGACGCCCTGCTTCTTGAGGTTGGTCTCGTGGATGCGGGCGAAGCTGCGGACCAGGATCACCTTGGCGCCGCGGTAGCGAGGCTCCATGGCCGCGTGCTCGCGCGATGAGCCTTCGCCGTAGTTCTCGTCGCCCACCGCCACCCAGGACACGCCGGCGGTGTGGAGGTGCTTGGCGATGTCGGGATAGGCCCGGGTCTCACCGTCGAGCGGGTCCTTCCCGGTGCCGTCGGCTTCGGTGAAGGCGTTGATCACGCCGGCGAAGAGGTTGCCGGAGATGTTCTCCAGGTGACCGCGATAGGTGAGCCACTTGCCGGCCATCGAGATGTGGTCGGTCGTGCACTTGCCATGGGCCTTCAACAGGAGCGGCAGCTCGACGAAGTCCTGGCCGTCCCACGCCGGGAACGGCTCGAGCAGCTGGAGCCGGTCGGAGTCGGGCGACACCGTCACCTCGATCGAGGACCGTTCGTCGGGCGGGGCCACGAACGTGTCCGCCCCGGGATCGAAGCCGGCCTCGGGCAGGGTGATGCCCACCGGCTCGTCGAGGCGGACCTCCTCGCCGTTGGCTGTCGTGAGGGTGTCGGTAGCCGGGTTGAAGTCGAGTCGGCCGGCCAGAGCCATGGCGATCACCGTGTCGGGCGACGTGACGAAGCTGAGGGTGTTGGCCGAGCCGTCGTTGCGTTTGGGGAAGTTGCGGTTGTACGAGTTGACGATCGTGTTGATCGTGGCCGGGTCCATGTCGGGACGCGACCACTGGCCGATGCAGGGGCCGCAGGCGTTGGCCAGCACCTCGCCGCCGATGGCCTCGAGGTCGGCCAGCAGGCCATCGCGCTCGATGGTGGCCCGCACCTGTTCGGAGCCAGGCGTGATGAGCAGCTTGGTCTTGGCCGTGAGCCCCTTGGCGCTGGCCTGGCGGGCGATGGAGGCGGCGCGGGTGATGTCCTCGTAGGACGAGTTGGTGCACGAGCCGATGAGCGCGGCGGAGATGTCGAGTGGCCACTGCTTCTCCGCAGCGGTGGCGCCGATCTCGGAGACCTTGTGGGCGTAGTCGGGGGAGTGGGGACCGTTGATCAACGGCGAGAGGGTGTCGAGGTCGATCTCGATGACCTGGTCGTAGTGCGCAGCCGGGTCGGCGTAGACCTCCCGGTCGGGGCGCAGGTCGTCCCGGACGGCGACGGCCGCATCGGCGGTGGCCTCGCGACGGGTGGCCCGCAGGTAGGCGTCCATGGTCTCGTCGTAGGCGAACACGGAGGTGGTGGCCCCGATCTCGGCGCCCATGTTGCAGATGGTGGCCTTGCCGGTGCAGGAGATGGTCTCGGCGCCGGGGCCGAAGTACTCCACGATGGCGCCGGTGCCGCCTTTGACGGTGAGGACGCGAGCCACCTCCAAGATCACGTCCTTGGCCGAGCTCCAGCCCGACAGCGCGCCGGTGAGGTGGACGCCGATGACCTTGGGAAAGCGAACCTTGAACGGGGAGCCGGTCATGACGTCGACCGCATCGGCGCCGCCGACGCCGATGGCCACCATGGCCAGGCCGCCGGCGTTGGGGGTGTGGCTGTCGGTACCGATCATCATCCCGCCGGGAAAGGCGTACTGCTCCAACACCACCTGGTGGATGATCCCCGAGCCGGGCTTCCAGAACCCGATGCCGTACTTGGCCGACACGCTCTCGAGGAAGTCGTAGACCTCGGCGTTGGTGTCGATGGCCACGCCCAGGTCGATCTGGGCGCCGACCTTGGCCTGGATGAGGTGGTCGCAGTGGACCGTGGTGGGCACCGCCACCTCGGGGAGGCCGGCGGTCACGAACTGCAGGAGGGCCATCTGGGCGGTGGCGTCCTGCATGGCGATGCGGTCAGGGTCGAAGTCGGTGTAGCTGACGCTGCGCTCGAGACCGCCCTCGGCGGGGTCGCGCAGGTGGTTGACCAGGATCTTCTCGGTGAGGGTCAAGGGGTGGCCCAGCCGCTCGCGGCCCGTGGCCACCCGCTCGGCGAGCTTGGCGTAGACCGCTTCGACGAGCTCGGTCGGGGTGCTTGCGGTCACGGCCATGAAGTCACCTCGGCGGGTTGGGGTCCTGCGCTCCGAACGGACGACCCGAAGCGGGCGCGGGTCGGAACAGCCGAATCGTACAGCGCTCTCCGGGACGCCGAACCGCTCAGCGAGGTCCCCGCAAGAGCGGTCTCGGCTCGGTCGAGTAGACCGGACCGATGGTGTCGATCGGCGGGCCACGTCGACGGCGGACGCTCCTCGAGGTCTCCGACCTGGTCATCGCCCACGATCCGGGTAGCGGCGAACGTTTACCGATCGCGCGCACCGCAATCGTGGATGCGCTGCGATCGGCTGGCGACCGACGGGCCGCTGCTCGGGTCGGCTGCCTTCCGGTCGATCAGCACGGCACCTTGCTCGAGGGTCCGGTGGACGAGTTGCTGGTGCGCATGCACACCCAGCTGCAGCGGCTCTGGGAGGAGTTGCGCCAAGGCGATATCGCAGTGAGCGTGCTTCGACCGCTGCTCGCCGCAATCCGCAATACCACACCGGGTCGCCAGCGGACGCTGCGGGTGGTCGACGTCGGGTCGGGGTTGGGATACTTCGTCCGCTGGGCCACGTCCACCGCGGCACTCGGGCCGGACGTCGAGATGGTGGGCTACGACCTGAACACCGTCCTGGTGGCCGAAGCCCGCCGCCTGGCCGTCCAGGAGGGCTTGTCCTGTCGGTTCGAGGCTGGTGATGCCTTTGCGCTACCGGACCAGGTCGACGTGTACGTGTCGTGCGGCGTCCTGCACCACTTCGGCGCCGACGAGCTACCTGCCTTCTTCGCCGGTCAGCAGGGCGCGACCGCCTTCGTGCACTGGGATCCGGTGCCGACCTACCTGGCGCCTCTCGGGGCCTGGACGTTCCACCGGGCACGCATGCGCGACCCGCTGGCCCGTCACGACGGTGTCCGTTCCATCCAACGCGCCCACGCCGACGACGTCCTCCTCGATGCCGCCGGTGCCGGTGCCCCACGGTTCGCCACCGCGCTGCACGGGTTGCCGAACGCCCGGTTCCCCATCCTCGACGTCGTCCGACCGGTCATTGGGGTCGCGCCCGATCTCGCCGGACCGTTCTGCGAGGCGCTGGGCCCGGCCGCCGAGCGACTGGTGACTGGGAGGGGCCCGTGGTGAGGGTGGCCACAAGCACCGCAGCAGTCGCGACGGCGCTCGTAGGCCTGTGCGTGCTCGATGCCGCCCTCGTCGGCTACCGAGCAGTGTGCGGGCGATCCGCGTTCGTGCAACGCGCGGTACTCGACCGCCGGGCGGGGATGGTCGGTGCCGGCGTCGGGGTCGCGGTGGTGATCGCCCTCGGGGTCTGGTTCGGTGTCGTGCTGGCAGCCGCCGACGATCCGGCGACAGCGCTCGAAGCGCTGGCCTCGGCCGGCGGCCGGATGCTGGTGGCCTACGGCGCCTTCACCGTCGTCACCGTCGCTGCGTTGGGGGTGTTCTGGGTGGCTCCTCCCCGGTGGGGCAGCCTGGCGATGGTCACGATCCTCGGGCCGCTGACCCTCCTACGGCCGCTGATACTGCTGGTGGGGAGCGCGGCGGCAGTAGCTGGAGCAGGAACGTGGTGGCCGATTGCGCTGGCCAGCGTCACCGTGGTGCTGGTGGCCGTCGCCATCGAGACGGCGTTGCTGGAACGCTGGGGTGCCCGAGCGGCGCGCGACTACCGCCCGCCGCCAGCGATCTGAAGGCCGGCCGAAGGCGTCGATCGACGAACCTCCCTGCCCATGCCCGCGGAACCTACGCCAGCGGGAATGATGGGGCCCATGTCCCGGACCACGCCATCCGACACCCGCCCCGCCCGCCGCCTCACGGGTCGAACGTTCCTGGCCACCGCCGCCGTCGGTGCGCTCAACACCCACAGCGCCCGCCAGCCGCTCAAGCGAGACGGGCGAGCCGGGGCGTTGGCGTTCTTCCCCGGGTGGCTCACCTCCGAGCTGCCGCTGCACACCATCGGGTGGCAGACCCTGGCCACCGCCGGGTTCGTTCGCCGGGGCGCGCTTCGCACGGCGTCAGGCTGGGCCGGGCTGGGGCTCACGGTCGCCTCTTGGTCCGCGCTGGCAGGCATCTGGAAGCAGTCCACCGAGGCCGGCGTGGTGTTCGACGACGCGCTGCGGGAAGGGCTGGGCGACGAGCTCGACGCTGGCGAGGACCCGATGGCACCCCGCGAGGCGGTGCAGCTCACCCGTCGCCGGATCGTGCAGGGCCCCCTGTCCAACCGCCGCAAGCGCTACGTGTCCGGACGCGACATCAGTTATGGCGAGGCCGGTCGACGGAACCAGCTCGACATCTGGAGGCGTCCCGACCTCCCGCTCGACGCCAAGGCGCCCGTGCTGGTGCAGGTCCACGGCGGCGGCTGGGTGATGGGCAACAAGAACCAACAGGCCATGCCGCTCCTGTCCCACATGGCCGACCACGGTTGGGTGGGCGTGGCCATCAACTACCGCCTGAGCCCGCGCGCCACGTGGCCCGACCACATCGTCGACGTGAAGCGGGCCCTGGCCTGGGTGAAGGCCAACATCGCCGATCACGGCGGCGACCCGGACTTCGTGTGCATCACCGGCGGCTCGGCCGGCGGCCACCTGTCGTCGCTGGCCGCACTGAGCGCCAACGAACCGGCGTTCCAGCCCGGGTTCGAAGACGCAGACACGTCGGTGGTGGCGGCCGTGCCGTTCTACGGCGTGTACGACTGGACCAACCGCGACGGCACCGGCCGGGCTGACATGGAGGACATGTTGGCTCGCCTGGTGCTCAAGTCGAAGCGGGCCGACGCCCCCGACGTCTGGGAGCAGGCGTCCACCATGAGCTGGGTCGGTCCCGACGCGCCGCCCTTCTTCGTGGTCCACGGGGCCAACGACACCCTGGTGCCGGTCGAGCAGGCCCGCGCCTTTGTGGCCATGTTGCGCGCCGAGTCCAAGAACCCGGTGGCCTACGCCGAGCTGCCCGGTGCCCAGCACGCCTTCGAGGTCTTCGACTCGCCCCGCACCATCTTCGCCGCCAGCGCCGTCCACCGCTTCCTCGAAGCCGTGCGGGTGCGCGAAGGCCACGTCGCCCACACCCCGGGCTGAGCTCTGGGGCCGCCGCCCCCCAGGGGCCGGTGGGGGGATCGCCCGGTGGCACCGAGTGCCAAGGCGTAGAGCCTGGAGCGGTGCCATTCGCCACCGCTTCCACCGCCGCCTGCCGCCGAACCGCGATGGCGGTGCCCCTTCGAGGAGCGTCACGTCTGTCCGCGCTCGCTCTGGCGGCCAAGGTGGCGTTGGCGGCCTGTCTGGTCCACGCCGTTGCCTACTCCGATCTTCCGCAGTACCAGGACAAGGCCATGGGGTATCGACTGGTCGCCTACCCGCTGATCGCCGTGGCGGTGCCGGTGGCGTGGTGGGTCCACCATCGACGACGGACCGCCTGCGGTGGCTACCCGTGGCTCGTCGATCTCTGCGCCACGTTGCCCTTCCTGTTCGACAGTGCCGGCAACGCTTGGCACCTCTACGACAGGATCGAACGCTGGGACGACCTCATGCACGTCGCCACCTGGGTGCCGTGGGTGGTGGCGTTCGGTCTTCTGGTGGCGCCCCGCATCGACGACCGGCTGGTCCTGGCGGGGGTCATCGTCGGGTTCGGCGCCGTCACCCACATCGGGTGGGAGATCGGTGAGTACCTGACCTTCGTGCAGCACAACCCGGCAGAGTCCTTGGAGGCCTACAGGGACACGATGGGCGACATGGCCCTGTCGCTGTTGGGTTCGGTGACAGGCGCGGCGCTGGTGGCGACCACCCGACCCGGACCTTCCGAGCGGGTCGGAGCGGTCGCGTGAACGGCGCGCTGGCCGGGACCATGGCACTCGCCCACCTGGCCCTCATCGTCTGGCTGGTGGTGGGCGGCGCGCTCTCACTGCGTTGGCACCGCCTGGGACCGCTTCACCTGTTGGCCGTAGCACCGACCGCGGCCGTCTTCCTCGCCGGAGCGGACTGCCCCCTCACCGTCTGGGAGAAGCACTTCCGTGAGGCCGCTGGGTGGCCCTCGTACCGGGGCGGGTTCATCGAGCACTACCTGGTGGAACCGTGGCACCCCGGCGGTATCTCACCGCTCGTCTCGGTGGCCGTGGCTGCGACCTGGATCGTCCCGACCGTGGTCGGGCACGGTTGGCGGATTCGGTCGGCGCGCCACGAGCTGGTCAGTTCAGGCGCGGTCAGCCCAGCTCGATGAGCTCGAAGGTGGCGGCGGCGCGAACGCCGAGCTTGGGACCGGCGGCCATGGCCCAGTCTCGGACGAAAACGGCGGGATCGGCATCGGGGTCGGCGTCCGGCGAGGCGATGGCGTCGAGGTAGGCCCGGTGCTCGCGTAGGGAGGCGACACCGAGCTCGATGGTGTCGGTCACGTCGACCCCGTGGGCGGACTGGGGCGAGGCCCCGAAGAGGGCGAAGCGCACACCGGCCCACAGGTCGCCGCCGGCGCCCACGAACACCCATCGGTTGGCAGCGTCACGCACGGCATCAAGCAGGGCCACGCCGGTGTTGCGGTGGTCGGCGTGGTTGAAGCCCGACCCCCCGAAGGACTCCCGGAAGTTGATCGACACCACCACCTCGGGTCGTAGGCGGCGGATCGCGGTCGCCAGGTCCCGTCGCAGTCCGATGGTGGCTTCCACCAGGCCATCGGGGTGGGCAAGGAACTCCACCACCTCGACGCCCACGATCGCCGGGCGCCAGGGCGCAGTGGCGGTGAGCACGGCACGCTCGTCGGCCGCCGCGGCGTGGTGCGCGACGCGGGCGAGCACCGGCGCTGTGTGCTCGTCCGCGTAGAGGGCGAGCACGCCGTCGCCGCCCGCGGTGAACGCGCTGTCGCCGCGCAGCGAGTACGCCGTGACGACGAGCGTCGAGTCGCCGCGGCGGAACCATGCGCTCTGCCCGGCGAGCGGCTCGATGCTCAGCCCCGGCGCGTAGCGGGTGGGCGCGATCGGCGGCGCCAGCGTCCAGCTCCCGGGGCGGGCGGCGGCGGGCGTCTCCACCGCATCGTGAGTGGGGAAGAAGTGGTAGCTGGGGCGCGGCTCGTGGCCGACGACGAGCGCGCCGCCGCCCGCACTCCCCCCCGCGATTCCGCGCTCGCGAACGCGGTCGCGCGTGTACGCGGTGGCCCAGCCGTAGCGGACGAGCATCTCGCGGAGGTCGTCGCCCCAGCGCGGGCTGAGCGCGGGGCGCGCGTGCTGCTGCAGCCGCGCCATCACCACGCGTGCGAGGTGCTCCGCGCGCAGGGGGTTGCCGGGTCGGCCGTAGAGCGGCTGCGCGAGCCACCAGAGCCGCCGGTCGAGCGAGTCGCGCGCCGCGCACGAGAGGCGCCCGTAGCGCTCGCGCAGCCGCCCGTCGAGCAGCGGCGCGAGATCGGTCCAGCGGCACCGCTCCGCGGGCGCCATCAGCGCGAGCGCCTCGCCGAACGCCGAGTCGGCAGTGGCGGCGCGGCCGTGCGCGTGCGCGGCGAGCCCCCGCAGCGCCGCGCACCACCCGGGCTCGATGTCCGCGCAGGTCGCGGCCGCCGCGAGCGCCTCGTGGGCGTGCCCGGCCTCGACGAGGTAGCGCACGCGCTGGCCGGCGA